>Ga0308164_10001261_pt1 | contig 30663 bp, 29 predicted proteins | sample PhyTR2_FD_201031 | JGI IMG/M metagenome (GOLD analysis project Ga0308164, IMG submission 201031) | Phyllosphere microbial communities from UC Gill Tract Community Farm, Albany, California, United States - DLSLT.R2 | ecosystem: Host-associated > Plants > Phyllosphere > Unclassified | place: USA... | reverse complement strand
TATGGTTAGTGCGATCGAATATTATCTGGCGTTTCGGCTTGCCATGCAACATCCAGTCCTTGACGTCGTCGATCTCGTAGACCCACGCCTCGCCAACGGGAATGTCTAGCTGGACCTTCCATTGTTTGCGATTGTTGACTGTCGGATCGGCGACGACATAGCACCGAGACGGCTGATAGGGATGCCCGTCGTGCGAGAGTAGGAACCGAAACGCCGAATTGGTCATGCCAGAATTTTCCCTGATGTACCTGCGCTTCTGGATAGGCAAGGTTTGTCCCCGTCGCTGGTTACCCAGCGCGATCCGTGATGCATATAGATGATGCCAGATTGGAGCGGTTTCTGATCAATTTGTATCGTTACCAGCGGTTGCGAACTGATTTCGGTATTCTTGGAACGAGCAAAGATCGATTATGTGACGCCTGGACCGCTAAGCCTCTGATTCGGCGTCCTCCACTTTTACAATCGTGGGGATTGTGGACCCGCCATGATCGATACCTTCCTTATGTAGCGCTGCGCCACAGGCTGTTTCCTCACTCGCATGATAGCCCTCGTAAACATTCTCTACCCGATGATCGTTCGCGAAGAGGCTGCTTACGGTGACTTTCCAGAGTTTTGTGGCTGTCAGGGCATCTACCATGCCGGGAACTCCGTCATCGACCGCAAGAGAAGGCGCTGGGGTGCTGGTCGAGCTTTCCCTCTCCTCCTTGTTGGCCTGGTAATAGGCAGCGAGATTATCGTATCCCCGCTTTATATCTTCGTTGGCGGTATCGTAATCGAAGCTTGGCAGTCGCAGGCCAAGCTCACCCAGCGTGTCGAGTATCTGGCCGTAATTGAGGCCGGTTTGCTCCCGCACCTTCCGGGACGAGGATTGCCCCTGTGAAAACGCTCGAAGATGGGCTTCCGTGCTGGCGTCCATTCTTTTCCTCCATCGGCGGGCTGTGCTCAAATGTTCAATTAACGGACGTGCCGAGCACTTCCTATGTTGAGCCCGCTTCTTTCGCAGAAGTATCGTAGCCGGATTTTGCCTGTGCAATTAGGACGGCACGGCTAGTTTCGGGGTGAAACTGTGTCTCTTTGTGATCACGCATTGCTTGCTTAGCGCGTTCTTGCGCCTCACCCGTGGTCGCGCGAATGGCATCCAGTAGTTCGGTATATCGAAGCGCCCACCGTTCCTTGTGAAGGTAGGAGAGTTGCCGGTCGATGCCGTCCACGATCTGGTCGAAGGTGGTCTTACTCATGGCTTCTCTTCTCCCCAGTTGGGTCGTGCAACAAACGATTGTTTGTTGAACATATACAAGCGGAGCAGCTAAGCCATCAGGGCGTTGGGCCCGCCCTGATGCTTAGTCGAGCTGAGCTGGATCAAACGCCCATCTTGAGGTCAAGCTTGATCGCATCGGCAGACACCCCGGTCAGGGCGGCGATCTTGGTGCGGGCAAAGTTGAGCACATCGACCACCGTCATCAGCGGCGGAACGTCCTCACTGACGGTCTCCTCGGGCTCCGGCGCAGCCTCATCGGCCAAGTGCTTCGTCTCGGGCTCCACACCGGCCTCCAGCTCGTCCAATGTGAAGTGCGCGATGGCTGGGTAATCAAGGGCGAGGCTGTGGCCGACCTGACTTGGTACCTGATCGTCGCCCTTATCCAGCGTGACCCACATGCCGTAATCGTTGCGGACGACGTGGCCCTGCTTGGTGCGCGCCGCATAGCTGGCGTTGAACCGCTTCCGCACCTCACCGGCCGGGAACAGATACACGTCCACGTTCTGCGGGTTCAGGCGATCATTCACGGCCGACACCAGTACCAGTTCCACATCATCAAGCGTTTTCCAGCGCGCGCCATCATCGAGCGGCGGGAAGGCAATCCAGCGATCACGGGTGGTACGGACGCTTGCGCTCTGCGTCTTGCCGTCCTTGGTGACATTGTAGGTGTTCGACAGCCCACGACCGGGCCGACGCTCCAGCGTGTATCCAACGTGCTTCGCGCCCTTGATAGCTGCGCTAACCATCAGCTTCCACGCGGCACTCTCGCCCATCTCCTTCAAACGGTTGGTCACAACTATTTCCCTCTCTGCTTTCGCCCCGGCTGATTAATTCGGAACAGATGGCTATCATCTGGCGAAAATTAAACGGTCTGGCAATACGGTTTGATAATGTAACGCATTTGCCAATCGGCGCTTCAAAACGGTTTGAAACGGCATGGGACGTCAGTGACGGCGAATGCGGCGACCATCACAATCAGGACATTGATCACTGTCGCGCTTGCGGGTGGTGAAAGGCAGGTTGCCCGATCCCTCGCAGGTTTCGCAGAGGCGTTCACGACGGGTGAATGTCGCCTCCTGGTCGAGCTGCTGGATCGTCCTGATCCGTCGTTTCCGTATGAGCACCATTGTTCAAGCTATAAAGGAGGGGGCTGGTGTCTGCGGCAGGAGCAGCAATTGTCGCTAGGTTGGCTATCGTAGAGCCGAGCCAAGTGCTCCTGCGAGCGGCGGCATTTAGAGGCGGACCGTCAGCTTTCCACCGAATCCGGTCGTTCTGAGGCTTGGTCGCTGCTGGGGGCTGATGGCAGCGTGTGCAGAAAACGGCCGTTGCTAGCCCCCAAGCCCAAAGCGAGTCCTCAGCAGGGATGTGAGTCCGTCATGGGCCTTTACGCTTGCTCGCTGATGCCTTCCGCTTAGCGTCAATGACGATGATATCTGAGGCAAGTTCGCCTGCGGCTCGGGCAGTATCACGTAACCGCTCAATCTTGCGAAGCTTGTAGCCCATGCCGCCAATATCCATAACAACAAATATGCCAGCAGACGTGGCGGCGGCTTTTTTGTAGATCTCAAGCTGGTTTTTATAGCCGCTTTCTACAGTACCCTTAGACAGCTTCATTTCCACAACTAGTCGTCCGTGGAAGCCGGTCGAGAACTTAAAGTCGACTGGACCTCCACCAGAGTTTGTCTCAGGCGATATGTCTACGTTGTTAACAGCGCACATGACCGTAGCGACGGCAAAAAATAGAAGCTGGCTGGCGCGTTCATGCCGGTGGGATGTTCCGTTCCACAGTAGCTCCCACATATTGTTGTCTTCAACGAGCTTTCTAAACTGCTCGATAATTTCGAGAACGGTTTGCCGCAGACCAGCAGCATCCATCGAGGCAGGCGGCTTGAGCATACCGGAAAAGACCTGCGGGTCTTGGTATAAGATGCGACGGAACTGGTAATACCCGTCAAGGTCAGCGTTTTCGTCATAGCTTTCAGACGCGCTGGCGACAGCCTTAAGTATTAGGCGAAGAATTCGAACCGACTTAAGGCTTATTTCCCTAACGGCCTTTTTCTTATCAGTTACGCTTGCTTGAGCGAAGTTACCAAACATCTGGTTTACTGCGTCACGTATCTCGTGAACCTCCATCACGACACGAGACACGTCGGACCAATCAGCGGCTAAGGGGAGGTCACGCAGGAGATCGCGAGGGACTAAGACTACAGGCAGAGCCGTATTGTACGGGTTTTCGGGAAGCGAGCGGTTTCCATACTTAGCCCCAAAAACGCGGGTGGGGATGCTATTAGCCGTGCAGAACTCCTCCGTAATTTCGCAAAGAACAGGAAGTAGGAAGTTGGTAGTCATGTCGCTAAGGGTGTCTGGTCCAACACCTTTCTCGAACAAGCCCATCAAGGGTATCATGTCAGGGTTTTTCTCACCCAACGTGATGATCTGCTTAGCAGTGCGTAGGATATCATGGCGCAGATGCGGTGGCCGAGAACTGCCGCTTGTTCCGGCACCGCCAAAGCCCAAGCCGGTTTCTGGTCGCTCGTCTAAATTAAGGGCCTTGAAGGCGCCCTTCCACGCCACGTCGCCTTCCGCTTGAGATATATCGACCAAACCAATTACGTTGTCGAAGGACTGCTTGATCAGCTTACGCCCATCACGCTTGATAATTGCATTCTGACTTTTGTAGATAAGCAGCGGGTCTATAAACAGCTTGGTATCGCTGTTCAGCACGGGGTCAAGAAGCTTGGCAGCATCGAGCTTTTTGGGGTCAATCTTGAAATGCTTCGAGAACAAGACCGGATGAACGAGAGTCTTCTTGCCTGTCACGATCCGCTCCCGCCCCCAATGATTGAAAGCTAGCTAGGCACTGACTGAGTAGCAAGGCGGCTACGAGCGAGCGTTTGCCGTTGGAGCGGAAGGTCCGCCTTCCGCCAGACCCAGGAGTTCAACCTTACCGCCGCGACAGCTTGGATATCGTTGCCTGATCGGCTCCGAGCAGCGCCGCGGTGTGCGTAAAACGGCCGTTTTACGCACACCTTAGACGACCACACAAAGCCGCCTGTTTTTGACGTTGAAATGTTTAATAACCCGTGCGAGAAACAATGTCTAGAAAACGTGTGCGTGGTTTGAATTTCGGACCATCGTCCGGTTGGCGCAGCGATGCCATTCAACGGCTGCTGATAAATTAGAGGCGTGCACATGGCTTACAGCGTGAACGAAGTGGTGGAGGCATTCGATCGGACCATGCGTACGGTCGCGAGGGCTGAGCGCCCTCCCCTTGATCCGGCTAATCCGTGGGTTTCCCATCATTTCGACTGGCTGGAGGATGTCCATGGGTGGAGTAGGCCAGTGGGTGATGAGATGTGGGTGCCGCTAGCGCTGACGCGGGAGCGTTTGTCGCACTGGTTAACCGTGCTGCCAGATCCCGAGGAACTTCAAAGTGCTAACGCGGCTCTAGCCGCTTGGCCCGAACTCGGGGCTATGATCGCCGATATCGATTGGGCCACGCTAGCCCCAACGCCGGAACCCAAACGACCCACATGGGTGCCTCCTGTCGGCGCCGATCCGGACCGGGTGCGGGCTGGTTACTCGGCAATCGCCAACAACGGGCTCAGCGGCCTTCATCCATCACCGTACGGCCTTGAGCTGTTGGGTCTGTGGGCACGGCATACAATCGGGCTCGATGAGGCTGTAGCGCTGATCCGCAAGCGGCAGGCGAATGATGAACCGCCGGCTGCAATTTATCAGTCGCTCCCGAAAGGCAGTCCTGAAATGGAGGCAGCACGGGCTTGGATGCATGCTGAGCAGGCTGACACTACGATGCTGAGGCTTGCCGGATTGGCTACTTCACGGCGGATTGAACCTTGAAAGAGGTGGTTTTGTCCTCCTCCCGGGCCGGCACACGCAGGATCGGGTATGCGCGCGTATCTACGGCCGACCAGGATCTCGCGCCTCAGCTCGACATTCTGCACATGCGGGGATGTGACCCGGTTTATTCCGAACACGCTTCCGGCAAGACGGCTGATCGACCCGAACTGGCCAACGCCATGAAGGCGCTACGCGCCGGCGACACATTGGTGGTTTGGCGGCTCGACCGGCTCGGGCGATCTCTTCCCGATCTTATAGCCACCATCAACGAGTTGGCGCAGCGAGGCATTGCGTTTGAGAGCGTCACCGAGGCGATCGATACCACGACGGCCGCAGGCAAGCTGGTGTTCAACATTTTCGCCAGCCTCGCTGAGTTTGAGCGTCACCTTATCAGCGAACGAACCCGCGCCGGACTGGCGGCTGGGCGTGCCCGTGGCCGTATGGGAGGCAGGCCTCCAGCCCTCACTTCCAAACAGCTTCGCGAAGCCCGGCTCCTGCTTTCCGATCCCAGCGCGACTGTAACGGAGGTGGCCGAGCGCTACGAGGTCAGCCGAAGCACGCTTTACAAGGGGCTGCGCGAGCTTGCCGCAAAGGAGAACAAGGCATGAGAGCCACCTTCATCCGTCATGGCCAAAGCACCGGCAATGCCGGAATACCGTGTCACGACCTTGCGACGATCGAGCTGACCGAGAGAGGCTGGGACCAGGCACGGCGGGTTGCGGCCGATTGGACTGAGACACCATCGCTAATCGTGACGTCGCCGTATCTGCGTACCCAGCAGACGGCCGCCCCGACGATCGAGCGCTTCCCCGATGTGCCGGTTGAGGTGTGGCCGATCGAGGAGTTCACCTATCTCCAGCCTTCCCGATGGAACGGCACGTTGGCGGCAGATCGAGCACCGCATCTGACACGGTATTGGGGCGAGGCCGACCCGGCTTATTGCGATGGCGAGGGGGCGGAGAGTTTCGGCGCACTGCTACGCCGCGGCGAGGCCGCGTTGGGGCGGCTTGCCGCCCAGCCCTCTCCCGGGCCGGTCTATGTTTTCAGCCACGGGCAATTCATTCAGGCGGTTCGCGCCGTGGTGACAGAATCCGGGCTGGACGATCAGGCCAAGATGCTTCGCTTCTGGCGCAAGGGCGAGCCTCCGGCGATCGGAAATACCGAGCTGGTAGAGTTTGGGTGGTCGAACAATCGCTGGCAGCACAGTGCCTCATAAACGGCTTACGATAAGCCACTAAGCCACTAAGCCACTAAGCCACTAATGTCGTTTTGGGCGAATGCGGTCTGACCGCTATTGCGAAGTCAGTGGGTCGTTAACTGTCCTCGGCTAATTTTATGAGGAACGCGCCGCTCTCTACAGGGTCTAGACTTGACGCCACATCAAGCGCCCACTGCGCCCATATCGCGACTTCATCGCTGGCGTGGGCGCTCGCGCGATTACGAGCGCTGGCTACGTAGGCGCGGATGGTTTCCGCTTTTTGGAACGCTTCGGCCTCGTTCAACAGACGTGCGATGCGTTCCTGCTTTATCCGTTCGATGCGATCTCGCTCGGCTTGGTCAGCCTTCAGTCGCGCCAAATGAATTTCGTTCAGGCGGTCTGCGCAACGTTCGATACGCCACCTATGGCGGTGTTCGCATGTGGATCGATAACTGGCTTCGGCGTGAACTAGAATCTCGGCAACGGCATCACGCAGTTTCGTTTCCAGCTTGTCGGTCTTTTCGTCGCCCCAACGGATCGATGGAGTAGACCCATGTCCTGACGCAATAGCCAGGAAGAGCGCTGACCCCGCCACTGTTTTTGGCGGTTCATATTCATTGGCTTCTTTAGAGATCCCAGCTTCATCGTCGAGCCTGAGCCAGAAGGCGGTGTTGTGAACCGTGACGTAGATGCTGCGGGCATTTTTGCCGGTCAGCCTGACGCTTGCACCTGCTCGGGCAAGCGCGATCATGAGGGCACCGAGCACGCGCAGTCGCCGCTGCTCGAAAGGCGAGGTAAAGCGCGGAGCATCCCATGACGACACATAATCCCTTCCAAGCTGCGCGATGCGTCGCTGCTCGTCGACCGCCAGAAGCTTGGCGATAGCGTGATGTGGGCGTGTGAGATCGCGTGGAACGGTTACCCTGTCTACCTGCCTGATGCATGCTGCTCGCACTACGTCGAGGTCGGGCGTGAATGTCGGACGGACGGGTAGGGGGCCCAGCAGTTCGGCGTCGCTCCACTGTCGATAGGAGTAGCTGTCATAGCGCCCTGCCCCCGGAGTAACCGTGTCACGCATGCCGGGTGGTCGGGCCGGTAGTGAGGGCTGTGAGACCTTCTTGCCTGCTGCTACTTTGGCCCAATAGCCTGCCGGCGGAAGAGGAATGTGTGACCGCTGGCACGCCTTGCGCAGGCCGACGTCCGATATGTTGAACTGCTGTGCCAGCGTCTTCACCGGCGTTGCCCACACCAGATCGTAAAGGGCCTGTCGGCTCAGCTCTTCCGTCACTACGCTATGATCTCTCTGTTTGTCGCTGGGATACATCGGTCGCGTTTCAGTATGTTGACGGCGCAGACGGCTGGCCGCGGACGGGTGCGTTCGGGAGCGGGGTGGCCATCTGAACGTCCATGCTTGGGCCGCTTCTATCAGCAGTACCAATTCCTACCTTCGCATCGAAAGATAAGCGAATAAGCGAATAAGCCGATACGGGTTGCACTAAGCGACTAAGCGATATAAGTCGTTTATGAGCTTAGTATCGGGAGTGGATATGCAGGTCTGGGCAGTCATCGCGCAAAAGGGGGGGCAGTCTAAGACCACTCTCTCTACCGGCTTTGCCGTCGAGGCGGCACGGGAAGGAGCTTCCGTTGTCATCCTTGATGCCGACGATCGTCAGGGATCAGCTCTCTATTGGTCAGAGCGTCGCGATTCCGATGATGTGATGGTCAAGGACAGCAGCGTCGCTGGCCTGCCTCTGCATATCTCGCGCGGGCGGGGCAGCGGTAAGATCGACCTTATTATCATCGACACTCCAGCGAATTCCAAGGACATCGCCATGCTCGCGGCCGAGCAAGCGGACTTTGTTATCATCCCTGTCGCGCCGCGCGGGCTGGACGTTCATTCGGTTCTCCAGACCATCAAGCAAGTACAGCAAGCCGGTACCCCATTTGCCGTGATCCTGACCCAGGTTCCGCACCAGGGAGCGGAGGGGCAAGAAGCCCACACCGGTTTTTTGGCCAAAGGCGTAACGATGTTCGACAGCCGCCTCCATTTCCGTAAGGACTTCTACAAGGCCACGCCTCTTGGAAAAACAGCGGCTGAAACCGAACCTGACAGCAAGGCGGCAGCCGAGTTGCGATCAGCCTACAATGAGGCTAAGCGACTAAGCGGCTATACGATTAAGCAAGTAAGCGAGGTGGCATAATGGCTAGGAAGCCTTCGGCACTTGCCAGCATTTTCGATGACGAACCTACGGAGCTGGTCCTAGCAGCACCTCCCGTTGCAGACGCAGCTCCTGAGCCGGTGCAGATCGACGCGCCGCGTCGTGCGCGTCGTATAGTTGGCGAACCGACGATGCCCGCACGGCGCAGCAGTCATCCCGGCAAAAAGCCGGTGCTGATCCATATTCCCGAAGATATGCACCGAGCGTTACGTCAGCTCAGCGTCGAAGAGGGCGGGGAACCGCTTACCGTGATTACCGAACGCCTGCTCCGTCAGTATCTGGTCAAGCGGGGCCATACTAGGTTTGCGCCATGAGCAAACGGCGCGATCCGAATCCCGAGTTTGACCTATTCATCCCCGCACTTGGTGACCTTCCGCTGAAGGACCAGCGGGAGGTAATGGAGCGGCCATTCTTTTCGCTCCAAAAGCGTAAGCGCTTGAAGCCCATCGAATATCGGAGTCCGGACGGCGACGCATGGGTTCGGGTACAGGCCATCCCCGACTACGGAATGGCTACGATCTGGGATGCCGATATCCTGATCTGGGCAGCATCGACCCTGAATCGCATGAAGCAGCAGGGTGTGAATGACCTTCCTCGCACGCTGACGACAACGCCCTATGACCTATTGCGAGCGATCAAACGCGGTACTGGCGGTCGAGACTATCAGGAGCTTCAGGCGGCGCTCCTTCGCCTTCAAACTACCTCCATCACAACCTCGATCCGCGCGACCACGCGCCGGCAAAAGGCTGGCTTCAACTGGCTCGATAGCTGGACCTTCGATACGGACGCGGACACGGAGCAGCCCCGTGGCATGACGCTGACCCTATCGGATTGGGTTTACGATGGGATCGTAAACGAGAAGTCGCTCCTTACGATGCATCCAGACTACTTTCTTTTGTCTGGCGGGCTGGAGCGGGCACTCTATCGCATAGCGCGCAAACACGCCGGGACGCAGCGCGGCGGGTGGCTGTGCCGAGTTGAGGTGTTGCGTGATAAAACCGGCAGCGATGCTCAGCCTAAAGAGTTTAACCGAATGCTTCGGCGGGTGATTGAGGCCGATCAGCTTCCCGACTATGCGATGGAGTTGACCGAGACCACGGACAAGAGTCCAGCCGTACTGTTCAAGCTGCGCGGCGAGGCAGAGGCCCTGGCGTTTGCCGAGAAGATGAGGGCTGAGGAGCAGCGTCGAATGCGTTTCGACGCCGATCGTCGGCGAACCGACGAAGTTGATGCCCGTATGGACTTCATCGCACAGCGCTGACCTATCGGGGTATCACCCACCGTATCCCAAGCTGTCGGGGTATCACCCACTGAGCTGATAGCTCAAACAGTGGCGCAAGACGTTTGGAGATAGTCCGATTGCCTTCAATCTGTGGATAACTAGCTCTGCAACAAGATTTTGGGTCGGGGTATCACCCACCATTGCATCGGGGGATCACCCACCGCGCTATCGGGGTTTCACCCACCGAATCACGGGGTTTCACCCACCGGGGTATTTCCCAGGTCATTAAAAAGCCTAGGCTTTTGGGCCTATTTTTCGAGCTTAACCTTCTTAACAGTTCATATTTAACAGAATCTGTAACGGCTGCCCGCGGCGGAAAACTCGAAGGCTCAGTAGCATATGGAATTGGCCTAACGGCCAATGCGCCTTCGATATGTGCCGGCTAACGCCGTCACGAGGCGGCCTAACGGCCGCATGCCATGCGGGAAGAAGGGTGGGTGCCTACGGCAACCGAACCTATTTACGGCGACCGTCAGCCTCCTTGGCCACGCCCTTGAATGGTTTACCGTCTTCCTTCTGATCCATGAACTGGCCGGTCTCGGTGTTTCGCTTCACCTCGTTACCGTTCGGTGCCTCGGTCTGGGTGCGGTCCTTGACCGAGCCGACGCGGTGACCTTCGCCTGTGTTCTTTGCCATGACGGATTCCCGATAGCGTTCAGTCATGAAAATCGGGGTTGAGACACGGAAAACAAGGTGGGTCAGGGCAGACGACGACCCCAGCCGACGATCGCTCCCAACAGCGTTGCCCCCAAGCGGGCGATGAGGAGCACCGGTTTCATCAGAAACTCCACGGCCATGAACCCGGCGAGCTGGCCGATCCCCACGCCGATCAGGATGGCGACGATGATCCAGACGACGATCATGGCCGGGCAGGGTGGGTATGATACGGGTTGGGATCGAAAGCCCCGCGATATTCGGCGTCGGTACGGTAATCGATCCGATTGAGCAGCCAAGCAGGCTCGCCAGCGACAAACACGATCGCACGCTTTTCGCGCATGACCTCATCGGGTGTCAGCAGCTCGCGCCCGGCAAATTGCTGACTGGCGCCGGTGGATTTACCCCGGTTCATGCTATGGCTGCCGGTACCGAAATTGCTGCCGCCACTCTTGCCGTGATTGGACGTCTCGAACTCGATGGTTGCCTTGCCGAGGCTGTCGGAGACGTATTTCGCCGTTTCCAGGTCGCGCGTGTTGAAGAACTGGCTCGTCGCGTTGGCGATGAAGCTACCGCGCTTGGGGTAGATTTTGAGCTGGTCCATGTCCTGGAGGAACAGCCAAAGCGCCACGCCGAACCCGCGTACCAGGCTGATCGCGTCCTCGATCGCGGTCATGCGACCGAGCTGGGCGAACTCGTCGAGCAGGAAGACGACCTTGTGGAACGGCGTTACCGTGTCCGCCATCACACCGGCCAGCGCGTCGTTGACCAGACCGCGCACGAACCGCGCGTTACCACCGCGCAGTTTGTCGGCCGGTAGCACGACGTAGACCGTCATCGGTGTGTGCTTGAGATCGCGCAGCGAGAAATCCGAGCGCGCCAGTGTGCGAGCAATACGCGGATCGTCGAGGAAGGCGGTGTGTCGACGCGCCGACGACAACACCGAACCGCGCTCACGGTCCGCCATGCCGGAGAAGGTATTGGCGGCCCGGGCAACGATACCGAAGGCGGCATCGCTGACCATCATCGCCGCCAGCGTGTCGTCCAGCTCCTCAGCGCTGGAGGCGAGCAGCCGGCGAACCTCACCCATGTTGCGCTTGTCGGCCCCCATGCCGGCGACGTGCAGCACGATGCCGCGGATCAGATCACGGGCGGTGTCGTCCCAGTGATCGTCGCCGCCCTTGTCGGCCGGGATCACGCAGGCGTCCGCGATCGTCATCGCCTGCGCCAGGCAATCCTCGCTCGTAAGGTCAATGCGGTCGAGCCAGTTGAAGCCGTGGGTGGGATCACCCGTGACCCCGTAAGGATCGAGCAGCCAGACGGCCTGTCCCATGGCGCGACGGGCGCGAGCAGTGACGGCATAGTTCTCGCCCTTCACGTCGAGCACCAGAGCAGAGCCGGGATATTCGAGCAGGGTAGGGATCACGAGCCCGGTGCCCTTGCCCGAGCCGGTCGGGGCGAAGGTGATGACGTGGCCGTTCTGGCGGAAGCGGTTGTCGTCCGGCACCCGTTCGATCGCGCGGCCGAGCGCGAACCCCGCCGAGGAGCTGGCATTGGCGGCCGGCAGGTGTCCCATTGCCCGCATCTGGGCCACAGACCCCCAATAGGCGCTGCCATGGGTGTCTGGACCATCCGAAGGGCCTGTCGGCCCCACAGGGACGCTTCCGGGGCCCTCAGCGCCGTTATCGGACCCAAACGGTGCCTTGCCGGTGTAGAGGAAGGGATAGCGTTCGGTGTAGCCCCAGAGCGCTGCCAGCGCGATGATCGCGCCAAGGTCCATCGCCCACCACGGGAAGATGGGCAGGAAAACATGAAGCGCGAACAGCGGCAGAAAGATCGGCGGGGTGAGGGCGACAAGCTTCCAGGCGATCCTGGGGCGCTTGGTCCGGATCGCAAAGATCGAGCCGATGATCGCAGCGATCAGCATCCACTCGAACAGCGCGGTCCAGCGCCCAAGCCGCTGGCCCATGCCGGACCAGTAGCCGGTCATGGTGGTCGGATTCTCGCGCTCGATTTTCACGTCGCGAAGATCGGCGTTCAGCCCTTCCTGTTTGTGGCGTTCATTGCGCGCCGCCTCATCGGCCAAGATGGCGGCGAGGTCGTCGGCGTTGCCCGACAGATCCATGACCAGCACATAGGCGGTACCGGCGAGCTGGCCGGTACCATTCGAGCGCAGCGCACGCGACAGATCGGACAGGCCAGCGCGTAGCGACGCGGGCGGGGCAAGGCCGGCCGACACCAGCCGCTCCCGATAGCCATCGGTGGCAAGACGCACGAAACCGGTGAGACGGGGATCCGCCGGTTCGGATGCCGTGCGCGGTTTGGCGGTATCGGCCTTGGCCTGCGCGGTCAGTTGTTCGAGCAGGGGCGCTGCATGATCGAGGCGATCGGCGACACCGTTCCAGTTTCTGGCGTTGGCCGCAGCGATCATCGCGGTCGCATCAACGTGAAGATCGGAGAGCAGGGCAGACCAGCGATCGGCGCTCGTGTCATGCGCGGTGCAGACGGCGCGGACATGTTCGGCGTGGCGCGCCGTATAGTCCTTGTCCTTGCCGTCCAAAAACTTGGCGCCTTCCAGCGCTGCGTCGCAACGCGGCACGTCGGCATGAGCCATCGAAACGGGAGAGAGTGCGATCACTCCCGCCAGCAGGAAAGATCGCACCCGGATCATCGTTCGTCCAATCCCACATCGGCCGCATCGCCTCGCGGCGGTTTGGTAAGGCCGTCAGGACGGGGGAGCAGACCGAACACCTCCCGGTCACGAGTAGCGAACAGCTCCCGGTTCAGGATCGACATAAGCTGTTCTTCGGTAAATCTGCCGCGCTTGATAGATGCGTTGATCGCGCCCCCGATAAGGATTTTGCGGCGAGTATCGAGTTTCCGCTCCTGAGATTTCTCACGAGCATCAAGTGCGGCGATACGGGCAGCGAGCTGGCGTTGTTGTTCTAAGAGCTTCTCGCGCTGGGATAATTTGGTTTCGGCCAACGTCCGTCTCCCAAAGATCAGAAGGGCAGGGTAGGCAGAAGGCAAAAACAGTGCAAGCAGAAGGCAGAAAAACAAGAACCAGAATGACAAGAAGGGCAGAAGAAAGGAGACTGCTGACGCAGCCGTTAGAGAAGCTAACGGCGCACTTATGCAAACTTGCGGTTTGCGTACGGTCGGTGAGACCCCGACACCCCTCTCCGGCGTTGAAGACGCCTGCGCACCCGTGTAGAACGGGCTTGCCGCAACCGGGGACGCCAAAGGGCTACCGGTTGCGAAGAAGAAGGCAGAAACAGAAGAAAGGCGCGCGCATATGTCGGACGGCCTGGACACAACGCCACAGATCAGCGCGGAAGATCGCGCCAAGCGACAGCGCCCGGTAGACTTCGCGCGGGGTAGCGTGCGCTTCGAGGGATTCATCCTTGGACCAGAAGTCGAAGAGCTGAACCGCTGTTTCGTAGCCGGCGAGCTGACCTCTGATGAGCATGTCGCAGAGACCCGGCGCTTATACGACCCTACGTTCCGGGACTAATCCGCATGCCGCTCGCTCCGTATCATATGAGCGTGAAGACGATCGGGCGCTCCGATGGCCGTAGTGCGACGGCCGCATGCGCTTACCGATCGGGCGCGCGGATCGAAGATCAGGCAACGGGCAAGATCTTCGATTATTCGGGGCGTGGTGGCGTGACGCGCGAGGATTGCGCGATCTACGCGCCGCCAGGTGCACCGGACTGGGTGCAGGATCGCTCGACGCTGTGGAATGCGGTCGAAGCGGCGGAGACGCGGATCAACAGTACCGTCGCGCGGGAGTTTGAAGTTGCACTCCCCGCTGATCTCAATGACGCAGGCCGGCGGGCGCTGGTTGCGCAGTTCGCAAGTGCCTTGGTTGAACGCCATGGTATCGTGGTCGACGCCTCGATCCATGAGCCCGACGCGTATGCGGGAAAAGGGCAGGGCAATCGCAACCATCACGCGCATGTGCTGTGCTCGACGCGGCGCATCGGTGAAGAGGGTTTTGGTCCCAAATCCCGTGAGCTGGATAACCAGCGATCGGGTGAGGTCATGCATTGGCGGGGCACGTTTGCGGCGATGTGCGGGGATGCTTTGGAGCAGGCCGGCCATCCCCTCCAGGCGGCACGCTGGCGAGCCGGGTATTTGTTAAAAGCCGGACAGATCGAGGCGGCGCGTGAGCGCGGCGACCTCGCGTTTATCGCCGAGAACGAGCACCGGGTACCGACGAAGCATTACGGTCCCAATGTCATCCAGATCGAGCGGAAGGGGCGGACGACCGACCAGGGTGACAAGGCCCGCGTCGTCGAAGGCCTGAACGCAGAGGTGATCGATCTCGCCGAGGCCCGCGCGCGGATCGAGGCAGAGCGCCAGGATGAGCCGGAGCGTCGTGGAGGCTTGCTTGCTGCGGCGCGCGAAGCGTCGCGCGATAGCAATATCCGGATACTCGATACGCCGTCAGCGCCGAAGGTGCGGCCGCCTGAGATCGTGCTGCGCGAATGGCATGCCGAGAATGAGCGTCAGTATGTCGGCGTCGTCGCGAAGGCCGAGAAGGTGGATAGCTATGCCCGTCGCCTGCTCAGTGGCCATGAGCGCCGGCAGGAAGCGCACCGGCTGCAAAAGCCCCAGGCCCCCACAGGCATGTTCGCGTCGGTGAAGCGCGGTGCGTACGACGTGGCCGCTAAGGCATGGGAGCAAACCCGTGCGGCGATCAGCAAGCGGATCGAGCGGCTTGGTGAGCAGATCGATCGGCTTGCCGGCTACATGCGGCGGGCCTTCCCCTGGGAAGACAACCAGTCACCCGGCGAGCGGTTGGCGGAACGGTTGGCCGTGCTTGCGAAACCGGAGTTGGCAGCAGAAGCTCAGGCAGCAAAGGAGAAGGGTATGGCCGAGGGTACGACGGACGCGCAGCGGCAGGCGGAAACCCGCGGCATAGCGGAGCGAGACGGGAGGCTTGCGGCCCAACAGGACCGCACGCTGGCCGAGCCGTCCCAGGCTCCGCTGCTGGACGGGCGGACGATTAGCGACCGGATGACGGGCAAGACAGACGCCGCTAGCAAGCCGCCCCAGACCGAGCAGGAGAGGCGCGTCGCCGAGGCGCGCGAGAAGATCAGGGCGAGCCGGGACAAGGAGCGCCAAGAGCGCGAGCAGGGCAAGGATCGGGGCCGCGGACGGTAGCTGGGAGAAATCGTGTGAGTAGATGGACGCGGGAAACCGATATGAGCCATGCAGTCGGGCGCATTACCGCTGCCGAGGCGCGCGCGCTGGTGCAGGAGAAGCGCCGGCGAGAGGTGGAAATCGATGTGGTGCGGCACCACGGTCTTGTTGCTCAGCGTATTTTCGAGGCGGCGCGAAACGGGGAAACCGAGCTGCATTATCTGTTCGCCGACATCTCTACGGACTCCTGGCCGCTCCTGATCCAGCGGCTCAAGGAAGACGGGTTCGAGGTTCATGACGACCCGATGGGCGGTGTCGTTCGCTGGCCGCTTCTTCGTAACCATTTGAATGAGAACGAGGCGTCTGAGAGCGCGGAACCACCGCTGCTACTTTCAGGGGCGGTCGCGCCGGTGATCGCAGACAATGGCTGAGCTGGATCGACTGGAATGGTGGAGCATGTTTTATGGCGTATAGTCACGATGAGGTGCGGGCCGCGTTCGATCGGGCGCTTTGTGCAGCAGCGCTGGTCGATCGCCCGGCTCCCGACCCTAACGTTCACTGGGTTCCGCATCAGCTTGACTGGCTGGAAGACGCGCACGGCTGGATGACGCCTATGGGCGAGGAGGTATGGGTTCCTGCCACGTTGATCTCTCGCCCAATGATGGTCAATCAGAGGCTGACGTCACCATGCCGAGGATAGCCGACTTGGAGATTCGCCCGATCGGTATCAGAAATTAGGACAGTGCTATGGGCAGAACAGTGCACTTGATGGAGGCACACAGGCCACAAAATACGAATAATGCTAAGTTGACAAACGTACATACAAATGCCATTTTCTGTTATGCCTAGCAAAATCTTCTTTGGCTTTGATTGGGACGACGGAAACCTACAAAAATGCCAGAAGCACGGGGTGGCCATCGAAGAGATCGAGAGCGTGTTCGCAGGCACGCCGGCGATCGGGCCGGATGCAGCGCATTCCACGGGCGAGGCACGGTTTCTGGCGATCGGGAAGGCCAGCAGTGGCCGTTACGTGTTTCTTGCTTTCACTTGGCGCGATCGGAATGGCGTCAATCTGATTCGGCCTATCAGTGCCCGCTACATGCACGCCAAGGAGGTGCAGCACTATGAGCGACGATAAGTCCCTTCCGCTGTTTTCCAGCGATGATGAGGCCGAGGCTTTCGTGGGGTCGGCTGATCTCACCAAATATGATCTCTCGGCGCTCACACCCACGCAGTTTGAGTTTTCGAGCAAAGATGCGCGGGTGAACATGCGCTTGCCTGCCGAGCTATTGGACGCGGTCAAAGCGACGGCTGCCCGGAAGGGCATGCCCTATCAGCGCTTCATCAGACAAGCTCTCGAACAAGCTCTGCATGGATAGCAATGCGAATGCTACGGCATTTATACGTAATATCGGTGGATCAGAAGGTAGGAATGCCGTGTCGCGTTACATCGGTTTGCCCGCTCGCCGTCTGTTTCTGGAGAGGCAGGGGCCTGGCCTGAACCGCTCACCTCCCTAAGTTGCGACCGCGCTGCGCATTGCATCACGGGCGCACCACTTTCGCGTGCCGACTAGCGCGAACACCGTCGATCCTGCATGTCGCTATCGAGGGGAGCGCCATGAAGCCGGACAAGCTGACCATTCACGACCTGTTCCAACGGGAGCGACGTTACGTCGTCCCGCTCTACCAGCGCGCCTATGTCTGGACGCGGCAGTTACAATGGGAGCCGCTTTGGGAGGACATTGAGCGCCAGGCGGAGGCATGTTTCAGTGCGCCGAACCACACGCCCAGTCGTTCCCATTTTCTGGGCGCAATTGTCCTCAACGTGTCGCGCATCGTCGGTTCCGGCGTAGCCCGCTCCGAGGTCATTGATGGGCAACAGCGACTAACCACGCTTCAACTTTTCATCGCCGCGTTGCGCGACTACGCCGTTTCAATCGACTCTGCATATGCCGCGCGCCTTCGTCGCCTCACCGTCAACGAGGATGAGAAGCTCGGCTCGGAGGGTGCATTCAAAGTATGGCCTACCAATGCCGATCGAGCCGTGTTCCGCCAGGTGGTGGGCGCGGGGAGCCTTGAAGCGATCGATCGGGCATTCGGCACCGTCGATGCACATCCTCGTATGGCCCAAGCCTATCGCTACTTCTTCAATCAAGTACGCGGATTTACTGAAACGCATGAAGCCGGCAGCATGCGGGATGACCGCGTTTTTGCATTGCTGCAAGCGCTTCGCACAGCGCTGCAAGTGGTAGTCATCGAACTTGAGGACAGCGATGATCCTCAGGTCATCTTCGAAACGCTCAACGCCCGCGGCCAGCCTCTCCTGCCGTCAGATCTGATCCGCAATTACCTATTCATGCGTGCCAGCCACGATGTCGCGCTTGACGTCGACGAGCTATATGACAGCTATTGGCGGCCGTTTGACGATCGCCGTGCTGAAGCTGCCGTCGGCGGCGAGGATCGTTTCTGGCACATCGAGGAGCGACAAGGACGACTAACGCGACCGCGGATCGATCTCTTCCTGTTTCACTACTTAGTGATGCAAACCGAGTCGGATTTTACTATCGGGAGCCTCTTCCGCGAGTTCCGCGATTGGCGTGACCGTACACCGGATTCAATCGAAATGTTGCTCGCCGACCTAAGGCGCTACAGCGAAGTCTTTTCCGGTCTGATTGCCCCAATGGGCACCGACCGTGGCGCCATCCTCGCGCGGCGCTTGCAGGCAATGGACACGAGCACGGTTTATCCGTTCTTGATGTGGGTGTTGGCCCAGCCGGTTGAGCGGTTGTCAGCTGCGGATCGTGACCGGCTGCTTGTAGATCTTGAGTCCTGGCTAGTACGTCGTTTCGTATGCCAGCTGACCAACAAAAACTATAATCGCTTTTTTGTGTCGCTACTCGTCAAGATCAAGCGGGCACCATTATCCGACAATCTCGCCGACGTGGTACGCGATGAGCTCGCGCGGTCACAAGATATCACGGCAGCATGGCCAAGTAATCGGGCGTTCCGCACCGGCTGGCTAGCAAAGCCTGTTTATGCGAAATCACGTCCTGACCGTGCGGCTATGCTACTTCGCGCTATCGAAGCTCAGCTTCAAACTCGTCGTAACGAGGCCATTACTTTGCCGTCGGCATTGAGCGTGGAGCACCTGTTGCCACAGCGCGGCAGCCGAGCAGACTACCCGCTGGCGACCGACGGGCTTGCGATTGCCGAGGAAACGCCGGACCAATGTCGCGACCGCCTACTTCATACGATCGGCAATCTGACGCTGCTGACATGCGAGCTGAACGCCTCGGCGAGCAACGGCCCATTTCCCGCGAAGGTTGAGAAGATCGTCGCCGACAGCGACCTTCGTCTTAACGCTTGGTTGCGAGCCGATCCGCCGAATGCGTGGATGGACGATGCGATCGTCGCCCGCGGCGAACGACTGTTTGACCAGGCTCTTGAGATTTGGCCAAGGTCACCAAACGACATCGGCATCATCGACGACGACGATGTCGAAACCTCATCTACCGAAGCCGCCAACAGTTCCGGGTGGCGGTTTACGGATCGGGCAGTGCTCGCAACCAAGCGCAAATCGCTATTATCGGCAATGTCGCTTGAGCTAGGTACTTCACTGATCGTCGATACCGTCGGGAAGCACCGAAACGCTGATGGAACCCAACGCGTCGTGATTTCGGTCTCAAAGCGCTATGACGAACGACCGGATTACTCCTATTGGTATGCCTATCATCAAGATTGGCAAGAGTATCTAACCGCGGCCACTAACGGTTATCTCCTGCTGGGCATGGTTGACCGTGCGGAGGGTTATGCTTTGCCGCTCTCTATTCTGAAGCCCCTTTTGCCGTTGCTCAATACGACCACACGGCCAGATACGGGGAGGCTACATTGGCACATGCAAGTGGCGGAGCAAACGGAAGGACTGGCATTGCTTCTTCACAAGGCAGGCCAGACTTTCTCGATAACGCCATATATCATTCCGCAACTTTAGACCCAGTCTGTTGAGACGCTTCGTGAAGTCAATCGTTCGGAGAAGTTAGGCGGCTGTCCGCATGTTGACGCTCTCAACCTCACGCACCGCGGCTAGGGCCGACAGGCAAGCGACGTATCCAAGGATGGGATGGACCGCATCGCCAATCCACTTGGCAAGGTTCTTGCGCTTGAGAGGAAGATCATCCGGCGCGAAGTCGAACCAGTCCGGAAAACCCTGGATTCGTGCCGCCTCCCTTGGGGTTATGACCCGACGCTTCAGCGAATGGACGTAGCGGCCCTGCCCTGGTGTGCCGAAACCGGTCGTAATGGTCTGTGCAGGACGATCCCAATGCATTCGGCCGTAAACCGCATTGTAGGTGGTGCCGTTCTTATGACAGTCCGGACGCTGGGCATCAGGCAGATCATAGATGTCGTGGTCGAAAAGGTAGTCGATCCGGGCAAGATTCACCGGGGTCAATGTCGGCGCGGTATCCAGCAGGCTGTCGGAAGTGCGATCGATCAGATCGCCGATGGCCCACGAGAGTGGCATCGCCGGCGCAGCCAGCTTTTTTCCTGCCGATGCGAGGTAAGTGGCGTCCACTGCCCGCCCGCGAACGGCCAACATGAAGTGGCGCGCTCGCCGCTGAGCTGCACCAAGATCATCGGCCCGAAGTATCGCCATGGAAACTCCGTACCCCGACGACCTCAAAAGCCCCGCGGCGGTTGCGACGACATCGGAGTGCGAGTTCTGAACGGTGGGCACGTTCTCCAAAAGGATCACTTCGGATCCCAGCGCCACGCCGAGCGCGACTGCCGTTACGTACAGATCGTTTCTTGGGTCCGCGCGCCGGGTATGATTGTTGAGGTTCGAATGCCCCTGACAAGGAGGGCCGGCGATGAACATATCGACGGCGCCGACCCTGCGTAGATCCTCGTGAACGATCTCTGGTTCATAACCGAAGCGGGCACCGTCGCCGGTTTCCAGGACCAGGAAATCCACTAGAGAGGAGACGCTGAGAGCGAGATGTTTACGGGCGCCCAAATTGTGGCGGTGGATGTGGACCGCCGTGGCATCGGTATCTACGATCGCGGCGAAATCGACCGAGCGGCCGATGGCCTCGGCCGCCAACTTGACACCCAAACCGAGGCCCCCCGATCCGCAAAAAGCGTCGACGACGCGGAGCGGCTTGGCGTCCCTGGTTGCGTCGACCTTGCTACCCCTAAGCACGGATTGCCAGAACGCAGATTCGTCGTTCAGCTCGACATCCGCCCTATCCGAAACCGCGGTTTCATATACCACACCACCTAGCCGAACCTTACGTACGATGTTCTGCCTGTGCCTGTTGAACGCTTGCTGCAAAATCGAAACTCACTCAGTTGTCGGTGCGAGCCGGTTCCATTCGGATTCAATGAACTCGACCGCCCTCGCTTCGGTCATTACCTCAAACATGAGGTTGGATCGAGCTCTTTTCAGGTGTTTTGCAAGAGCCCGGATCTCGACGATCTTCAACCGCGCTTTACGCTTGGTCTTAGCGGGAAACTGAAACTCCAGTAGCGCGCGCGCGAAGCCTCGGACGTCACCGTAACCCTGTCGAAAAATATGGCTGCGCCAGAAGTCGATATCGCCGAAGCGGGACAGCACATAGTGATCCTTGGCTTTTGCGTCGTACGCGATCTCGGCTCGTAGCCACAGGCGGTACAAGAGGTTTTCCCCTGCACCGCCCACGCCGAAATTCTTCGCGTTCTGTGATCCGGCATACCGACGTTCGACTACATCCTCGCAATACGTCAGTGCGAGCCAGATCCAGAATTCTGCATCGGCCAGCGCAGGATGCGACGGTAGGCGCTTGTGCACTTCCTCGCTCGCCTCGGCTTCGAAATCGCTACCGTCGACCTTACCCTTCGCCGTCGTATGCTTGTCGGCCAAGGCCAGCAACGTCGCTGAGACTTCAGAGCCGAGCGTTTCCCAGTCCAGATCGGAGCCCTCGTCGGCCTGCCGTGCGGTCGGAAGCGGCGGCTTTTCTGCGCCCTCTTCGACAACCAAGTAATGACGTGCTTCGGCTTTGCTGAGTATCGGATAGGGCATCGATAATCCTACTTGATTCCACGAACGACTGCGAGACGATCCTGTAGGATCGCACGTAGCTTCGAGTGATCCGCAGCCAATTTCTTGAGGGCGTCGATGGGCATAGCTTCACCTCCGTTCAGTTGTTTGGCGAGAGTTTCCAGCGGACTAGACGGTACATATGCGTCTAAGTCCTTCCATTCCGATCTACTGGTCGTAACGATACTATGGATTATCTCGGTCGCAAGGATCGGTTGGAGGGTCTCGCCGATCGGCTGATTGACCATCTTGTTGTGCGCATCGACGTGGATGTAGACCGTGGCAACCGAGCTGCCGTCTTCCATCTCGCCGGCTATGCCCCCGGCGTAGTCGACGGCGAAGAACGTCTTGGCCGGGTAACCTGCTGCGATCCAAGCCTCGTCGGTGCGGGTCTGGAGATCGAACAACTCGGGCAATGTCCGCGAACGGAGCAAGAAGGTTTTCCGGGCCAGCCAATGGCCGGGTACGAACGGACTGCCGGGAACCGGCGGCCGATCGGCGGCAAGGCACAAGGCGAGCGTGAACTGCACGTTGCGCCCGCCCCCCAGCTTCGTCAGCAGATCGGGCTCGATCGGGTAATCCGTGGGGACCGGTTCGCCGAGAGGACATCGGGCCACGATCTCCGATCGTTTCAGAAAAGAGTTTTTCGCGATAAGGACCAGTTCCAGGTCGTCGGTCTTGAATCCTTCCGGCATCCAAACGGCAGGATCGACCATCACCGGATGGACGGCCGGCTCCAGCTTCTGGAACTCAATCTCGTCCAGGTCGAAGGATGTGTCCTGTGACGTGTCGCCATTGGCGAACAGGCGAATACCGGAGTTAACCAGGGCGTTTTCTGCCTGGGCGGTTTCAAAGAAAGGTCGAACTTCGCGCGGTTCTGTGCGGTGCCAAGCGATGTTCATTGATCGGCCTTCATTGATTCTACTTCGGGCACGAAGCGGACGGTCCACATCGGATCGTATGCGACCGTTTCGCACTCGAAGTGCGCCACTTCGGATCGCTTGAGCGCGAACATTTTCCAACCCGGACGCTCGGTATCGTCGGTCAAAGCAGTTTCCGATGTCATCGAAAGCTCGAGATCGTCGCCGACGGCTCCGTCTTCGAGGACCGGACAGCCAACACGCAGTCGAACGTCAACACTGTCGGCTTCCGCGTCGGCTTTGAGTTCGACGCTGAACGCCGCTTTCAAGCGCAGCTCGTCACCGATGGCCTCCGCTCGTGGAGCGACGGTATATCTGAGGCTGATCGGTGCGGGCGAAGGATCCGGATTGGGTGGGGGCCCCTTTTTGGAGGGTGTGAGAAAGTTGGCCAGCGTCCGCTCTAAGATCGACAGTCGTTTAGGACGTGGTGGTGGTGGCGGCGATGCGCTGCTCTGCGATTGCTTGAGCGCCCGCTGGATGCTGCTCAGCACTCGCGTGATGATACCGCGCTGTCGCCCGGTCGCGTCCTGCAAACGTCGAGCGTCTTTATCCCAACGGTCGTGAGCCGGTGGTTCCGCGGCACGCAGCGTGTCGTCGATCGCTGCATCGGCGAAGAACGCCCCCGCCATCGCTGGATTACCTAGAGCCCACTGGCGATGATACGCCACGACCATCAGCGGCGTGCGGACCAACGCGACGGTATCCACCCTGTCCTCGGGGACGAAGAGCTTGTCCTTGTCGTCCTGTTCAAGAACGACAAAGCCGCACGTGCCCATGCCCATGCTTTCGAATTTGTTCAGTATCTTTTGGAACGTGCGCTTTCCGTCCGCAGGTGACTTGCCGGTCGCTGTCTCGAATGCCTCAAGGAACGGTTTCAAATCGTCACGCTTGCGCGGCCGCGGGAAAGCGATCCCGCCAGCGGTATCAACCACGCGGACATCAAGCAGATTGGAGAGAAGCCGAGGCCACCACCAATCTTCAACCCCGGTCAGGATGTCCTTGGTATCGACCATCGCGTCAACGATCAGAACGGACGTACCTAGATCGTCCTCCGCCCTTTCCGCGAACCCCAGCCGGGCGGCGAGCGCGTCTGCTTCTGCGTCCCGCAGCGGCGCTACGATCTGGTGTGCGTGCGCATGGGTATCGGTGATATCGCGACCGAACCAGGCGCGCCCAGTGTAACCGCCATCGCCGTGCTTGTGCTTACGATAATAGCCGCACCCAAAAAGTAGCGACATCGGCTTACCGTTGCCGTCCTTGGTGCGGCTGTAGGCAAAGATGGTCAGGATGCCCGAGTTCGAGCTGTAGACGGACTTGCCGAAGCCATAGGAGCCGCCCGTTCCGTGCTCGGTATGCTCTTTTCCCCCGTCCCCCAAGGAGAGCAGGAAGCGGCTGAACTTCGATTCCGAATCCTCGGGGTTGCCCGCCAATCCGGTCGTATTGTGATCGTCCACGAACAGGAGATTGAGCGCCGTTTTGGCATTCCCCAGATCGTCGATGCAATTCGGCTCTTTAAAGCCGAGATGCGCGGCCCGGACTCCGATTTTGTCGAGGCCAGACGCGGCGACGAACGCAGTCTTTTCTTTCCCTTTGATCGACCGCGCGATGAACTCGACACGAACCTTCTGATCGTCGCCGGCTTTGGCATCGACACTGTTCTGGATCGCTTCCCGGGCCAGCACCGATGCCGGAGCCATGCCCGAAGACGCCAGCGTGTTCGTGAACGCTTCACCGGTCGCACCACCCATAGGTGGATTGTTCTCGAACACCCAGTCGCTGGCGGATTGAACACCAATCGACGCGGCAACCGCCTTCGCCATCATACTTCCTTTTCGTTATTGGCGGACTGGGTTTCCGCGGTGACGAGATTGCCGTTTAAAAAGTCCTCAATCTCATGAAGCGAGCCGGCTGTATCCTTCAAACTGCACTGCCAGATCGTCATTACCCGCCATCCCTGTTCCACCAATTGATCTACTTTGCGCGCGTCTCGTGCCCGGTTTCCGCCGATTTTCTCGGACCAAAACTCGGGTCGGGTTTTTGGTAGTCGCCCCAACCTGCAATGATGGCCATGCCAGAAGCAACCATGCACGAACAAAGCTACCTTACGGCTTCCAAAAACGATGTCTGGGGTGCCCGGCAACCCCTTACGATGAAGGCGATACCGCCAGCCTGCGGCATGGAGCATCCGACGCACCGTAAGTTCGGGCTTGGTATTCTTCGGTCCGATCCGCGCCATTAATTGGCTTCGTTTCTCGGGAGTGAGTCGGTCTACCATCGGAAAATAATGAAACCCGCCGTCATGGGCATCTCCGCCAACAGCGCTGCCGTGACCAACCGAACGGCGAGTAGGCGATGACGCAAGAAATGATGATGGAGCGCAGTCATATGGTGCTCCTAACCGTCCCTTTAATGCACGTCACCCTGCTAGATCATGCCCAGAACGAACCTATTTAATGGCACGTAGACGGGCTGGATTCACACGTGCATTCTCCATGTCAGTTTCTGAAAAGCCTAGTCTAGACAGCATAATGTCTACTGAAATGGAATTACGATGAGTGAGATAGCACAACCAGTATGGCCTCGGATCGGCTTGGAACGGCATGTTCCTTACATCACTGGCTTCTTTCATCTTAACATCAACCTTGGAAGCGCCAGTGCTTGTACACAATACTTCAGCAATTGGATGGGAAGATATAGAAAGCTGATGCGCGGCTGGGATGAATACGAGACGGCTGCCTGGTCGGTAAGGCTGCGACAGTCCCTAAAGTCGGCCTTCGTCTCAACCCATTTCGCACTTGCCGCTAGCGAGGCCAAGGCGACTGGGTCTTTCGTGACGTTTTACTACCTGTCATACTACGCCGTACTACATGCCGTATGGGGAGTACTATACCTGCACCCTGACGAGAACACGGCGGCCATCGCCAAGCCAACGCACAGCAAGTTGCCAAACGTATTCCAATCAGCGTTTTGCGGGCCAAAGGGCATCATTCGCTACCCGATTAAAGAAATTATGGAGGATTTGCGTCTTCGACGGGAATACTACTCCTATCGTATGCCCCTCAATTTGCCCTTCAACGACGAGCGCGACGCCAAGAGCTCCACGTCAAACGTTGGAGGCATCGTCAAGCAGTGTATCCAGCTTTCCAACCTCCACTCCCACCTGATCATGGAAGCAGCCGAACGTGAGAAAATTCACCCAGTAAGAATCAAGGCCGATGCGCGGCAAGCCTTTGAAGAAGTTTTTAGAGCAGTAAACAGCCAGCGCCATCCAGTAAGGGGAGGCTGGTTTCTAGAGCCTGCCGACGAGCGCGCGCTGAACGAATTTTTGACACAAGGCACTGGCCTTACAGGACACTCCATTGAGTTCGATCACATGTATGACGAATACATGACCTACGCAGGTGGTGGAGAGGCAGATCTTGATAAAGCTCAAAAGGTAAAGTCATTAGTTTACAATGCTATGTGCTAAAATAAGGCCCGATAATAAATAATGTAAGATATTACATAAACAATAGCCGAAAGTATTTATTAGATATCATCCGACTAAGCAAAAGAATCAGATTCAGTAACTGACGCTGGAAGGATACCGGGAACAATGCCTTCTAGAAGTATCCATAACCGACGCCTAGCCTCGGTATCGTTCCGCGGGCCTGGACAAAGTAGCATGCAATCGCTGGCGCCCGGCAAAGTAGTGAACTCATGCCAAGCTTCGGAGGGAGGAGGAAATAGTACAAATGCCCCCATCGGATGGCACCTGATTACGCGGTCTCCACTGACCCAAGCGATTGTTCTTCTGTAACGCTCTACGGTATAGGGTTTTGCCCCTAGCTTGTCGTCATTTCCACCGTGATGTAGAGGGCTTGATAGGCAGGCGTCTCCCACGAGGAGCGTCTGACTAGTTGGCGTCGATACTCGTATCAGGTAGTCGGGCGAGCACTTTATCTCCGTGCCCAAGAACGGCCGATCTTCGTCAATCCGCTGATGGCGCGCCGCCCATTCCAGTGCGGGCACCTTGCGCTCCTGAAGTGGTGGCAAGCGATCATACTTCACCAGCACAGGCTCGGCCTCAAAATCTAGCTCTACCGTGACGTCATTTAAAGAGAGCCGCCATGCACACCGCATCACGGTCTCGACTGCCTCCACGGAGCACGGCCCGTCGAACCCGAGCGACCGGAGTTGCCGTGCAATCCAAACGATTCCCCAAAGCTCCCACAGATGGTTGAGAATTAGTGGTGGATAAGTCGATCGTGCAGACTCGCTCTCCGCTATTGCTTCGGAGGTTTTCGGTGCAAAGACTTTTAGCAACAAACGGAGCCGATAATCGCGCTGGAGGAGAGGGCTAGGGTAAATCTGCGTAGCGAGCTCCTGCTCATTTATAAAACGAGCAAGAATTATCCTGGATCTGTTTGAGCGTTCGAGCAACGCATCGAGGCGAGCTGCCTCCGCGTCGATTCGCTCCTGGCGTTTTTCGGGATTGTGCAAAGCCTGGCGCCCAGCTGCGGCCTCTAGGCCTGCTGATAAAAGATCTTCAAGTTCACGTAATTGTGATGATCTGCGCATTGCCCATTGAGAAACGATTGCATTCTCGGCCAACGGCGTCCCTTGCCGCGAGGTGGGCGCAAGCTCGGTGAATGGATCTCGGCGAATTGAGCTTGCCGCACCAATCTCTTCGTCCACGTTGTCAAGGATCTCGGCCGGGGCAGATAATCGCGCCTGGGATCGTGGGCGGCTCCAAGAGCGACCGGGCCGGTCTGTCATCGAGTCCCATGCTGCTGCGAACCCTATTTCGGTTTCAACGTCCTCCACCATGGTGATGACATCTCGAAACGTAAAAAGCGCTGCCGGGATAACGTAGCACCGTAGCGCACAGTTTCTTGGTAAGTTCAGTTTAACACTTATTTCGCCAAAGCGTCGCTTCCTCGACAATTCTTCTGATAAGTCCCACCGCTGCCATTGGCCCCCTTCAACGCAAGTCTCTAAAAGCTTTGTGATATTGGATTCGCGAGGTGCCATAATACCTTTCCCCGACGTTCTGATGTCGAGGTAAGGTTGATCGTCCCGCACCGGGTACCAGGTTTCGGGGTCCCACGGGTGTTCAATGGAGGTTCCGTCTCCCTCCCAAACCCGCACAGCCTCAATGATTGTTGTGTTCACTGCCAAGGCGACACAAATCCCAAGCGTGCCTGCTGGCGGGCCAGTTTGAGACGCCGCTGGGTCCGCGGCAACTCCTCGACGTCTGCCACCACCGCTTCAAGCGCGGCCAACGCCGGCGCAAGCTGATCGTAAGCGCCCGACAGTTTCACAAGGATACGACTTGATATCAGTCGGTCGACCAAATCGCTACGGTCAAGCAAGCTTCGACCTTGAAGGTCGAGCCGATGATGTAGGCTAAGCATTGCCCGAATATCAGATAGAACGCGGCGCGATGGTAGGAGGTCGTGACGAAGGTCATGGCTGTGTACGGCAAGGTGTAGTGCACCTAGGACACTTTCTACTCGCTCATCTGAGATCACTCCAGTCTGTGTAACCTCTGGAAGACCTGGTAGTGATGGAAGATTAGTTAGATCCGGGAAGTCGATATGCTCGTCATTGCTGTGATGAACCTGCGAAAGCTCAAGTAAAAAACAACGGTCAATAACTTTGGGCGAGGGCGGACGGGATGACTCGTCGATGTTGAGCGTGCCAAAGACTCGGCATGATGGGAGGCGAAGCCCGACGGAAAGCTCGCTGCTTCCGCTGTCGAAGGCATGAAACATCCGTGACAGGTAGTATTCGGGACGCGTTAGATTAAACTCGTCGAGCAAAATCAGGTGCGCTTCGCTCGGCTGTTCTTCAAGGACACGCAGCGTTCCCTTATCGCCGAAGAGCGCATCGTCGTTAGTCCAGTGGGCCTGAACTGCAACGTCATGGAAGTTGTAGCCCAGACGCTTGCCTAACATCCGCGACATAAGGCGAACAAGCGTCGACTTACCGCAGCCAGGGGGGCCAGCGAGCAGCACGATCGGCCGAACGCTCAATGCTAATAAAGCAACTACGACGTCGTCGAACTGCAATGCGGGCGCTCGCTCCCGAATATTGTCTCGCAGCAATGTCAGCGTGTCTGAGAACTCGGCATCAAGGACCCGTTTATCCCAGCCAGCTTGTTGTTCGATAATTTGCGATTGAGGAATTGTCTTTCGATCGGTCACGGCGGCAATTGCATCGCCATCGGTGCTCGCAGTGGCTTCCTCGCGATCAACTGCTTCATAGTGATTGGCCGGTTCTACGGGTATCGTGACAGGCCCATCCGGTTCAGTAATTTCCGGTTCGGCGTCCCGTTCGCTTCGATGCGGCCCATCCTCCTCTAGAAATTCGGTTTCCTCGTCATCAGATGTCCCGCTGGGGAGCAGCTTGGCTTGCCCACCGGCGTCCGCGGCCAATATAGCGGCGGGTGCCGCGGCCCCGTCGCGGACGATACGCTCAAGTTCTCGGGTCGATATCCAACCGCGTTCTGCCGTTACCGCGACTACCTTCGACATCCCAAGGTCCAGAATAATGTCGTCGGCTCCGTCCACCGCTAATGCGTCCACTGGCAAAGGGTCTGAGAATGACTGTAGCCCATCCTCCTCCCGCCTGCGCAGTCCACTCAGATCAATCCAAAGGTGACTTGTTGGGCCTGCATCATTGGACGACACAGATGCCCGCTCCTTTTCAGGGTCCCAATCGATTGAAAAGCGCGGCGGGGCCTCGTTGATCCGCATCGCTCTAAACTTACGGCCCCGCCGTGTGCCCACCCCGGCCGTTGAACCGGGTAGGAGGCGGGACTTCGGCTCGGCTCCCTTGGAAAGGAGCGGTAGATTTTCGATCTCGCGAACGCCGCCATCGTCGGCGAATGGGTCGTTGGGATCAAGCAGTGTGATGTATTGCTCGCGTTCTCCATCCTGCTTGATCCCAAGTAGCAACGCATGTGGGAGTGTGGTTTCCAGCTGCGCAGCAAATAGCTCATTACCGGTGTCGCTGGGTTCTCGAAGCCTTCGCGGCGAGTAGTTGTGAAGAATATGTGCGAGTCCACCTGCGGCCGCGGCAACGGCAAAGGACTCCCCGACGCGCAACACGTTCGGGCGGTGATCGTCGGGGAAAAGGGTCGCTAGCATCGCTTCTTCGAAGCCTGGCAATAAGCTTGTGCCGCCGGCGAGCAAGATGGTGTCAATAAGGCGGTGGGCGTCTGCCGGCGCTTCTACGCCGCGCTCGACCATGCGCTCTTTACTACGTTGGCGGGCGTTTTCCGATGATATCTGGTTTTCGTAGAGGCGCTCACAGAGCTTCTCGAAGAGTGGGCGTAGCTCCATCCAAAGCTCGGTGGACACAGCCGCGAGCATTGATTCGTCAATCGAAAGAGACACGCTGTCGTCGGACGCGCTACCATGCAAGCTGGCCTGAACTTTGGCTTGCTCAATTTGACGGAGCATCGCAGGCGTTTCGTCGACATCGAGCATTGCGGCTAGGCGCTTGTCCACCCATCGGCCGGCATGATCGTCGCTATCACCGCGCAAGGCCCGGAGCCGCAAGTCGCGCTGCGCGCCCTTGGAATCTACGTCGAGGATCGTGCCGTCACGTCGGCTGACGATCAGGGTCATGTTTGCCGTCGAAGCGCCAACGTCAACGACAAGTATGACGTTGTTCTGGCCAGCTTCAAGATCAAGATTTCGCTTAATCAAGCGGAAGTATTCCGCAACCATCTCGGGTTCAGGAAATATTATGGCACCCGGAATTGCCGCCTCAATGGCATCTTTGTAACGGTTCCGCGTTTCATCGTCAGAAATAGATGGCATTAGCGCATATATGCGCCGCGATTGATACGTCTCAGGAATTCGTTCAAGGATCGCACGAAGGTACTCACGAAATATTTGGTCGCGTTCTAGATCTCGGTATGGTGTTTTAGGGTTAGTGCGATCGAATATTATCTGGCGTTTCGGCTTGCCATGCAACATCCAGTCCTTGACGTCGTCGATCTCGTAGACCCACGCCTCGCCAACGGGAATGTCTAGCTGGACCTTCCATTGTTTGC
>Ga0308164_10001260_pt1 | contig 30700 bp, 24 predicted proteins | sample PhyTR2_FD_201031 | JGI IMG/M metagenome (GOLD analysis project Ga0308164, IMG submission 201031) | Phyllosphere microbial communities from UC Gill Tract Community Farm, Albany, California, United States - DLSLT.R2 | ecosystem: Host-associated > Plants > Phyllosphere > Unclassified | place: USA... | reverse complement strand
CCAAACCCTACCTGCTGCGCGCCATCTACGAATGGTGCACCGACAGTGGCTTTACGCCTTACCTCGCAGTCAAGGTCGATGGATCGACGACGGTGCCGATGGAATACGTCCGCAAGGGCGAGATCATTCTGAACATCAGCTTTGGCGCCACTTCGGCACTGAAGATGGATAACGACGCAGTCCACTTCCGGGCACGCTTCAATGGCGTGTCGCGCGAGATCTACATCCCTGTGCACAATGTGCTGGCGATTTATGCCAACGAGAATGGCCAGGGGATGGCGTTTGAAGTGGGTGCATTGCCTGCTGCGTCGTCGGATGGATCGGCGCCAGAGGTGGGTACGGCGCCTGCGGGGCCATCGCTGTCGGCGGTGCCGTCCAAGGGCGTGGATTCGCCGGTGGTGCCGGATACGGAAGTGTCTGCCCCGCCATCGGGTGGCGATGACGAGCCACCGAAGAAGGGTGGACGACCGACCCTCACGCGGATCAAATAGCGTATAATTCTTGCTCTAAAGATCACGCCGGCTTAGCTCATTTGGTAGAGCAGTTGATTTGTAATCATCAGGTGGCCAGTTCGAAACCGGCAGCCGGCACCAGTTAGTCAAGCAAAAAGCCCAGTCCTCAGGATTGGGCTTTTTGCTTTCTGGGCGCTGTTTAGCGCTCTGCCTCAACGCGAGATCAGGATTGGCCCAGGGAACACATTCATGCCACTGCTTGTAGCTGCAGTGCCGACTGTGACCGGCGATTGGACGGCCCCTTGCCTGCTCCACTGATCATATCGCTGCCACCTGCAACTTTAAATACTGACACTGCCGACACGAGACTATGTGCCTGCTGATTCAGGGCATCTGCCGCATCGGCCATCTGCTCGACCAGTGACGCGTTTTGCTGGGTGCCGCGATCCAGCGTCATGACTGTCTCGCCAACGCTGCTGATGCTCTTGGTCTGCTCGCGGGTGGCTGTGCTGATTTCGCTGATCAACTCCGCAACGCTCTTTACTTCGCTGACGATCGCGGTCATTGCCTCACCAGCGTTTGACACCATGCCCGCGCCCGAGCCGATCATGCCGACGCTGTCAACAATCAGTACTTTGATTTCCTTGGCCGCTTGTGCGCTGCGTTGCGCCAGTGCGCGAACCTCACTCGCCACGACGGCAAACCCTCTGCCCTGCTCACCCGCACGGGCTGCTTCGACTGCTGCGTTCAACGCAAGGATGTTGGTCTGGAAAGCGATTCCGTCAATCACCGAAATGATGTCTTCAATCTTTTTGGAGCTCGCTGTGATTTTTTGCATGGTAATGACGACCTCATCGACCATGGTGCCGCCGTTTTCGGCAGCGGCGCGCGCACTCAATGCCAAGTCACTCGCACGGGCCGCGGTGTCGGCATTGACCCGAATAGTCCCGGTGATTTTTTCCATTGCGTTTGCGCTTTCCTGCAACTGCCTGGCCTGCTCCAGAGTCCGCGCCGATAAATCTTTATTTCGATCAGCAATCTCCGTTGAACCGGACTCGATCGTATCGGAGGAGCGACGAACACTATGTACGATGGTTGCCAGTGATTGCTGCATGTCTCCAAGTGATGCCATGACGCTGTTTGTCGGCGCGGTCGCTGCTTCCGGTAACGTACCCAGGTCGCCGGACCGGACCTGATTCGCGGCTTTTTTCAAATCGAGTGGATCCGCGCCCAGAGAGCGATGCAGACTACATTTTATCAAGCTTGCAAGTGCGATCGCCGTGACAACGGCAATCAGTGACACGCAGATCAATAACATACGCTTGGCGCGGAATTTTTCAGCTGACTTCTGGATTTCGCTTTCTGCGGAGCTGGCAATCAATTTTGCATAATCGCTTACCGTGGCGATCAGTTTCTTCAGCATCGGCTGGCATTCGGCATTCATCTTTTCAGTGGCTTCAGACTTCTTCCCGTTGAGTGCCATCTCAACGATAGAAAGCGCGACAGGGCCGTAACGTTCTTCAATACTGACCAACTCGTTGTACAGTTGCTGCTCTCTTGGTGTAGCCTTTTTATCCAGATCAAGCAATTTCTTGAGTAACGCCATACGGTCTTTTACGCGCTGATGAGCGGCCATTACTGCGGCCTTCTCTGCAGCAATGTCGTCAGGTGCATTCAACAGAATAAGGTTTCTCGCTGCAATTGCCCTTGCACTTACTGCTGACCTGACATCACGTGCAACACTTCCTCGATTGAACTCATCACCAACAAAACCGTCAAAGTTGGATTGGGCCTCACTCAAGCTGAATACTGCCAACGCAGATATAGCTACAATGATTGAAACGAGAATCGTAAAAGCAATCGTCAATTGTCGATTAAGGCGCTGCTTGAAAAAGTACATGATGACCCCGAATTTAAAAGTGCCACGCTGCCGGATACAGCTTTTCGCATGCAGGAACCATGCGTGTAAATAGCCGATTGTATTTTGTCTTGAACGCAGAACGTTCATCAGGACTTTTAAAAAAAGAAGAAATATTGGGAACTTGGCAAAAGAAATGCTCGGCATTCCCACATATATTGTTATGACGGGTGAGGGTGTAGATATATGCTGTTATTGCAACAGTTATAAAAAGGAACTCGGGGCATAGGTGTCTCAGCGCGTGAATGTAAGCGGTGACTCTGTCCCAAGTTTATCGCAATTTCTCACTGGAAAGTTTCATCAAATCATCATTATCCATGGCGCGATATTGCAAAACCTCGACAGATACGGTTCAGTTTTTCACACAATTTTTTGTGACGACGACTCCAGCGGGCGCGTCACGAGAGCGCCATCAGGCATGCCGGTTTTGCGCAGGATCGCCTGTCTGCACGATTGACCGCGAGCTCAAACTCATTCTGCTGATCAAGCCGCGTCATCGCCTGGTGCGCGCGAAGCCGCTGCCACTGGCTGCCGACCGGGTACAACCGGAGCTGGTCGATGGACGTTGTGCACGATCAGCATGCCGACGGGCGCAGCTTCAGGCTGTTCAATGCGAGCGATGATTTCAATTGCGAAGGCCAGGCATCGCGGTGGACTTTTCGCTGCCATCCGGGTGCGTGATACGGTCGCTCGACCGGTCACCAAATGGCGCCTCAAACCAGCGGCGATCAGATGCAACAACGGCAAGGCCGACAGTTCCCATGACGATCTGGCAACCGTGTGGCATCATCGTCACTTGAGAGCGTTGCGACACGATACGCGCGCCCAGAACTAGGAGACACCATGCGTTTCAACCGTCTAGACCTGAACCTGCTTGTCGCACTTGATGCGCTGCTCAGCGAGCAAAGCATCACCCGGGCATCCCGCCGCCTGAACCTGAGCCAGTCGGCAACGAGCGGCGTCCTGGCGCGGCTGCGCGATTATTTCAAGGATGAACTGCTCATGCCCTCGGGCCGCAATCTGGTGCTCACGCCACTTGCCCTCAGCCTGATGGAACCGGTGCGGGACGTGCTGCTCCAGATCCAGCGGACGATCGAGATCAAGCCCGAGTTTGATGCGGCAACCGCCGTGCGCGAATTTCGCATTGTCGCGTCCGACTTCGTGTCGACAGTCCTGATGGGTGAACTCGGCCGCCGTATCGAGATCGAAGCGCCCCGCATTTCCATCGACATCTCCCTGTCTTCAGCAACCTTCGCAGAGCGGTTGGAGCGTGGAGAAGTCGAGATGGTGATCCTGCCCAGGAAATATATGTCCGAGTCGCAGCCCATGCAGATGCTGTTTGAAGAGACCTATACCTGCATCATCTGGGCCGGCAACGAACTGGTAGGCGACACAATCTCGCTTGCACAGTATATGGAGCTGGGCCACGTATCCTCCCGTTTCGGCATCGCGCAAACGAGTTTTGAAGAGAATTTCCTGAAAGAGAACGGTTACGACCGACGCATCGAGATGTCGACTCCCAACTTCACGAGTCTGCCGCATTTCGTCATCGGTACCAACCGCATCGCAACCATGCACACCAGGCTGGCGCGCATGCTGGCGTGCTATTACCCGATCCGGCTGGTCGCACCGCCGATCGCGTTTCCCAAGATCGAAATGTGCATGCAGTGGAACCGCTTTCTGGAGAACGATCCGTCGCACCAGTGGCTGCGCAAGCTGCTGGCCGACATCGCTAGCGGTGAGCCTGGCAGCAAGGAGGCTGCCACGCCGAACGAGCCGGCGCATCCTGCGCAGGTGCACGCGGCCCAGGCGATGCGCATGTCAGCCTGAGCGGCAATCACGACAAGGCAAAGCGCCCGGCTTCCCGTTGCCGCTCACCCCATGCAGGGTGTCGGCTGGTGCCCCGGGCCCTGCGCCATCGTTGGCATCCTTGACATGCAATCGGCTTACCACATGGCCAGTGCGACCGGTCTGCCCTGCATGCGCGCCGCAGCCTCGGCCAGCGCCTCGTGACGCTAGCGCACGCCCGACGCGGCGTCGTGCTGCGTTACCCCGGTCAACGTGACAGCCTGGGCCTTGCGGTCGTCGGGGTCATGCGCTGTACCGGATGGCAAGCGCAGGTTCAGGCGTGCCCGGCGTCCCCGGCCCGGACCACGCGCTGATCGATCGCGCCGAAGGGCGCCTCGCCGCTCGCCATGCGCGCGCACATGCGGACCCGGTCGCCGAAACGCATGAAGGCGGTAACGGGGGCGCCCTGCGCCAGGATCTCGATCACGCGCCGCTCCGCGATACAGGCCGAGCCGCGCTCGCCGCCGGCATTCGATACCGTGCCGCTGCCCAGGATGGTGCCGGCACTCAGCTTGCGCGTGCGCGCTGCGTGGGCCAGCAGCTCGCCGAAGCTATAGTGCATCTCGCCCCCGTGCGGGCGGCCGAAATGCACGTCGTTCCACACCACTTCCAGCGCCAGCTGCACCCGGCCGTCGCGCCACTCGTTGCCCAGTTCATCCGGCGTCACGGCGACCGGCGCGAAGCTGGTCGACGGCTTGGCCTGGAGGAAGCCGAAACCGGTGCGCATCTCGCGTCCCCCAAGGGCGCGCAGGCTCCAGTCGTTCAGCTGCACCACGAGGCGAATGGCACGCCCGGCATGCTCGGGCGTCGCGCCCATCGGGACCGGCCCGGTGACTACCCCGAACTCGCCTTCAAAATCGATGCCGAGCGCTTCATCCGGCATCGGCACCGCAGCGCAGGGCCCGAGGAAGTCGTCCGACGCGCCCTGGTACATCACGGGGATGGTGTCGAAGTCCGGAATCGGCTCGGTATGGAAGGCGCGCTCCATCAAGTGACCATGGTTGAGGAAGGCGGAGGCGTCGCACCACTGGAAGGTACGTGGCAACGGCGCCATGCAGCGCGCAGGGTCGAATTCCAAGGCGCCTTGGCTGTCGCCGCGGTTGAGTGCGTCCGACAGGCTCTGGAGTGCGGGTGCGAGCGCCTCCCAGTGCTGCAGCGCATACAGCAGGTTGGGGGCGATGGTATCGGCGGCGGCGGCGCGCGACAGGTCGCGCGATACGACCATCAGCCGGCCGTCGGGCTGACCATTGAGGTAGGTGGCAAATTTCATGGCATTTCCCTCATTTGCGCGGCAGGGCGAGGAGCGCGTCGTCGATGATCGCCACCGCACGGGTCCAGCCGGCCGAGCCTCGCCGCACCTTGTGCGGGAAGCAGCTGATGAAGAAACCGTGGGGCGGCAAGTCCTCGAGCTTGTGCAGTTTCTCGAGATGACAGTAGCCGATATCGCGTCCGGCCTTGTGGCCTTCCCAGATCAAGGACATGTCACCGGTCTCCGCAATCTTCTGCGCGGTGTACGAGAACGGTGCATCCCAGCTCCAGGCGTCGGTGCCGGTCAGGCGCACGCCGCGCTCGAGCAGGTACATGGTCGCCTCGTAGCCCATGCCGCAACCGGTCGACACGTAGTCGTTATGGCCGTAGCGGCTGCCGGCGCGCGTGTTGACCACGACGATGTCGAGCGGCTGCAACTCGTGCCCGATGCGTTGCAGTTCGGCTTCGACGTCACTGGCAGTGGCGACGTAGCCGTCCGGGAAGTGGCGGAAATCGAGTTTCACGCCCGGTTGAAAACACCATTCGAGCGGCACCTCGTCGATCGTGATCGACGCCTTCTTTTCCCCGTTCTTGGCATCCATCGTCGAATGAAAATGCCATGGCGCATCCAGGTGGGTGCCACTATGGGTGGTCATCGTCACCCATTCCGCGGCGGCCGCTTCGCCATCCGGATAATCGGCGGCAGTGGTACCGGGAATCATGTCGATGAAGCCTTGCAGCGTCTCGGCATGTTTCTGGTAGGTGATCTTCGGGGCCAGGGGCGGCGGATCGGACAGCACCTCGTTCTCAAGGAAGATGGAGAGGTCGATGAATTGGCGGGTCATGGTGTTTCCTTCAGATCGGGCCGGCGAGCGACATCATCGTCTCGCGCATGATTTTTCCGTGTTCTTCCTTGTCGCCGCCCGCTATCTCGATCTCCCCGAGTCGGCCGGAGTTCTCGACCACCATGCGGCAGCGCTCCCAGCGGCGCTCCTGGTAGCGCGCCAGTGCATCGGCGACCGTGCCACCCTTGCCCACTTCTTCGGCCAGCACGATCGCGTCCTCGATCCCGATGCAGGCGCCGGCGGCCATGTGCGGCGTGGTCGCATGCACGGTGTCGCCGACCAGAACCACCCGGCCCTGGTACCACGGGCGCGGCATCAGGAGGCTCTGCAACGGGCGGTACACGATCTGCGAACTGATATCGAGCTGCGCGGCGACCTGCTGCATCAGCGGCGCCGGGAAGCGCGCCAGCAGGCCCTTGAGCATGTCCAGAAACTCGGACGGTGCGATATGCGTGTTTTCCTTCCGGTCCTCGGTCACGAACAGATACATCTCGTCGCGCGACACTGGGTTCAGGCCGGTCTTGACCTTGTCGCCCACCCACATCATGGCGCCGCTGACTTCCGGCGGGCGTGGCAGCACCGCGCGCCACACGCCCTGACCCGTGTAGCGCGGCTTGGGCGCATCCTGGAACAGCGTTTCGCGCACCTTTGAGTACAGTCCATCAGCACCGATCACGAGGCCATAGCGTCCGCTGCTGCCGTCGCTGAAGGTCACGTCGACCCCATCGGCATCCTGCTCGATGTGGCTGAAGGTGCAGCCCAGGCGCACTGCCGCGCCGGCGGCCCGGGTTGCCTCGGCGAGGATCTCTGCCAGCACCGGACGCATGATCCCGCCGTTACCCGGCACGTCCGGCCCGGCCAGGCGTGGGGTCGGCAGCGTGGCGATCTTGACGCCGGTCGGAATGCAGATATCGACATTGTCTGTTGCCGCGCCGCGCGCCATGAAGGCCTCGAGCACGCCGAGACGCCGGAGCGCGCGCAAGGTGGCGCCGCCCAGGCTGATGCCGGCGCCATACGAGCGCCAGGCGGGGTCAATCTCGACCAGATCCACGCCGATGCCCTGGCGGCGCAGCTCGATAGCCGCCGCCATGCCGGAGAATCCACCTCCGATGATGAGTACCTTGTCAGTCGTGCCTGTCATGTTCACTGTCTCCCCCATGCTCGCGCTGGATAAAAATTTCTTGTTGTGTTGTCGTAACGATGTCAATGCGCTTCAGTGACTGGCCCATGCAGGGACCCAGCGTACAAACGCCGCTGGCGATGTCGAATTGCGCGCCGTGCGCTGCGCACACGATGCGGCTGCGATCGGCATTCAGGTATGCATCCTTGCGCCAGGCCATCGGGGTGCCGCCGTGGTGGGGACAGGCGTCACGCCATCCGTACACCCGCCCCCCGTGGCGTACCAGCAGCACCGTGTCGTGCCCTTCGCGCCAGGGATCGAAGCCGCGCGACTGTCCTTCGGCCAGTTCGTCGGCGCGGCACAGGAATGCCACCCCGGCCGGGTTAGCCTTATCAATGGCGCTCACCGGCCCCTCCCGCACCCGGCGGCGGGCCGCCCGGCGCCCACTTGTCGCGCGGCTCGAACAGGAACAGCTGCGACGCATCGGCATCCATCGGCACGGCGCGCGCGGTCCAGCTCGCGTCATGGGTGTCCATGTCCGCGTCATACTCGACGTGGCAGCCGAGCGGACTGTTGAAGTACCAGAACCAGTTCGAGCCCATCTTGTGGCGGCCCGGCCCCCAGAATGGCTGGTAGCCCTTGCTCACGAAGCGGGTCCCGGCCTGCATCACTTCGGTCGGACCGCCCATGTGAAAGGCGAAGTGCTCGCAGCCTTTCATGAACGGCGGGGTCTGGATCATGAACAGCGCGTGGTGGTCGGCGCTGCCCCCGGGCCGCAGGAAAGGACCGGCGCCGAGCAGGCGATCGGTGCAGACAAAGCCCAGCCGCTGGTAGAAGGCTTCGGCCCTGGCCGTGTCGGGCACGAAGTACACCACGTGCGACAGCGTACGCGGCAGCGCTGGCGCGCCCTCATCCACGCCCAGCGCATTGGCCGGACGCCCGGCCGGTGCCCCGGGCGCATTGATCGCTTCGGCCGGCAGGTCGAGGGGCCGGCGCCGGCTTACCTGGAAGCCCAGGACGAAACCCATGTCGTCGACGCTTTCGATACTGCCGTCGGCAAGACGCCGGACCTCGCGGTCGCGGCCGAGTTCTTCGGCAATGGCGCCCAGCGTGGCCTCGTCGGTCACGCCGTACACGGTTTTGCGCAACATGCTGGCAGTCCCCATGGTCGCCGGCAGCGCCGGATCGTCCTTGTGCGCAATCACGATCGCGCTGCCATCGAGCGCCTCGAAGCGCCCGCCGCGGCTGTCGACATCAACCGGCGCAAGGCCGTAGTCGCTCAGGTATTGCGCGCAGGCGGCGACGTCGTCGACGCCGAACACGAGGGCGTCTGGTCCAATGATGTTCATACGATGTCCTTGACTGATAAAAATGATGGGGAGCTGCGCGCTCGTCGCCGCAGTGTGTACCGCATCGGATCACTGTAGGCAGGCGCAGCTGATCCGTAAAATGGATAATTCCGATACGAGTTATCGGCCCGCCAAATGCGCTCGCCCGTGATCAGGACCCTGCAGGCGCCTGCCAGTTGGCTGGCCGCAACTGCTGGCCGAGCAGGCGCTCGGCATTGCCATAAGAGATGCGCTCACGGTCTTCCTGCGACAGGCCCGGCACCGCGTCGAGCAGCGCGGCCAGCCCGTACTGGCCCATGTCGAACGGATAATCCGTGCCGGTCACGACCTGGCCGATGCCGGCCTCCTGGATCAGGTGCCGCAGGGCCTCCGGCTCGTAGACGAGATTGTCGAACCAGATCTGACGCAGGTAATCGCCCGGTGGCCTGGCGCAGCTGCGCGCATCCGTGCGCGCCCCGTAGGCGTGGTTCGAACGTCCGATATACGAAGGCAGATAGCCACCGCCATGCGCGGCCAGGATCTTCACGCCGGGGTGGCGGTCGAGGACGCCGCCAAAAATCAGGTGGGACAGCGCGATCGTCGTTTCGAGCGGCTGTCCGATCACGTTGGACAGGTAGTGACGGTCGAGGCGCGATCCGAGCGTGGTGCCGAAGGGGTGGATGAAGACGATACAACCAAGCTCCTCCACCTTGGCCCAGAAGCGCTCGAACATCGGATCGGCCAGCTCTTTTCCGTCGACCATGGTGGAAATTTCCACGCCGCGCAAGCCGAGCTTGCGCACGGCGTACTGCAACTGCTCCAGCGCCAGGTCGGGATGCTGCAGCGCCAGCGTGCCCAGGCCCAGGAACCGGTCGGCATGGGTGGCGCACAGCTGCGCCATCCCCTCGTTCTGGATGCGCACTACCTCGGCCGCCAGATCCGGCTCGGCCCAGTAGTAGTGCTGGGTCGAGGTGGGACTCACCAGCTGCATGTCGACGCCCATGGCATCCATATCGGCCAGGCGCTGCGCGAGATTGGTCAGCTTCGGTCCCGCCTGCGGCAACATGACCCGGTTGTTGTACTCGACCGTGGCAGCGCCCAGCGCGCGCAGCATCATTTCCGGCTCCGCCAGTTTCTGCGGCAGGCCGGCGACCAGCTTCTCGACTTCCGGGAACAGCGCATGGCAGTGCAGGTCGATCGTGAATGTCCTGGATTTCGCATGCACTTGGGCTGGTGCGTCGCCCGGACAATCACGGGGACATTGCGGCGTACATTGATGAAAGAGCATGGGTTCTCCTGAGAGTGGCTCGACGTTCGGGCCGGGAAGTAGATCGGCAGCCGGTCGATTCTAACGAGCCGATGACGATCCCTTGCATGGCTTTTTCAGATCGAAGCTATCGGCCAGACCGATGGTTCGCCCGCACCGGCGCACGGCGCCGCCGCGGCGCCTGCACCTATCGGCTTTACCGAAGCCTCCTGTCGGAATTCTGCATTCGTCAAGCATCGCGGCCGTCCCTATACTGGCCCGATGCTGCCTCCATGCAGGCCCCTGCTTGCTGCGGTCGCGCGCCGCAGGGCATTCCATCTCTGGCACCATCCACTACAAAGGAAGACGCTTCATGACAGACACCCGCATCACGGCCGGCTTCAAGCTCGGCACCTTCTCGGCCGCCGGCTCCAGGCCATTCGCAGGACTCGTGCGGGGCGAGCAAGTCATCGCCCTGCATACCCTGCAGCGGCTGGCCGACGGCAAAGGCCTGTCACTCTCCGGCAGCGAATCGGTGTTCGCCCTGCTGCAGAACTGGGAACCGAATTTCGTGGCTTTGTCCAACGCGCTGGCGCTGGCCGACGAGGCAGAGGCGCTGCACTGGGCGCCGGTGTCGAGCTTGCAGGTGCATGCGCCGGTCGACCTGCCGCGCCAGATTTTCTGCACCGGGGCCAACTATTTCAAGCACGTGGTCGACATCCTCGTGAGCATGGGGCCCGGAGCCCATCCAGGCACCGAGCACATGACGCCGGCCGAGCTGCGCGTCCACGCGGAGGACATGATGCGTGAGCGTTCCGCGAATGGCTCGCCGTATGTCTTCAGCAAGATCCCCTCAGCCATCACCGGCCCGTATGATCCGGTCGTGCTGCCCACGCTGGCCGCGCAGCCGGACTGGGAGCTGGAACTGGCGGTCGTGATCGGCAAGGCCGCGCGCCATGTGCGGCGCGAGGATGCCATGCAATACATCGCCGGCTATACGATTGCCAACGACATCACGAGCCGCGATCTCATCTGGTGCAAGGACCCGAAAGCCATGGGCACGGATTGGATCTCGAGCAAGAACTCCCCGACGTTCCTGCCGCTTGGCCCGTACCTGGTGCCGGCCGCCTTCGTGGCAGATCCGACCCAGCTGCAGATTGTGCTCAAGCTCAACGGCGAGGTGATGCAGAACGAAAGCACGTCGGACATGATCTTTGATATCGCGCGCCAGATTGAGTACATTTCGAGCCGCGTCCAGCTGTGGCCGGGCGACGTGATCTGCACCGGTTCACCAGCCGGCAATGGCATCCATTTCGGACGCTATCTGCGCGATGGCGATGTGATGGAGGCGTCGATCACCGGGCTCGGTGAACAACGCAACCCTTGCGTCGCCGAGAACCGCGACCGCTGATCGCGCCGCATCCGGCCCGGCCCGAATTTGTGGACCGGGCCGGCGTACCTTTACACGTAGAGCTCCGAAACGAACAGGGCGCCCGGCTTTGCCGGGCGCCCTGTTTGCCATCCCCCTGCTCCCGATCAGTTCAGCACGCGTTCGTGCAAGACGGGCTGGCCATCGGTTGCCTGCTGGATTTCCGTCCCCGCCGCCACCGGGCGCAACAGGAAGTACCCGAGCGCCGGCAGCAATACCAGGGCGCCGATCATATTCAACAGGAACATGAAGGCAAGCAAGATGCCCATATCAGCCTGGAATTTGATCGGCGAGAACACCCAGGTGGCAACGCCCACTGCCAGCGTTACGCCGGTCAGCATCACGACCTTTCCGGTAAACATCAGGGCCTGGTGGTAGGCATCCGACAGGCTCATGCCCTCTTTCATGCGCGCCTGGGTCACGCTCAGGATGTAGAGCGCGTAGTCGACACCGATACCGACGCCGAGCGCGATCACCGGTAGCGTCGCGACCTTCACGCCAATGCCGAGCGCCACCATCAGCACTTCGGCCAGGATCGAGGTCAGCATCAGCGGCAGTACCGCGACCACCACCGCGCGCCAGCTACGGAAGGTGACAAAGCACAGCAGGGTCACCGCGCCGTAGACCAGGAACAGCATCTCGTACCAGGCGCGCTTGACCACGATATTGGTGGCAGCTTCGATGCCGGCGCTGCCGGCCGCGAGCAGGAACTCGATGTCGGCGGTGTTGTTCGCGGCGGCGAAGCTTTCCACGTGGGCGACCACGCGCGCCAGCGTATCGGCGCGGTGATCCTGCAGGTAGACGTACATCGTGAGCAGCCCGCACGACTCGTTGTACAGCCCGCGTGGCGCGCTGGCCGTGACGGAATTGAGCATGTCCTGGTTCTTCACCAGTTCGTACCACTTCGGGTTAGCCTCGTTCAGGCCGCTCAGCATGCGGCGATTCAGCAGCGCCAGCGTGCTGACCGACTCTACACCGTCGAGCTGGCGTAGCTGCCAGTCGAGTGCATCGACCCGCTTGAGCACCTCGTAGCTGGAGCAACCGCCATTCTCGGGCGTTTTGACCATCACGGCAAAAACGTCGCTGCTGGCACCGTAGTGCTCGCTCACGAAAGCGACGTCGCGGTTGTACCGTGAATCCGGCCGCAGTTCTGGCGCGCCTGGGTCGAGGTCGCCGATCTTGAGCTGCTGGCTGACCACCACGCCGCCTGCCGCCAGGACGCAGGCGCAGGCCACCGCCACGCTCGCGTAGCGCTTGTGGGTAAACAGGTCGAGGAAGCGCCACAGGCCATTCTTGCTGCCGGCAGCACCATCCGCTTCGTCGGTCTGCAGGCTACGCCGGGCCGCGCTGGCGCTTACCCCGGTGTACGACAGCAGGATCGGCAACAGAATCAGGTTGGTGAAGATCAGCGCCGCAACGCCGATGCTGGCGGCGATCGCCAGCTCCTTGATGACCTGGATGTCGATCAGCAGCAGCACCGCGAAGCCGACCGCGTCGGCCAGCAGCGCCGTGAGGCCGGCCAGGAACAGGCGCCGGAATGTGCAGCGCGCTGCCACCAGCTTGTCGGCGCCGCGTCCGATATCCTGCATGATGCCGTTCATCTTCTGGGCGCCATGGCTCATGCCGATCGCGAAGATCAGGAAAGGCACCAGCATCGAATAGGGATCGAGCGCGTAACCAAGCGTTGGCAACAGGCCGAGTTGCCAGACCATAGCAACCAGGGAGCTGAGCACCACCAGCACGGTCGAGCGCACGCAGCGCGTGTACCAGTACACCATGCCGGCGGCGATCGCGATGGCGGCGGCGAAGAACAACAGCACCTGCCGTAGCCCGTCGATCAGGTCGCCGACGATCTTGGCATAACCGGTGATATGGATGCGCACGCCCTCGGGCTCATACCGGGCCCGGATTTTTTCAAGTGCGGCCGAGAGGGCCTGGTAGTCGAGCGGCCTGCCTTGGGCGTCGCTCGCGAGCAGCGGCACGTAAATGACGCTCGAGCGGCCATTGCGCGCCACGGTCTGGCCGCTCTCACCGGAGCGGGCGACATTGGTTTCGAGCTTGCGCAGGCTCCCCTGCGAACCGTCGTACCCGTCCGGGATCACCGGCCCGCCTTCGAGGCCCTCTTCGGTCACGCCGACCCAGCGGGTGTTCGGCGTCCACAGCGACTTCATGAAGGGACGGTCGACGCCAGCGAGCAGGAAGACCTCGTCGTTGATCTTCGCCAGCGTGGCCAGGTAGCGCGGATCGTAAATGCTGCCGTCGGGATTCTCCACGACGATGCGCACGGCGTTGCCAAGGCCGCTGAGCTCCTTCTGGTACGTCAGGTAGTTCGCGATATAGGGGTGCCCGGTGGGAATCGCCTTTTCGAAACTGGCATTCAGGCGCAGCTTGCCGGCCTGGTAGCCAAGCCCGCAGGTGATGAGGGCGCACAGCAGGACGACCACGAGACGGTGGTTGAACAGCAGGCGTTCGAGGAGGGAACCGGAACGGGCGTCGAACGGCGCTGCGCCAGGGCTGCGGGGGGTGGGAGGTAATGTCGGCATCATTTCGCGGCGGTGGAATCGTGGATGACGCCCGGCTGGGCGGGAAGGCGCACGGCGCCGGACATGCCGACCGCGATGATGGCGCCATCCGGCTGGACCAGTACATCGCTCAGGGGGGCCAGGGGTGGGGTTTTCAGGACCGCGACCGGCCCGCTGGCGCTGGCGCGCAGCAGCATCCCGGCCTGGTTGGCCATCAACAACGTGTCGCCTTGGGCACGCATGGCGGTGATCGACACCGGCATCGGCACGGGTATCCGGCTCCAGCTGGCGCCCTGGTCGCCGGAGCGGAAGGCATTGCCGCCAAGCCCGCCAACGGCAACCTGCCCGCCGCTGATCCCCAGCGCAAAGAAACTGCCCTTGTAGGGCAAGTCGATGCGCTCGAAACGCTCGCCGTTGTCGCCAGAACGCAGCAGGAGGCCCTGCTCGCCGGCGATATACACCGTGTTGCCGGATACGCCCACCGCGTACAGATGGTTTCCACCGGGGTTGTCCAGGCGGCCGGAAATCGGGGTCCAGCTGGCCCCGCCGTCCCGGGTTCGGACCGCCAGGTTATAAGCCCCGACCACGATGCCGTTGTTGACGTCGCTGAAATGCAGGGCAAGGAAGGGTTTGTCGGGGCCGTCCGCGACCAGGCGCCGTGCTTCGGCCAGGTAAGCCCCGGCAGCCGCCGCGGGTGCGGCGCCGGCTGCCGGAGCCTGGGCGTCGCGCAGCACCAGTTGCGCGGCCTGGACCCCATCGAGCTGCCGGGTCCAGGAAGCGCCGCCATCGCGGCTGTGCAGGATGACCCCGTAGTGGCCGACCGCCCATCCATCGGCAGGTGTCGGGAACTGGACGGCGGTCAGCGACACGCTCGACGGCACCTGCGCCTGGCGCCAGCTGACGCCACCGTCATCGGACAGGATGATGATGCCGCGCTCGCCGACGGCGACGATGCGCTTGCCGGCCTGGGCAACTGCAGTGAGGTAGGCCTTTGCCGGCTGGCGTACGACCTGGGCTGAGCGTACGATCGGATCGGCCAGGGGCGTGCTGGACGCCGCCTGGGCCGCCGCAGGCGCCGGCAGTGTCACTGAACACGCCGACGCGAGCACCAGGGTTAACATGGAATGCTTGTATTGCATAATTGCTCCACTATGCGCCGGTCCGACTGGTCGCCGCGCCGGCGCCAATCTGCCAGGCCGGATTAGCGCGCGCCGCTGCCAAGCGAAGCCGGCGCGAACGTTGCGTCCGGGTAGCGCGGCATGATCTTGTACTGCGACGGCTTTTCATTGAGGACCTGATTGGCAAACCAGGTGTTCGACAACAGGTCGTAGAAGCCGAAGGTGACGCCGGTGGTCGCCGGCAGGTCCGGCATCGTCATCGGCAACTGCCACATCGTCTTCCACAGCTGTCCCTTGGCATCCCAGCGGTCGCCCAGCACCGCCATCCAGGTGTCCTCGTCCAGGTAGTAGCGGCCTTTCGGCGCCACATGGCGCACGCCCGGCTTGACGTTCGCTTCCACCACCCAGACCCGGTGCAGCTCCCAGCGAACCATATCGGGATTCAGGTGCTTGCCATTGATCAGGTCCAGATCCTTGCCTGCCAGCGCACGGTTGCCGTTGTACGGAATGAACATCTCTTTCTTGCCGATCAGCTTCCAGTCGAAACGGTCGAGGCGCCCCGCGAACACGCTCACTTCGTCGAAGCTCATCACGCCGGCGGTGGCCGGGGTCGGGGTGTCGCAGCAGGCATTGGGCAGCTTGCGGGTGCGGCGCTGCCCCGCCAGGTAGACGTAGCCAAGGTCGCGCTCCGAGTCCAAGTTCAGGCGGCCGAGGATGGCCTCGCCGGCGCGGATCGGCGGCCCGGCATTGATCAGGCGCAGATTCCAGTAATTGCCGTCGGCCGCTTGCGGCGTGCCATCCTTGTAGAAGTAAGGCATGCTCTGGTCGGCGAGGCCGTCGACCGTCATCACCGGTTTGCCGGCCGAGGTGACGAGGTAGGCGCGGTTATCGAACTGCCAGTCCTCGCCGCGCCAGGACAGCAAATGGTTCCACATCGCTTCGGCGCCGTCCTTCGGGATCGGGAAAGGAATGCCGCCGTAGGCACCGACCGGAATCTGCCGTTCGTTCAGTTTGGTTGCGGTGGCGTTTTTCCGGGTGTTGTCGTAGACCCATTGCGGAGCCGCAGCCGTGCGATGGGTCGGGTAGACATCGATGCGATAGCTTGCGTGCTTGGTGAGCATGGCCTTGGCGCCGTCGCTCAGCTTGTCGGCGTACTGGCCCATATTCTTGGCCGTGATCGAGTACAGCGGCTTTTCGCTTGCGTAGGGATCCTGGTCGCGCCGGCCGCCGGCCTTGAAACCGGCCGGTGGCTTGGTCAGTCCGCCGTCCCAGGCCGGAATCGTGCCATCCTTGTTGCCGGCTTTTTCTGCGCCCAGCGGGGTCAGGGTGGTGCCGAGTTTTGCGGCCTCGTCGGCGCCGACGGCGGCGCCGGCCATGCCATGCATCCCGATCAGCCCGCCGATGCCGGCCGCGATGATTGCTCGTTTGAAGTTCATGGTGTGTCTCCCTGTTAATCAGAATGTGCGGCGCAGCGATACCGCAGCGAAATCGCGGTCTTTCAGCGCCTGCTTATAGGTGTAGACGGCGCCACTACCGAGGGGCACCGCGGTCGGCGCGGCGGCGCCGTAGTAGTGGGTGAGGTTCAGGCTGAAGTGCCAGGTGTCCTCATAGCGCGCGGCGATGCCGATGCTGATGTCGCCGCCCTTGTCGGGGCCGAACACCGAGCCGAACACGCCCGACGTTCCCTTGGGCGTGTAGCCGATCCCCAGCGGAACATCGAGGTCCAGACCCGGCCTGAACTGACGGTAGGTCGGCGTATAGACCACGCGCATGCCCCACGCGTCGCGGGTCGCGTTGGGGTCGAGGTGGTCGGCATGCGAGGTGATGCTGGTGACGCGGTTCCAGGCCAGTTCGCCCAGCAGCGTCGATTCAGGGGAAATGATATTGGGCGACAGCGACGCCAGGGTCGAGATATTCAGGTGGGCGGTTCGGCCCACCGGATAGACCGTGTTGTCGCGGTTATCCGAAGGCGCCTTGGGCCCGCCGAAGGCGGCCGGGACAATGCCGTACAGGTCGGTCGATCCGGCATGGCTGAGCGGCGAATTATGGCGTACCGACGCTTCGGCAGCGATGTTGAACTGGCCGAACGTCCTGGACGCGCTCACACCATAGGTCCGGATGCCCTCGTGGTAAAGATAGCGGAAGCCCGCCGGCGCGGGGCCGGTGGGGGTCTGGGCCAGGCTCATCACGATGTCCATCGATTTGCTGTGATAACGGGCGGCGTAGAACCCCAGGTCGACGTCACTGCCGGCAGGCGACCATTTGAGCTGGATACCGCCCTGGCCCGAATCCTTGGCATCCACGTCGCCAAGGTAGCGGGCCCGCGGGGCCGGCGGGGGGCCGAGGATCAGGCTTTCCCGACCCGGGCCGATGTTGTCGCCGGAGCTGAAGTAACTGCCCGATGCCGGCAGCCGGTTCTCCTCCCACTCGTACTGGTAATAGCCGCCCAGCGTGAGATTCGAGGAAAGCTGGATCTGGCCCGATACCTGTCCCACCGGCCGGATCAGTTCCTTGAACGGGGTATTCGGCACCGACTGCCCCTTGATCACGTCGATTGGCTGCTGGGCGGCCGCGATACCGTTCATGCCGTAGAACAGCGTCTCGCCGTAGACCAGCGCATGGCGCCCAACCCGCGCCGAGACCGGCATCTCGCCGATCGCACCGTTGGCGAACACGAAGGCTTCGAGCAGTTCGGCCTTGCGGCCGTGCAGCTTGCGGGCGGTCTCGGTAAATTCGGTGTACGGCACCGACAGCGCGTTGTAGGTAAAGGGCGAATCGTTATCGGTGCTGCGGTTGTACACCGAGTCGTACCACGCCGCACCGCTCACCCGGGCGCCGAAATTCTTGTAGGTCAGGTCGATCTCGGACAACAGGTCGACACGGTTCGAGACAAGGCCCCGGCTGAAGTTGCGGTCGCCATCGTCGCCATTGGTGGCGTTCGGCGCGTCTATCAGCTCTGCGCTGCGGCTCTTGAGGCGAACCGCGGCGCTGTACTTGAGCGTGTTATCCCAGCGCAGCTTCAGGTCAGGATTGCCGGTATCGATATCGGCCGCGCCGGCGTCGCGCAGGGTCAGCAGGGAGCCGGATGCGAGCGCCAGCAGCAGTAAGGCATGGCGCGCTTTCGCGGGAGGCGAACGGTGACGGGGGCTTGCTTGGTATGGCATGGAGTCTCCAGTCTGGTTATTCACAGGCAGCTTGTTATTCGCTGCCTTGCTTCTGAGGATGTCGTTACACGACGAGGACGGTCGCAGCGCCGCCGCGACCGCGCATGCCGCTGCGTGGCGGCGTCAGGGATGCAGCAGCACCGCTTTGCTGCTGCGGCGTGGCAGGAAGCAGACGACCGCGCAGGTGGCAATGAGCACTGCGGCCACACCCAGGCTGGGATAGCCGGCCAGCTTGACCAGGGTGCCACCGAGCAGCGGCCCGACCGCCGCCCCGAGCATCACCATGGCCGGGGTGGCGCCCACCGCACGGCCGCTCGGGTCGAGTGCCGCCAGAAGTCCGAAGGCGAAGGTATGCGTGAAGATCATCACGGCAGCGAAGAACAGCGCGCCGACGGCGTAGGGAAGGAAGGTCTCGCTCTGCGTGAGCAGCAGGGCCAGGATCGCCTGCAGGACCGGACCGCACACCAGCACCTCACGGGCCTTGACACGCCGCTGGAGAAAGGCGGCCAGCGGCGCCGGCATCAGGTTGACGAAGCCGAGTGCGATCAGCACGCCGCCTACCGCAGCCGCACCGTAGCCACGGTCGGCGCCGATGCGTTCGACGAAGGCGAACATCATCGCCTGAGTCAGAGCCATGCAGCTGACACCCATGGCAGCCAGCCAGACGGCGCGCGGCAGCTTCCCGTGCGCGCCGGCGGCGGCAACGCCTGCAGGACGGTTCGCCGGGAAACCGGCAGCGGCGGCGCAGGCAGCGAGTGCCATGACCCCGGCGAAGGTCCAGAACAGCGCGGACGCGCCGACGGCGGCCACGATACTCGGGACGCCGCCCATGAAGGCAACGCCAAACACGCCCAGCGCGAAACCGACGATGGCGAACAGGCGGTGGGGATTATGGCTGCAGCCAATGGCGGCGTGGGTCAGGCTCAGGGCAGTACCCGTGGCCAGGCCGGCACCGAAGTGCAGTACGGCCATGAGCGGGAAGGCATCCACCAGCGCGACGGCGCCGAATGCACAGGCGGCTACGGCAAAGCTGCCTGCCGCAACCGCGCGTGCCGGCATGCGGTTGGAGCGGGGGGCGACAACCGCGCTGGCAGCCACCGCACCGATCAGGAACAGCGTGGCCAGTCCGCCGGCCTGTTGGGGGTCAAGGCCATAGCCACTAATGAGCACGCCAACCCAGACCGGCAAGGCCACCAGATCGACCATCCCGGCGCAATGCGCCACCATCAGGGCCGCCCGGCCGCCCCAGCTTTCCGAAGTCGTTACCATGTCTGTCTCCTTGATGTTGTGGCACCCTTGGCACCGCATACGTATGTGCGGCATCTCATCGTTTGCGCGCCGGCTGGCACGAGGTGACCGATTCCCTAATTTAGCGGCAGAGTGCAGCCCTCACAAGTCAGACCTTCCGATTGCTGGTATCGTGAGGACCAATAGCTGCCCCTTGCAGGGCGAAGCGCCCCTTTCAGGCCGATGCGGGCACCCTGCGCGTCGCGAGGAAGTCTTCCAGGCTCTCGCCGCGCATGCTTGCATAGACCGCCAGGTTCGGGGTCCGCCGTACCCGCGCGAACTTTTCGAGTACGAAGAACGACACGCCATACCTGATCAGGCCGAGCCAGTCGCAGCTGCGCACCAGCGCCCGCTCCTCTTGACTGAGGCCGGACGCCTCGAACGCCGCCTCGATGTCGCGCGTCACCAACTCACGGAAGGCCGGCTCACGGTGTTGCCAGAAGAAGCGGTTGAGCCTGAGCGCCTTGACGCTGTGCGCGATGTCAAAGGCATAGGTTCCCGGGATATCCTCCACACCCAGCAGTTGCTCGTTGGCGCGCGCGCGCGCGGCTTCGCGTGGCCCTGCGCCGACTTGCTCGTACAAGGCCACCGCCATATTCGTGGTCGTGGCGAGGTAGTGGTTCTGGTGCAGGCATCGGATCGGACCGTCCATGGCGCCGCGCATGGCCATCCACATGATGACTTCGGCGCTTTCCGCGCCGCCACGGCGGATCAGTTCCGCGTGCGTCAGCCCCTTGAGCACCTCGGGCTGCTCGACGAACAGCCGCAGGAATTCTTCGTCCCAATCGGTGTCGTTAAAGCCGGTGCGTTCGCCGTGGATCTGGTGCGACAGTCCGCCGGTGCCGACCACCACCACCTTCAGGTTTTCCGGGAAGGATTCGATGGCGCGCCGTATGGCCTGGCCGAGCTTGTAACAGCGCGCGGCAGTCGGCAACGGGTGCTGGAGCACATTGATGGCGATCGGCAGGATGGCGCCCGGCCATGCCGGATCGTGCGGCCACATCAGCGCTAGCGGCGAATTGCAACCATGGTCGAGAGGCCGGTCCTGAAACACGGCCATGTCGAATTCCTCGTTCACCAATCGGTTGGCGACATGTTCGGCAAGCGCCGGGTGGCCCATGATATTCGGTAGCGGCCGCCGCCCTGCCCCCTCGTCGGCCATGTCGAATTGCGGCGACACGCCGATCGCGAACGTGGGATAGCAATCGAAGAAGAAGCTGTTTCCGTGGTCGTTGTAAAAAAAGACCAGGACGTCCGGCTGCTTTTCTTCCAGCCATTTCGCCACCGGCTTGTAGCCTTCGAACAGCGGCGCCCAGGCCGGGTCGGCCTGTCGCTGCTTGTCGTAGGCCAGGCCAATGGTAGGGACATGGGAGGTCCCGATACCGCCAATGATGTGTGCCATGATGGTTCCTGCGTCGTGAGTGTGGGGTGAGCGGGCGCCGTCAGGCGATCCAGAATGCGCCGCGTCGTTCCGCGAATTTCCAGCCTTCTGCGGTCAGGGTGAAACGGTCGACGAAGACGCCCGGCACCGGAATGCCCGCTTGCGCAATGGCGCCATCCGCCGGCCTGCCGGCCGACAGCAGCAGGATCCGCGACCTGCCGTGCGCGGCCTGGTGGCTGTCGACGTCGATCAGGATGTCGCTGCAGACATGGAAGGTCATGGCATCGGCCGGGCGCTTGCGAAAGGCCGCCAGGATTGCCTCGCGGCCACTGATGGCCTGGTCAGGCGCCGAAGGGCGGTACAGCACCGCGTCGTGCGTGAACAGCGCGGCCAGCTCGTCGAAGCTGCGCTCGTCGTTCAGGTAGGCGTAACGCGATACCAGGGCGCTGCAGGCGCGCTGTATTGCCAGTTCGTCTTGCATGTGCATGGGTTTTTCCTTCGCTTTACAAGAATCGTTCAGGCAGGGCCAGCCACTCACGCAGTGCAGCGAGCACCGCGGCGGGTTGCTCCATCATCGACATATGGCCACAGTCGGGGACCAGGCGCAGCATCGCGCCCGGCGCCAGCTCGGCCATGCGGCGATGACGCTCCGGCGGGCTCCAGCCATCATCCATGCCGCACAGGATGAGGGTCGGGCATGCGATGCCCGTCAGGACCGCCGTTGCATCCGGCCGGCCGAGCAAGGCGCGCGTTTGCGCCTGGTAGATCGCACCCGACATCCGGCCCACCATGTCGCGCAGCGCCTGGACCAGCGCCACATCCTCGCGGTGCCGTGGCGCCAGCATCGGCAGGCCCCAGTCCGTCGCGATCGTGTCAATGCCCTGCTCCAGGGCCTGGTTCACCAGCACGGCGCGCCTGCCGGCTTCGCCATCGGCGACAGGCTCGAAGCCGGTATCGAGCAGGGCCAGGCGTTCGACCCGCGGCGCGGCGCGGCGCAGCACCTCAAGCGCGACCCGGCCACCCATGGAGTGGCCGGCGAGCGCAAAGCGCCCGGGCGCCTGGCGCAGGACGTGTTCGGCCATCGCCTGCAGGGAATCCTGTTCAACGAATTTCACGACCCGCACATCGTAATCCGGCCGCAAGGCGTCGGCCTGGGCTTGCCACACCACCTCGTCGCACAGCAGACCGCACAACAACATCACTGTCTTCATCGCTGCTTCCTCTTCGCTTGCCAGACTGACGATGATTCAATCGATATAGCGCAGGCCGGCCTGCGCCAACGCCCCGCGCATGTCGTACATATCCAGTCCCAGCACCCCGGCGGCCAGTTTCGCGCGCTTGGCCAGTTCGAGTTCATCGCGCCGCTGTGCCAGCTGTGCGACCCGGACCGCATCGGCGGCGGGCACCACCACCACGCCGTCCTCGTCGGCGACGATCACGTCTCCCGGGTTCACCAGGGCGCCAGCGCACAGCACGGGAATATTGACCGAACCGAGCGTCGACTTGATCGTGCCTTTCGCGCTCACGCACTTGCTCCACACGGGAAAGCCCATCTCCCGCAGCGCCTTCACGTCGCGCACGCCGGCGTCGATCACCAGTGCACGCGCGCCGCGCGCCTGGAAACTCGTCGCCAGCAGGTCGCCGAAATAGCCGTCGGTGCATTCGGCCGTGATGGCGGCGACCACGATGTCGCCCGGCTGGATCTGCTCGGCCGCCACATGCATCATCCAGTTATCGCCCGGATGCAGCAGCACGGTGACGGCGGTGCCAGCGGCCGCGGCGTCCTGGTAGATCGGGCGCAGGTAGGGCTTCATCAGGCCGACCCGGCCCATCGCCTCATGCACGGTGGCGCTGCCCAGGCGCCCCAGCTGGTCGACAGCCGTGGCGTCGGCGCGCTCGATGCAGCGGCGCACCACGCCCAATTGGTTGATCAAGGGGGTAGCCATGTCAGAGTCCTTTGCGTTGTAGTTGTGCGTCCAGGCGCGGGAACACGGCGCGCGCATTACCCTCGTAGATGCGGTAGCGCTCGTCGTCGCTGAGCGCGGCTGCCTCGATGTAGCGTCTGGTGTCGTCGTAGTAGTAACCGGTCTCCGGATCGATACCGCGCACGGCGCCGATCATCTCCGACGCGAACAGGACGTTCTTCACCGGAATCACGCGCGTCAACAGGTCAATGCCCGGTTGGTGGTAGACGCAGGTATCGAAGAAGATGTTATTCAGCAGATGCTCCTGCAGCAGCGGCTTCTTGAGTTCCTGGGCCAGGCCGCGGAAGCGCCCCCAGTGATACGGCACGGCGCCGCCACCATGGGGGATCAGGAACTTCAGGGTCGGAAAGTCCCTGAACAATTCGCCCGTCAGGCACTGCATGAAGGCGGTGGTATCCGCGTTCAGGTAGTGCGCGCCCGTGGTATGGAAGCATGCATTGCAGCTGGTCGACACGTGGATCATCGCCGGGATGTCGTATTCCACCATCTTCTCGTACAGCGGGTACCAGTGGCGGTCGGTCAGCGGCGGCGAAGTCCAGTGGCCGCCCGAGGGATCGGGATTGAGGTTGACGCCGACAAAGCCGTAGTCACGCACACAGCGCTCCAGCTCGGGGATGCAGGTCTGGGGCGCTACGCCAGGCGACTGCGGCAACATCGCCGCACCAACGAACTGGTCGGGGAAGAGTTGCGCCACCCGGGCGCACAGTTCGTTGCAGATGGCGGCCCAGGTGGCGCTGGTCTGGAAGTCACCGATATGGTGGGCCATGAAGCTGGCACGCGGCGAAAAGATGGTCAGGTCCGAGCCGCGCTCCTTCATCAGGCGTAGCTGGTTGCTCTCGATGGTGTCGCGCAACTCGTCGTCCGATATCCGCAGCGCCGAGGCCTTCGGCCCCAGCGCTGGCGTGTTCACGTTGGCGATCTGCAGTTGGCGCCAGTGTTCCAGCGCTTTGGGCGCGGTCGTGTAATGGCCGTGGCAGTCGATGATCAAGGGTGGTCGCATCGCAGGCTTTCCAGTAGCATCAAAGGGTTTCGGGGATCATTACTTCACCTCGCATGATGAGGCGGGCGGTGCGCAGCAGGGCCGCGCGCACGACTTGTCCAGGCTGGTTCGGAGCGAGCGCGAGTTCGACGCTGAATTCGCCGCTCGGATGTTCGACCGACACCCGCTGGGCGAGCCCGGTGCCAACCTGCGCCAGCCCTTGCGTGACGGCGCCGTCGAGCATGCAGGCGGTGGCGACCGTGACGGCGGCCAGCACGCCAATGGCGTCGTGGCAGACGTGCGGAATGAAGCAGCGGGTCGTGATCGTCCCGCCATGCGTGGGCGGCGCGACCAGACACATCTTGGGATAACTCCTGGCGCCGACGTTTCCCAACCCCATCAGCTGGCCGGCAGCGAGGCGCAGGGCCTCAAGCGTCTGTTTGAGCGCTGCGTCGGCATTGAGTTCGGCCACCGTTTCGTAGCCACTGCATCCCAGATCCACCGCGCGCAGCAGCACCATCGGCATGCCGTTGTCGATGCAGGTCACCTCCAGCGCCAGCGAGGCGCCGTCGGCGCCGGTCAGCGCGATCCGATCGAGCACCCGGCCCGTCGGCAGCAGGCCAGCGCAGACCGAGCCGGCGGTATCGAGGAAATCGATGCTGACCGGCGCGGCCATTCCCGGCACACCGTCGATGCGCGCCTCGCCGCCATAGCGCAGCTTCATGCCGGGCGTCTGCACCGTCACATCGCACTGCATGCCGGTGTTGAGCGTCAGGATGCGCGCGCTCGTCGTCCCTTCCTGCACCGGCAGCAAGCCAAGCTCGAGGGCAAAGGGCAGGACGGCAGCGAGCATATTCCCGCAGTTCGGGGTCAGGTCCACCTGGTCGGATGCCGGCTGCAACTGGGCAAACAGGAAGTCCAGGTCGACGCCCGGCGTGGTGCTGGGACGGACGATGCCGACCTTGCTGGTCAATGGATGGGCGCCCCCGAGGCCGTCAATCTGGCGCGGGTCGGGCGACCCCATGGCAGCCAGCAGTACGCGCTCGCGCGCAGCAGGATCTGGCGGCAAATCGGCCTCCAGAAAAAACGGCCCGCGCGAGGTGCCGCCGCGCATCAGCATGCAGGGGATGGCACGCTGGTCGCTCTCGATCATGGTAGTCACACGCGTATGCATGGATCGGTCTCCGAGGTTGGATGCGGGTGTGCGGACACTAGAGATCCAGGACCAGCAGCGGGGTCCTGGCGCGCGAGCAGCACGGCGTGAACTGGTCGTTCGCCGCATGCTCCTCGTCGGTGAGGTACAGGTCGCGGTGATCGGGTACGCCGTCCAGCACCCGCGTCAGACAGGTGCCGCAGACGCCCTCCTCACACGAGTACGGCACCTCGATACCCTGCTCGGCCAGCACCTGGATCACCGAACGCCCCTTCGGCACCGTGAGCACCTGGCCGCTCGAGACCAGCTTCACGTCGAAGCTCTGGTCACCCGTCGTGTCGATCGCCACTGCCCCGAAATACTCGACGTGCAACTGCGCCTCGGGCCAACTCCGTGCGCGCGCCGCCGCCAGCACATGCTCGATGAAGCCGGCCGGCCCGCAGACGTACAGGTGGGTCTGCCCCGGCGCCGCCAGCAGGGCCGGCAGGTCGAGCCGCTGCGCGGCGTTCGCGCTGTCATAGTGGAACTGGACCTGCCGCGCAAAACCGGACGCGGCGATGCGCTCGCGGAAGGCCGCGCGCTCGGGCGACCGGGCGCAATAGTGCATCTCGAATGTGGCGCCTTTGCGCGCCAGCGCTTCGGCCATCGCGAGGATGGGCGTGACGCCGATCCCGCCGGCGAGCAGCAGCGTGCGCTGCGCATCGACCAGGGCAAAGTGGTTCCTGGGCACGCCAATCGTTAGCACCGATCCGGCCTGCACCGCGTCGTGCAGGGCGAGCGAGCCGCCGCGCGAAGCGGCGTCGCGCAGGACGCCGATCAGGTAACGGTGGGTTTCATGCGGAGGGTTGCACAGCGAATACTGGCGCACCTGGCCGGCGCCAACGTGAACGTCGATGTGGGCGCCGGCGTCAAACGGCGGCAGCGGCCTTCCTTCGAGGTCCACCAGCTCGAAGCTGCAGATGTCTTCGGCCTCGCGCACCTTGGCCGCAACGCGCACTTCGATCGTGTTCATGACGCCTCCTGCGGCGCCGCTTCGCGCGCCAGCCAGGCATCGATGATGCGGCGCGACTGTACCCCGCCGGCATCGATGTTGAGCATCAGGAGTTTGCGTTCGGGATAGAGCAAGAGGTTCTGCTGCTGGCGCTCGAGCATCTCCCGGTCTTCACCGAAGATCTTGCCCTGCCCCTCGCGGATCCTGTTGGTCAGATCGACATCCTGCGGATTGAAGTTGCGCGCCATGCCCCAAAAATACCAGTGCGAGGTCTCGGTCTCGGGCGTAATGAAATCGACCACGGTACTTGACACCCGGTGGGCCGGGTCGGCGTGGTAGCCGCCTTTTCCGGCATGGGCCACACCGACCTCAATCATCACGTGGCTCGGTGCACTGAAACGGCAGATCTGCCAGCGGTCCACCGGCACGTCGCTGGCCAGCCCGTTCCATTCCAGCGCCGCGCGCCAGAACGGCGGGGCGCTCACGTTCTCCATGAAGCGGCTGGTAACCACCTGTTCGCCTTCGATCCTGGTCGTTACCGGCGCCTCGTCGATTTCCTTCTGCCCGATGCTCGAGGCATGCACATAGGTCTCATGGGTCAGGTCCATCAGGTTGTCGACCATGAGCCGGTAGTCGCAGCCGATGTGGTACAGCCCCCCGCCGTAGGCCCACTCCGGATGGTTTGCCCATTCGAGATGGTGGATCGCATCGGGATCGGCTAATTTCCCGTCGCCGGGCCAGACCCAGATGAAGCCATGACGCTCCTCGACCGGATAACTGCGGATGCACGGGAAACCGCGCACGCGCTGGCCGGGCATGCTGATGGTCTTGCCTTCGCACCCCATTTCAAGGCCGTGATAGCCGCAGACCAGTTTGCCGTCACGGACGACACCCAGCGAAAGAGGCGCCCCCCGATGGGGGCAGAAATCTTCGACCGCAGCCACCTTGCCTCCCTCGCCGCGGTAAAACACGATCTTCTCGCCGCACACCTGGCGCCCCAGCGGCCTGGCCGCGATCTCATCAGGTGTGCACGCCACATACCAAGCGTTTTTCGGGAACATGCTCGTCTCCTCTCATTGACACTTCAGGCTTTAATATTCAGTGCACTGAATGTTAATAAAAGTATCGTGCTTTTATCTGAGGAAGTAAACTGCAATCTCATGCAATTCAGTGCCGCAGTGCAGCACGACTCACGCCATGCCTACCCACCTGACACCGCCCCCTTTCGATCGCACGTTGCTTGATCCGTATGCGCAACCGGGCCACTTGCTGCGCCGCGCGCAGCAGATTTCCATTTCGCTTTTCTACGATGAGCTCGGCGACAAGCTGACGCCAGTCCAGTACGCGGTCCTTACCCAGCTGGCAATGCACGCCGGTATCGATCAGGTGTCGTTGGCGGGCCTGGCCGCGATCGATACGTCGACCGGCGCTACCGTTTGCGCCCGGCTTGAAGAAAAAGGCCTACTGCAGCGCGAGATCATTCCGCACAACCGGCGCCAGCGTGCGCTGACGATCACACCGACTGGTACGCAACTGCTGGAATCGCTCGAAGCCGGCGCCTTGCGGCTGCGTGAGCGCCTGCTCGCGCCGCTGAAGCCGGCCGAACAGCACCAGTTCATGGCGCTACTGGCCAAGCTGGTGCGGGAAAACAACGAGCAGAGCCGCGCGCCTCTGGCCTTGCCGGCGACGCGAAGGGGGTCTTAGCAACTCTTCAAGAGACGGCTCTGCATGGAACGGCATTCGGGACGCAATCGAGCCCGAGCCAGACGGCCAGCCGCGTTACCGACGCAATCGCTGCAGCACGTTACCGCACTCCGAATCCCTGCCCAGCCATGCTCTATCTTGGCCGTTGCAGCAATTTTTTTGCCGTATCGCTCATCACTACAGGCGGTTTCTATTCGTATGCCCTGTACATGACGATGCAGACGATCCCCACGGCTTGCAGGCGCTCGACATCGACGGGCCGATACCGACCTGCAGCATGTGAAAAGCAGCGGTCACCGGCTTTAACAAGGCGCAGTCAGCGTTTTCTATTGACGAAGCTGATTGCGATGCGCAGCAAATGTTCGGGCGAACTGATTCGGCCGCCATCCAGCGCCCATGCCAGCCCAGATAATTGGTCAGGTAGCGCGATGCCACGCTGTGAAAGCCCAGCAGGACCACCGGGCTGCTCAAGAGTTCAAAACTTTGCCCTATCTAACGTTGACTGCACCTTCAACAAAGACCATCCTCTCAGACCGGGCTTTTTTTCTGCATCATCCCCGAAGCATGATCCAGCTCACCATCCCGCGCATCCCACGTCTGCTGTATGTCGAGCAACTCCGGCAGCGTCCTGTGAAACACTTCCACCAGCGCCGGATCGAAATCCGTCCCTGAGCGGTCATCCACATACGCCACGATTTTGTCGACAGGCCAGGCCTCCTTGTACGGGCGCTGCATGCTCAGGGCATCGAACACGTCGGCGAGCGCCACCAGGCGCGCCGATAGGGGGATGGCCTCGCCGGCCAGGCCGGCCGGATAGCCGCTGCCATCCCACTTTTCGTGGTGATACAACGCGACCTCGGCGGCGAGCTGGAACACCTGTGCAGCGCTTTTGCTCAGGATGTCGTAGCCGATCTGCGGATGGGTTTTCATGATGGCCCACTCGGCGTCGTCCAGTGGACCGGGTTTGCGCAGGATGGACTGGGGAATACCTATTTTGCCGGTGTCATGCATCGGCGCTGCCAGTTCGAGCTGCTCGCTGTCTTCGACGCTCCACCCTGCTCCTTTGGCAAGCGCCTTTGCATAGGCGGCCATGCGCCATATATGCGCACCGGTATCGGTATCGTTGAAATGCCCTGCCTGGCCCAGCATCGAGATCGCCTCGCGGTAACTCCTGGCCAGCAATTCCGCGCGCACCTGGGATAAATGGCTGGCGACGCGCGCGCGCACGATCGGGGGCGACACGGGTTTCGTGATGTAGTCGACCCCGCCCGCAAAGAACCCGGCGGCTTCGTTCACGGGGTCGGCGTAGGCCGTTACGAAAATGACCTGGATGGTCCCGGTCGTATCGCTCTGCTTGATTTTAAGGCAGAGATCGTAGCCGTTGATGTCTGGCAGGCCGATGTCCAGCAACACCATCGCTGGCCGATGCTTGTGCAGCGCCGCTATCGTTTCGGCGCCGTTGCGGGCAAACACCAGCGTGTAGTCATCGCTGAGTACCTTGCGCATCATGGCCAGGTTGGCGGGCTCATCATCGACAAGTAAAATGACCGGGCGACTCATGGGCGGCTGCCATGCGCAATGGTCAGCGCGATTGATGTTGCGCGGGCGTGGCAGGCGAACAGGCCTGCCCGATCAACATAGGTCCCGAGGTATCGTACACGTGGAAATATTTTCGAATTTCTCAACATGCCTCCGAAGCGTCATGCAACCGCCAGGTGCGGCAACCACCTTTTTCGCCGCTTGAAAGATTAACTATTACTCTACACGAGGAAGAAAACCATGTGCGTTTTTTCCGCTTCGATCGCTGCCCCAATCCGCAAGTTTAGTTTGACCGTCAATTGACCCAATGCTATAGTCGGGCAAAGCCAATGGTAACGTTTCCAACGTGCCAAAAAAACATGGCACTGAACGGAGACAAGATGGTCAAATCCCGCAACCTGGCAGCAGCCTGCGCATGGTTGTGCGCCGCTGCAGGTGCGCTGAGTATCGTGCTCGGTAGCGCGCCAGCCAGTGCGGCCGCACCGAATGCTGAAGTCATCCACTGGTGGACCTCCGGTGGCGAATCGAACGCCGTCAAGCAGGTCGCCCAGGCGTTTCGTGCTGCCGGCGGCGTGTGGGTCGACAGCGCCATCGCGGGCGGCGACCAGTCGCGCGCCGTCACCATCAACCGCATCATCGGCGGCAACCCGCCAACCGCTGCGCAGTTCAACACGTCCAGGCAGTTCACCGATGTCATCGAGCAGAATATGCTCAATAACGTCGACGCCGTCGCCAAGGCCCAGGACTGGGACCGCATCCTGCCCGAGCCGCTGATCGACGTCATCAAGCACGATGGCCACTACTACGCGGTGCCGCTCAATATCCACATGCAGACGTGGATCTGGTACTCGAAAGCGGCTTTCAAAAAGGCCGGTATCACGCGTGAACCGGCGAGCATGCCGGAACTTTTCGCCGCGCTCGACAAGCTCAAGGCCGCAGGTCTCATCCCGCTCGCCCATGGTGGCCAGTCGTGGCAGGAGACCGTGCTGTTCTCGGCATTACTCGCCAATATCGGCGGACGCGATCTGTACCTGAAAGTGATCCGTGACCGTGACCAGGCCACGATCCTCTCGCCCGCGTTTCGCGACGTGCTGCTGGCCTTCAAGCGCATGAAGTCGTACGTCGATCCCGGCGCGCCGGGCCGCAACTGGAATGACGCCACCGCGCTGGTCATCAGTGGCCGCGCGGGCTTTCAGGTGATGGGTGACTGGGCCAAGGGCGAATTCACCAATGCCGGCCAGCTGCCCGGAAAGCACTATGGCTGCATCGCCGGCCTCAAGCCCGACACGCCGTACCTGATGCAGGGCGACGTCTTCGTTTTCCCGCGCACCGACAAGCCGGACGCCATCAAGGCCCAGCAACTGCTGGCGCAAGTCGTCTCGCAGCCCGCATTGCAGATCGCCTTCAGCAAGCTGAAAGGCTCGATCCCCGTGCGCCTGGATG
>Ga0308164_10001258_pt1 | contig 30717 bp, 51 predicted proteins | sample PhyTR2_FD_201031 | JGI IMG/M metagenome (GOLD analysis project Ga0308164, IMG submission 201031) | Phyllosphere microbial communities from UC Gill Tract Community Farm, Albany, California, United States - DLSLT.R2 | ecosystem: Host-associated > Plants > Phyllosphere > Unclassified | place: USA... | reverse complement strand
GAGCAACCAGGTGGGCGATTAAACTGAACAGCCGGATGTGAACGAGTGTCTGGAACGGGGAACGACGCCGTCGTTGCCGAACGACTGTTTTGGGCGTTAGCGGAATGGCCGGTATGGGAAGGAAAGCAGACTGTCCGCTTTGGATCGCAGATGGTGGAAAACGGACGTCAAACGTCGCCTGCCAGCCACGCGAAGAGCACATAGCCGCCAAAGAGGACGATCAGGATTATTCCTGCGATTACAGGACCGATGAAAGTCCCGTTGCGGTCGATAGGCGCTGTCATGCCTAACGCTAGGCTTCTCTGGCGAATGTCTGCAAGGGGAAGGAAAGCGGAAGGGCTGCTTTCGGTGACTGATGCTGTTAAGCCGACGTCGCTGCGCTTTATCGCTGGTAAGCATCTTCTGGATACCGGGGCTTGAGGCCGAGACGTCGCGCCGAATTTTTGAGCCAAGCTTGAACACAAGGGTATGATCCGAGGTCATCGGCTGTGTAGAGATACTTGTACGGCCAAGCACTTTCTCCGATCCGGAAGCTTCGAAATCCGCACTTGCCTGCCGCAGCCATAACCAAACTCAACTGCTTGTAGCTACCTGCGGCTAGCGGAATTTGGGGAGCCGCCTGCGCAGGGGCGGAAATTAGTGCCGCTACAGCTGACAAAACGAGCGCAGAAGATCGAAGCAGCCGTTTAATTCTCGTCATCGCCGCATCCTGACGGCCGCTAGTAGGCCGGGCAAGAGCGTTCGCGAACGTTCTCAAGTGGGCGATCACCGCCTGTCGAACGCAATCGTGTCGGATGTAGCGAACGGCGGGCTGACCACGGCTTCATACCAGTCGGCACGGAAGCCCGGCAGTGCGGATAGATGCGCGATCAGGTCTGGCCAGCCAGCCGCTTCCTCATGGAACGACCAAACATGCCCCGCGACCTCGACATCGCAGCATAGCAAATCGGTCGTAATTTCATCCCGTTTGTAGAAGACTACCGCGCGGACGTCGGCCAGCGTTAACTGAGCAAGGACGGCTGGGGTGATCGTCATTTCGATATGATGCCTTGCTGAACGAACGGCGGCAATCGGTAAGCCTGAAGCCCGCGCCGAACGACCGAATGTGGGCGGAAGCGGAATGGCCGGAATGGGAAAGGAAGCAGTCATTCAGCTTTCAATGAGCACGCCGTTCGGAAGCGGCCATTCAATCTTGATGGACGCGTTATCACCCGGTCCGATGCTACAGTGGGCTCCGTGAGACACCAGTGCGCCTATCGCCACCCGCAGCTCGGCTTGCACTTCAATACCGGCGCTGTGAAGCTTTGTGATCATAACCGTTAACGGTGGGTCAACCCTGTTGAGATCGCCATAAACCATCGAATCGACTAGAGCATTGACGTTCCTACCATGCCATTCCGGGGCGCCAAGCTGATCTAATAGCGCTCGGTAAAATTCAGCAATCGTCTTCCAGTAGCTAGCGTCAAGTTCAATTATATTCATGATCTAGCCAATGCCTCCTCTGCTAAGCTATGCTTAGCTATCGCCTGCTTTGAAGCAACTGGACATGACGCTCGAACGTCTGCAATTGGGCGCTAGTTGTCGAACCACGCCAAACGTTCGACATCGAAGGAACTGCTACCCATGTGGTGTATGAACGCGTCGCGAAGCCCGTCGATGTGCTTTTGCCATTTTGGGAGGTCTTCGCTGGGATCGACGCCATCGGCTTCGAACAGCCACCCGACGAACTGATCGACCGTCACCATTCCTCTATCAGGCAAGAAATCGGTAACGTGCATCGGGCGGTCATCGACCACCGATCCGCACCAACCGCGTTCTACGCAAACCTCTGTAATCAAGGCGTGGAAGGGCTCTCGATCCGTCATCGAGGGATGCTGAACGAATGACCGCATTCGAGCAAGCGCTTCACGGTTCGGAACGGCAACAACTGCGCGGAAGCGTCCGACCACGGAGCCACGCGTTAGCTATTGAGCGCCGCCCGCCTGGGGTATCGTTGAGATACATCGTGGCATCGCGATCGCCTGTCCGACACTTTGTGTCGGTCAGCACGCGGCGCCCCCGGCGCGTGAAATTAATGTCCCCGAAGTGCCCCAACATCATGCTGGATGCCCCTGGTCCATCGTCGACCAGGTCGAATGTCGAATGTGGAGATTTCCGCGGGCTTACAAGCACTCGCGGCGGTTTAGGCATCCTCGTGAACGAGGAAAATGGCTCCCTGAGTAGGACTATAACCTGGCGTTCGATCTGGTTCGCTCACGGCCGCTTGGTCCCCGTCTGCTAGGCGTGGGAACATGGATCGGGTCCGGTCTGGTTCGTTGACGGTTGCTCCGGTTCGCAGTATCGTGTGGTAACGATAGAGGGAATAGATATGGGCAAGCTCAACGCGCTGTCAGTCACCCGGCTAGGTCCTGGTCGCCATGCTGACGGGGACGGGCTTTACCTGTTCGTGAAGCCGACGGGCGCACGATCGTGGGTGCTACGGGTCCAGGTCGACAAGCGCCGCCGCGATATTGGTCTAGGGTCGACTGCCAAGCTCACGCTGGCCGAAGCGCGCGAGGAAGCCACCAAGCTGCGCAAGCACGCGCTCAATCGACGCGACCCGGTGGTCGAGCGCGATCGGCGGCAGTTCACCCCCAAGACGTTCCGTGAGGCCACCGTCGCCGCTCATGCCGCCAAGAGCGAGGGATGGGCGATCAAGACGGCCGATAGCTTCCTCTCATCGCTGGAGGAACATGCCTATCCGATACTCGGGGATCTGCTGGTGGAGCATATCGATGCGAGCGACATTGCCCGCGCGCTCAAGCCGATATGGACGGCTAAGCCTGCGATGGCCTCAAAGGTGCGCCAGCGCATCAGCATCGTTCTCGCGTACTCGAAGGCGTCGAAGTGGCGGACCGACGAGGCCCCCGACCGATCGCTTTCGCAACTGCTGAGCCGGCAGGGTGCCAGTGGGGCTATGGCTGCGATGCCATACACCAACGTTCCCCGGTTCATGTCAGACCTCGCCGGGAAGGCTGAGACAATAGGGCGGCTGGGGCTCCTGTTCCTCGTCGCCACCGCGGCGCGTAGCGGGGAGGTCCGTCAAGCGAAGTGGAGCCAGATTGATCTAGAGGGCCGGGTCTGGAACCGCCCCGCCTCGATCATGAAGGCAGGCAAGCCGCACACCGTCACGCTCAACGCGCCCGCTCTCGACATTCTGCGCCGTGCCAAAGCGCACCGCGTCGGGACTGGGGACAGCTTCGTGTTTCCTGCCCGCGCTGGTGGGGCTCTGAGCGACATGACTATCTCGAAGATCATGCGCGCCGATAAGCTGCCGTATGTGCCGCACGGGTTCCGGTCGTCGTTCCGTGACTGGGCGGCGGAGCTTATGCCGAACATTCCCGATCCGGTTGCAGAGGCCGCGCTAGCGCACGCGATCCCTGACAAGGTGGTCAGCGCCTACAAGCGCACGGCGTTCCTCGAAATGCGCCGCCAGCTTCTCGACGCGTGGGGCGTGTACCTCGAAGGCCAGTCAAATGTCCTGCCGCTGTGGAGCGCTGCGGGGTGATAGGGCGTGGTTAATATATTTTCACCGTCTGCGCCTTTCTAAAAACCACCTACTATTTCGCGTCCGTCGCTCGGCGCATTTCCGATGTAGTTCGATGCAGCCCGCAATCGAACGGCGGAGACAACAAGATGTCCAGCGACAACGCGAAAGTTGAGACCCTGAGGGTGAAAACCTTCATGGAACGCTACGGTTTCGGCAAAACGAAGACGTACGAAATGATCAATTCGGGAAGGCTCGAGACCATCAAGGTCGACGGAACCCGTCTTATCAAGGCTGCGAGCGTTCGCGCTTTGCTTGAGCTGGCTGCGTGATCGGCCATGCCATCCATGACAGCACTGGCCCCGAAGCCAGATAAGCGAAAGGGCGCCCCTACCACAGCGCGCCCCCTCACCATTTCTAACATTTGCACCACCACAGATAGCGCGACGTTCCTGCGTCTGCAACGGCTCTCACCGCTCGGTTTGTCAAAGAATCGCGCGCGTCTCATTGCAGGCATGGCCTGGGGCGAGGTGGCGCATGGTTGAGCATCAGCGCTCCGCAATGGCCCTGCTCACCGCAGGCAAGCCGCTCAAGCCGCGCGAAGGCCAGTTCGTTGGAGGCATTGCCTACGACGCGAACCCGCTCACCGAAAAGCAACGCAACTGGCTGGTGATCCTGCTCGATCGCCACGGCCTACCTCCACTGTCTGAGGGAGATGCAGCATGACTTACCCGAACGAAGCCGGACATCGCGGCGTAGATACCTCGATCGCCGCCGCCCAGTCGATCAACGGCGATCTTCCCCAACTGCAACGCATGGTGCGCGACGTGATCGCGAATGCAGGACCGCGCGGCGCTACCGGTGACGAGATTGCCGCGGCCCTCGACTGGAACCGGTTCCGCGTCCGCCCGCGTACTAGCGAGCTACGCACCGCCAAGCGCATCGCGGATAGCGGGCGGCGTCGGAAGAACGCGGCTAGCGGCGTCGCTGCAATTGTCTGGGTTCTGCCTGAGTATAAGCAGGGGCCAGCAGCATGACCGCCGCGAATAACCGCAACTTGTGCGTCGTGCTTCAGCAGGTGGACCGTACGAACTGGTGCGTAGTTCGCCGCAAGCTGGTCGACGGCAAACTGACGTTCGCCAGCCGGGTCGCGACGGCTAGACCCTTCAAGCCTGCTTGTGCGCTCGCGGTGGCAACGGCGGAAGCGGAAAGGCTGCGCCTTGTTTTCGGTGCGACGGGCAAGCCACCGCGCAAGTTCGATCCGCAGCACGACATGCGGGAGCGCCGCCCATGAACGCGCGCACGGACAGCGCCGCATTTGCGGCAACGGTGCAGCACGTCCGCGAACGCTTCCCCGTCTCGGGTGTGGCGAACAAGGCGGGCGTCAAGCTCTCGCGCGCTGGTCGGGAGTGGAAGGGGTGTTGCCCGTTCCACCCTGACAACTCCCCGTCGTTCACGATCTACGCCGACGATCGCCGGTTTCAATGCTTCGGCTGCGGTGTGCAAGGTGACGTGATCGACTTCGTGATGCGCGCGTACAATGTGAAGATGCGCGAGGCGATCGGAATGCTAGACGGTGGCGCGCTTCGCGATCTGGAGCAACAGCGCGCGCCCGCCAAGCCTAAGCGCGACATGCGCCCGATCGCGCAACGGATCGTCAAGGACTCGGTGCCGATCGAGGGGACGCCTGCCGCGGCCTATCTGCGGTCGCGCGGGATTACGATGGACCTCCCGCATACGCTCCGGTTCGCTCACCTCGCGCCCCCTCAGATTGAGGGTAACGGCGTGTTGGAAGCGAACGGCCCGGGGCTCCTGCCAACGCTGGTTGCGATCGTCACCGACGCGGCCGGGGATCTGGTCGCGCTGCAACGCACGTACCTGACGGACGACGGGCGCAAGGCCAAGACGACGGACCCTAAGGGCAAGGTGAAATACAGCCTCGGGAGCGTCATTGGGGGCTCTGTGCAGCTTGGGCCTCCTGCGGCGAGCATTCTCGTCTGCGAGGGGCTCGAGGACGGTTTGACGCTGGCGCAGGGTCTAGGCCGCTCGGTCTGGGTCGCGGCGGGTACGTCGATGATGCCCGCCATAGTCTTTCCCCCCGTTGTCCGCTCGGTCGTGATCGGTGCGGACGGCAATGCGCCGGGTGAGGTGGCCGCTCAGAAAGCCGCTGAAGCCTATGCCGCCTCGGGTCTGTCGGTTCGCATCATGCGCCCCGCGCCGCCCTTCGTGGACTTCAACGCCGAATTGATGGGAGCGAGCGCATGAACGCCGCGCTAGCCGCGCGCCTCGATGCCGCGGAACCTTACGACGCCGACGCCCGCCCGTTCTGCCCTCTCCCGATCGTCGGGGATAATGCGCAGACACATGTTCCGATCTGGTCGACGCCGGATATGACCGTGCTGGCCGGTGGTCGCACGCCACCGCCAGCCATGCCGGTTGAAATGTTCGGCCATCTTTGGCCGCTCATTGGCGATCTGGCGGCGGGCGCTGGTGCGCCGGCTGAATACGTGGCCGTAAGCATCATCGCCGTTGCCGCCTCGCTCGTCGGTGCCAAGCGTTCGGTGCAGCCGTTCCGCGAGGCTCCCCAGTGGCGGGAACCGTGCATCTTGTGGGTTGCTCCGGTCGGTGATCCCTCCTCGAACAAATCGCCCGCGATCGACGCCGCAACCGGTCCGCTCAAGGGCATGGAGAAAGAGCTAGCAGAGCAATTTAAGGCCGGGTTGATCGGCTGGCAAACGACGGCCGAACGCGCGAAGGCTGAGAAAGCGGCGTGGCTGGCCGACGTGAAGACGGCGACTAAGGAGGGCGTGGCTACCCCGACGATGCCTGACGCGGCGGTAGAGCCCGACGAGCCGCAGCGCCCGCGCCTTGTCGTGCAGGACGGCACGCCCGAAGCGGTGATGGAGATCCTATCCGGCAACCCCAACGGCATCCTGCATTTGCGTGACGAGCTGGCCGGGTGGTTGCTGAGCTTCGAGCGGTATTCGCCTGGCGGGCGGGAGTTTTGGCTAGAGGCAAACGGCGGGCGGCATTTCACCGTCGACCGGAAAAGTCTCAAGGCCCCGCTGTTTATCAAGTTCAACGGCGTGACGGTGCTGGGTGGTATCCAGCCGGAGAAGCTATCTGAATGCCTGTTGAAGTCTGCCGACGACGGCTTGGTTGCGCGCTTCCTGTGGGCGTGGCCCGATCCGATCCGATACCAGCGCCCGTGTGGCGTTGCTGACGTGGCATTGCTTGAGCATGTCTATCAGCGGCTGCTCCGCCTCCAGCCCGGTCGAGACGAGGAAGGGCAGGCGGTCCCGATCGTTCTCATGTTGGACGACGCGGCCGGCGTGATTTTCGAGGAGTGGATACGGGACAACGACACGGTAATCCGCGAAGCGGCGGGCCTGTATAAAGGCTTCCTGGGGAAGCTGCGCGGCATGGTGCTTCGTCTGTCGCTGGTCGCTGAGCTTCTGGCGTGGGCGGCGGGCAACGGACCTGAGCCAACCGCCATCCGTGCCGAGACCGTGGTGTCGGTGCTGGGCTTCGTTGACGACTATGCAAAGCCGTCAGCAGTTCGCGTGTTTGGTGATGCCGCCTTGCCGCTGAGCGAGCGCAATGCCGCGGCTCTTGGAAAGCATATCGTCAAGTCAAAGGCGCAACGCATCAACCTGCGTGACGTGCGCCGGTCGAGCGGTATCGCAACGCTCAAGATCGCGGCCGATGTCGATGCAGCGGCGGAAGCACTGGCGGAAGCTGGATGGCTCCGTCCCGCACCGACCCGCACGGGTGATCGTCCAGGGCAGGCAACCAAAGACTACCTCGTTAATCCCGCTGTGCATGGAGAGGCCAATGTCTAACTGGCGGAACGTCGCAGCGACCGTCATGGCGGAGGGGCCTGCTCCTCTCGTCCCGCCGCCTCTGGAGAACTTCGGGCTTCCCGACGACATGGCCGCGGCGCTGCGGCGGCTGGAGGTGTTGCCGCCTCCTCGCAAGCTGCAGCGCGCCGATAACTGGCGGGGCGTGGTGGCTGACGCCATGACGATAGCGCGCGATCGGTGGGCGGCTAAGGCGATGGCGCTCGGGTGGACTGCCGGCGATCTGTTCGGGATCGGGCCGCGTGATGATTGGGGCTTCCAGGGTCTCGCGGTCTGGCTCGAAGGACGCCGAATCGTCATGCTCGATAGCCAGCGCGTAATCGTGGCGGGCAACCCGCGTGACTGTCGTTCGTCGTTCGCGCGTGGAGGTATGCGACACGGTACGCACCCGACGATTGAGCCGGTGATGCTGTGGGAGTTTGGCCGATGAGCGCGTCCCATTTGGCACTAATGGCACTAATGGCACGGGGCCTTTCCGTCGATCCGGGGCCTAATGGCACTATTGGCGAGCCTTCGCTACGTAACCAAAAAAGGGTTCTATCTATCTATCTTTTTATAGAGCAAGGGCGGGAGAGAGAGGCTGTGCCATTAGCGCCATAAGTGCCATTAGCTCGAGCGTTGGCATAGGCGAGGGTGGTCGGTCGGCGTTTCCGAAGGCGTCCGCCTTACGAGTTTTCGCACACATCGCCCAGGCGCGCGCGCGTTATAGGGTTCGGGGGTCGGCATGGCTCGCGGTTTGAAAAACAATCACGGTATATCAACCGACGATCTCAAGCGGCGGTGGCGCGAGTACGTGACGGCGTGCGATCTGGTGCGCGCTGAGAACGCTGCGGTCCTGCTGCGGTGGGAATGCAATGCGCGGGGGCTGCGTCCTACCCCTTCGCCGCTGCCGGTCCTTCCCGAGGATCTGCGGGGGCTCCGGTGCGGTGCGAAGAACAGGCGGGGGACGCCGTGCCGCATGTCCGAGATATACCGCAACGGCCGGTGCAAGTTTCACGGCGGGCTTAGTACGGGGCCTAAGACTGGGGACGGCAGGGCTCGGGCTCGATCGAACCTCGGTAAGCGCTGGTCGTCGGAACCCCATGCGGATTGTGGGCCGCTGGCTAAAGTAGCAAGCGAGTAGCAAAGCCGGGATGGCCGCTGCATTTCTATAGTAGATAGCGAGTAGAGAGGGCCGAGGGCTTACCGCGGCAATTATTTGTATCCGTACGCACGATAGGGCTGGCAATTTTCGGAGGCCTTAAAGGGCATTTTACGAGGCACCCTATGGGGAGTTTTGTCACCCCCTAAAGAGCTGCGGTCGCCAGAGATTTTTTCAGGCACCCTTGGGGGATTTTGTCAGGCACCCCTAAGCGCATTTCGGGATCAGTACGCGCGCGCGAAGCGGGCCTGGCGGGCCGTCAGTCCCAAAGGGGTGGCATGACATAGGCGGGGTTTTCCGACACCTCCATGCGCGAGGGTTTTTTGACGCCTCTACGCGCGCACTCCGAAGCCTTTGGAAGGCCTACCTAGCGTACGCGATTATGCCGGGGTTCGGCACCCTTCCGCTTTATCAGTTCAGGACTATATCCCGACATCCTTTGGAAGGATGCCGTTATGCTGCCGATCACCTATTTTTCGCATACCACTTTTGCGTCGGTGAAGCCCGGCGATCTCGTCTACCGGCTGTACAACGGCATCTCGAAGCCTCAACTTCTTATTCAGGCACCTAATGGCGATTTGCGGGTACTGGACTTGAAGGCGTTTACGACGGCAGCCGTTGACGCCCGTGAGCCGGTATTTAGCCTGGGCGCCCCCGAGTGGCGCGTGAACCATAACGCTATTAGCGCAGGTACTGGAATTTCCGCCGGTGACATCGTCGTAACGCCGACCGATACTCTTATCCAGATCCCAAATGTAATGACCAGTGGCATGTTCGCGAGTATCAGCGGGGTCTATCAACCTGTAAACATCAGTGGCGACGACGTCATATTCACTAACTGGGAAGTAGGTACTGTCGTCGATGGCGCTTTCGTTGCCGTTGCCACAAAGCCGTGACGGCAAAAGGTATTGCTAGTTTTTATGCACTTGTCGGCTGCTAGATTGTAGACGAGCCGAGCGGTGAGGAGATCACGCGGATCTCGGCAAAGCTAGGGGCGCCCGACTAAATAACTGCTAGGCCTGCGATAGGCCTGGCGTTTTTGGATCAATCTGCGTGACCTCGTCAGCAGCCTCGAAGCGTAGGGTCCACCGGGGGTAGCCTCCCGGTGCGATCTCAATATCAGGCAGGCCGACGGGGTCGGAGCCGGTTTCCACCCATCCAGCGCCGTGGCAACGGTCGCAGGCAGTGCGCTTGCAGCGGAAGCTGACGAGATCGATCTCGGTATTCCATTGGCCCCGGCCTTTGCAGACTGGGCACATCGCATCCAGGCTACCCTTACGAGGCTGGAGAGGAACGATGTCGAAGGCGTGGGGACTGTCCGGACCGTCGCAATAGACGATGTTGCTGGCGTGAGGCATATCCCCCACTCGCGGAGCAGCCGTCTCAATGCAATACGGCCTCGGTGCGGCTAGGTCTGAACCGCCCGTAACCCAGCGTGATGTGCCCTCGATGCCGGTGGACCATCTCTGACGGATCGCCGGCCCGCTCGCGTCCAGTGTCACTGTTATTGCGGTCTAGGTTCAGAACTTGCGGGCGGGAAAGCCTGTGAACGGCGCTGGCTGACACTTGCCCGTATTCATGACGATGAAGGTGCCGATCCCCCTGGTGCGATCGATGATCGAGCCGTCTTCCCGGTTCAGCGAGATGAAGCTCTCCGAGCCAATCTTTTCATCCTGCTCGAGCTTGAGCATGATCATGGTTGGACTGACCCGGTAGATGTGGGCGGTCGTCTCACATTTTCCCGAGCACCAGCGTTCCGCATTCAGATCGATACGAAAGGTCTCGGCGTACGGAGTCTGGTTCTGCTTCTTGACGGCGTCGAGGCCCGCGCCGATGAACGTCGTCCCAGTGCAGTCGAGGTTGAATATCGCGGCGGCGGCAAAGGCGACGAGGATCATTCCAGGCTTCCCTTTGATGCGGCTTATCCGCGATAATCTTGTCGAACGGAGGGACAGGCTCGGTCCCTCCGCCCAAAGCGCTAATTATTTGTGCCGGCCGTAGCGGTTAGAGGACCGGGTGTTCCGGTAATGCCCTCCACGGTGACTTGATCCAGAAAAGCTGCCAGAATAGCTACCACCGTGGCTGCTCGTGTGATGGCCACCCCCATAGTATGGCCGCGCCGAATACGAGCGGCGGCTCGCCGACGCCGGGGCCGCGACCAGCGTTAAGCCGGCTAAGACTGCTGCTGTAATGCCAAGTCGCATCATACCGCCTTCGCGCCGGCGGTGCCGCACTTTGCGAACTTGCCCTTGGCATCTTTGCACCGAACCGACTTAGCCGGTGCCTTCGGACACTTGGTGAAGCGGCCCTTGGCGTCCTTGCACGGCGCGGCCATCGAGGGCGCCCCGACAAGCAGGGATAGCGAAGCGGCAGCGAACAGCAGTTTACGCATCTGGCATTCTCCTGCCCGAGAACCGGGCTCGGCAAAACTGCGTCGCTCTGACCCGCCGGTCAAGTCGCCTTCCACACCCACAACTTTCGTATTTCACATCTTTCACTCGAAGTAACCAAGCTAAGAGTTGATCCCGTTTCGGTCACTTCAAACCCGAGATCCTGAAAGGCCAACAGGAGGTGGATGCGGGTAAGATGATCAGGCTCGGTAAAAGAAAAATCACGCTGTACTAAAAACATCGGTTCCGAACCCGTGGGTGAGTGCGCCGTTCCGCTTGTCTGCTCATTACGGGGTCGCCTGCCCCGACAAGCCGATCAACCGCCGCCAAGGCCGCACCGCACGTGGTCGCGCGCCATATGGCCAAGCCCCTGCCAAGGCATTCTTCAGGGCACTTACTGGTCTTCCACCCGTTGCGCATATCCACGCCGGGAGACGAGTGTTGACGAAAGACCGTATTGTCGCCGTGGGCTTGCTCACCCAACGTGATCTGGACGTTTTAGGCACGGGTTTTAACCGCCTGTTCCCTGTCGACACTGACGATGGCCTAAACGGTTTCACCGACCTGATTGCTCGGCTCGATAAGATCGACGCGACCACAACGGACCGGGAGGCAGCCCGCTCCGTGAAGTTGCACCTCAATCAGTCGGACGGTAAACGTCAGTCTTAACCTATATGAAGCGAGAACCACTAGGGCTGTGTTACCAGCTCGGCGGGGGATACCATATGCTTGATCAAATCGAAGCCGACGCAAATCGTAACGATCACGAGAATGCCATACGCCAAATACTGGAAGAAGTGGCCGCGGTGACGAGCATGGGGTTTGTTGCCGTCGCATGCATCACAGAAACCCGATGGATTGCGTGTCAGGTGCTAGATCAGATCGATTTTGGAATGTCGCCTGGCGACGAGTTGCACGTATCGACTACCATCTGCAACGACATCCGTGAGTCAGGGAACGCGGTGGTAATCGACAATGTCGCGAGCAATCCGAAATGGCAGACCCACCCAGCGCCAGCGCTCTATGGTTTCAAAAGCTACGTCTCCATACCGATCGTTTTGTCCGATGGCAGCTTTTATGGCACGCTGTGCGCAGTTGATCCTACCCCCCGAAAGCTGACAGGTCCTGACATCGTTCCTGCGCTCGAGAGATTTGCCGATCGCGTTGCGGCCATACTTTCCAAGCGCTTATCTCAAGGCTAATTTAGTGACGGTGGATGAACGTAACACGATGAAGGCTCAGTTGGAGGAGGCGTTAGCTATCGCTGATAAGCACGGTCTCTTCCTGACAGCGGCGCGGATTGTAGAGGCGATCAACGCCCTTTCTTTAGAACTGGCAAGTTAACAACGGCGATTATACCAGATTAAGTACGGCGGCCGTAACTCCATATATGGCGGCATAGCTCAGTCGTTGCGGAACGGCTCAAGCTCAGCCCGCCCGCCCGCCCGAGATCGTGTTATGTTTCGTGACCCTACGGCTTCCGTACAGAACCTTCGAGTTATCCTAGAAAAGGTGCTGAGAGAGGCTGCTGCTTCGGACCTCCCGGTTATAGTCACTTTAATGGAAGCTGCGTTGGCAGCGATACCCGACGAAGATCGATAGCTGTTTAGGCGCCGAGGCCCCACCGTGAGGGCCCTCGCGATGTCGCCTGCGCCACGACCGTACTCTCAGCATTGCGAGGTGCGGGTCACAACTTTAGAAGGCGCACAGACTTGTACCCAATTCACCGATGGCGGGCATTTGCACGCCTTACAGCCGATGAGGAGAATGCGCTCGAAACACTGGGAGATCCGGAGGTGTCACGGCAACCCCGCGACATCATACGATCGGAAGGCGATAGGGTGTCGGGTTTCTATCTTCTCGTCCGCGGGTGGGTGTCGTCCTCAATCGTGCTGGGCAGCGGTGCTCGCCTAATTAACAAGGTTCATCTGCCTGGAGATATGCTGGGAACACCGAGCATGGTGTTGCCGCGAGCAGCGGATACGTTGACTGCAATTACGGAGGCAGTTGTAGCATTCGTTCCGTTCGAGCGGTTCGGGCGGATCTGCACCCGGTTACCGCGCCTTGGAGCGCTTCTGACATTTGCGACGCAGGTCGAACGTCTGGCATTGATGGACGTGTTGGCCGTTACTGGTCGCGCTTCCGCGAAGGAGCAGCTTGCGCGCCTACTACTTGATCTCCACGCGCGCCTCACCCCGATCGGTGTCGTCGAGGACGACGCATTCGATCTTCCGCTTACACAAGAGATGATCGGCGACCTCACTGGCCTCAGCGCCGTTCACGTGAACCGCAAAATGCGTGAATTGCGGGAGGATTGGGTAATAGCGCGCGAGGGCAGGAAGGTGAGGATTCTCGACCTCCCAGCGTTGCGCGCCCTATCACCCATTAGACCACGATTGCTTCAGTTTGAGCCCGCGTGGTTGCCGTTTTATGACGATGTTTGGAACACCTAAGCTGAACCGTCCCACAGAACGACGTTGCCGGCATGGCTCACGGCCGCTTCCTCGTTCTGAACGTCGGTAGACGCAAAACCTCAGACCATCGCCACTATCTTGCACGGACCGTTGGCACCTGAGCAATGTCCGTCGTCCACGCTGGCGACCGCATCTCCGATCGCATCTTCCATTCGCGCTTGAAACCCTGTGATGCCGTCACCGCCGTCCACGTTCCGAACCTGCCGTTGATCGCGTCGAGTGCCCCCATCAGCCGATCGCGTTTGGCCGTGTCCTCCTCGAACAACGTGCGCGGCCGCTCGTCCTCGGGAAGCAGATCGTCAAGCATGATGCCAGCCTTCGTGTAGGCGTATCCGTCGCGCCACGCTTTCTCAGCGCCACGCCTGGCAGCCGCGATCAGCTCGAGGCTATCATTCGTCATCGGATGCAGCGTCACCATGCGCGATGCGCCGTACTGAGGCCGGTCGGGCTTGTGCTTGTTCGTATGAAAGAACGCCGTCAGACGCGCCGCAACAAGCCCGTGTGATCGCAACTTCTCGCCGGCCCGCAGTGCGTATTGCGACAGCGCGCCCATCATCTGCTCAAAGTCGACGATCGGGGTCCCGAAGGACCGCGTGACGGCCATGCCCTTCCGCCGCGGTTCGACCGACTCGACGGCATTGGACGGGACACCGCGCAGTTCAGCCACCAGTCGCTCGAGCACGACGGTACCGACTGCACGGGCCTGCTTCATCGGCATGTCGCGAAGCGCCTCGGCGGTGTGGACGCCCAGATCGGTCAGCTTGCGCGCAGTTGCGCTGCCCACGCCCCACACGTCACCGACAGGGAAGGCGTGCATTACATCCCGTCGTACATCGTCGTCACGAAGATCGGCCACGCCGTCGAACTGCGGGTCTTTCTTTGCCGCCGCGTTCGCCAGCTTCGCCAGCGTCTTCGTCTCCGCGATGCCGACGCAGGTCGGAATCGTCGTCCATAATTGAACCTGGGCACGCATCGCGTTCGCGTGCGCCACGAGATCACGCCCCTCGAAGCCGGCTAGATCGAGGAATGTCTCGTCGATCGAGTAGATCTCAAAGTCGCGGGCGAACGGCTCGCAGGCGGCGATTACGCGGCGCTGCATGTCGCCGTAAAGCGCGTAGTTCGACGACCGCACCTGGATGCCATGCTGCCGCACCTTGTCGCGCAGGTGGTGAATCGGATCGCCCATCTTGATCCCGAGCGCCTTGGCTTCCGCCGATCGTGCGATCGCACAGCCGTCGTTATTCGACAGGACGATCACCGGCACGCCGACCAGGCTGGCGTCGAAGGCGCGCTCGCAGGAGACGTAGTAGTTGTTGCAGTCGATCAGGGCGATCGGCGTGCTCATGCCATCTTGCGCGCGACGCCGACGACGGTGCCCCAGATCTCCACGTGCTCGTCGACAAGTATTTCCGTGAACCCTTCGGCCTCAGGGACAAGCCAGTGTCGGCCGTCGATATAGCGCAGTCGTTTCAGCGTTCGTTCGCCATGCACCAGCGCGACAACGACCGCGCCCGTCCGTGGCGCCTTGGCGCGGTTCACGACCAACAGATCGCCGTCATTGATGCCAGCTCCAGCCATCGACCGTCCCTCGACACGCATGATGTAGCTTGCGGCGGGATGCTCGACGAGCCAGGCGCCCAGATCGATCGGCTCCTGCATGTCGTCCTGCGCGGGCGACGGGAACCCTGCTGGGGTATGGACCAAGAAGAAAGGCACCTCGCACGGCACCAGTTCGAATAGGACATCGTGAAGCCGCAGCGCATCGTCCCGACGGTGCAGCGGGACAACGACCGGGCGGTCCGGATTGGTTGAGGGCATGACCTAAAGGATCGCGGCGAAGAGGAGCTGCTCGTGCTGAGCGGTCAGCTCGGACCGTGCCTCCCGGGCGGCGCCGACGGCTTGCCGATACTCCATGGTCCCGAACCGTTCGGCCTCGTCGAAGCTGAACGGCACAGGATCCACAGCCGGATAGACGTTGTCGTATATCGCGCGGGCAGCCGCTCTCAGCCGCAGATCGTGCTGCATTTCGTTGCTCCATCAATGTCGAGTCGCCGCGAGCGGCATGCCCATAGCTAGGCGCGATCCCGATTGATTCGCAAGAACATTGCGGGAACATCAATCTGATGCGATGAGCGGGCCAACGATTCGAGGGACACGATCATGGCCGATTACGACGACGACCAGCAGGAGCCGAAGCCAGCGTTCGGGAAATGGCTACTCTCCCAACGGGACCGCGGCGACTGGGTCGATGGCATTGCCGACGCCGCACGTGCCGATCGAACATTCCCGAAGAACGGCGACCCGGAAGCCGTACGGGCTCACCTGCGCAAACAACAGGCCGACGGCGATGCGTTCGCGGCGATCGATGATGCCGAGAGCGACTGGATGGCCGTTTAATCGTGCTGTTCGTAATCCTTGCCCTTTCGGCAGCAATACCAATGGCGCTATTCTCCTGCACGGTGACGCGTGTCCACGACGGCGACGGGCCGCTGTGGTGCTCGAACGGCATCAAAGTTCGGATCGCCGGGGTTCAGGCGCCGGACTTCGAAAGCGCGTCACCTTGTCGGGCAGCGGATCCGCGCTGGGTGAACTATCGTTGCGACAATGCCGCCGCCCAGCGCAGCCAGCAGATCATCGAGCGCCTGGTGCTACGAGAGACGCTCCGGTGCGAGGCGACCGGAAAGAGCTTTAGCCGCGTTGTTGCCCGATGCACGCTGCCCGACGGTCGATCGCTATCGTGCGCGGCGATCGCGTCCGGCGCTGCGGTTCGTTGGGACCGCTACTGGCGGCAGTATCGAATGGGAGAGTGCAGCTGATGGGAAGGGGAGGGCGATGTCGTCGAGTTTGACGCATGGCTCCGTATCAAGGAGCCAAAATGCTTCTTTAAGACACTGACTTTAAACGAAAAGCTCGTTGATCATGAAGGCGGTTCCCACTTTAGCTCCCTCTCCCGGTGCGCGGTCCAAGCGACATGACGGTCTTTTTGACCTGGTCAGTGACCTGGGTGAGCCTGTGAATAATGCATAACCTTGCGGGTAACGATCATGCGTGAGAACAAGGCTCTTCCCGTAGCTGGTCGAACCTGATGGCTATGGCCTTCCACATCGTCACAGCGTCCCACTCGCCGGCTATTGCAGCAGCTCCAATCTTTTGAGCTATGTGGCGAGGTCCGCTGTCACCGTGGTCCCGCTCGACCTTCAGTGCGATAGCCCATAGCTCGTGTTCGGATGCCATGCCCTATTATACTCAGGGAGCAATCTACCGCTATTGGCGGGCAGCGGATCTTGGGGCGTTACTGCCGAAATTTTCCTCACCCGCGCGTGCCGCCAGCGAACGACATTGTCGGCATCCTTCTCTGGCTACGTTAATTCCTTTTCAACGACAGTCGAATGATTAGGGTGGCGGGATGAATGCCGAAGCACTCAAGCCGCCAGGCTGCCGTTTAATGGGGAACTGCTGCGGTGGGCGCGTGAGTTGAATCGCTGTCGTGATCATGCCATGTATGGTTTGCACGGCGCGGCCTCGGGAAGGTGGCGCCGTTTCGGCGATTCACGCCGGCAGCAGGAAGGAAGGGCTTCGCTATGAGTGCGTTCCCCCCCTTGGCAATCGCCAATGCGGTATTTGATGAGGCGGCCCGCCAGGGCAAGCAGCTGACGATTATGCAGATGCTTAAGCTCGTCTATATCGCACATGGCTGGACGCTGGGCTTACTCAACGAACCGCTCGTCAACCAGCAGCCGGAAGCTTGGCAGCACGGTCCGGTGTTCCCGTCTGTCTACCGCGCGTTTCGTCAGTATGGATCTAACCCGATCACTGCGAAGGCGACCGATCCGTTCGGTCAGGTTTACGATGCCAACCTGTCTAGCGGACAGAAGCAGATCGTCGAGTCGGTTGTCACAAACTACGGCAGCATGCATGCGTTCGCCCTTTCCGGCATCACTCATCAGCCTGGTACGCCGTGGTCGGACAGCTACAGTCCGGGCGCTTCCGCTGGCATCCCCGATCGGGTGATCGCGGATCACTACAAGCAGCTGGCCCGTGAGCGACAGCCGCACGCCTGACGGAGAGATAGGCGCGATCATTGGCGGCGCCGCTGCCGATGATCGCGCGAAGAATCCCTCTGACGTGAATGCGGATGTTGGAAAGCTAGCTGAGCGCCTTGATCTGCTTGTCGCTGACTTCGGTCAATGGACCGAATACAAGGCAGCATCCGTAGAGTACGTGCGCGAGTTCACGGAGGAAATAAGATGGCATCGCCGCACGCGTGCTCTCGTAGTAAGTGTGTGCGGCGCCTTGATTTTAGCGTTTGCCGCGCTGCTGATAGTCGTTCTATGCAACACACAGTCGATTTTCGGTAAAGATCCAGGACACTCGTTGACCGCGCTAATTGTCGGTACGATTGGTGGATCGGTCATTATCTCGATAGCGGCTCTCAGGGGAGCATTTGCGACAGTGAAGGACCGCAATGAGGGCCTGCCGATGCCGGATCACATGAAGGAGCTAGTCGACGTGGGCAAAAACTTGTTCAAGGGCTGATCCAGCTTCGAAACCGGAGAGACGTATGCCGCTTGTGATTCTCGACGCACACCCATCTGGGCAGGCCATTTTCAACACTGACGACATCGTCAAAATCACGATGGTATTTGGATCACCGGAAGTCGTTTTGCGCGATGTCGACGAACCCATTCGCCTCCCGCATGGAAGCGTGTCGGAAGTAGCCGCTGCAATCAACGATCCTGAGAACCACGTCTTTAAGTCAACATCAGCGCCCCTGTAACAGGCGACGGATAGATTGGCGCGGCCCAACGAAGTCGCACCGTCCTCGCGCCCTTGGGCGGGGCTCGCCTGATCGAAATTCCTAGCATCGGCGGTACTCTTCGTGAGCCCTACAAGGCAAGTTAGGATTTTTTCCTATCGAGGCACTGCAGACTGAACCGGTATCGTTTATGATGAAAATGGAAGGTTCGCGAATATGGAAAAAAGTTTGAGTCCACGTTTTGAAAAATGGTCGGCGCCGGCGACGAGCGCGGAAGTCGCAAAGGCATTGGTCGAAACGCGCGGAGCATTGGTTGAATTAAATAATGCAATGGTTGAAATGCTTGGTGGCAATAACGATGCCGCTCGCGAGCATTTGAAAGAGTATCGCACGCACGACGAAAAGCTCAAAAACCTCGTCATTGAGATAGGTGGACTCAATTTGCCGGGTGAGGCGTAATGCCGGCCCCAGATAATTTACGTGAGGCCATGCTCGCTGCGGTTTTGGTAAACGACACCAATGCGCAACTGACCTTGCTCGGCGCGGTGGCAGCGCCTAAATCACCTGCCGTGACCACAGACCCCACCATTGACGCTAAAATTGCTGCTTCTGAGGCTCGAACGGATACGAAATTCGCGAAGCTCGAGGGCAAGCTCGACCTTATTGTAGCCTCTCTTGAAACGGTAAAATCGCAAGCTGTAGATGCGAAAGCGGAGGCACGCACCACGCGGCGGTACGTGGTTGGTACAGGGTTCAGCTTAGCGGCCTTGTTGCTAGGTATCTTTGCGCTGTACGCGAACGCATTCAATATCGGCACCCGCGTGGACGATATAGCGCGAACCAGATCGCAGCAAACTTTCAACGAGATGGCTGAGCGATCCGCAAACGAACTGCCGAATGCCTCCTCGGTTGGGAACGCCAGCTCGAAGCGGTAGTATGAGCCTTCTCCGTTACTCAAGCCCGCCCTAACCCGGCGGGCTTTTTGATAACTCACCAAACCGTAGCCCCCATCTTCTCCAGCCAGTCAGACGAGCTATGATCTTTGAGCAGATCGAGCATCCGGAAGCCGTCGCCGTCGCCGTCGCCAATATCCTCATGCAATGATCGCGGTCCGAATTTGCTGGCGTAGCTTCCAATCACACGGTTTCGGAATTTGCCCGCTTCGGCGCTAATCTGTTGGGGCGAGAGCCGCCCCTCAGCTAGGGCAAGCCACATGTCCGAAACCGCATCGTCCACTAAATCCGGGGCAATGCCGCGCCCGATCGCAGCAGCAATGTGCGCATAGATTGGATTGGACATTGGCGAGATAGCGGGCCCAGGTGGCTTGGGTTTCGGCTTGCCAGCATGGTTGCGTCGCGTCTTTGGGACCAGGGGCAGAAATAGCGCATGCCGCCATTCCCATATTTGCGTCGAGTAAACGCCGAGAGCCTTGGCAATCTCATGGTCGTCCAAGCCGTCTGCATATAGCACGAACGCCCTCGCTCTCCGCTCCGGCTGCATCTTTGAATACTTCCGTCCATTCGGGTGACGTGGCGGCTTTCGCTGTGCCGTCCCTGTGCGTCGAAGTTCAGGGCGTTCTCGGAGCATTGCCGTTCGCCACCTTTCTATGGACTTCAGCGAAGCGGACATCTCCCGGGCGATCGTTCGCGCGCCGACTCCGCTTTCCAGCAAGGCCTCAGCGCGCCGCTTCAATTCTGGTGTAACGACAGCCAAACTTGCGGCACACCGTCTACTCCGACACCGAGGCAAATTGGACGGCAGACTATTGCGCTGGCGCCAATCTAAAACACTATTGGCGCTGATGCCCGCGGCCTTCGCGATTGCAGGATCGCTGTCGCCAGCATCGTACCTTTCCAACCGCAACTGGACTTGCTCGGGAGTAATTTGATCACGAACCCGAGGGCGCCTGACAGAAACTGTTACATCGACGAGCACGACTTTCGGCGGCACATACGGCTTCGAATTTACGGGCAACCCATTGCGGCGACGCCAGTCCCGTACGGCGGTGCGATCGACACCTTGCTCACGGGATATTGCCCTATCATTTAAGCCCGCTTGATACAGCTCGTATCTCTTGGCCATACGGTCGGCCTGGTCGCTGTTTAACTGCTTCAGCATGCGTGGCACTCCCGCCAAGCCCTAAGGGCACCAGAGGACCATGCCGACAGTATACCCTCAACGGATTCGGTACGAGTTGATCGGTTTAGCGGACGGACCGAGCAATCGCGAAGCGCCCCGTCAATTCTGGCAAGGTACTTCCTCTCTCAACCGTGGCACGGCCTAGTGGATCGACACGCCGCCCGGATCATCGTCACCAGCCGCGCAACAGTCGGTGTCGTCCGGCTCTAAGTCGCTGTCGCCGTCCAGTCCTTCCGGGCGCTCAATCATGCGGGCGGTGAGACGGGATAGCAGAGCGCGGGGCAGGCTGGGAACGGACGCTAGCAGCACGTCCAGCGGGACCGCGTTGCAGGCGTTGGGGGCTCGGCTCGCCATCACGCCGCCCCCTTCCGCTTTGGGCCGCGGGCTGCCTTCTCCGCCTCCAGGCGGGCCAGCTCGTCGTCTATGATCGCGGCAAGTCCGGGCTTGTGCTTACGTAGCCACTCGACGCTACCGACGCCGCGCTGCCATTTGCCGTACTTGAATTGGCGATGCTCGGTCACGCTGGTTGCCGGGATACGGATAAGCCGTTCGTACTCCAGCCATAGGCGCGCCTCGGCTTTGTCCTGAACGTCCGACCAGTGCTTGCGGGTGTCCTCGTCTTTGGCGTGGCAAGCCTCCATGCGGCGCAAGTCCGCCACGATCAATTCAGCGTTCGCCAGTTCGACGCGGCGCTTCGCTCGCCATAGGCCCTGCACCACGTCCTCGGGCGTCGTGAAGATGCGCAGATTGTTGCAGGGCAGTTTGTCGCGGATGCCCGCCATGTGAAGCGCGAGCCGATGGTGTTCGCTGTTCGGCTCGGTCTGCGCGAGGTCATGGGCCTTGCTGTCGAACGTCGCCGCGACCTGTGCGAAGGCGATCGTCTGCGAGTCTTCGGGCCGGTTCGTCTTCCGCATCCGCATGGCTTGCCGGATCTTGGTGACGACCGGGCTAGCTGTCTCAGGCTTGGCCTTCTCGACGCGCTGGGGCTGCTGCGGGATTGCGGCGGGGCGGGTGCCGGGAAATGCGATAACCTGGGCCATTACAGTGCCCCTCCATTCTGGCGGCGTTCGATAGCAGACCGCACGGCCTCGACGCGATCGGGGTGGCCGATCAGCGGGCGCATCAGGCTCTCAACGTCGACCGTCGCGCATTCCTCCACGACGAGCCAGAGCTTGCGGCCGGACGCGAGGGCATAGCCTCCGCCGATCGACACAAGGGCGCTGAGCCACGCGGCGGGGTCGAAGTTGGGGACGAACTGCGCCGCCCCCGTGTTGGGCTGGGTTGCCATGTTAGCGGGCCTCCACGAGAGCGCGCAGGCCGCGAACGTGGAGCTTCGCATCCCAGTCCAGGTGCCCGCCGTTGTCGATGAAGTGGCGAATGTTCTCGCTCCTGACGGCAAGCTCGCCAGCGGGCGACGAGACGCGATGCTCTAACGAGAGCCAGAGAAGTATTGCCGCGAAGCGTGGCGAACGCTGGTCGGCTTCCATCAGGAATGTTTCGGCGGCGTCGACCTTGCCCCAGCATACGGCGATTTGATCCTCGGTAGCCTCACCTTTTGAGATGATTGCGAGGTTCGCTTTCCATTGCGCAAACGCGGACTCGTATGCGCTGGTAGAGGCCCCTTTCGCCTGCGACGCGAGGGCAACGCCTCCGGTCACGATCGAGGCGCCGGCCGCGTAGGCGGCTGCGGTGGTGCCGATGCGCAGGAGGTTGCGGCGGGTGGTGGTGCCCATGCTCATGCCTCCTGCTTCGAGAGGCGGCGCGCATGGTCGAGCAAACGCGTAGCGTTGTCGTCATCGATCGCGGACAAGCCGCCATCGGTCATGTGTTCGATGAGGCGGGTGTATTCCTGCCAGTTGGTCGGGATCGCCTTGTCTGCGGCGCGGGTGCTGTCCGCAAGCCAGTCCATTTCCTGCTGGTGGCGCGCCGGGTCCGTCACTTCGAGGTTTTCCGGCAGGCTGTTGAAGTGGCGGGCCGTAGCGGCGCTGGCGTCGAGCGCTGCACGGAATGCAGCGGAGCCGGTGGGCGCGGATACCGCGGCGACAGCCGGGACGATCGCGACGGCTGCGACGAGGCCAGCGCCACCGATCAGGGCGCGGCGGGTGGTGGTCGTGGTGCTCATGTCAGTTTGCCCCGTTCGTGCTACGGTGGGCGCGGTACATTTGGCCGCGAAAGGTCAGCGTGTCGTCGGCGTTGAGCATGGCGATCTCGGCCTCGGCCTTCGCCACATCGTCAACCCATACGTCGAGCATTGCGATCGAGGCGGCTGCGCGGGTGCGCGTCCGCATGTCACTCGAATACAAGTCGTCCGTATCAATGCTGTCCTTGCAGCGCTGGAGCTGGCGACGTGCCTCGCGGAGGCGACGGTTAGCCGAAACCTCGCGCGGAAATTCTACGATCTCCGCCGATGGCTTGGGCTCGGCATCGGCATCGGCGTCGAGCATCGGGATGAAAGGAAGCTTTCCCATGTCTCAATGCTCCGTCTTGGCGCCGAGGATGGCGGCAACGGCGTCGCTCGCGCTCGGCTGCTCGCACCAGTCGCGGAACGGCTCGTAAGCGTCCGGCCCCTGCTGGTGGTACGCCTGCATCCGGCGCTCACCGATCTCCATGCGGATCGCCTCAAGCGCCTCGACGCGATAGCCAGCGTAGGCCGTCCAGCGATCGACCACGTTGCCGTAACGGGCGCGCTGCTCCAGGAACACGGGAGGGAGCGCGGCACACGACGCCAGCAGCTTTGCGGCGCGGGGGGCCGTGGTCCAGCAGGGCGAGGCGGTCAGCGCGGCAGGCGCAAGGTGTGGGGTAGCAGCATCGGGCGCACCGATGCTAAAGGCGTGTGTAGCCATATTCGTTCTCCGGGAACGGTTGTTGGTCAGACCGGGCGGGAGGGTCCTACGCCTCTCGCTCGGTCGCTCTCCGCTTCAAGCGGTGATAGAGGTTCTATCAGTGATACAGGGTTGCTACAAGCCCCCTAGTGAGATAATCTCTATCACATGACATCAGAACAATGCCGTATGGCTCGCGCCGCCGTGAAGTGGTCGGCCCAAGATTTAGCGCGCGAGGCTGCGATCGGTTACGCGACTGTCGCGCGGTTCGAGTCTGGTCAGACGGTCCAAGCTGATAGTGTCGACGCGATGCGCTCGGCTTTGGAGCGCGGGGGTGTTGAGTTCATTGCGGCCGGCGCGACCGTCAAGGACGGCAAGGGCCCTGCTGGTGTCGGCGTGCGCCTAAGGGGCTAGTCCTCGACCTCGTTGCCGAACTTGATTGCCTGCCGCCCCTCGGCCGCTTCCTGGCGTGTGCCTAGTCGGATGCGCTGGCCTGCTCGGACGCCGCGCCCGCCTTGGTAATCTGCGAGGGTAATCAACCCTGCGGCCTCCGCTTCCTTTACGAACTTGCGCACTGTGCCGTTGTCGGAGATCCGCAGCTCGTCGCGTATCATGCTGTAGCTGGGGACAACGCCGGTCTGCTCGAAGGCGAGGCGGCAGTAATCGACTAGCTGAATGTATCGCCTCTTGCGGGGCTGCGGCGCTTTATAAGTGTTCGACAGCATGCGCCTGAAATGAGGCCACCATACCGCCGCGTATAGTAGGAATGTCCTAGTAGGCCATCTCCCTACTATTCGGGGCGGCACATGCCCTCCACTCCTACCGTGATGATGTCGGCCCGATGGCCCGAACCTATCCACGGTGGAGCCTTCCGTGTCTCACGCATCTAATCTTCTCGCCAATATCATCGCCTCCGAAAAGCGCCGCAATTTCGAGATTGCCGCGCAAGCCGTAGTGGAGCGCGACTTTCTCCAGCGCTTCGCTGACTTCGCTGGCTGCGATTACGTGTCCGCGGAAGCTGAGTTTGATCGCCTTGGCGCGACGGTCGCGCATTGCGTCAACTCTCCGACCGGCCGCGCAATCTTGGCGAACGCTCTCACCACGCCGGGTTCGCCCGTCTTCCTAACCACTATCAACTAAAGGAGGCGGCTATCACCGACATCAACTGGAACGCCATTCGCCCCGTCGATCTGGGCGGCATCGCAGCCAAGAGCTACGAGCGGGGCCGCGCGCAAGGCGCGATGAACCTGCTGGCTCGCGATCCCAACAACGCCGATGCGCTGGCAGGGCTGGCCCAGGTCGCGCCTGACGAGCTGTATCGGTTTCAGGCAGCGAACCGCACGCAGGCCGACTGGAACCGTGGGGAGAACTACCGTAGCGCTTTGTCGTCGTACCTTACCGGGCAGGGTGGCGCGCAGCCCAACGCTCTCGGGCAAGGCGCACCGGCTCCGATGGCGGCTCCCAATGCCCTCGCCCCTATGGGCCGCAACCCTGCCGCCCCACCGCTCGCCCCGTCTGGCGGAAGCGGCCCTCAGGACGTGAACACCGACAATGTGCCGGGGACCCTTGGCGCGGTCGCAGCCGGCGCTCCTGACGCGCTGGCCCCTCATGTCGACGCCTCGCCTGAGATCGTCGTGCAGGCTCGGCCGCTCCCTGTAGCTCCGCGCTCTGCCCGTGCGCCTGGTGGCCCCGGCTGGGATGCCGTCGTGCGTGCGGACGCCTCGGAATCGTTGAAGGCCTCGCATGATCTGTATTCGGATCGGGAGGACCAGATAAAGGATTGGCAGCACGTCAGCCAAACCGGAATGCGGATGCTGGCGGGTGCGACCGATCAGGACAGCTACGATCGCGCGAAGATGGCGGCGCGGCATGTGTTTGATGCGTACGGCGTCGGCTTCCCCGAACTGCCGGAAGACTACAGCCCCGAGAATATCCGCTCCGTTCAGATGGCGCAGCTCGATATTGAGGATCAAATCAAGGCAGCGCTCCAGGAGCGCAAGTTCGACTGGCAGCGGACCGACGACGAGCTAGACAACTCGCGGGCCGATCGGAACACCAGCAGCCAGATCGAAGACCGCACAGCACGCCGCGGCCTCACCGTGCGCGGGCAGAACATGACAGACGCGCGCGGCCGCTACGGTATCGGCGTTGCGTCTGGCGACCGTCGGCGCGGGCAGGACATGACCGACAAGCGGACCCGCGAGATTGCCGCGAGCCCCGCACGCACGCGAGCCGGTGGCAAGAGCGGGGCGGGTGCTGCTGCGGCTGCTGCCGGCGGAGCCCTGACGCGCATCGCGGTGGGTCCTGACGGCAAGAAGGTCGGGTGGAACGGCAAGGCATGGGTGCCCGCTAAGTGAGCAACATTCCGCCGCCCCCGCCTGGGTTCACCCTCGTTGACGAGCCAGCCCCGCGCGCTCCTCGCCGCACCCGCTCCGCATTGGACAGCGTGCCGCCGCCGCCTCCGGGCTTCAACGTCCTGCCGGATGACCATCCCGAGGCCGTGCCGCTGCTCGGCAAGCCGACGGGCGCGGTGCATGACGGCGACACGTTCGCGCTTGATAGCGGGCAGAACGCGCGCCTGTACGGCGTCGACGCCTTCGAGCTTAATCAGACGGGCCGCACGCGCTTGGGGATGACGGTCCCCCTCGGGCAGGAAGCTCGCAACGCGCTGGCTCCATTCGCCAAGCCTGACGCCCTCGTGACGCCTACGGGGGCAATGAACTATGGCCGTCCGGTCGCAAGCCTCGAGCGCGGTGGTGATGCCGCCACGGACATTCTGCGGCAGGGCTACGGCATCGCTACGCCTGAGTATCTGAAGGCAGACCCGCAGCGCTTCGGGGATTACATGGAGGCGGAGCGTGACGCCCGCTTGAACCGTCGCGGCGCGTGGGCTGGGTCGTTCGAGCAACCGGCCTCGTATCGTCATGGCACGCCCGATCCGTGGGCCAAGCCGGTCGCGGGCAAGGAAGGCGAAAGCGAGGCCGTATTCTGGGACGAGCCATTGCCGGTGCAGGGCGTCCGCCCTGAGATTGCCGATCGTTATATCTCGATCTGGCAGGATCCAAAATCGACGCCCGCCGATCTCATGGCGTTTGCCAAGACGAGCGGCTTTACGCTCGACCCGTCCGAAGTGGAAAAGGCATACAAGGGGCGCGAGACGCGCGGCGCTGGTAGTGAAGTGACGTACCGTGCGCCGCCTCGCGTGCTGACCGATCACAAGGACGGCGTGACGGGTGCAGTCCTTCGCGGCTTTGCCGATCCGTTCAACGTGCTGGATGAAGCCGGCGCGGTGGTCGACTCCCTGGCACCCGGCGACCGGGAAAACGTGTGGTCATCCGATCGTCGCTTCGGTGATGTGTACGCCAACAACCTCGACCAGAACCGGTCTATCTTGGCATTCGATGATGCCAAGCATCCTTACGCGCGGTTCGGTGGTCAGCTCGTCGGCGGGCTCGTCGCTCCTGGCGCGTCGATTGAGGGCGTGGGGTTCGGCGCAGCGCGCGGCGTGCTGGAGGCTGGCGGCACGCGGTTCGCAGCGGAGCAGGCAGCGCGGCGGGCTGTCACAACCCGGCTCGGGGTTGCTGGTGGCGTAGAGGGCGCGGCGGCTGGCATCGGGCAGGGCGAGGACTGGAAGGGCCGCGTTCAAGGCGGTCTCATTGGTGCGCCCCTCGGTGTCGCGCTTGGCGTCGGCACGGGGCTCGCGGCTCCGCATATCGCCAAGCTCGTCGGCCGTCCGTTCAGTGGCATGGCTGGGGCGGAGGCTGAGCGTTCGGCGCAAGACTTCACCGACGGCGCGATCGACGCGGCGAGGGCGGGAACGCAGAACAACACAACGCCGGGTAGCGTTGGGATCGCTGACGACGCGGCACGCCTCGCGGACGATGTGCCGCCCCCGCCGCCTGGGTATCGCCTGTTAGACGAGCCCGCAGCCGTCGCTCCGCGGCCTCGCGATCCCGTCGCCCCAAACATGGCGGCGGTAGATGAAACCAGCGGCCTCGGGCCTAAGAGCGTCCTGTCGTTCGTGCCGCGGACTGGCGAGCCCGGTGTGTCGGTCATCAATGAAGACGGCCAGCTTGCAGTCGCGGTCTATCGGGATGCGGACGGAGTAGCGCGCGGCGCGGCTCAGGTGCCGTTGACGCCAGAGGCTCGAGAATCGTTCGATGGTGCCTCGGTCTATGTCGCGCCAGAACTGCGCCGGCAGGGCATCGCCTCGCGTCTGTACGATGCCTTGGAGCGCGAAGGCCACCCGATCGGGGAGCAATCCGGTAGCGGTGATCTAACGCCAGACGGGGCGGGCTTCGTCTCGGCATGGCGCTCGCGCGATCCCGCGATGAACATGGACAATGAAGCCCGGGCCGCTTCGATTGACGGGCCTTCATTCGTTGACGACGTTCCGCCACCTCCGCCCGGTTTCACGGTCCTGGATAACGCACACCCCGACGCCGCGCCGTTGCTCGGTGAGGGCGCCCGCGCTCGTCCGCTATTGGATCCGGCAACGGAAAGCCTGCGCCGCGCTCAAGCCGAAGACCTCGTGCCGGGTGACGTGTTGCCAGTGCCGCGCAACTACGTCGGCAGCATCGAGGAGGCGGAAGGGATCGCGGCTGGTCGCGTATCGCCAGTGCGCGCACCGAACGAGATGGACGAGCTTAGCCGTACCAACGTGCCGAACGCCAACACCGGGACGCCGATCCCGAAGCGCGGCCCCCTCGACATGGTGACATGGCTCCGCTCACAAGGCGGCATTCGTGCGCAGGGTGGCGAGCTGGAGCGCTATGGCATCGACAACGCCCCGCGTAAGGGTGTGGACTTCGCAGGCGGCGAGAACCGGTTTGGGCCGCTCGTCAGTAACGAGGGCATGAATTACGACGACGCCGCACAGCGGGCCTGGGAAGCCGGTTTCTTCCCCGATCACGTCGAGCGCCCGACCGTCTCCGAGTTTCTGGACACGCTCAACGCCACGCATACCGGCCGTAACCGCGCGTTCCGTGCCGATGATCTGGCTGAGGTGGATGCCTTCGAGCGTGCGCGATCGGAGCGCTACGCAGTCGAGGCGGCAAGGGATCAGGGTGCGCCGCTGGTGCGCGACCGTGGCGAGCCTGTCACGGCTGACGATCTGGACCGCAACGCGCCGCCTGTAGCTCGCGGCTCAAGGACGTGGCCGATCGCATCGTTGACCTCGAAGCATCGGGCGTGGGACCGGGTGGTGTAAATAGCTTCACCGCGAAGGCCCTCAAGCCGCGGTTCCAAGACAAGCTGATTGAGCTCTATTACAACTCGCTCTTGTCGGGTCCGCAAACGCACGTCACCAACATGCTCGGCAACACCCTCACGGCAATAGGCCAGATCCCGGAACATGCCATCGCGGCGGGTATCGGTGCCGCTCGTCGGGCTGTCGGCCGCGGCGATGCTGACCGGGTGATGTTCTCCGAGATTGGCGCGCGATCGGTCGGGATGATCCAGGGCGCTCGCGAAGGCATGGCCGCAGCCGCTAAGACGTTGCGGACTGGTGAAGCTGCCGACGCCGTGACGAAGCTGGAGCAACAGACGCAGTATGCAATTTCGGGCGTCAAAGGCTCGGTCATTCGCACGCCTACGCGCTTGCTCTCGGCGGAAGACGAGTTTTTCAAGGGCATCGCTCGGCGCATGGAGCTTGCCGGTATGTCGGTGCGCGAGGCCGCGAAGGAAGGCCACACGGGCGCGGCGGCAAAGGCTCGAGCCGCCGAATTGCTGGCGAACCCTACCGACGACATGCTGGCGCGGTCGTTTGAGTACGGACGCTATCTCACGTTCCAGAACGCGCTTGGTCCCGTCGGTCGCCACGTCACCGCCATTACGGAAGCAATGCCGGCGCTCAAGCTCATCCTTCCGTTCGTCCGCACGCCAACCAATATCCTGAAGTTCGCGGCGGAGCGCTCGCCGCTGGCCCCGCTCATGAAGACGTGGCGCAACGATCTGCGGGCAGGCGGGGCTAAGGCTGACATGGCGATTGCTCGCGCGATGGTCGGAACCGGCGTGGCCGCGTCAATCTTCCAGCTCGCGCAAGATGGGAAGATCACGGGCGGCGGTCCTGCCGATCGGGAAGCCAAGCGCCTGCTACAGCGCACGGGCTGGCAACCGTATAGCTTCAAGATCGGTGACAAGTACGTCAGCTATCAGCGCCTCGATCCGTACTCGACGACGATCGGCACCGCCGCCGATATTGTGGACCTGCAGCGTTACATGACCGACAAGCAGCGTGATGAGAGCGCCATGCTCGTCGGGACTGCGATCCTGCATAACCTCGGCAACAAGACGTGGCTGTCGGGCCTGAGTGATGCGCTGGAAGCGTTGAACGATCCTGACCGCAGCCTGCAGAACTTTACCTCGCGCATGGCGGGATCGATCGCGGTTCCTGCCCTTGTCGCTCAAGCTGCGCGCACGGCGGACCCGGTGCTACGCGAGGCGAGAGCGCCGCTCGATCGCATCCGGTCGCGTGTGCCTGGTCTATCGTCTGGCCTTTATCCGCGCCGCGATGTGTTTGGCCGCGCCATCACGACGGAGGGCGGGCTAGGGCCTGACATTATCTCCCCGATCTGGGCCAGCACGGACAAGCCAGACGCCACCGTCAACGCGTTGCTCGAAGTCGGCGCGCACGTCACGGCACCGGGCAAGAAGGTTGCAGGGCGTGAACTGACGCCGGCCGAGTACGATCAATGGCAGGTGATTGTTGGCGACACGATCAAGCCCGAGCTAGACGCGCTGGTCAGCTTCCCCGGCTGGAAGCAGATCCCCGCCGACGAGCGCAAGGATATGATTGACGATACAGTGAGGAAGGCGCGGAAGACGGCTAAGGCTACGTTCCTAAGCGGAGGCAACACGGCCGCCAACGCACTGCCGCCGCCACCCCCAGGCTACACCCTAGCTCCGTAGGTCGTCGGTTGTGATGTGCCGGAAGACAAGCCGCGGCCCCAAGCCTGCGCCGAGAACGATCGCACCAAGCGCGGAGTTTTCGGCCATCAGGGCGACGAATAGGGCCGCGGCGATTGTGGCGAACATGACGCTGGCCGCTTCTCGGAAGTCGCCAACGTACAGGAAGGTGTGGGCTAGGCGGCGGCGGTACGCTTTGACGAAGGCGAGGCTAAGGCCATACCCCGCCCCCGGCAGGAAGATCGCAACGGGCAAGGCGAAGGCCAGCCAACCGCCGCCCATGTGTTCGCTCAAGATCGCCCATGACAAGCCGACGAGCGCGGCCATGATCGCTAAGCCTCCCGCGCTGATAGCTGCGACCGCGTGCCGCTCGATCAATCTCGCACGTTGCATTGCCCGTACCTCCCGCCGCCGACGTTCCGACGATTCGCGATATACTGCGCACGCATCAAAGCAGATAGCCACCCGTCCGCATTGGTTCGGGACGGTTCGCAACGTCATGTTGGGCTGAATGAGGGAACGCCGTTTCTAAGAACTGGCTTTGTCTAGCAAAATCAACACCTTACCGAGGTGTCGGTGGCTCCCTGAGTAGGATTCGAACCTACGGCCACTCGATTAACAGTCGAGAGCTCTACCGCTGAGCTATCAGGGAACGTTGCCGGAGGCGGCTCTATAAACGGCCAGTCGGGCGATGCAAGCGGGT
>Ga0308164_10001257_pt1 | contig 30737 bp, 36 predicted proteins | sample PhyTR2_FD_201031 | JGI IMG/M metagenome (GOLD analysis project Ga0308164, IMG submission 201031) | Phyllosphere microbial communities from UC Gill Tract Community Farm, Albany, California, United States - DLSLT.R2 | ecosystem: Host-associated > Plants > Phyllosphere > Unclassified | place: USA... | reverse complement strand
GCGGATGGCCGAGCCGAAGGAATTCGAGGGCTTGGACGGGCCGGAGCCGCAGTGGCGTATTCCTGCCGCCAAGATGAAACTGGTGGTCGATCAGAAGGAGGATGCAGCCTTCGAGTTCATCGTTCCTTTGTCGCGCCAGGCGGTCGAGACGATAAAGGTCGCGATGGAATTTGCGGGGAAGGGGCCGCTGATCTTTCGCAGCGTGCGCCATCCCAGAAGGCCGCTCAGCGACAGCACGCTGAGCAAGGCGTATCGCGAGGCTGGATTTACGGGGCTCCACGTCCCGCACGGCTGGCGGTCGACGTTCTCCACGGTGATGAACGAGCTGGCGGGCGTGGAGAGCAGGGTCGGGGATCGAGCGATCATCGATCTGATGCTGGCACATGTGCCGGGCAACACCGTCGAGGCCGCGTACAATCGTGCGGCATACATGCCGCGCAGGCGCGAGCTGGCGCAGGAATGGGCGGATATGCTGGTCCAGGACCTCGCGCCGCTGGAATCGTTGCTGACGGGGCTCAGGCAACACGCCTGACCATGAAGGGAGCAGTGGCATGACCGCGCGCTCCCTTTTCAAGATTGTCGGCGGCAAGGCGTCGAAGGGGCATCGTACCGGGCAGCCTGTACGTCGCAGCAGCTACCGTGCGGGTGAGCGCGAACAGCGGTACTGGCGGCCGTTCAACAAGGCCGAGCGGAACGCGCGCATGCGTGCCGCCGAAACCTACGACCGGAAGCATAAGCTCGCCGGCAAGCGCAACGGACCGCTTGGCGCGATCGGCGTCGACGTCCTGCGCGAACTGATGCGCATGATCGACTTCAAGACGGGACGGCTTGAGCCTGCCATCGCAACGTTAGCGGAACGGTTGCGGCGGTCGCGGGGCGCGATCGTGAGTGCGCTGGCACGACTGAAGGATCACGGCTTCCTTAACTGGATCCGCCGCTTCGAGCCCATCGAGGATCCCGACGCCTTCGGCCCCCAGGTGAAGCAGGTGACGAACGCCTATTGGTTCGGCTTGCCCAAGGAAGCGGCTGACATGGTCCGTCGCATGATGGGCAAGGGGCCGATCCCAGACGACGAAGTGACCCGCAGGAAGGCCAACGAAGAGGAAACCGCGGCGATGCTCGCCACGATCTCGGCCGAGGACCTGGCGGCATTCCGTGCCGGCGACGAGTCCCCTCTCGCGAAAGCTCTCGCTTCGCTGGGCCGTCGCGTAGATCTCTGTAACGCGAATTCACCGAATGGTCAGAACCCGACCCTGAAAGGTTAAATATAAAAGGAACGCCGTTGGCGTACGCAGATTTGCTGCTCCACCAAGCCCCCGAGGCCCCGAACCCAACGGGTTCAGCATCCAGCGACCACGGGTGAGCGTGCCGGCTTGCGCCGTCCCGTGCATCCTGGGGAGGATGCGCAATTTCGGTGCCATTTCGATTACCGCCGTAGCGCCTGCTGCGAAGTCGCGTTGAGGAAGCCATGACGATTTTAGATCAGCTGACGGGATACAGGGTTAGCTCACATCGGCAGTGGGAAGCCCGGTTCGCGATTTGCGCTTCGGTACACGGACGGGGATCAAACGCCGGCCCAGCTTGGCGTATTGGATCAAACAGCCCACTCGGCTCCATCGAAGCCGACGACTGGGAAGCGTTCGAGTCAGAGCCATGCCAGTACTGTGGGGCGCCCGGCACGAATATCCTCGGCGGCGATGGAGGCGGTATGGGCATGGAATATTGCCGGGCCTGTGGGAATGAATGGATTGTGGGTGATTACGACTGGCGCTCGCTTTCCGACTGCCTACGCTACCGATCCGACCTAATCGCCGGCATGGTCGCAGGCGAAGAGAAACTGTTTCCATCTCCACCGGCCAATGCGCACGATCTGGGGTGACAGCTGCATCAATCTGCATCATCTAGGAGTCCGGAGGACGGCCATGGAAGCCACACGTTTTCGCCCCTCTGCATCACATCCACCAACTGCATCGAAAGCCACATAAAAAGCTCGCGGGCGAGGCGGGGGTTCTTGCGCCGTATTTGGGGTCGCAGGCCAGCGGGGCCTGATCGGGGTAGGGGCCGGCCAAGGGCGGGCGCTCGGCCCTGCCGGCGGGCAGCGGTGGGACCGGGGGCGGCCGGTTCAGCCCACCGCCCCAGGCGGCTCAGGTTCGCTTAGGCGTCCTCGTCTCTCGGACGCTGCGGGATATGGTGGCGGTAGGTCAGGTCCGGATGAGGGTGCGGTTCGTCGACATCCCACGATCCGCGCTTCGGTGAGTGGATCGTTCCGACGTCGCTCGGCGATATCAAGATCGTCTCGCTTTCCTCGCGCCCCATGATCCGTTGAACCAGGTCGTCGGTGATTGTCCGGATGGTACGCGCTGCACCCAGCTCGAGGTGCGCCCGTTCGTATTTCTTCCGGACCGTCAACGCGACGTGAATGATCATGCGCAACTCTTCCCGGCTGATCCTGTTCATGGCCGCGCCCATAGGTCACGGATCCCGAGGTCCAGTGGGCCGGCACCAAGGTAGGCGCCGAGCAGGTCGTGATCGCGCTCCGTCAACGCGGCCGGTCGACCGGCGGTGACGAACCGCGATAGGTAGCCAGGTGATCGATCGATCATACGCGACAATGCCGCCAGGCTTTCCCCACGCTGCTCGACCGCCTGGCGCAGCGCTTCGCGGGGATCTGCCGGCGCAAGACGTAGTCGAAGCTTCGCACCCATCAGTATGCCAGCCAGTGCAGCTCGGCGTCATCGATCGCCGCGAACGCGTCGCCGTCGGCCGACATCTCGCGCAGGCGCTTGCGAACCGCCTCCGGATCGCCATCGCGTGGGAACTGGCGATCGGCACGCGCCGCCTCGGCAACGCCATCGATCCAATCCCCGCGATCGCGCTGCTTCAGCAGCCAGCGGCCGAACGCCTCGGCCTTCGTCTCGATCGCATCCTCGTCACCGTACATCGCTAGATCCTCTTGCCGACTCGATGGCAGAAGCTTTACGATGTTCCCATTATGTTCTCAAGCGGAGGAACGTGTGGAAGAGTTCAGTCTGTTCGTCGTTGGCATACAGTATCCGAACCCGGACAAGAGCGATCGTCGGTTCGAAGCCCTGCTGTGCAGGGCAGGCGACCCAGTCGAGCTCATACCGGAACCTAGAAACAAATATGACCCGCGGGCCGTCGCGGTGTTCAGCGAGCGCGGCGTGCAACTCGGCTATCTGTCTGCGGAAAAGTGCGCCTGGATCGGCGGTAGGCTTGCCGGTGGAACCCCGTGCCTCGCGATCTTTGAAACGCTTGATACTTACGTTGCGACGATCCGCGTTCGGTTTGGCGGCGAGCGCCCCACACTGCCGGCGTTGCGGCCAAAGCCGCCAGTGTGGGACGAATTTTCACAGCTACCGCCAGAAGAGTGGGCGGCCTAAATCGCGAAGTTCGACACGATCAGCTCACCAGCGCGCTGGGCGGCACCTGCCCCGACCGTGTACGTCGTCTCGGCCGTGCCGACATGAAACCGGCCGAAGGTCGCTCGCGCTCCGGGCGTGTCGTTGATCGACAGGATGAACAGCCCTTTTATATCCGAGAGCTGATCAGCGAGCTGGTCGAAGTCAGCGCGGCTAAAGACGTCCTGGCCGTAGTCGGTCTCGCATCCCCAATATGGCGGGTCGAGATAGAACAGCATGCCGGCGCGATCGTAGCGGCGGATGAAGTCGGCATAGCCGAGCTGCTCGATCACGACGCCGGCAAGCCGCTCGTGAATATCAGCGAGCATCGGCTCGAGCTTGGCCACGTTGAACCGCGCCCCCTGTGTCTTGTCGACGCCGAAGTTGCGGCCGTTCACCTTGCCCCCGAACGCCAAGCGTTGAAGATAGAGGAACCGGCAGGCGCGTTCGAGGTCGGTCAACGTCTCTGGCGGGGTAGCTTTCAGCCGTTCGAACTCGGCGCGGGCTGCGACGCGGAAGCGCAGCATGTCGATCATGTAGGGATAGTGTCGCTGCAGCACCCGGAAGAACGTCACAACATCGCCCGACACGTCGTTTATGACCTCTACCTTCGGCCGCGATCTGCGCCGCAAGAAGACGCCGCCCATGCCGACGAAGGGTTCGGCATAACCGTCATGATCGACGCGCTCGATCATTGCAACGAGGCGCGATGCCAGGTTGCGCTTACCGCCAATGTATCCCGCAGCCGGTGCGACGGGTTGAACCAGATTTAGAGTGTTCACTTTCTGTTCTCGCTTCATAAGGCCCGCACCCTGCGAATCGGCAGGGTGCGGGACGGCCAGTGGCCGATGGTTGTGGCGAGACAGATCCTCGTCGGTTTGCCGGGTTGCACCCCGGCATCCCCCGCCCGGCAAGGCCGAGCGCGAAAGCTATTTGGCCGGCGTCACCGCGCGGGGCGTGAAGCGGACGGCCTCGAAACCGAGCCGATCGTTGATCTCGAGGAATGCCGACTGCAGCGGCAGGATCTCGAGTTCGAAGAACATGTCGACGGCTTCGCTGATCTTGCCGAGCTGCGACCCCTGCGCCGGCACGATGCCAAGCACCGAGGGCGGCGTGCGGTGTGCCGCCAGGACGTCGTCGCGGGTTGCGTTCTTGATCCCCAGAAACTCGTCCTTCGCGCCCACCTCGGCGATCGGCATGATCTTGATGCTGCCGTCCTTCCCGCCTGGCGCGTGGACGAACAGGTTTTTGAAATTCCCCGGTCCCTTCGAGTTCTTCAGCGAGTCGCGAAGGGCGTCGGTATCGTTTTCGTCGATGTCGCCTGTGGCGTAGAGAATATACCCGGCGTGCGAGCCGTTCAGATAGTAGCGCCGACGAAACAACGTCGCTGCTTCATTAAGCAACGCAGACTGTAAGGCGCTGAGATACTCGGGCACGCCGTAGATCTCTTGATTGATATCCGGCTGCATGATCTGAATGACGCTGCCAGGCGCGAACGGAGTCGGCGTCGATATCCCCGGTGCCCAGAAAAACTCACCGTCGACGATACCGCGCCGGGTGTATTTCGCCAGGGCATGTTGCAGATTCATGATCCCGCCCAGGACGTTCTTCCGGGCTTCGAGGTAGGCGTTGCCGAAGATGAGATAGTCCTGCACCGCTTTACCGAACGCCGATCGCGACAGGATAGGCGTCGAGTCCGCCGCGCCGCGTGGCACCGGGTTGAACGCCGCGACGACCAGGTTGCGCTTCAGCATGATCGCGGAGCTATGATGCGGCGACACGCGGAAGGCTCGCGCCAGGCCATCGAGCGACAGGGGCGGCTCATACCAGCGGTCGTTCTGATAGCATTCGACCATGTCCATGATTTCGCGTCGGTTGAGCACCGGCTCAGGATCCCCGAATGAGAAAGCCTTCACCGCGGTCGATGGGGCGGCGGTCGCCTGCAGCGCGCCGGCGCTCGCGGCGGACGTCTCGCCACGTGACATACGCTGCGCCCGGTTACGCTTGGTCATTAGATTAGCTCCATTCGTGTTTTCGGGCGCGCTTGGCCGTCGAGGGGTTCGTTGATGAAAATGTGCATCGCAGCCCAGGCGAGGTCGCCGTGCCCGACCGCTTCGGTGCGGCTGGTCTTGAACGTCACGCTCTTGCCGCTCTGGGTCAGCGCCTTCTTGATCGACAGGAACGCGGACTGCAGATCGATCCAGCCGGCATCGTATTCGACGCGCTGGCGGGCGAACGTGTGCTGAGCCTTCATGACCAGGCCGGTTTTCACCTCAAGCGAATACTCGATCGCGACCACGCCGCGCATCTTATCGCGCAGCAGCTGGTAGACCGCGGCACCGACGCCCTTCTTGTCGATGCCGAGATAGGTGCAGTTGTACCGCGCCAGGCGCGCGAGGATGAACTCGGCCTGCGCCTGAAAGTCGCCCTTGATCTGGTGGCGCTCGAGCAATCGGAATTTACCGCCAGGGCCGGCCGGCGGTAGTGCGATGACGAACCCGGCGTTGTCGCCGTCCTCGCTTTCCTGCGGATCGAACCCTGCCCAGACCTCGCGGTTGCCGACCGGCCGTTTCGCCAGCATGTCGACATCGGTCCAGTCGACCATGGCATCGACGGTGCAACGCTGCAGCTCGTTGAACTTGAACGCCGACAGGCTGTCGTCGACGAACTGGCACATGAGCAGGTTGGCGAATTCGTCGGGCGCATATTCGATGCGCAGCTCGTCGAGGTTGAACAGGTCGCAACCGCGCGCCGCGGCGTCCTCAATCGTGACGATCTGCCGCCAGACCTGATCCTCGCACAGTACGCCCGCCTGCAACCGCTGGTGCGTGACGTCGATCTCGATCCGGTCGGCCTTTTTGACCCGCCGGTTGCGCCGCTCGCCCGTCCAGTAGGGGTGGCCCTGGTGGGCGATCGTCGACGGCGTCGAGAAATATGTCCGGCGCCAGCGCTTGTGCATCGCCATGGCGCTGGCGACCTTGTTCAGCTCCTCGAACCCGTAGGTCCAGAAGAACTCGTCGAAGTAGAAATTGCCGTGATAGCCCTGCGCGGTCCGCGCATTGGTGCCGAGGAAGATCAGCTCGGCCGCGGGCTCGCCATCGGGCATCGTCTCAGCGGTGATGACGATCGGGTCGCCCTGCAGCTTCACGCCCACGCGCGCGGCGAACTGGACGATGTAGTTGCGGAAGATATGCGCCTGGTTCTTCGACGCCGAAAGGAAGATTTGGTTGCCGCCCCCTCGTAGGGCGTCGAGCAGGGCTTCGCGGGCGAAGTACCAGGTCGCACCGATCTGGCGCGACTTGAGGATCATCCGGGTGCGCTGATCCTTTGCCGCCCACCAGTCCTCCTGGTAGCCGAACAGCTCGTCGTGGAAAATCTGTTCGAGCTGCTCGACCTGTTCGGCGGTGAAGTGGTTCTTCGGCTTGCCGGCCTTGCGCTCGCCGGCATTGCGGTTGCCGACCTTCTCGTTGAGATCACCCTCGTGCCCGCCTGGTGCTTCGAACCGCCGAACGCGCGCGGCCGATGTGACGGCACGCATGAGCAGGTCGATCTCCTTCAGATCGCCCCCGGTCTTTTTGTCCTTCGCTATCAGACCGCAGAGCCGCGCTTCGAGGTGATCCTCGATCTTGGCGATACATGGGGCGTCATCCCATTTATCGCGCTGTTTCCAGCTTTCGACGGTTGCGCGGTTTAGTTTCAGTTCTTCTGCGATCTGGGTGACGCCCCAACGCTGCCAATACAGACTGCGCGCCTGCCGACGGACGTCCACCGGAATGGGGAACGTGGAGGCGGGCAGGGGCATGCCGGTATCAGCGGGAAGTTTGTCCATGGCGCGGCGAACCTAGACACGCAGACGCATCCGAACTTAGCGGCGGGTCTTGTAGAGAGCCTCTCTACAAGACCGCTCGCTTGAGAAGCTGAGCGGTTTCAGTCCCTGTGCGGCTTCCAGATGCCGCCCGACGCGGCCCACCGATACCGAACCCCGAGGGACCGACCGTCATGGCAAAGAGCAAGTTCTTCCGCGCATTCGTCGCAGGCCAAACAATCAGCGACGGTCGGAAGATCGATGCCGATTGGATCGACCAGATCGCCGAAACCTTCAATCCCGCGACGTACACCCCGCGCATCAACGTCGAGCATCTGTCGGGCTACAGCCCCGAGCCGCCCTTCAATGGCTATGGTGACGTCGTCGCTGTCCGCGTGCAGACCGACGACATCGAGATCGCCGGCAAGACCGAAAAGCTGAAGGCGCTGTATTGCCAGGTCGACGGCAACGATCAGCTCACCAATCTCGTCGCCAAGAATCAGAAGCCCTATCCCTCGGTCGAACTCACCGACAGCTATGCCGGTTGCGGCAAGGTCGGCCTGATCGGCCTCGCCTTCACCGACAAGCCCGCGTCGATCGGCACGCAGGCGCTGCAGTTCTCGCGCACTGCGCCTGGCTCGTTGTTCTCACAGGGTAGCGATGCGGTTACGCTGGAATTCGAGACGCCGGTTTCCGATCCGACCAAGGTTGAAGGGGCCGTTGCCGGTTTCTTCTCGGCGCTGGCCGCGAAAGTGACGGGCGGCAAGCCCGACAAGGTCGAGCCTCTCGTCACGCCCCCGACCCCCGCCAACGACAATTTCGATGCTGCGGCATTCACGACGCAGGTCGGCGAAGCTGTCAGCCAGTCGATCGCCGCGGCGATGGCGCCGGTGACCGCAGCCTACACGGCGCTCGAGGCCAAGTTCGCAACGCTGCAGGGCAAGCTCGAAAAGACGCCCGAGCCCCAGTTCAACCGTGCGCCTGCCAATGGCGGCACCGGCGATCTCGTCACCGACTGCTGACGCTCGTCACCCCTTCGACCCGACCGATATTCGCCCAGGAGCCGCCCCATGCTTAACGACACCCGCCTGAAGTACGACGCCTACACCATCCAGATCGGCAAGCTGAACGGCGTTGCCGACACCGGCAAGTCGTTCACCGTCGCCCCATCCGTTGCCCAGACCCTGCGCGGCAAGATTCAGGCGTCGAGCGCGTTCCTGACCAGCATCAACATCATCCCCGTTGTTGCGCAGGAGGGCGATAAGGTCGGCGTCGGCGTGAAGGGCACGATCGCCAGCCGCACCGACACCCGGATCCACGACCGCCAGCCGCGCTATCCCGGCGATCTCGATGAGACGCGCTACCGCTGCGAGAAGACCGATTTCGACACGCTGATCCGCTACGAGACGCTCGACGCGTGGGCGCACCAGCCGAATTTCCAGCCGCTGATCCGCGACGCGATCGTGAAGGCCAAGGCGCTCGACATCATCACGATCGGCTTCAACGGCACGCATGTTGCGGTCGAGACCAACCCGAACACGTACCCGCTCCTGCAGGACGTCAACATCGGCTGGCTGCAGCATATCCGCCTCGACGCGCCCGCCCGCGTGCTCGCCGAAGGCGACCTGAAGCCCGCCACCCGCGTCAACAACGTCGTCACCGTAGCCGGCGCGATCTACGTCGGTGCCGGTACGGTCGGCACCGAGGTCGACTACGTCAACGTCGACGCGCTGATCTACGACGCGATCGAGCTGCTCGATGAGAATTACCGCGACGATACCGACCTGGTCGTGATTGTCGGCCGTGATCTGGTCCACGACAAGTATTTCTCGATCGTCAACGCAGCCGGCGACAAGGCAACCGAGACGCTCGCGCGCGACGTCCTGCTCTCCGACAAGAAGCTGGGCGGCCTGCAGGCGGTCCGCGTGCCTAAGTTCCCGAAGAACGCGCTCCTGATCACCACGCTCGCGAACCTGTCGGTCTACGAGCAGATCGGCACCGAGCGCCGCAAGATCGAGGACAACGCCAAGCGCGACCAGGTCGAGAATTACGAGAGCGTCAATCAGGCTTTCGTGATTGAGGACATGGGCAAGGTCGCGCTCGTCGAGAACATCGTCATGGGCAAGAAGCCGGCCTGATCAGGCCGCATTGCCCCCACCAGTTAGCCCGCTCTCCACAGGACATGCCATGAGCCTTGCTCGCAAACATCGGGATCGTATCCTTGCATCCCAGATGGCATCTGCTCCCGTTACGGAGAGCGGGTTATCCCTTACGGCGTCGGCTTCCGACGCCGGTACGCCAGCCGAACGCGCAGCCGCATCGATCGCGATGCGGCTGCAACACGACCTTCGCCGGCTGAAAGAGATCCAGTCGATTCAGCGCAAGATCGAAACCAAGCGCGAACTGTTGCCAGCCTATGCCGATTGGGTTGCCGGCCTTCTCCAAGGTGGGCGCGAAGCGGGCGCCGGCGTTGCCGAGGACGTGCTGCCGACGATTATGGTATGGCTGATCGACACCGGCGATTACGCACACGCGCTCGAACTTGCCGACCATGTCGTCGCCTATGATGTGCCGCTGCCATCGCGATACGAACGGTCAGCGCCGACGCTGATCGTCGAGGAGATCGCTGACGCTGCGATCCGCGCACAGACGGCAAAACAGCCTTTCCCCCTCGATGTGCTTGAGCATGTCGAGGAATTGACCGTCGATGCAGACATGCACGACCAGGTCCGCGCCAAGCTGCACAAGGCGATCGGCACCGAACTGGCGCGCACGGCCGAGGATCTCGATCCAAACAAGCCCGAGTTCGTCGTCGCCGCGGTTCGTGCGCTCGCGCCTTTGCGCGAAGCCGTCCGCCTGCACGACCGGGTCGGCGTTTCCGGGCAGATCAAGCGGCTTGAGAAGGCCATCACCAAGCGCGCCGAACCGGCGAAGGTCGACGCCACCACAGATACCGCCGGTTCCACCGGCTCCTAAGCTCGCCCCCGGCGCTCGGGGGCGGATCACGCGGGATGGGAGGGCGCTTAGGCGCTGAGGGCCATCGACCGATCCTGATCCCCACCCCCGAGATTATCCAAGGATCGTGCATCCGTGACTACCGTCAACAGCCTAGCAATGATGATCGCAGTGCTCTGCTCGGGCATCGGTGCCTGGTTGACGATGGCCGGCTTCGTTTTCGCAGCCTTCCGCCCCATCAATCCGCTATTCCCCCGCTTGCCGCAGGTCCCGTTTGGGGTCGCTGTGTCTACGATCGGCCTGCTCATCTTCGGTGCCGGCTCGATCGGTTGTGCCCGACTGCTCCTTCTATGAGCGGCTTCTCATTCCCCAGCGTAGCTACCGACGCGACCGCGCCCGAAGCGCCAATTCAGAACGACGGCTGGTTTCCCGACGTTGATCCCCAGCAGCTGCGCAAGGAGCGCCGGATCCGCGACAGCGTGACGCCAGAACGTCTGCGTAATGCCATCATTGGCGCGATCATCACCGTCGGCAATCAGCTTGCGGACTGGCAGGCAGGCAAGATCGCGGTTGCGCCGCTCGCGCTTGACGATGTGCCGTCGACGAAGATCGACGGTATCAGCCGCCTCGTCCTCCTCTACCACCGCGCGATAGGCGCATACGCGAAGGCCGAGCTGGTTGAAGCGTATCGCGACGTCGACACGACGACCGCCGGCCAACGGCAGGCCGAAGAACTAGAACCGTCAATCGTCGAGCTGCGCCGCGATGCGCTTCACGCCATCCGCGACATTCTCGGCCGCTCGCGCGTGCGAAGCGAACTCATCTGATGGCGGACACCATTCACACCCGCCAGGACGAGACGCTCGACGCGGCGCTGTGGCGCGGGCGTCGGCTCGGCCCAAGCAACCTCGCCACCGTGCTGGCGGCAAACCCCGGCCTCGCCGGCATCGGCGCGATCCTGCCGACCGGTACCCCCGTCATCCTGCCCGACGTCCAGCCCACGCCCGTCGTGCGCGACATCGTCCAGCTCTGGAGCGATTGAATCATGAAGGATCTACTCCACGAATTTGGGGTCACGCTGCTCGCGTTCCTATTCGGGCTTATGCCTGCTGCGCTGGGTGCGGCTGTCAGCCTCGCCTACGAAACCGGCCTGACCTGGTCGCGTCGGTTCCTGCAGATGAGTGTCGGCATCGTCGTCAGCTACTTTTCGACCGGCGTCATCCGCGTGCTGTGGCCGTGGGGTCAGCCGGATCCGTTCGTCATCCAGGCGGTCGGGTTCGTGTTCGGCATGATCGCATTCAAGGCCACGCCGAAGTTCATCGCCGGCATGAGCGAGCGCGTGACTGACATCCCCGCCGCCATCTTCGACCGCTTCTTCCCGCGAAAGGATCGCCTGTGACATATGACCGCGCACGCCTGGCGATCGAGATCGGCCGCGACGAAGGCGACAAGCTGAAATGGTACCGCTGCACGGCGGGCAAGCGCTCGATCGGCAAGGGCCGCAACCTTGACGACGTCGGCATCTCGGATGCCGAGACCCGCCTGCTTGGCATCACGGTCGCTAGCTGCATCGCGCGCGGTATCAGCCAAGCGCAGTCCGACGCGCTGTTCGCCAACGACATCGCCCGTAGCGAGCGCGACCTCGACGCGAAGTTGCCGTGGTGGCGGAAGCTCAACGGCGTGCGCCAGCGCGTGCTGCTCAACATGTGCTTTAACATGGGGATCGGCCGCGCGCCCGATGCCAACCGCAAGATCTCCGGTGCCGGCCTGCTCGGTTTTTACGGCACCCTGCCGAAGATCCAGCGCGAGGATTGGGCCGGCGCAGTCGCCGGCATGAAGGCGTCGAAATGGCACGACCAGGTCGGCGCGCGCGCCGAACGCCTCGAGGCAATGATGCTCACCGGAAAGGAGCCGAAATGAAGACCCTGTTCGACAAGCTACGCGGCGAGATGGCGTTCGTCGTTCTCGTCGTCGTCGCAGCCGTCGGCGCATGGCAGTATGTCGAGGCGAACCAGGCGCGCGCCGATCGCGACGACTTGCAGCATACCGCCCAGGTCATTTGTGCCGGATCCGGCACCGGCTTTGCCGCTGTCGGCAAGCTGGCGCGAGGCGATGCTTGCGCCGCCACGGTCGCAAACCTGGTCAAGTTCAAGGCCGACAGCACGCAGCTCACCGCGGCGACACTCGCCCAGGCAATGGCTGATCACGACGCCCGACAGAACGACGACACCCGCGCCGCGCGCGCTGCCGCTGAGGCAGCAAGCTCGGCCGCACAACGAATGGAGATGGCAGATGCGCAAGCTGAACGGACGAACCTTGTCGATCGCGATTGGTTTCGCGCTGTTAACGGCGTTGCCGGCCTGCGCGCGGCACGCTGAAGCCCCGCCCGCGCTCGCCCCTCCGCCGATCGTCGTCAAGGTGAAGGACACGCCCCCGGCCGAGCTGCTCAAGTGCGCCGATCGTCCGGAAGGATTGCCCGAGGATCCGTCATTGATCGCGCAGATCCCGACGAAGATCCGCGCCGGCATCATCCGGCTGGCGCGCGCCTTTGCCGGCAATGCCGATCGCGCCGACCGCCTGGTCAACTGGCATGCCACCGGGACTTGCCCCGCGAAATAACTGCCGACGCCAAGTGCCGCTGTTTCAGTCGCAGTCGCGCCAAATAAGACGAGGAAAACCATGACCGTCCAGCTTTCTACCGCCGTCCGTAATGCCCTGCTCGATGCGATCGAGACTGCGATCGGCGCCAGTCCGATTCTCATGATGCGCAGTGGCGCGGCACCTGCGAGCCCGTCCGCCGCCAACACCGGCACGCCCCTCGCGACCGTCGCACTTCCGGCCGACTGGATGGCTGCTGCTGCCGGTGGCGTGAAGGCCAAGCTCGGCACCTGGGGCGATGACAGCGCCGATGCGAGCGGCACGGTCGGCCATTACCGGATCTACGCAGCCGACGGCACGACCTGCCACCTCCAGGGCACGGTGACCGCGACCGGCGGTGGCGGGGACATGACGGTCGATAACGCCAACTTCGCGGCCGGTCAGAAATTCTCGATCGACACCTACACCCTCACGGCGCCGAACGCGTGATGATGTTCCTCCGCATTATGGCTGAAGCCGCTTGGAACGCGCTTACGAGGCGCGATCCAAGCCGGTATTTCAAGGATTGATGAGATATGGCGTTTCATGATCGCGTAAAGGTAGCGACCGCCACCACAGGGGCCGGGACGCTTGCGCTCGGGGCCCCTGCTGCGGGGTTTCAGGCTTTCGCGGCTGGTGGCGTAGTGACTGGGGAAAGCGTCTCCTATGCTATTGAACAGGGAGTGGCATGGGAGATTGGCAGGGGCGTTTATGATGCCAGTGCAAACACCCTGACACGCAGCCTTGTGTCGTCGTCGACTGGGGCGTTGCTCAATCTTGACGGTACCGCAGCCGTTTTTCTTACGGTTACTGCCCGCGATCTTGGGCTGATTTACATGGCCGCGTCCCGAACGGCGGGGAACGTCACGGCTCCGGCCGGCAATACGTTCGGCAATTTCGACACGGGCATTGATTTGACAGTCCGCGCCAAGGCTGGTGACGTCCTTGACGTTGGCATCAACGGCCAAGCCGGTGACGGGGCGACGGACAGGGGCACTATCGAGTGGAATTTTGCGTTGCTGAACGGCACCACGGAAACGAACTGGGCCGCTGGCGCGGTGGGGAGCTCTACCACTATTGGTTCGTGGACCATCCGCTCGGGTAGCTTCTTCGGTCAGTCGGCCGCGCTGCGGTATGTCGTCAAGGCCGCAGACGTCAGCGCGGCTGGTACGGTCACTGTCCGGCTGAAGGTTAGAACCGACGGGTCAACCAACGGTGCGCGCGTCGTATTCGCTAGCGCAGGCGTACCGTTCTTTTGGGATGTGCGTAACCTCGGCACTCCGGCAGCCTGATGCTCGGTTCGCTGCCGCTTGGCAAAGCACCGCTCGCAAGTTCCGATGGTAAAGCGGCGCCTAGCGGGCAGGTCGTCGGGTCAACCTCATCGGTTCTAGACGCATTCGGTTCATCCGCGGCAGCAGCGCTCGCTATTGTGGGCACCCTGGCGGTGTCGCTCAGTGCCATCGTCTCGGCGGGCGTTGGGGGTATCCCGGCGGCCGGGGCGGGCGCAGCGCCGCTTCAGTCGATAACCGCCAGCGGTACGGGCACGCTGCCTAACCTGGCGGTCGGCACGATACCGCTCGGGGATATTACCAGTAGCGCGACCGGCTTACTGCAGGGCGCAGGCGCAGTGTCCTCTACCTTCGGCCCGGTCGGTACGGTGTCAGCGGCGCGCGCAGACGTTCGCGGGTTTGCGAACACAACGATCGGCGAGATTTTCGGCAGCTCAGAAATTAGCCAACGGTCCCTAACGAGCGCGTCTGCGACGTGTGCGCTCGGACCCATATCGACAATCTCGGTCAGTTCGGTCCCGATCGCTGGAAACGCCTCCATTTCTATAGGCACGATCGCATCAAACAGTGGGGCCGTCGGACTAGTGCGCGGAGCAAGCGCCACGACGATCGCCGCTATTACGACCATTGGCTCGGCGACCATGCCTCTTAAAGCGATCGGTACGTCTACTCTCAATGCCTTCGGATCATCGTCGACGACAGAGCTACGGATCACGGCACTCGGAGGCAGCAAACTCGCACCGATCGGCACTGACTCAGCAGCGTCCGTTGCCGGCCGATCATCAAGCCCACACCCAACCGACCGCGTCACGAAGGTATTGGTCAGATACCGCCTCGCAGCGGTCACCGGCCGAACCCGCGTTGCATACATCAGGAGTAATACAATGGGCGATCTCGCATGGCCGTCTAAACCAGTCGGCGAACGCGCGCGGCATCGCATCGACTGGACTGATGATTTGGCAGGCGGTGATACGATAGTGTCGTCGACGCTGGAAAAGCTGAGCGGCTCGGTGGAAATGACAACTGACGGCCACGACGCGAGCCAGGTGTTTTGCTGGCTGGAAGGTGGCCTGCCCCGCACGGTCTCCCGCTTTTCTTCGACTATCGTAACGGCAGCAGGCGCGCGCCTGGTCGCGACGATCGCCATCCGCTGCGATTAGGATCTGACGATGAAGAAGCCCTCCATCTTGCGATCGATGCTTTTGGCAGCAGTGCCTTCGATTGGTGCCGCGCCTGAAACGCTTTCGATGTTCATAGACAAGGGGCGTGTCGCCGCACGCCTCACAAAGTCGCTCAGTTTCGAATATCGCTACACCCTCAATATTGTCGTCCAGGAATATGCCGGCGACATGGATACGCTGTTCGTACCGCTGTTGGCGTGGATCGCCGAGTATCAGCCTGATCTACTTGAGCGCGGCGAGCAGGAGCCCTTTAGCTTCGAGTCCGAGATTCTCGACGGAGATTGCGCTGACGTTTCGATCGACCTTGAGCTGACTGAGCGAGTGCGGGTCGATCGCGATGGCAGAAAGCTCTTGCCGAAGCACCTCGACGAACCAAGCCGCGCCGATGCCTTTGACGGCGTCTCTGCCGCCTCGCCATGGCGCGGAGTTTTAGACGACACGACGGGCGGTACTATGACGATAGTGCCCGAAGCATGAGCGACGACTTCGCCGAGATCCAGACGTTGGCAGGGGCTTTGTTGCGCCAGCTCGGCAGCGCCGAGCGGCGGTCGCTCCTGCGCAAAATGGCGCGCGGCATTCAGAAGAGCCAGTCGGATCGTATTGGCCGGCAGAAGGATCCAGAGGGCGGGGCGTTCGCCGCGCGCCGCAAGCGGCCCGAGCTGAAACCCGGTAACTATGCCGTGAAGTTCCTCTACCCTAAGGGCGACCCCAACCCGCGCGCCGTGTTCATGAAAAGCTGGGTACATGACGGCCCGATGATGACCGGCTTCGATATCGAGGCGGGCGGGATCCGCAGTTTTTTCTACGACAAGGTCGCTAAGTATCTCCCCGTCGAGGCGTCAGAACAGAATGCCGGCGCGGGCAAGCTTCGCCGCAAGGGCACGATCCGGCAGAAGGCAATGTTTCGCAAGCTGCGCAACGGCCGGAACCTTCGCGCCGGTGCAACGGACCTCGAAGCGTGGATCGGTTTCTCAGGGCGAGCGGCAGAGATCGCACGCGTCCACCAGGAAGGCCTTCCCGATAAGCCCGCGCTTAAGGGCCGCGCGGTTCGCTATGCCCAGCGCGGTTTGTTGGGGCTGACGCAAGCCGAACAGTCCCGGGCCCTCGACATGCTCATCGAGCACGTTCTGACATAGGGAATAGTCTATGCCATACGTGTGTTGATCGACGGAACGCTGTTAGTCACTCTGGCTGATCAAAAAATAAACCTTGGTCTCTGGCCTCATAGGCGACAAAATCGCGATAAACTTGATTACCGTTCTGTCCGTTTATGATCCATCGATCGAGTCGATCGCATGGTCGCTCATTTCTAGTAAGTGCATAAGCGGAATATAGTCTGTCGCGCCAACGAGCATTGACTTGCCGAATAAACCAATCGTCCCATTTTGCGAACTCTTCTTCGCGTGCTGACCATTTACCTGTATTGTCAAATCTTGGGTTAGTCGCGGCATCTTTAGATGCCTCCGTTAGACACGCACGCATGTCAGACCATGCGCCATCAGCGCTCACTGTCCCGGTCCCGCGGGCCGGATCACCGACGTGAACAATGCGAAATAAAGCCTCGGCCCCGGCTACCTGGACACCGATATAGTCCTCACGAGCGTGAAGTCCCAGCAGAATTCGACATTCTGCTTGGTCAATATATTTTATATCTTTCTGAAAACCGTTAGCATTAGCAACCTTTTCTCCCGGCTTTATTTGACGATCATCATAATACTCGACGCGCCTATTCTCGACATCCCCCAGGTCGGAGAGCGCTTTTCCGGCGTACTTCCCGTTGCACTCTCCGATCATGAGGGCGTGCGTGAGATCGTGCGGGTCCATTATCTCAATGCAGCTGTCATAAGCCTCTACGCCGGGGCGTGCCTTGCTGAACTCGGCGTTCAATTTATCGTACGGCCCCTCAGAATAACAAAATGCGAAGCCCGTAGCTTGTGAAACCCCCGTGCAATTCATCATTTTAATAGGACCATCTAAAGAATCCTCAAAAGGGTGATCGCGCTGCCCCTCTCGAATATCTCCAATAAAATCATTTTGAGTCAAAATCTCTAAGAGACGATAATATTGCAAGTTTCCAAGCCGAATTGATCCGCTCATCACGTGGCACACATCTCTAGCATGAAGGAACTTATAGTAAGGCATTGCGCGGTCTCCATCCTAAGGCTCTATGACAAGCTAACCTGCTCGTGACGAGAGCGAAAGACTTGGGAGATATCCGACTGCTGGGGGCGGCACGGCAACTCTGGTGTCCTCGATGGTTGAAACCGCCTGCTGCTTCGGCATGAGGCCATGTCGGTTTTGCGCAATCAGCCTGTGGAACCGGTCCGCTCGCTTACCTCTCGATCTCGAACATGCCGGTGTCGTAGCATGCGGGTCTTGTAGAGAGCGTCTCTACAAGACCGGCTAGTAGCCATTCGACCCTAGTGCCGACGACATGGCCTCATGGCCGCAACTTCCAGCCCTACTACCGTCGACCTGTCGCGCTTCGATCCCCCGACGATCGTCGAGCAGCTGGACTATGAGACGATCTTCCAGCGCAAGGTGGCGCGCGTCCAAGCGCTGCTGCCGACCTTCGACGCGACGATCGATAGCGATCCGGCCGTCAAGGTGTTGCAAGTCGCTGCCTATGACGAGCTGCTGTTGCGGCAGGACTTTAACGAGCGATTGCAACAGCGCCTGGTCGCCTATGCCACTGGTTCGACACTCGATCATCTGGGGGCATCAATCGGCGTTGCGCGGCTGATCGTTACGCCGGCAAATACCGCCACTGGCGCGACAGCGATCTACGAAACAGACGACAGCTTCCGCGCCCGCATCGTCCTTGGACCTGAGGGTTTCTCGGTCGCCGGTCCCGAACTCGCCTATGTGAAGCACGCCAAGGATGCGAGTGGCCTGGTGTTGGATGCCAGCGCGACGTCGACGGCACCTGGCGAAGTGCTGGTGTCCGTCTTGTCTGCTGAAGGCGATGGCACCGCCTCGACCGCGCTGCTCGACCTGGTGCGCGCGATCGTCACCGACAAGTCGATCCGGCCGCTAGGCGATCTGGTGTCGGTCGCGTCCGCAACGCAGCGCCCCTTCGCCATCGTCGCGCGGATCTGGACGTTCGCCGGTCCCGACCCCTCGTTGATCCTCGTTTCGGCTAAAACCACGCTGGCACGCTACCTCGCTGACTCGCGCAAGCTAGGTCGCGATATCACCCTGTCGGGGCTGTACGCGGCGCTGACGGTCGAGGGCGTCCAGCGCGTCGAGCTGGTCACGCCGACCGCGCCGATCGTTTGCGATCTTACCCAGGCCGCAATCTGCACCAGCGTCGACGTCCAGCATGCCGGCTATGACGAATAGCCTCCTACCGCCAAACGCGACCTCGCTCGAGCGGGCGCTCGAGGCTGGTGCCGCGCGCATCGTCGACGTGCCGGTGTCGGCCGATATCGACGATCCGATGACGTGCCCTGCCGAACTGCTGCCGTGGCTGGCCTGGGGGCTTTCCGTCGACACATGGGATGCGGACTGGACCGACGCAGACAAGCGCGCGGCGGTCGCCGGCTCGATCGAGTTGCACCGCCGCAAAGGCACTCGCACCTCGGTTGAAATGGTGCTTGGCCGGTTCGATCAGCTCGCGCAGCTCGTCGAATGGCACGAGGCCATGCCGCGCCGTCCCGCCCATACCTTTGACATTCGCGTGCCGATGGTACTCGCCGATGGCACCGCCCCAGGTGGCCGTCGTGCTAGCGCAGCCTTCGCCGATGCGATCATCCGTGAGGTTTCGCGCGTGAAGCCGCTGCGCGAGCATCTGCGTCTGGTGCAGGAGATCGCAGTGGCGGGAGCGATCGGGATCGAGGGCGTAATCCGCGCGACCGCCTACACCCGCACCGATGCCGACATGATCATCGACACATCGCCCGACTGGGCGGCCTATCTACAGACCGAAGACGGCGAACCGATCGAGGCTGGCGATGGGTCCTTTCTGGATACCCGGCCATGAGCGCTTTGAAACTTGTGATGACTACCACCGGCCTCGGCCGGTTCACCTCGGCGCAGGCCGGTGACGATATCGATCTGACGATTGCTCGCGTTGGTTTGACCGACGCCGAGTTCGTCGCAGCTCCGTCCCTTACTGCGCTGCCCGGTGAGTTCCGCCGGCTGTCGACCGTCTCGGGCTCAGTCGAAGCGCAGAATATCGTTCACATGACAGTGACCGACGACGCGGAGATCACGTACTCGGTGCGCGGTTTCGGTCTGTTCCTCACCGACGGCACATTGTTCGCGGCTTATAGCCAAACAACGAGGATTGCTGAAAAGTCGATTGGCTCGATGCTGGCGCTCGCGATCGATATCGCTTTTCCCGCCGCTGGCGTCGATCAGATCACGTTCGGCAGCACGAACTTCCTCAATCCACCCGCGTCCACCGAGCGCAAAGGCGTAGTGGAGTTGGCGACGTTGGAGGAGGCGAATGCTAGCGATCCAGTCCGCGTAACCACCGGCGCGATCGTCAAGGCGATGATCGCGGACGCACTCGCCGCGGTTGGACAAGCGCTCGACGGTATCATGTCACGAACGGTCTACGGCTCAGGCCTGGTGAAGGGCGGCGGTGATCTCACTGCCAATCGGACCTTCACTGTTGATGGCGCAACCGCTGCCGATGTTCGTTCTGGTACGCGCACCGATGTGGCCGTGACACCCGCCGCACTCCGCGGCGCTGGTACGGCCACCTTTACCGAAAACGGTCGGCGTGTATCGCCCGATGGCTTTGTCGAGATCTGGGGTGTGTCGCCAGCGCGCGCGACCGAGGGGCCGTTCTCGCTCCAGTTCGATCCGCCGTTCCCGAACGCGTGCTTCGGCATCGCGACAATGACGCGAAACGTCAACCAGACGGTCGAGGGACTGACTTCAATCCAGGAGGTCGGGCTGTCTCCTAGCCGCGCGGATCTGTTCGCCCAGAATCACACCAACAACCTTACCGAAGTCGGCGGTTTCCGCTGGCGCGCCTGGGGATATTAATCGTGGCTAGAATCTCTACCCTTCCGCTGCTGCAGGCTCCGACCGGCGCCGAAACTGTCGTCGTCCTCGACGGCGATGTTACCAAGCGTAGTCCGCTAGCGCCGATCGCGGCTGCAGCATGCGCGCCGTCTGTTCAGCAGGCGAGAGACATAGTCGAACCATTCGCGGATGCTGTGAATGCGACTGCATCTTTGCAGGCAGCATTGAGCATCGCTCCGGGGGCCGGATTGCCAGGCCTTAGCGGTGGTCTGGTAGCGGCAAAACGCTCGGTGCTGCTAGACTTTGTCGCCAGCCTCTACCGCTATGCAGGGCGCAACTACGCCGCGCTCGCGAAGTTACCATCCTTCACCCTTACCCGGCCCACCACTGCATACTCGCGAACCGCCGCAGGGGTATTTGTCCTCACGCCTGCGAACATGCTGCGCGTTACCGATCGCGGCGCGATGATCGAGGCAGCTGCCACGAACGTATCGCCTGCGCCGTCGGAATTTACCGGTTGGCAGAACAGCCCAGCCGGATACCCGATGACGCGAACGCCCGGTGCAATCCCCGCTGCTGACGCGGCCGGGGTCATGACCGGCACTCGTTTCGTATCCGCGCATGCTAGCGCCGACAACGTGGCTAAGAAATTGCCGATACTGACGGCAGGTTCCTGGGTGGTCTCCTACGTCATCGCCAAGGGGACCTCCTCACGATCTTTCTTTCAGGCTGCGAGCAACGCCGCTGCGAGCGGTTTCCCACTCGGACAGCTACTCTGGGACATTGACCTGTCGCAATCGCCTCCGACGGTTACGCCGCGTGCAGGCTTTGGTGCCGGCATCAACGGTGTATCGGGGGGGGCGGTGCAACTTGCCAATGGTCTCGTTCGCGTGTTTTTCGTCATTCCCGTATCGGGTTCACCCACTGCAGGCGCATCGATCAGTTTCTACAATGCAACCTCTACCGGCGCTTCAGCTAGTCTTGCCGTAGGTCAAACGTTCCTCACGCTTTATCACGAGCAAATCGAGCAAGGAAGTTCCCCGACGTCGCCAATCCTTGGGGCAGGGGCGACGCGAGCGGCCGACGCCGCGGTACTGACATTACCGACCGGAGCTGGCGCTGATCAGATCATATTGCATGGCGACGTCGAGCGGACGACGATCCGGAGTAACCTAGTCGATCAAACCAAGGTCGATCTGGTCAACGATCTTGGCGCATCAGGACTAGTTACGTCGCTGTCCCTTATCCCGGCCTACGAGGCAGCGTTACTCGGCCCAACCTCCGATACCGGTGCCAAGCCGTATTTGACGGCGGTGGCTGGTACGTTTTCATGGCGTGGCGATCTCTACGCTACCGAGGCGGACATGCTGGCGGCGATGGGGGCAACCATGTCCGGTACGATGCTTGTTGCGCGCGATTACGTCTCGCCGACTGCGGTCAGTGTAATTCCGGCGCTCGACTTCACCGGCAATGTCCAGGGATTCTCATCGGCCGCTGGTGACGCAGTGGTCGGAACCGATGGCGGGTATCTCACGATCAGCACGGCCGGCGCCAATGCGGTGCAGGCCGCGTCACGGAGCTTCCGCGTACAGCCAGGGCGGGCATATCGGCTGTCCGCTATCGGCCGTACTGCGAACGGAGGCGGGCTTTCACTCGCCACCGGCGACTATTCGCGCAGCTTCGGCGCGGGGCAGTCGTCGTCGCTTGCGGGCAGCGCGGACCATCTCGTGAGCGTGACGGGCTCGGTTGGCTATGCCAGCACGCTCTACGTGGGCGCTTTTGGGGTCTCTACTAACGCCAAGGTTTACCTCAAGAACCTGTCGCTTGTTCCGGTCGCCCCCGCTGCTGACTGGCCGATCGGGCCGCTGATGATCGAGTTGGAAACCGCCATCCCTGCGCGTCCGTCGGCGACCGTTATTTTGGCGCAGCTCGATGCAGGAAGCGATACCGACAGGCTGACGATCGAGTTGCGCACGAACGGCGAAGTGCACTGCGTACACCAGATAGATGGAGTGGCGCAGCCGGGTTTCATCGCTGACATCAATCTTGGTGTTGTTGCTGATGGCAGTGCTCCGCGGATCGTTGCGGGCCGCTCGACGACTGCAACCGTCGCCGCGATGGCTGGAACCGGTGCCCAAATCGACGCGACGATCGGCGCGGGATTTTCGCGGCTACGCGTCAACCGATCGTACGTCACAGGCTTTCGCGTTTTCGACGGTCTGGAAACGCTCAGCTGGATGAAGCGGCGCACGGCTGGCGCAGGCGCGATCGATACGCGCCGGCTTTGGATCGATGGCGACAGCTATTCCAGTTTGGCCATTTTTGGAATTGCACTGCACCTGGCGGATCTGGGTTATCCGATCGCCTGCACTGGCGTTGGAGGGTCGAGCTTTGCCGAGCAGTACGCGCGAGTCACAGATGCGGCCACGTTGGCTGAGTTGGGTCGGCATACGTTCATCTGGTATGATGGCTCACCGAACGGTCATAGCGGGGGACAGACCGACGACGAGTTCAACAAATTTGCTGATGTTGTCGCGAAGATCGGTCACCAGCGTTTCCTGTATGTCCGCTCTGGTCAGATCGGTGCAGCTCGTGGAACGGATCTGAGTGGTCCGAGGACGGGCGAGAACAGCGATATGGACGTGCTGTACCGTCGCATCGCGCAGCGGTTCGGCGCCGTTCACGTCTTTGACCCGTTACCCAGCCTTGCGCCGCTGGCGATCGGGGATCCTGCAAACGCAGGCTTTGCCGCTGACCAATCCGATCTTGCCGCCGGCGTCTTTCCGCGAAGCCTGTACGGCTCGGATCCGCACCTCAATGCAACGGCCCTTCGCGCAATTTCAGCTGGCGTTGCGCGTGCCGTAGAGATCGTCCGAAAGATTTGAGAGAATTTGGTGGCGGCAGTGAGTAGCTGGACGTCGTCCCAGTAGGGCGACGCCCAGCCATTCCGTCTAATTACCAGCTCGCGTAAACGGTTTTGATGGCGCTCACGAGACGCATACTGGTCCCGTCATGCCCAATTTGCGTTAGGTGCGTCCCATCGGCACCCACCCAAGTATCGCCGTTGCCCTGCCCGGTTGGTCGTCCCACAGATCCGCCTCCGGTCAGCCAATCAGCGTTATCGACATAGTAGAAGTTTCCGCGTGAACCCACGGCTGCTCGTATGGCGGCAGCCTTCGAACTTTGATCGCCGAATGGGGTCCAGGGACCTACAACGAATATTGGCGTATCAGGTAGACCCGCTCGGATCGCGTCAAATGTCGCCGCTGCTTCAGATTGCAGGCCTTCAAAGGGGTCGTTCAAGCCGCCTGCCACAACAACAACTTCGGGCTGGAATGGAAAGACGTCTGTGCTCAAGCGGTCGCGAAACTTCAGCGAGCCGTTCCTCGTTGCAAGATAGCCAGTCGCACCGACGCCAGACTGATAGAAATCCCGCCAGCCTAGTGACCGTGCCGTTTGCGCGGCATAAACTTCGAATTCGCTGACGCCGGCAATCCCCGAAGCGCCTTCGGTATAGCTATCACCAATGATCAGCCCTCTGACGGGAGCTGTCGTGGAAGATTCTGGAGCTATCACACGATCAGACGCGCCGACGTATATGCCATAAAGATTGGCGGCGATCGTCTCGACACGAATATTCCTTAATTCGCTCGACGAAAGTGTAACCCGAGAGACATAGGTATTGCCGTCCGTACCTCCGCGAACCGCCTCGAACTGGACATATCGCCCATTTACAAGGACGCGATTTTCAGAGGGTTGACCGGTACCAACATACACGATCTCGAAAACCCGAGCGTCCGTTTGGAATTCTGCAAAATATTTATTGCTGAAGATACCGCCGGCTCCGTAATTCACTGCTCTGTTTGTTCCAGTGAGATTGTACGGAAACGCGTCTCGGGTCTGTTGAACCCGGCCCACATAACGGATAGCCGGATCGTTCCAGGGTACTAGACGTCGCCCCTGGATTGGGGACGTATCGGCAGACGAGAGCGATACGACGATCGTCGCGCCATCACCAAACAGCGTGACGGGCTGAACGCTATTTGCTGCCGCCCGTAAGCGTTGTTTGATCGCGTCACCCGCCGAGATTGCGGGTGGCGGCGTCGGCGTCGGTGCTGGTGACGGCGTAGGTCCCGGTATGACCGCTATTGGCTCGGATGGTCCTGCCCCCGATCCGCCGCCACACGCCGCTAGCAATGAAGTCGAACTTATCAGTCCGCCCACCAATAAGGTGCGACGGTTCATTCCGTACGTTTGCATTGAGCCCCCTGTGTATTCCTTGCACTTAAAGTGCCGATACAAAGGGTAAACTAGCTGACCCGCCTTAGCGGGGGAATAGCCCGATCAAGCTGAGCGAAATCAATGTCTCGGTTAATGACCGTCACATGATCCGATTAGGCTTACCTCGGTAGGTTTGCCGTTGGCTCAGTCCACGATCGTTTCTGGCTAGGGAACTCAAATGACCGGGTCTTGTAGAGAGCGTCTCTACAAGACCGGATACGCGACATGGTCTGGTTTCCGTATTCATGGTTGGCGGATGGCCGATCCTGCCGATATTCAGCGCCTGATTGGCGACCTTGCACGCGAGGGCACCGTTGTGTCCGTCGATCTCGCTGCTGGCACCGCGCGCGTCCAGTTCGCCGACGAACTCACGACCGGCGATATCCCCTGGCTAGCAAGCCGCGCGGGCGCAACGCGCACCTGGTCGCCCCCGACCGTTGGAGAACAGGTGTTTGTCATCGCCCCTGAGGCAGATGCGACGCGCGCGATCATCATCGGAAGCATATCGAGCAATACTCACCCGCAACCGGCAAGCGATGAATCAATGCTCGTCGAGTATCCGGACGGAGCCGTCATTGGCTACAACCCGGTATCGCACGCTCTGATCGCAATCCTGCCGACCGGCGCGACCGTGCGGATCGATGCCGATGGCGGTCTACAGTTCAAGGGCGACATGACCGTCGACGGCGACATTCGCTCGACGGGCAAGATTACGGCAGCTGACGACGTCGTTGCTGCGGGCAAGAGCCTCAAGACGCACACGCACACCGGCGTCCAGGTGGGCGGTGCCTTCTCGGGGCCGCCACGATGACGGAAGCGGCGCTCATTCTGGCGGCGGCGATCATAATCGCAGCCTGCATCATTACTGACGGCGCCTCGCCGACCGGGGGACGTGGATATAAGCCACGTTCGGGGCCGCTCTCACCACCGCCTCCGCGTGGAGCGAACGTGCCCCCGCCGGCAAGGCCACAGCGATGAACGGCATGGACCGCCGCACCGGCAAGCCGCTCGGCGGTGCCGATCATATTCGCCAGTCGGTCGAGGATATTCTCGGCACGCCGCTCGGCACGCGCCTGGCACGGCGCGACTATGGCAGCGAGCTTCCTGAGCTGTTCGACCAGCCGATGAACGACCTCGGCCGGATCCGCGTGTTCGCTGCGACCGCCCTCGCGATCATGCGGCAGGAAAAGCGCGCGCGAATCTCGAGCATTGCCCTCGCTGCCGGCGATGCGCCGGGTTCCTTCGTGCTGCGCATCGTCGGCCGTCGTGTCGACGTCGCCGCCTCGATCGCCGCCCTCGATCTCACCATCCCCGTTCGCGCCAAATCCGCGCTCGCCGCCTGAAAGGACAGTTTCATGAGTTTTCTCCACGGTATCCGCGTCACCGAATCGTCGGCCGCAGCCGACCGGATCGCGATCGAAGCAACCGCGTGCATCGGTGTGGTCGTAACCGCACCTGACGCCAGCGCCGCAGTCTTCCCGCTCAACGTACCGGTCCTGGTCGGCGCTCCGACTTCGGCACTGACGATCGCGGACGCGATCGCCGCGGCCGGCAACACCGGCACCATGAAGGCATCTCTGCAGGCGATCGCCGACCAGGTGCGCGCGCCGGTCGTGATCGTCCGGGTTGCGCCTGGCGCGAACGCTGCCGACACCGACGCGGCTGTCATCGGCGCGGACGTGAACGGCGCGAAGACCGGCATGCAGGCGCTGCTCGCGGCTGAGGCTCAGGTGCGGTACCGCCCGCGCATCATCGGTGCACCAGGGCTTGATACCAAGCCGGTCGCGGTCGCGCTCGCCAGCGCCGCCAAGCGACTACGCGGCATGGCCTACGCAAAGGCGATCGGTGCCGATCGCGCTGCCGTCGTCACCTACCGCGCCGGTTTCGCCCAGCGCGAGCTGATGCTCATCTGGCCCGACTTCACCGCCCCTTACGGTGCGGACGGTGCCAACGTGCCGAGTTCCGCGGTTGCCAGCGCGCTCGGCCTGCGCGCGCAGATCGACCAGACGCAGGGTTTCCACAAGACGCTGTCGAATGTCCCCGTCGTGGGCGTGACCGGGCTGACGAAGGATATTCAGTTCGACCTGCAGGACGAGGATGCCGACGCCAATGTCCTGAACGCGGCCGGCGTCACGACGCTGGTCCGGATCAACGGCGAGCTGCGGTTCTGGGGCAACCGCACTTGCGCCCCGGTCGATAGCGACTTCAGCTTCGAGAGCGCTACGCGCACGGCTCAGGTGCTGGCGGACTCGATCGTCGCCGGCATGATCTGGGCGATGGACAAGCCGCTCTTGCCGAGCCTGGCGCGCGATATCGTCGAGCAGATCAACGCCGCATTCCGCAAGCTGAAGCAGGGCGGTTTCGTCCTTGGCGCGGAAGCGACGTTCGATCCGGCAAAGAACCCCTCGGGCCAGCTCACCGCCGGCAAGCTGACGATCAGCTATCGCTACACGCCGGTTCCGCCCTTGGAATACCTCGGCCTCGAGCAGCAGATCACCGACGAATATGCGGCCGACTTCGGCCAGCTAGTCGCGAACGCCTGATCATGATGATCCCCAATCGCGTCCTGATCTGCCTGGCACTGTTCGGCGTCATCGTCGCCGGGCTGCTCTGGGTCTTTGGCATCGTGCCCTGGTGGGCCGTGCCGCTGATCGTCGTCGCCGCACCGATCCTCGGCTGCGCCGTCCTTACCCTCCTGTTCTACGCGGTCTGGATCGCGTCGGGCAGTCACTGATCCTCGAAAGGAAACACCATGGGCCTGCCCCGCAAACTGAAAGACCTTCGGCTCTACAATGACGGCCTGCGCTACATGGGCGAGGTCGGCAGCGTCACCCTGCCGAAGCTGACGCGCAAGTTCGAGGAATGGAAGGGCGCGGGGATGGACGCGCCCGTCAAGATCGACATGGGCGGCGAGGCGATGGAGATGGAGTGGGCGCTCGGCGGCCCCATGCTCGACATCCTGGCGCAGTATGGCGAAACGGACATTGCCGGCATCCAGCTCCGCTTCGTCGGTGCCTGGCAGAAGGATGACGATAGCGACGTCGATCGCGTCGAGGTCGTCATTCGTGGCCGTCACGAAGAGATCGACATGGGCGAGGCCAAGCCCGGTGAGGGCGGCGAGTTCAAGGTGAAGACCGCGCTCGTCTATTACAAGCTCACCTGGAACGGCGTGACCGTGATCGAGGCGGACGTGCTGAACAGCATTCTGATCGTCGGCGGGATCGACCGTCGCGCGGCCATCCGCAGCGCCCTCGACTACTGATGCGCGGGGGCGTCCGCGTGACGTCCCCGCCACCAGGCCATTCCCTACGGCCGAAGCGCCGCATCGTTGCCTGAAGGACCGATACCATGAACGACAAAGCCAATCTGAGCGGCTCGAGCAGCTTGCGTACCATCACCCTCGACGTCCCCTTGATGATCGGCGATCTCAAAGTCGAGACCGTCCAGGTCCGCAAGCCTGCCTCGGGCGAGCTGCGCGGCCTCACCATGATGGCCCTGTCGCAGCTCGACTACGGCGCGCTGGAAACCCTGCTTCCCCGTATCACGATCCCGCCCCTCGAAAAGCGCGATATCGCCCAGCTCGACCCGGCCGACTTCATGCAGCTCGGCGGCGAGGTCATGGATTTTTTGCTGCCGAAGTCCGCGAAGGAAACGGCATCCCCAACCACGTAGGAGAGGCGATGGCGGATATCGCCCTCGTCTTCCACTGGTCCCCAGCCGTCATGGATCCGATGACGATTGCCGAGCTGATGAGCTGGCGGACCAAAGCGGCCAAGCGCCATAATCCGGAGAACTAGCGCATGGCCGATCGCAACCTTCGTATCCGTATGCTGCTCGAGGCGGGGGACAAAGTCACCCGCCCCTTGCGCGATATCGCCAATGGATCTTCGCGCGCCGCACAGGCGCTACGCGGCACCCGCGACCGGCTGAAAGAGATCGAGCGCGCTCAGGCAGACGTCGGTGGCTTCCGTGAATTGCGGGCAGGTTTGAAATCCACCGAGCAGGCGATGCAGGCGGCGCAGACGCGCGTCGGCCAGCTCACGCAGAAAATACAGGCAACCGAGAACCCGACCCGCGCCATGACGCGCGAGTTCGAGAAGGCGAAGCGCGAAGAGCAGCAGCTCACCAGCCAGCACCAGGCGGACTCGCGCGAGCTGCAGGAACTGTCCCTGCGGCTGCATACCGCCGGGGTCGACGTCAACGACCTGGCGGGACACCAGCGCCGGCTGCGCACCGCGGCGATCGAGACGAACCGCGAGCTGCAGGAGCAGGAACGCCGGCTTCAAGTCGGATCCGATCGCCAGCGCCGGTTCGGTGCGGCGCGGGATCGCTTCACGCGGGGCCAGGGCGTGGCGACGGGCATGGCGGCGGGCGGCGCGGCATCGCTCGCAACCGGTATGGTCATGGCGCGGCCGATCTTGAGCGGTATCGAGCAGGCGCAGGAATTCCAATCGGGCATGACCGACATCGCCCAAAAGGCGAACCTGACGAGGGCGCAGGCCGACAAGATGGGTGCGAGCCTGCTGATCGCCGCGCGTGCCGCCAACCAGATGCCGGCGGATCTGCAAAAGGGCGTCGATACGCTGTCGGGCTTTGGTCTGGATCCGACCAAGGCTACGCAGATGATGAAGCCGATCGGCCGCGCGGCGACCGCCTACAAAGCAGAGATCGATGACCTATCGGCCGCAGCTTTCGCGGCGAACGACAATCTGAAGGTCCCGATCGCGCAGACCGGCAAGGTCATCGACATCATGGCCGCTGCGGGCAAGGCTGGCGCGTTCGAGATAAAGGACATGGCGGGGGCGTTCCCGTCGCTCACCGCCGGCTACCAGGCGCTCGGCCAGACCGGCGTCGGTGCAGTCGCGGATCTGTCGGCCGCGCTGCAGATCGCCCGCAAGGGCGCGGGCGATTCGGCGTCGGCCGCGACCAACGTCGCCAACATCATCCAGAAGATTTCGTCGCCGGCGACGATCAAGGCATTCTCGAAATTCGGCATCGACCTGCCGAAGTCGCTGAAGAAGGCGTATGCCGAAGGCAAGACGCCGCTCGAGGCGATCGCGGAGCTGACGCAGAAGGCGACCGGCGGGGATCTCGGCAAGCTCGGCTTCCTGTTCGAAGATAGCCAGGTGCAGCAGGGCTTGCGGCCGATCATTCAGAACCTGAAGGAATATCGGGAGATTCGCAAAAACGCGCTGGCGGCGAACGGCGTGACCGATACCGACTTCGCCGAGCGCATGAAGGACTCGGCCGAACAGACCAGGGCGCTGAAGGTCAATGCGGCAGCGCTGGCGATCTCGCTCGGCAATACGTTGCTACCGACCGTCAACGCCGTCCTCGGCCGCGCGGGTGCGTTCGCCAATCGGCTCAGCGCCTGGTCGCAGCGTCATCCCGCGCTCACCCGGGCGATCGTATTGACCGCCGGCGGGCTGTCGGCGCTGTTCATCGTCCTCGGTATCGGCGCGATTGCGCTCGCCGGCATTGTCGGGCCGATGTACCTCTTCGCCGCAGCCGCGACCTATACCGAAATGGCGCTCCTACCGATCATCGGCATTGCGCTAGCGATCGTCGCCGGCATCGCGCTGCTCGCTGCAGCCGCATACCTGATCTACAATAACTGGGGTGCGATCACTGGTTGGTTCGCCGGCCTATGGGCGGGCTTACAGGGCATCGTCGGGAACGCGCTCAACTGGTTTGCGAGCCTGCCCGCGCGGTTCGGCGAGTTCGGCCGCAACATGATCGCCGGCATGATCAACGGCATCACAGGCATGCTCGGCCAGCTCAAGGCGACGATCGTCGGCGCGGCATCCTCGGCCGCGAACTGGTTCAAGTCGAAGCTCGGCATTCATTCGCCCTCCCGCGTGTTCGCTGGCTTCGGCGGGTTCATGATGCAGGGGCTGTCGAACGGGATTGACGGCGGAGCTGGCGAACCGGTGCGCCGCCTCGATAGCTTGTCCAGGCGAATGACTGCGGCGATCGCGGTCGGGACGGCCGTGCCGGCGATGGCGACCGGCATGCCCGCCGGTGCCGGATCCAGTGCGGCACGCGCCGCCATGCCTACCGGACCGTCGGCGCCAGTGACGATCAACATCTACGGTGCGGCCGGCCAGTCCCCTGAGGATCTAGCGAAAGCTGTCCGGGCCGAATGGGAGCGGCTGCAGCGCGAACAGACGGCAAACGGTCGCGCGACGTTCGC
>Ga0308164_10001253_pt1 | contig 30902 bp, 28 predicted proteins | sample PhyTR2_FD_201031 | JGI IMG/M metagenome (GOLD analysis project Ga0308164, IMG submission 201031) | Phyllosphere microbial communities from UC Gill Tract Community Farm, Albany, California, United States - DLSLT.R2 | ecosystem: Host-associated > Plants > Phyllosphere > Unclassified | place: USA... | reverse complement strand
AAGTAATTGATGTTCCTCAAGTCTCTCCAAGTCCAGCCAGAACTATTATTCGCAGCAAAACCGCCTTCACGAACAAAATCCGGAACAGATTTCACAGCTAAATAATCAGACATGGCATCCTGACTTGTTGAATTCTTAGGTAGAAAATCCATGTTGTAAAAAGAGTTGGTATATAACTTTAAACCGTTCTCAGTTCCGAAAACAGCTTGCTTAGAAGCTGAGGATTCGGGTTGCTGATCAAGTTTTTTGCAGGCAGCTAACGTTATGCAACCCAACAATATCCATATATATTGATTTTTCATGTTAATATTTTTATTGGTATAAGAATTAAAATCCAATGTTTACTCCGAAAGAGAAACTCTTCATTAACGGGTAATTATAGCCGTCGCCGTTAGTACTGTTCGGGTTTAAATCCTGATCTGAAGGAACGGCATTTTCAACATCAATTGTATTCTTTACAATTTTGTACATTGGTGAATAAGTGAACAGATTCTCTCCTGAGAAAAATACCTTCGCACTGCGCATACCTACACGATTAACCCATTTTGTTGGAAGGGTATATCCTACCTGAATATTTTTCATTCTCAGGTAAGCAACATTTTGCAGGTATCGTGTTTGCGCAACGCCCAGTGTACGATTGGTATTGCTGGATGCTGCTCTGGACATTGTTCTAGGGAAATAAGCATCGGTATTTTGAGGTGTCCACATGTTACCGAGGTGGAAATTCGGGATGTTGTTATATGGCCTGTTGTATTGTCCCCAAAACATTTCAGTTTCTGTACTCGGGTACCACTGTTGCTTGCCGACACCCTGAAAGAAAACAGAAAAAGAGATATTATGCCAATCTGCGCCAAGATTAATACCATAAAGATATCTCGGTGCCGAGTTACCAATGATTCTTCTGTCGCCTGATTTACCAACCTTGTTTTCGCCAACATTTATAAACCCGTCTCCGTTCAAATCCTTAAGCTTTATATCGCCGGGAAACCACTTTCCTGTCGGTGATGCCCTCATTTGTGGATCTTGTTTCGCGTGAGACGCAATATCTGCTTCGTCGATAAAAAACCCTTCAGTTTCATAACCCCAAATTTCGCCTAAGGTTTGCCCTTCGTAATAATCGCTAAGCAATTTATCGGGGTTATTGTACTTATCTATTTTGGTCTTATTATCAGCAAGGGTTAACCTTACATTGTACCTGAAAGGTTTATCAGACTTACCGATTCTATCGTTCCAGGCTACCGAAACTTCCCAACCACGAGTGGTTAAATCAGCATAATTTCCTTTGGGCACATCGGCACCAAATACCGCAGGTGGTGTTAACCCGAATGTAAACATGTCGGTCGTTTTACGAACGTATGCATCGCCGGTAAAGCTTAATCTGCCCGAAAGCATTGTCAAATCGAGACCAAAGTTGCTTGTTGTTGAGGTTTCCCAGGTAAGCCCTTCTGGTAAAACTGCGGGTATACGGGTTGTTGAAGGCTTTACACCATTAAGAATAACGCCTGATTGATTAATGTTAAAAATTTCCTGGAAAGCATAAGAAGCGATGTTACCGTTTCCGAGCGAGCCGTAAGATGCCCTTACCTTCAGGTCAGAAATTACTTTGTCTGATACATTCCAAAATGATTCTTTATTGATTCTCCAACCACCCGAAACGGATGGGAAGAAACCATAGCGCTGATTGGAAGGAAATTTCGATGAGCCATCATAACGTGCATTCACTTCAAGAAGATAACGATCTTTGAACGAGTAATTTAACCTCGAAAAACCTCCGAGTATAGCCCATTGCTCATAACCGCCGCCGGTGGTGATCGATTGCCCTAAAGCAAGGTTTAAATCCGTGGCATCTTCAAAAATGATCCCATTCCTTTGAACTGCAACACGGTTATAGGTAGACTGCTCATAGTTATAACCAACCATTGCTTTCAGGTAATGATCGGTGCCGAAACGGTTTTCGAATTCGCCGTAAATGTTCGTTGCGATGTACTGTGTTTCCCGTTTATCGAACAACAAATCGTTCGTAGTTGTACCTACAAAGGCTGTAACACCCCGACTGTTGCTATATGGCACCTGCACTCTTTTTTGCTCTACATCGTTATTTGTGTTACGAAAAGTAAAATCCGCGTTAACGCGAAACTTGTTGTTAAAGAAATTGGTTCTTAAGCCTGTAATATTTCTAAAAACTTGTTTACGCGTATCTATTCCATTTTTGCCATAAATAAAATCACCTACCGTATAAGCTGCTGCAAAAGTTAAAGAACCGTCAGGATTATAAATTGGCATGGTTGGTTTACCTTCATCGGCAATATTTCTCCAGATACCGCCGCCTTCACCTACGTTAATCGGGTTGTGGTAATTTGATACAGAGTAATCGGCATTGTTTTCTACACTTAACCATGGGAAAACTTGTACAGATCCGCGAACACGGAGATTTTTCATGTCATAATCATCACTGTTATACCTGAACAACCCATCTTGGTTTAAGAAGCGACCGGAAACTAAAAATGAAACCTTATCACTGCCACCACTTATGGAGAGGTTATTCTCTGTGGCGGCTGTATTTTTTTTGTAGAGTTCTGCATAATAATCGGTACTTCCGTAATAGGTATATTCGCCCGTTGTCGGATTTATTTCTACTTGATTATAAGGCTGACCAGATTCTGCCCGTCTTTTAAACTCATCTAAATAAGCCTGCGAGAATTTCTGGGTTTTATTTGCGTTTTGAGGAAAAGCACCATCGCCATTTACAAAAGCCTCGGCAAACATTTTAGCCCAAGTATATCCGTCGGTAACAAAATCAGGGACTTGCAGCGGGTTTTTAATTGCATAATTGGTTGAATAAGAGATGTTCGTTCTGCCCTTTTCTGCCTTCTTGGTGGTAATCAAAACCACTCCGAAAACACCTCTTGCACCATAAATAGATGCTGAAGCGGCATCCTTTAAAATCGAAACGCTCTCCACATCATTAGGGTTAAGCAAACTCGGATCGCCTTCAAAACCATCTATCAAGATCAAGGCACTACCGCCTTGCCCGATAGAAGTTGTACCCCTGATGTTATAACTTGGTGATTGGGTGGGTTTACCATCCATCATTTTTAAATTCAAGTTGGGCAGCAAGCCCTGTAAACCTTGAGTAAGATTGGTGATTGGCCTGTTCTCTAAACTCTTTGAAGTAATCTGATCAACCGCTCCCGTAGCATTTTCTCTTTTCTGGGTGCCATAACCGACAACAAGTACTTCATTTAAACTTCCTGTTTCTCCTTTTAGGGTAACATTTAAAGGTGTATTTTCCTTTGCCTTAACCACAATTTTAGTTAAGGTTACCGTGGTGTAAGACACAAAGCTGATTTGAATATTATAGGTACCAGCAGGAACGGCGACATTGAACGTTCCGTCCGGATTACTTTGTGCTACCTTATTAAGTTCCTTGATTAATACACTTGCACCGGGCAATGTTTCGCCTTTTTCATCGACGATCTTACCGCTGATTGTGCCGGTTTCCTGTTTTTGTAATTGTAGAATTGCGGAATTTACGGAGGCGATTGAGGGGGCTGTAAAGGCACCCGTTAGCAAACACACAATTGAAGTGCAACGCACAAACTCCCGCATGAGCAGTAGAGGTTTTTTCATCTGTTATTAAAATTAGTTATCGGCAGTAAACCGTTTTAGTTTATTCCCCGGGCCCTTGGAACGGGGGCAAAGCTATAGCACCCATGTAAACCTAACATTAACTTATTTTAACATTTGAAGTATTAAAAAAGGTGATAACAGCAAAGCATAGAATAGAGAAAAAAATAATTAAAACGATGTTTTCTCTTCGCTGAAGCAGATTATCAAAACCACATACGTGATTTTCAGCTGGCTATCTGCCTTGATTCTGCGACGACTCTTTAGCAAACTATAATGCACTATTTAACAGAGAAACAATTTGTACTTAACCTTAACTACATATAATTAAGCTAGTTTAGAAAACAGCCTTGTAACCCCTTTTCGAAGGCTTATTGATGTAGGAAATGGAAAATAATAGCAATAAGATTGATGAACCCGCAAATCTCCACTAGCCTTGCATTTTACAGGGACGGCTATTTTGAGTCAAATTTTTCAGGTGATTACTATTTTGAAATAAAAAAGCCAGCAGAATGCTCCATTGCTGAGATTCACCGGTTTTATCTTAAACTTAGGAAAGCAAATAAGGTTTCACCCGTAAACCTTCACGAAAAAATTTTTAGCGCAAAATATCTTGGTTTCTGTTATCATGAAAGTGACCTCGTCGGCGTTTCGGCCATTAAGCAGCCCACCGCCGGCTATTTGCAAACAGTTTACTACAAAGCCGGAATTAGGAAGAGCATTGATAGAATAATGTTAGAAATTGGTTACTCATTTACTGAAGAGGACTGTAGACAAAAGGGAATCAGCACGAAGCTTAAAACCATGCTCTTAACAAAAATTAGTCACTACAGAGGAACTATTTTTTCGACCACCGCCACTCCGAGCAGTCAGCGTTTTTTAAAGGCGAATGGCTTTATTCCATGCGGTATTCCCTATCAAGGTGTGTTTGACGATAACATAGTTTATTTTGAAAGGCCACCAATCCGGTTGTAGATTGTACAGTTATATCTGCCCGTTAAAAGCCAAGAACAATACCATGCAAAAAACTTAACAGTTTGTTAATCTCCATTTGGTAGCGTTTATTAGCCGCACAACGTATGAGTTTATAAAAACTAGATTATGAAAAACGCTTATCTACTACTAATCCCAATTTTGTTTGTATACGGCAGCTGTAAAAAAGGGAAGCTTCCTGATGAAAATCTTCCTGATGAAAACAACATTACGGCATGTGCCAACGGAGCAACCTGCGACTTTTTCTACGCTGAAAATGCAGGGATGGATGGCAATAAACTTCTGTTAACCACAGGGCAGTACCGTGTATTTTGGGCCAAAACAAGTATCGATTATTCGGCTTTTTCCCTTTACATGATGGCTCCGATGATTGGCGATAAATTCACGTTGACAAAAGAAGATATGCTGGCGGGCAAAGTAAAATACCAGAACAATTGTGCATTGTGTTACGCGAATTCAATTTTCCCTATTGATGGAAAAATTACTGGACGGAGACTAAAACCGGCGAACGGGTTGCCCGAAAGATGGCTTATTGAAGCTGATGTTACGCCTCAGGTGAGCGGGACATCAATCCCAATTCCAACCATTCATTTAAAACAGTATTATCTCCCTGCAAATTAATTCGCAAAAAAATTGCTGAGGCGATTGTAATGAGAACGAATAAGAGCAAGAAAATTTAGGTTTAATGCAAAATAAAAAAAGGGATCTCGTTGGAGATCCCTTTTGAAAAAATGTACCCGGAGCCGGAGTCGAACCGGCACGGTTTCCCACAGGTGTTTGAGACCAGCGCGTCTACCAATTCCGCCATCCGGGCATGTGTTGGACGGGGTTGCAAATGTATGCAACGAAAGGCTAAATCGCAAAAATATTTTCAATTAGATTTTAACCCTTTGGCTTTCAATTTATAACGCTCGTTCATCCTTTAATTTTCTGTCGACTACGAAAGGCATAAAAGGCAAAAGTGAAGCAAAAAAAATTAAAACGGCTTTACCAAAACTCCATTTTTGTTCCATCCAGGCCATTATTAATAGTACCGCGTATAAAACAAATAAAAGACCATGCGCCCATCCTGTATATTTAACAGCCAATGGCATATCAGCAAAATATTTAAGCGGCATGGCCACAAATAATAAAAGCAGGTAAGAAATACCTTCTGCCACAGCAACTTTACGAAAAATGGAAAGAGAACTCATGTGTCTGATTGTTTTGCCCGAAAGTAAGATATGCAAACCGCCAATCAAAAAACAAAAAAATGATTTTACAATCGGGTGTTGCAGCAGTTAGAAACACTTTAAAAATTTCAAATAAAAACCTTATGATTTCGACCTTTCAGTAAAAAACTACCAATCTCTACCGGTGGCCCCTGCCCGATCTTCGCAGCATAAGGATTGCATATTGGATCTGCATAATAATGGGAAAGAAATTATACACCTGAACAACTACAACGATTATTGCTTTGGAAGTTTCTCCCTAATTCTTGCGATGTATTTAAGGCGATAAAAAATATCCTTTATTGACGGCAGAAGCGTTTCAGAGTTGGAGGGGCTTTCATCAACCTGTTTGGTTAAGGCATTCAGCTCATCACTAAGTTGAAGCTCAATAGCATCTACATCGGTTTTTAACTGCCCCAGCCGCTCCGCATCAGGCTCAAATTGTAAGTCCATTAAGGCTTCGTTAACATCCATCATTTCCATCAGAAAAGATTGAGGTAATTGGTAACCTTCATCAGTTTCTACAATACCCTTTAATTCCAAAACGTATTTCAAACGTTTTGGAGGATTACTTAATACCTGATAGGCTTTGTTGTTCAATGTGGATAAATCTAAAACTTCCTGCTGCTTCTCATCACTTTCGTTTGCAAAAAAATCGGGATGAAACTTTTTACTGAATTCATAAAATTTAGCTTTTACAGAACTTAAATCAGGATGAAACTGAACAGGCAGGTCGTAAAACTCAAAATAATTCGGAAATATTTTCTGGTCTGGCATAGGGTATAGAAATTAAAAAGCCGCAGTTATTAGGGTTCCAATAACTGCGGCAATAATATAAATTTGGTTTTACTTACCGAATATTTTCAAAATATCATTACCAAAAGCAAACACCATTAAGCTTATCAAAATTACAAAACCTGCAATTTGCGCTTTTTCAAGTACTTTTTCACTTACAGGTTTACGTTGCACCATTTCAATTAAAAGAAACACAACGTGGCCGCCATCTAAGCCAGGTATAGGCAGTAAATTCATAAATGCCAATGCCATTGAAATTAGCCCTGTTAACGTCCAAAATTTAACCCAGTCAAAAGTGCTTCCATAAACTTTTGCAATTCCAATCGGGCTGCTGATGTTACGGGCGCTCACCTTACCTGTAATCATTTTCCCGATGCCCTTAGCATTATCGGCAAAAGTACTCCAAGCCATATTAGCACCTACCGGAAGTGCGGCGAAGAAACCATAACTAATTGTTTTGCGTTTAACCTCATCGAAATTTGGATAATAACCAATTGCACCTGCCGTATCAACCTGAACATTAAGTTCTAATGGCTGACCATTTCTGTCTATTGATAAAGCAACCATTTTGCCTTTTTTCTTCATAACTAACGGCTTGGCTTCATCCTGATAGGTTACCGGAATCCCATCAACGGCCTTAATTCTATCACCAGGCTTTACACCAGCTTTGATGGCACCGTAACCGGGCATTAAACTATCTGCTGTCGCAGTATATCTCGGTTCAACAAAAAGGCTTTTACCATCTGCAACTTTATTCAAAAAATCGTCAGGAACCTTAATCTCAATCGTTTTATCGCCACGAATAACCGTCAACATCGTATTACCCATCAAGACTTTGGAGCTTTTCAGCTCTTCGAAACGCATAACTTTGTTGCCATTGATGGCTAAGATTTTATCGCCGTTCTTAAGACCGATATCTGAAGCAACCTTGCCAACCTGAATACCGTTTACAACAGCACTGTTGGGTGTAAATGTTTCTCCGTATTTAAATGTCAAGATCCAAAAAATAACGATACCAACAATAATGTTAACGATAATACCGCCAAGCATTACAATTAAACGCTGCCAAGCCGGTTTAGAACGAAACTCCCAAGGCTGAGCAGGTTGAGCCAATTGCTCCGTATCCATGCTCTCGTCAATCATTCCTGCAATTTTAACGTAGCCACCAAGAGGTAACCATCCCACACCGTATTCAACATCACCTTTTTTAAAGCTGAAGAGTTTAAAACCCCAGGCATCAAAAAATAAATAAAACTTCTCTACTTTGATTCCAAATGCTCTGGCTGCCAAAAAATGCCCTAATTCGTGAAGTATCACTAATAAAGACAATCCGAGCAGCAGTTGCCCCGCCATAATCAATCCATTCATATGCTATATTAATATTTTATGTTAGATGTTAAAATGTAATTTTTGTTACTAATTCGGCCGCTAAGATACGGCTATGTTTGTCAGTTTCTAAATAATCAGTTAATTGTGGTTTTTCAATGAATTTTATATCACACATACATTGTTCAATAACCTCACTCATTTGGAGGAAACCAATTTTATCTTTTAAAAATGCTTCAACCACAGCTTCATTTGCTGCATTTAATATGCAAGGCATGTTGCCACCTTTTTTTAATGAACTAAAGGCTAATTCTAAATTCCTAAATGTTTTCGAATCTGGCTTTTGAAAGCTGAAATTCGGGTAGTCAAAGAAGTTAAAACGCTTAAAATTGTTTTTTAGCCTGTCGGGATAATTTAAAGCATACTGGATCGGCAACTTCATATCAGGAACACCCATTTGAGCTTTCATAGAGCCATCAGTAAATTGCACGATAGAATGAATAATGGATTGGGGATGAACAATAACATCAATTTGCTCAACCTCAAGATTAAACAACCATTTAGCTTCGATTACTTCCAACCCTTTGTTCATTAAAGAAGCAGAATCTATCGTGATTTTTGCGCCCATTACCCAGTTCGGGTGTTTTAGCGCTTGCTCTTTCTTTACTGCAGAGAGAAATTCTTTGTCCTTACCCAAAAATGGTCCACCAGACGCAGTAAGGTAAATCTTTTCAATCTCGTTTTGCTCTTCGCCTACCAGGCATTGAAAAATTGCCGAATGCTCTGAATCAACAGGTAATATTTTGACATTATGTTTTTTTGCTAATTCGGTAATGTATTCTCCAGCAACAACCAAAGTTTCCTTGTTTGCTAAGGCTATATTTTTACCTGCTTTTATTGCCTCGATCGTTGGCTTTAAACCAACGGAACCCATTAATGCCGTTAAAACAATATCACTTTGAGGATAGGCGGCAACTTCTGAAAGGGATTCCTCGCCTGCCAGGATTTTTATATCAAATAATGCTAATGAATCCTTTACGTATCGATATTGACTCTCATCACAAATTACAACAGTTTCAGGCATAAATTCTTTAGCCTGCTGAATGAGTAGTTCTGAATTTTTTAATGCAGATAGTACCGAAACCTTAAATATTTTTGGGTTATCCCGAATAACTTCAAGTGCCTGTGTACCAATACTTCCTGTAGAACCTAATATGGTTATGTTTTTCAAATTTTAATTTTTAATAATGCTTTTAAAGCAACTTAAATTTTAATGTTGCAATTACACTTAGCTAAGCCTAAGCATTGTTTCCTCGTTCTACTTCAATCCGGCCTAACAAATTTTGGGAATGTACTAGCAAAGCCAAACCACAAACTTTAATACAAAAATTTCCAGCCGGTGTTTTTTGTTTCTTTTTGACATCAAAAAGAAAAAAGCCCGTCCGGCCAAGACAAAATCAAAAATGAGATTGCCGCGTCGTGCCTCCTCGCAATGACGAGTAAGCTACTCAATATATCTCACCAACTCGTCCGCTAACTTCCTATCATTACTCAATCGTGGCACTTTGTTTTGCCCGCCTAACTTCCCTTCACTTTTCATATAATTTACAAAGGCATCTTTTTGCAAGCTACGTATTATTAATGGCTGCAATATGTTTCCTTCGATCAGGTCAAAATAGTAAATATTTTTCTTTTGCAAGGCTTCATCAACCTTTTTACTAAACGATTCCATATCTTTTGGGGCAGAAGAAAATTCTACAAACCACTCATGATAAGGGAGTTTGTTATCCTCGGGGTTAACCTGAGGGGCAACCGTAAATTCAGTAATTTCTACACCTTCCTGATTAGCTACAGAAAGCAACGCGTGCTCTACTTCCTCTCCGATAACGTGTTCGCCAAAAGCTGAAATAAAGTGCTTTATGCGACCGGTAACTACAATTTTAAAAGGATTTAATGATACGAATTTCACGGTATCGCCAATACTGTAACCCCATAAACCTGCGTTTGTATTCAGTATTAACGCATAATTTTTATTAAATTCAACTTCACCTAACGATAATCTAGTCGGCTTTTCATTATGATATTCATCAGCAGGGATAAATTCGTAAAATATTCCTGCATCAGCTAAAAGTAATAAGCCCTTATCCTTTTGAGAGTCCTGATAAGCAATAAAGCCCTCTGATGCCGGGTAGGTTTCAATGGAATCTATTTTCTTACCTATACTCTGCTCTATTTTAGCCCGATAAGGCTCAAAATTTACTCCGCCATAAATAAATAAACTAAAGTTTTTAAAAATCTCTGCAATCTTTTTACCGCCTGATTTTTCTGAAAGCTTATCGAAATACATTTGGACCCATGGTGGGATGCCCGAAATCAAAGTCATGTCCTCATTCATCGTTTCATCAACTATGGCATCTACCTTTTCTTCCCAGTCTTCGATTATATTAGTTTGATAAGATGGAAGACGGTTTTTTTGGAGATAATTTGGAACGTGGTGCGCTACAATTCCCGATAAGCGACCAACATTAACACCGTTTTTTTCATTTAACACAGGGCTTCCTTGAAGAAAAATCATTTTCCCGTTTACGAAATCGGCCTTACCGGTTTCGTGAATGTAAGTAAGAATGGCATTTCTTGCCGCCTTAATATGCTCGGGCATCGATTCTTTAGAAAGCGGAATATATTTCACGCCAGACGTTGTTCCCGATGTTTTCGCAAAATACAGAGGTTTGCCTTTCCAAAGCACATCAGCTTCGCCCGCCACCACACGATCGATATAAGGTTTTAACCCTTCATAATCCTGAACGGGAACGTGGTGTTTAAAACCCGAATAGTTTTTTATGTTTTGAAAATGATGGTCTTGCCCAAAAGCGGTAAGTTGCGCATCGTGAATCAGCTTTAAAAGAATTTTTTGCTGGGCAACTACGGCGTTGTGTTTCCACTTATTTATTTGCCAAACTACCAATGCTGCGAAGGGTTTACTTAATGCTGCTTTTATTCCCATACCGTCCAAACCCTATAGGGGCTTCTCCTTTCTAATCTTAATATTCAGGTGGCAAATTAAATTAGGCATAATTTCTTCTTCGGATTTCTAACTCCATCTATGAGTGGCAAACAGGCTAAACGATATTGTGTAAAATATCTGGATGCTGATCTCCTTTATACTCGCTCGATATTTTACGATACGCAACGGTTAAGGCAACGCTTGATAACGGAACGATTATGAAAGAGCTTAGAATATTAACCACAAAGGCAACAAGCGGCCATTGCAAATAGTTTAACAACAGATAGATTAAATAGCCACCTCCCAAAACAACCAGAAGCAATAAAATTTTAGTGAAGTTACCTTTTGTGGTAGCTAAGCTTAATTTAATTGAATCGAAAGGTGTTGCATTTTTATCAATTATAAAGAAAGGGAAAAACGATATTCTTAACCAGGTAATGAAGATTGCGATAATGCCCACAGAAATAGCCACATTTTTAACAATGGAAATATCTAAACCTGTATATATAAATGGAAACGCAATGAGGATAACGACAAGATAAACCCCAAATATACAACCAACAAAATATAAGGTCGCAACCAGAAAACGGATAATCTGTTGCCTTGTGGGTAAAGTATCAACAATTTTAACATCATTTTGCTCATCGTCCATTAAATGGAAAATATATTTAAAAAGCGAAAGATTAATTGTGAAGTAAAGCATTATGAATATGAAAACCATAGCAATGCTCAAAACCTTACTTACATCTTTGATAAAAAAAGCCATTAAACTTGATGCACTGGCTGTAATAAACATTAAAAAGCATAGTGTTGCGATAGAAAAATAATGCTTTTTCGTAATGCCCCAAGCTTTTTGAATTACATCGTTAACGGCAAATGTGCTTTCTTTTAAATAATTTATCATTGTTGTTTGAATACCACTCTTTTAAATAAATCTTGTATAAATCCTAAGCCATAGGCGAACAATTGGATAAATGAAGATATAATGCTCAAAAATGCAACTTTTAAAGATTTATTTACTGACCACGAATGAAAAAATATCAACAAAAAGAACATTAGTAATATAAAATTACCAACAATGCCTAAGGGCTGATAAAATATATCGCAAAGAATTGTTACTATAAAGCCAACTGTAAATACCGCAGGAAAGAAATGAACGAGCTTTAATTCTTTGGGAAAGTGTTTGTAAATATTAATTCGGGCTCGACCGAAGAAATGCAGTTGCTTGTAAAACTGACTGAAACTTGTGCGCCTCTTGTGATAAACTTTAGCTTCGGGAATTAAACCGATTTTAAAACCGCTTTCATGAATCCTGATGCTGTACTCAATATCTTCGCCTAATCTGGTTAAAATGAAGCCTCCAACCTTTTCCCATACCTGACGGGAAATACCCATATTAAAACTACGCGGATGAAATTGCCCTACGTGTTTCTTATTACCACGAATACCTCCGGTAGTAAATGGCGACGTCATTGCGTAGCTTATCGCTTTTTGAACAGGTGTAAAACTATCATGTGCTGCATCCGGACCGCCATAGGCATCTAAATGATGTTCGTAAAGATAGTTTTTAACAATCTCCAGGTAGTCATGAGGAATTAAACAATCAGAATCGAAAATTACCATGTAATCTCCTTTTGCTCTTTCGAAACCAAAATTTCTTGCAAAGCCCTGCCCTTCATTCTGTTTAAAAAAGTATTTTATATCAAGCCTGTTGCTGTAACTTTCAACAATCGATTTTGCATCATCTTTAGAGCCGTCTTCGATAACTAAAACCTCAAACTGCAAATAGGTTTGTTTAGTTAAAGTATACAAGAGTTCGTTAATTTCTTGCGGACGATTATAAAGCGGAATTATGATGGAAAAAAACATATAAAAAGGTTGAAGGTTGAGGGTATAAAGGTTGAAGGTTATGGCGGCTAATGCGCTCCGCCTTCTTGCTTTCTACTTTAATTCCTTTTCTATTAGATACTGGTTTCTTTCTGGTGCGTTACGCGTAACCAATTCTGCTACAAAACCTGTTAGAAACATTTGAGAGCCGACTACAATTGCAACCAACGCAATATAGAATAATGGTTGATCGGTAATTTCTCTCTTATATGGAATGTGTGCTGCGATATGGTAAAGTTTTACACCAATCATCCACAACGACATAAACGTTCCGATTAAAAAACTTAACACCCCAAGCGAACCGAAAAAGTGCATCGGGCGCTTACCGAATTTACCTACAAAGAAGATCGAAAGTAAATCTAAAAAGCCGTTAATGAATCTGCTAAAACCAAATTTAGTTGTGCCATATTTTCTGGCTCTATGCTCTACAACCTGTTCTTCAATTTTACCAAAGCCTGCCCATTTCGCAATTACGGGAATGTAGCGGTGCATTTCACCATAAACTTCGATGGTCTTTATTACATCACTCCTATAGGCTTTTAATCCACAGTTGAAATCGTTTAGTTCAATTCCGCTCATTTTTCGGGTGGCGGCATTGAACAATTTTGTTGGGATGGTTTTAGTAATCGGATCGTACCTTTTCTTTTTCCAACCTGAAATTAAATCAAGTTTCTCTTCTTTTATACGGCGATAAAGTTCAGGTATTTCATCAGGACTATCCTGTAAATCGGCATCCATTGTGATGATAACATCACCTTGTGTGGCCTCAAAACCAACATTTAAGGCTGCAGACTTACCATAGTTGCGTCTAAACTTGATGCCTTTGATTGCATTGTTTTGCAGTTTCAAAGCTTCAATAACTTGCCATGATTTGTCGGTACTCCCGTCATCAATCAAAATAATTTCATAGCTGAAATTATTTTCAACCATCACTTTATCAATCCAGGCTGTTAATTCCGGAAGCGATTCATCTTCGTTATATAAAGGTACTACTACTGATATATCCATTTATGAGTATCAAGATTTGAGTAACAAGTATCAAGACTTATAAATCTATTACTAAACTCTTTAAAATTAAAACGTGCAAATTTCATCAAATTAAATGATAAAACCTGCACGTTAGAAATTTTGCTAAATATTATAATTTTAAACCTTCGGTTCTCTTTTTATTATCGCTGCTGTTATTAAGCTTACAATTAACCCAAAAATGGTGTAGCTTATGGCTGCTGTAAATGTGGCGAAAATCCACATATATGGTTTCATCATTTCCACACCTTTAATCTGTTGCTCATTATCTCCTGCTTTTTCTATTGCCGTATCGGCTATTTTATCCAATGCAGAAGGATCTAAAACTTTAAAATACACAGCATATAAAATTCCGATAAATAACCCAGCGTAAGCGGCAACTTTAAAACCTGTAGAAAATGCTCTTCCATATGTTATGTAATTCCCCAACTCTTTCCTATGGGTTGATTGAGTGAAATATATAACCATAATAAAAACCCCGTAAGATAAAAGAAAGGTTATTATTTTGGTAGCCATCGGCACATCGGCGCTCGTGGTATCTATACCGATAAGCTTAAAAACATAAATCATTGCCAATGTGTAAAAGGCAAAACCTAAAGCTACTTGAAAAGCCAGTTTATTAGGTTTCTTTTCTTCTTGCAGAATTTGTTGCTCCATCTGAATTTAGTTTAGTTATTAATGGTTGTTATCAATATATAAGTAGCAGAATCGAATGATTTGTTACGACTAAACTGAATTAATTCTTTAGTGGTTTCTGCACTGCCCTCTGTATCAAGGAAAAAGGCCATAAAAGGAACAAACAAATCTCTCATTTCTTCGCTTACATTTAAGGTCTCTGCGGTTTTGCAAATCTCTTCAATACTGCTTTCTGCAAGTTGCTGATTGCTTATCAACTCTTCGTAAATTTCGAACTCATCCTGAAATTCATCGTCCTCGACCAATAAAAATTCTTTAAGGAAATCCCCCAATTCAGGATCTAAATCCTCATCATGGCATTCTTTAATATACAAAAGAAGGTTTAAAAGCTCGGTACCACGATCGATTGTTTCTTCTTCAATGTTCGCCCATTCATCGCTTTCCAGATAATCATCTTCTAATTTTTGAACATCACTGCTGAAGAAATTAACCATCAACAAATCGAAGAAAATCTCTCTTAGTTCTTCAAATTTCGGGTGCGAATCGAACACGGTATCGAAAGCTGTTACTTTATCAAGAAAATTAACATCAAGCTCGAAACATGCGATTAATTCCGTTTGAAAACTCCCGGCATCAACCTTTTCTGTTTCAGCGTACTTATTAATTGCAGCGCTTAAGGCTTTTTTTACTCTGTTATCCATAGGATCAAGATTTTTAAGATTAAAGGATTTAAAAGATTGCGGCGCTTAAAAGTGCATGCAATCTACTTTCCTGTTGTATTTTTATTTTATCTGAGAATATTTTTAAAGTTTAGATAGAATCTTAAACCGCTAAATGCTCTGATTTACTGTTGTTGTAAACTAATATTACTTGGCCGGTAAGTTCCTTTCCCATTAACGGGCTGTTCGCTGATTTCGATTGGTTCGACAGGGAGTTAAACTGCCATTTTTTATCTGCGGCGAATACGGTAAAGTTTGCTTCTTGTCCCTCCTCAATTACGGGGACGTTTAAATTTAGCAATTTACGCGGGTTAATGGCTAATTTTTCCGCAATCATGCCGGCATCTAATCCTGCTCTTAACAATAGTGGCAAAACGGTTTGTAAAGCAATAATTCCGTAGTGTGCAATTTCGAATTCTACGTTTTTGAACTCAATTTCCTCAGGCCGGTGTTGAGATGTTATTGCATCGATTGTTCCGTCTTTTAAACCTGCAATAAGCGCTTTAACATCGTTTTTGCTACGTAATGGCGGCTTCACCTTATAATTACTATCGAAGTCTACCAGTAATTCTTCCGTAAAAACTAAATGATGTGCCGTTACATCGCACGAAATTTGAACACCGTCTTTTTTTGCCTTGCGAATTAATGCAACCGAACCTGCCGTAGAAATATTAGTTATGTGAATTTTAGTCTCGTTATATTGAGCCAGGAAAATATCACGGGCAATATGCATTTCTTCGGCTAAGGCTGGTAAACCTTTCATCCCTAAAAGCACGGAATTCTTGCTTTCATTAATTTGAGATTTGCCCGCAATCGATTTATTTTCGGGGTAAACCATTACCAAGGCATCAAAACCTTTGGCGTATTGTAAAGCACGGCTCATAAAGCCGTCATCTTGAATTGCTTTGTCGCCGTCAGAAAAGGCTACCGCTCCCGCTTGCTGCATATCGAACAGCTCGGAGAGCTCTTTGGCTTCGCGATTTTGACTTAAAGCACCAATGGGATAAACATCTACCAAATTGTTTTTTGCCTTGTTGATAATGTATTCTACCTGAGATTTTGATTGAACAACCGGACTTGTTTGAGGCAATAATGCCAAACCTGTGAAACCTCCCGCCCTGGCTGTGGCAGTTAAAGTTTGTATATCTTCTTTAGTTTCGAAACCTGGATCGCCGGCAACACAATTTAAATCGAAAAATCCAGGAGTTAGAAATGCGCCCTCAGCATCGATAACATTTTCATCTTTTTCAGGCGATAGTTTACCTATGCTTTGGATCTTTCCATCAACTATTCTAACATCGCATTCCTGTTTATTAAATTTACTCTGCGAGTCGGCAATAGTTACATGTTTTACAAGGAGATTCATATTGTTCTTTTTGTGTTATTAAAAAATCGGATGAGCAGTATTTCTGCTGCAATAAAAATCAGCGACAAAATTAGACAAAGTTTCCATAAAGTCTGTCCGATTTTATTTGCTCCCGAAACTAAGTTAACTGCGTCTTTATCTGTATCGTAGATTTTTACGTTGCTTTTCCCAACCTTATTTTCGAGTTCAGTTTTAGCTAAATAATGCATATCGGATTCTGACCTGCCATTGTTAAAACTGTAAACAGCAAGTAAAGAATCAGCTAAATTTAAGTTGTAAAAACCTGCGGTTTTAATTTGGTCGGCAATATAAATAAGTGTTTTACCATCAACTTGCCTTACTTCAGGAATGGCTTCAAAATTTTTCGAGCGTAGGTTTAGTGTTTGGTTTTTGCCTAAAGTTATATATCTACTTTTCAAAGTATTTTCACCTCCGATATTGTAGTATAAAGCATCTTCGTGGCCACTATTTAACGCCAATCGATACATTAATGGCACAAAAACCGGGTGTCGGGCAAAGTTGCCGTCGACACTGTTTAATCCGCTTGCCGATAAATAAACATAACCATTGCCGAATCCGAATTTCGAGAAGAAAGATTTTCCGCCGGGCAAACTTAATATTGTTTCCTTATTTGCAGTATTAGTTTCTATAAAGTTGAAATAACGGTTAACCGATGGTAAATCCAAATTCTTTGGAATGTCTTCAAAAACAGCCTTGAAGATTGGATTTTGCAAGTCTATCTTATCCACTTTAATGGCCGCTGTAGTCAAATTTTGAATAACCGGCAGTGATAAGCCACTTAAAAAAGTGTTATAGTTTTGAATATCAGCATCTAAATCAGGGAAGATAACTACAGCTCCACCCGCCTTTAAATACGTTTTTAATTGTTGTGCCAAGCCACTCGATGGATTTTTCAACCCGTTTAAAACGATCAGGCCGTAATTAGAAAAACTATTGTAGTTTACATTACTTTCAGCATTCTCGGTAAGCGTATAATAATTATCGGCCTCGAAAAGCGCCTTCAAATAATTGCCTGCATTTGCGCCATTTAAACTCAATACCGGAAAACTTTTGTCCACCTTAAAGCTGAAGGCTAAGGAATCATCAAAAGTTACGGGGAAATCTTTGATGCTTAAAAGACCCTTTTGCCACCCTGCAGCCAAGCCCGAAAAATTTAAGGTATCTCTGGTAATTTTACCTGCCGGGATGGTAACTGAGCCTAAAGCCTTTTGTTGATTATTAACTGTTAATTTCAGTGGGATATTTACCGCATCTTCTTCGGAATAATTTTTTAACTGAACGACAAATTTTTCATTCGCCCCGGGCTGATGGTTTGGCGAGAGCGACCAGACACTGTCGACAGCAACATTCGCCAATGCGGCAGCATTTAATTTTAGAAAAGAGTATAAAATATCGGGTTTGGTTTGGAAAGCGGTTCCATTTAAAATATTTCGCTGAAAATCGGAGATAAGGAAACTGTATTTATTGGCAGAACCAGGAAAAACATTCGCTTGTCTGTTTAAAATTTGCTGAAGTTTACGATTGGCTGCAGAAATTTTAACATCATCCAATGTTTTCAAAAATTCTTCACGGCTTAACAAGCGTTGGTGTTTACCCTCAAAATCGTTTGTTAATAACTGAAATCTATCGTTCAAGCCAAAACCGTTTACCAGATCTTTCGCACGCCTTTTTGCCTCATCAAGCAGATTCCCATCCTTATTAACAGCTTCCATACTGTAAGAATTATCGATGTAAATACTTACCGTGTTATTTGATAAAGCTGTTTTTTGATTGCTTAAAGGGATATATGGTTGGGCAAACGCAAATACTAAAAAAACAATAGCAAGGATTCGGGAGAATAAAATAAGCAGGTTCTTGAGTTTTTCTCTTGATGAGTTTTGTTGCTCTACTTCTTTTAAAAGCTGAACATTAGAAAAATAAACTTTCTTAAACTTTCGGAAATTAAATAAATGGATGATAACCGGAATTGCGACCGATAATAGTGCGAAAAGAAAGCCCGGATAAAGGAAATTCATTAAAAACCAAAGATAGAAAAATTATGGAAAGCAATATAAAATTCCTTATTTATTATTGATACTGTTACGCGTGATAGAAAGCTTTACATTATCTCAAAACTTGTAAACAAACTCAGGTTTAATCAATAATATGAATAACCCTTCCGCTGCATAACCGAATCTCCCATATAAGCTATATTGCAATAAGTTTCATTTTTAAAATGATTTTAGAAAAAATCAATATTTCTTGCTGCAATAGATGATTAATGCAAACTAAAAGAAGTCTTTGGAATAAGGCAAATCTGCATAAAAAGGGTTCCTAAAAGTGTATCCGAAAAATAATTCCTATTCACAACGCTTAAGATATTCTTAAAAACAAAGGGTAAGTAAACAAAATAGATTAATAAGAAAACCCAGGGAACTCAATGTTCACTATTTTCCAGCCATTGTTATGTAAGGCAAAATAAAGTTTAAACGGGCCGCTTACAATTTTCGATTGCTTTTGAATAACATCTCGATAACCTGCCACGCCTTCCACAAAACCCATTCCCTTTCCTCCGCTAAGCAGTTCAAAGTTGACGTCGATAATATCGTATCTGCCTCCAACGTACTCATCAGATTTCCCAAAAATACCCTTCAATCTACTAATAATAACACCTTTACCGATCACCTTATTCCCGGGGAGCAGAAAAAATTCATTGAGCTCTTCGGTTATAGATTTCGACTGCTTAAACCATGAGTTTATAAACCTGATGGCACTATTCACGATATCAGCTTGATGGTTGAACGAGGTATGATCTTGCATTTGGCAAATCTACATCTTCTATCTAAATTTCTTCATTGCCGCCCAAAGTTTTTCATCCATTGAATAAACATCCGGTCGATATTCTATTGTATCGTTTTGAGGCCAAGCCGTATAATAAGTAATCAATAAAGGAACAGCTTTTTTTGGACCGAACCAAGCTGGTTTTAATTGAAAAGATTTTAAGGTATCAGCCTTCTTCGCCATACGTTTACGATACCAGTTCATATGTGTGGTATCAACAGGAAGCAAATCAACCTCAACTCGCAGTTTATCGTAAGAATAGTTGTCGTTAAGTAATTTCTCTGCAAACTCCAATGGCTTTTCGATGCGAACACAACCGTGACTAATTGCCCGATTACTTAAATTGAAACCGTTTTTATTATTCGTATCATGAAGATAGATGCTTGAACTGTTATCAAAAATAAACTTGAATTTACCTAAAGCATTACCGCCACCCGAACCTTGTTTAAATTTGAAAGGCAATTTATCTCTCGAATAACGACTCCAGTTTATCGTATCGGGCTCACCAATTAATTTATCTTTATAGTAAACCTTTATGTTGCTGTTCGACAGATAATAGCGATCCTTGCGGGCCATCCAATAGATTTCGCTTTGCGCAATACTTACCGGAATGTTCCAAACCGGGTTAGCCTGAATGGAATTTATCTTACTGAACAATAACGGCGTTTCGTGATTTTTAGGTTTATCATCTAAATTGCCCGACTTGGCAAAGGCTTTAATTTTTTCCTCATATCCTGCTTCGCGTCTGCCCCCCACACATACCTTCATCGATATAACGGTATCTTGTTTATCAAACCAAGTGAGTTTAAAATCAGGAATATTTACCTGAACATAATTATCACCTGTTTCAGGCATTTTCCAACGAAAACGTTCCATATTTAACGATAAGATGCGTTTTTGATCGGCATTGTTCGATGCCAAATAGGCTCTTTGAAGGCCCTTATACTGATCGGACTTTGGCTGAACGGCTTTTAAGGTATCAATCAAACTTTTAGATGCCAATAACCTCGACATAATTAAACTGTCAGGACGCTTCACTTTGATGTAATACCTCGAAAAAATGTTTCTCGGGTTAACAACACCAAACCTAAGATAATTGGTGTAGTTTAAATATGCATTAGCACTTAAAATTTCAAGTTTAGCGATTACCGGATAACTCTCATCAACAGTTTTAAATTTATTAGCATCAAGTTCCTGAAGCAAAGATTTTATTTCATCTGTTTTAAATATTTTAGGGTTAATGCCGTGAACTGTACTATTCTGCAAATAATTAGTCAAAGAATCTAACGCCCCGTTTATGTAAAACTTAGTCACCAACTGCGGCTCATCGTTATTAGATGCATAAAAAGCTTTTATTGTTTTGGGATTAACGAAACTTTCCGAAAGCTCATCCAGCGTTTCAACAAAAATGCTATCGTAAGCTACGGTATCAAAATCTTTGTAAATTTTATTTTGAAAATGTTCGGCTAAAACCTTACCTATTTCAGGCGGAGATTTGAACCAGTTGCAGGCAGAAACACAAATTATAACAGGGATAATCAGAAAGCGAAAGTTTTTCAACACGTAAGTTTTAATATAAAAATAAGCTAATTGCAATTTAAAATACCATAATGGCAAATTAAGTGCCATTATTTTTTGATTTACGGTTTCAAAGCTTATATTTGCCAGCGCTTATCAGCTAACGTATTGATACCGGCACAAATAATTTATGAATTTAATTTTGAACCATCACTTACATTTACACCATCGCCTGTAGGCGATATGATATGTTTGTTTTGTACTTCAAAACTTTTTTTCCGTAAAATTATTTCTTGCACATTCTATATTCAATACTTTGAAAACACTAAAAATTGCTATCCAAAAATCGGGTAGGCTAAACGAAAAATCAGTAGAAATATTAAAAAATTGTGGTCTTTCTTTCGAAAACTATAAGAGTTCTTTAATATCAACCGTTCAAAATTTTCCATTAGAAATTCTTTTTCTCAGGGATGATGATATTCCAGAATACGTTCAGGATGGCATTGCCGACTTGGGCATTGTTGGGGAAAATGTGATCACCGAGACCAAAGCCGGGGTAGAATATCTACAACGATTGGGATTCGGAAAATGTACGCTTAAAATTGCTGTTCAAACAGGCAGCGAAATTCAAAAATTAGAAGATTTAAACGGCAAAGCGATTGCCACTTCCTACCCTGTTATTCTTGAAAAATTCTTAACCGAAAAGGGAATAAAATCAGACATAAGAACCATTTCCGGTTCGGTAGAAATTGGTCCGGGACTTGGCTTGAGTGACGCCATTTTTGACATCGTTTCTACTGGCGGAACATTGAAAAGTAACGGATTAAAACCGTTTGCGGATGTGATGCAATCGGAGGCTGTTTTAATCGGAAATAAATCAATAGCGGATAACCCCGAAGTTGCAGAATTATTGCAGAGAATCCGTTCGGTTCTGAGCGCCAAATCTAACAAGTACGTGGTGCTGAACGTATCGAAAGATAACCTCCAAAAAGTTGTCGATTTGTTGCCCGGTGTCAAAAGTCCCACAGTAGTTCCGTTGTTCGAACCCAACTGGGTTGCAGTTCATTCTGTAATTGCTGAGGAAGATTTTTGGGACAAAATCAACAGCCTGAAAGCTGCAGGTGCGGAAGGCATTTTGGTGATGCCGATTGAAAAAATCATTACCTAAAAGCACTTAAATAACTGTGAATTCTTATTAACTATTAGTTAATTTTAAATTATAACGAATTGAAAGTCTATAATTATAGAGATTTATCTAAATCAAAAATTGAAGAACTTTGTTCCAGACAAATTGATGATGATAAATTGGTTGCAGAACGCGTTGCAAACATCGTTAATACGGTAAAAAGAGAGGGTGATAAAGCGTTAGTTAATTTTGCCAAAGCTTTTGATAAAGTAGAATTGGAAAAGCTTTTTTTAGATGCAGAAGAATTGAAAGCCATTGCATCAACGATTTCTGCAGATGCGAAAAAAGCGATTGAAACAGCTTATGAAAACATCAAGGCTTTTCACCAATCGCAACTTAAAACTGAAGATCGAATTGAAACCATGCCTGGAGTAGTTTGCTGGCGGGAATCCAGGGCAATTGAAAAAGTTGGCTTGTACATTCCTGGCGGAACAGCGGTTCTACCCAGTACTTTCCTGATGTTGGCTACACCTGCACTAATTGCAGGTTGCAAAGAAATAGTAGTCTGCTCGCCACCTCAAAGTGATGGTAAAACGAACTGCTACTTAGCTTACTGCGCTGTGTTATTGGGCATAGAAAAAATTTACCTCATCGGCGGTGCGCAGGCAGTGGCCGCAATGGCTTTTGGAACGGAAACTGTGCCTCAGGTTTACAAGATATTTGGTCCAGGAAACCGATACGTAACAACGGCGAAAACCATGGTCCAAAATAAGGTCGCGATTGACATGCCGGCAGGCCCATCCGAAGTTTTAGTGGTAGCCGATGAGACTGCCAATCCGTCATTCGTAGCTGCAGACTTACTTGCCCAGGCAGAACATGGAACTGATAGTCAGTCGGTTCTAATCGCTACCTCTAAAAAAATTATAACAGATACGATGTTAGAAATTGAAAATCAATTATCTGTGCTTCCAAGACGGGAAATAGCAGCACTAGCAATCGAAAATTCTTATGCTATTTTAGTTGAAAACTTAGACGCTGCAATGGATTTTTCTAATGAATATGCTCCCGAACATCTAATTTTAGCGACCGAACAGTACGAAAATCTTATCCCATTGATAATCAACGCCGGTTCGGTTTTCTTAGGAAATCTTACTCCGGAAAGCGCAGGCGATTATGCTTCTGGAACAAACCATACGCTGCCCACAAGTGGCTTTGCTAAAGCATATTCAGGGGTATCAACTGATTCTTTCCTTAAAAAGATAACGTTTCAACATCTATCTGCCAGTGGAATAAAGAACATTGGCGCAACTGTTGAATGCCTTGCTGCTGCCGAAGGTTTGCAGGCGCATAAAAATGCAATCACAATTAGATTAAAGAACAAGGATTAAAGAACAAAGGTTTAAAGCAACAAGAAGAACAAAGGTTCAAACACCAAGTCATTCATCTTGGCTCCTTGTTCCTTTATCTATTACAAAGAAATAACATGGACATTAACGATTTAGTTAGAGAAAATATAAAAAACCTTAAACCATATTCAACTGCTAGAGATGAGTTTAAAGGCCAGGCATCTGTATTCTTGGATGCCAATGAGAACAGCTATGGTTCTCCCCTACCCGCAAATTATAACCGATATCCAGATCCCTTACAACTGGATTTGAAAGATGCGATTAGTAAGATTAAAGGTGTGCCTATTGAAAATACTTTTTTAGGCAATGGAAGTGATGAAGCGATAGATTTGCTTTTCCGAGCCTTTTGCAATCCAGGAAAAGACAATGTAATCGTTCTGCCACCAACTTATGGCATGTATGAGGTTTCGGCTAACATAAATGATGTAGAAATTCGCAAAGTGAGCTTGCTGCCGAATTTCCAGTTAGACATGGAAAAAATTGCTGAAACGATTGATAAAAACACGAAATTAATCTTCATTTGTTCGCCCAATAACCCCACAGGAAACTCGATCAACCGGGAAGATATCGAGACGATTTTGGCCAACTTCAAGGGCATCGTTGTAGTTGATGAAGCCTACATAAATTATGCCCGCCAGAAAACGTTTATTCAAGAGCTAACCGAGTATGCAAATCTGGTTGTTTTGCAAACTTTCTCTAAGGCTTGGGGCCTTGCAGCTTTGCGTTTGGGAATGGCATTTTCATCGCGAAAAGTGATTGATGTTTTAAACAAAATTAAGCCGCCTTACAACATCAATCAGGCCACCCAGGATTTAGCTTTCGAAGCACTAAAAAACATTGCTCAAGTTAACGCCTGGATTAAAGAATCTGTTGCCGAAAGAGAGCGACTTTATGCCGATTTAAAATCACTGAATATCGTCACCAAGGTGTATCCGTCTGATGCAAATTTTATATTAGCCGAGGTTACTGATGCGACTAAAATTTACGACACTTTAGTTGAAGAAGGAATCATTGTTCGCGACCGCTCCAAAGTTACCTTATGCGAAGGTTGCTTGAGAATTACGGTAGGCACCAAAGAAGAAAATGATAAACTGTTAACCATTCTTAAAAATTTCTAAAAGATGAAGAAAGTTTTATTTATAGACCGCGACGGAACTCTAAATATTGAGCCTGATGATGAACAGGTTGATAGCTTTGCGAAACTGAAGTTTTATCCTCGCTCCATTTATTACCTTTCGAAAATTGCGGCCGAAATGGATTATGAATTGGTAATGGTTACCAACCAGGATGGATTGGGAACGCCCTCTAACCCTGAGGAAAATTTTTGGCCAATCCATAATTTCATGCTGGATACTTTTGCAGGAGAAGGTGTAAATTTTAGCGAAATTATTATCGACAGAACTTTTGCGAAAGACAATGCCCCTACTCGCAAGCCGGGTACAGCGTTACTAACAAAATATTTCGGCGGAGATTACGACTTAAAAAATTCGTACGTAATCGGCGATAGACTAAATGACGTGGTTTTGGCTAAAAACTTAGGTGCCAAAGCAATTTTTCTTCGTCAGAACGATGCGCTAGGCTCTACCGAGGCTTTAGATAAACATGAAACTTTGCTGGATATCATCATCCTTGAAACGCAGAAATGGGAAGATATTTACAACTTACTTAAAGCAGGCAGTAGAAAAATCAATCATGTCCGCAAAACCAATGAAACCGATATCACCATCAATTTAGACTTGGATGGCACAGGAAAAGCAAAAATCGAAACAGGTTTGAACTTTTTTGATCACATGCTGGATCAAATAGCCCGACACGGAAGTATCGATTTGGAAATAATTGCCAAAGGCGATTTACACATAGACGAGCACCATACCATTGAAGATACGGGAATAGCACTTGGTGAAGCTTTCGCAAAGGGTTTAGGTAATAAATTGGGCATCGAACGTTATGGCTTCTGCCTGCCGATGGACGATTGTTTAGCGCAGGTTGCAATCGATTTCGGTGGCCGTAACTGGATTGTTTGGGATGCTGAATTTAAACGCGAAAAAGTAGGCGATATGCCAACCGAGATGTTTTATCACTTTTTTAAATCGTTTAGCGATGCCGCAAAATGCAATTTGAATATTAAAGCGGAGGGCGATAACGAACATCATAAAATTGAAGCTATATTTAAAGCTTTTGCAAAGGCAATTAAAATGGCGATTAAGCGTGATGCAGAGAAGATGGTTTTACCGAGTACGAAGGGAGTATTGTGACCCCCTAGCCCCTAAAGGGGAATTGAAATCCATCTTAAATATAGGCTAATTATATTTAAGATTGAAAGGCAAAGTCCCCTTTAGGGGATTTAGGGGTTGCACAAACTTTGAATTATAAACCTGATAGTAGCGAACACGAATCCCGATTTTTCATCGGGAGGAGTAAAGCGAATAGCAGGACTACAGCACCAATGAAAAACTGACATTCGTTTTCAAATTTTAGAAAAAAAAGTGTCTTGTCTTGATACTAGATACTAAATACTTGATACTAATTATGATTGGAATAGTGAACTACGGAGCGGGGAATATTTTTTCTTTAACCGCAGCTTTAGAAAGGCAAGACATCACTTATGGAATGGTAAATACAGAGACTGATTTAGACAAATACAGTCACATTATCATCCCTGGTGTTGGCCATGCAGGTGCGGCCATGAAGAAACTGGAACAAACTGGTTTAGTTAGCGCCATAAAAGCCTTAAAAAAACCTGTACTTGGCATTTGTGTAGGCATGCAACTTATTACCGAACATTCTGAAGAAGGAAATGCAGAACTATTGGATATAGTCCCGGTAAAGACTAAAAAATTCGATAAGTCACTGAATATCAAAATACCACATATGGGTTGGAATGAGGTTCAGCATAAAAACAATTCATTGTTCGGCGGTGTTGAAGATAATGCACAATTTTACTTCGTTCATTCGTACTTTATTGAATATAACCCTACTTTTGATATTGCCTCTGCCAATTACGGACTAAAGTTTTCGGCGGCGGTACAAAAAGACAACTTTTACGGCGTTCAGTTCCACCCGGAGAAATCGGGCAAAGCTGGCGAACAGATATTAAGAAATTTTTCAAACCTCCGTTGAGGTTTAAAAATTAAACAGTAACATTTAACTTTCAAACTTTAACTTATAACTCGAGAAATGTACATAATTCCTGCTATTGATATTTTGGATGGAAAAGTTGTTCGTCTGCGTGAAGGCGATTACAACCAGAAAACTGAATACGATGTTTCTATCGCTGAAATGATAGAAAAATACCGTTCAAATGGAACTGATTTCATCCATATTATTGATTTAAATGGTGCAAAAGGCGATTTCAGCAACCAAAAATCACTTTTCGAGATCATCAAGAAAACTGACATGAAAGTGCAATACGGAGGTGGAATCCGTACGATTGAACAGGTTACCAACTTACTTGATGCAGGAATCCACCGCGTGATTGTGGGTACACAAGCGATTACGAATCCTGATTTCTTACAGCAATTAAGTGAGGCTTTTGCTAAAAAAGACAACTATGCTAACCGTATTGTTATTGCCATTGATGTTTTGGATGAAGTAATTAAATATTCAGGTTGGATGGAAAGTTCGCCGATAAAATTAATGGATTACGTTGACAAATGCCTGGCTTTAGGCTTCTTCCGTTTCTTGTGTACCGACATTAGCAAGGATGGCAAATTAGGCGGTGCTGCCATTGATTTATACAAGAAATTATTGGAACACTCTCCCATGATTAAATTAATTGCCTCAGGCGGCGTTAGCTCAATGGAAGATATTCAGGAGTTAGCGAAATATCCGATTAGAAGTGTCGTAGTTGGAAAGGCGATTTATGAGGATAGAATTACCATTGAGGAGATCAAAGAGTGGAATTTGAAGATGTTGAGTAGTATATAAACCCCTAAATCCCCTAAAGGGGACTTTATCCCTCAAAACGGACAAGTATAAAGACAAAAAAGATGTATCCAGAAGCTGATGATGATTTTGAATTATTGAGATTAGAAGAACCAAGTATGTTTTATGGTGCTTCAAACTTAATTTTTGAAAATGCAAAGGCTTTAAGAAATAGGGTTACAGAAAGTGAACGATTACTCTGGGAGCAATTAAAGGGCAAACAGTTAGGATTTAAATTTCGAAGACAACACCCGATTGCTTTTTATATTGCAGATTTCTATTGTCACGAAATTAAACTTTTAATAGAATTGGATGGCGGCATTCACAATGAGCCAGAAGTATTAGCGAATGATATTGAAAGACAAAAAAACCTCGAAGACCTTGGAATAACTTGTAATAAGATTAACAAATAACCAATTACATAACAATCTAAATGCTGCTTTGGATAAAATAAAGGAAGCCATAAAGGCTAAGCAATTTGCACCTCCCCCTTCAGGGGGAATGAGGGGGTTATCAAAACGAATAATCCCCTGTCTCGACGTTAAAGACGGCCGCACTGTGAAAGGTGTAAATTTTGTTGATTTACGCGATGCAGGCGATCCTGTAGAACTTGCTGCCCAATATGCACAACAGGGTGCCGATGAGCTGGTATTTTTAGATATCACTGCCACTCACGAACGTCGTAAAACGATGATTGAGATGGTGAAATCGGTTGCCAGGCAATTGAACATTCCTTTTACCATTGGTGGCGGAATAACGGAAATTGCAGATGCTGAAGCCTTGTTAAATGCGGGTGCAGATAAAATTAGTGTCAACTCGGCTGCTGTTCGAAATCCAAAACTTATTGAAGATCTTGCCAAAGCTTTTGGTGTTCAATTTGTAGTTTTAGCCGTTGATACTAAATATGTTGATGGTAAAAACATGGTGCACTTAAATGGCGGAAGGCTAATTACCGAATTGGAAACCGAAAACTGGATTAGGCAAGCCGAAGATTTAGGTGCCGGAGAAATTCTTTTAACCTCAATGGATCATGACGGCACAAAAGCTGGTTTTGACTGCAACTTGTTAAGCAAAATAAACAAGATGATAAACATCCCGATTATTGCTTCAGGTGGCGCGGGCATTATGGAACATTTTACTGAAGTATTTCAAAAAGCGAATGTTGATGCTGCACTAGCTGCATCGGTGTTTCACTACGGCGAAATTCTGATACCTGATTTAAAACGAGAGTTAATAAGGAACGGAATTCCTGTAAGAAACCCCTAAATCCCCTAAAGGGGACTTTTTCCCTCAAGCAGGAAATACATAATTAATAAAGAATGAAATGATTAACGAAAATATAATACCTAGCCAGATAGACTTTGGCAAAACTCCCCCTTCAGGGGGGTGGGGGGTCCCTGTAGTTATCCAGGATGAACAAACTTTAGAAGTTTTAATGCTTGGCTACATGAACGCTGAAGCGTTTGAGAAGACACAAGCAGAAGGTAAAGTAACATTCTATTCTCGCTCTAAAAACCGCTTGTGGACCAAGGGTGAAGAAAGTGGAAATTTCCTTTTCGTAAAATCTATTCACATCGATTGCGATAACGACACGATATTAATTAAAGCTAATCCGGTTGGTCCGACTTGCCACACGGGTAGTAGAAGTTGTTTTAAAACTGACTATAATCAGAACTTCATTTTTGAGTTAGAAAATATTATTAATGACAGATATGAAAACCCTGTTGAGGGCTCATACATCAATAAAATGCGCAAAAAAGGCTTGAACAAAATAGCGCAGAAAGTTGGCGAAGAAGGTGTAGAAACTGTTATCGCGGCGTTGGCAGAAACTGAAGAGGATTTAGTTGGCGAAGCAGCGGACTTACTTTTCCACCTCACTTTTTTATTGAAAGAAAAGGGTTTATCGATTAAAGATATTGCTAAGAAACTAGAAAGCAGACATTAATAAGGTAGCGGGTTGGAAGATTGAGGGTATGCATTTTGTAAAACCTTCCAACCTTTCAACCTTTCAACCTTCCAACCTTTAAAAATGCTCCAATACCTACATACCTTTCCTGGACACCAAAACCCGGTTTATGCTTTAGCAAATGCTGATGAGAATACTATTTTTTATAGCGCAGGAAATGACAAAGGAGTTGTAGAATGGTCGCTAGAAAGCATGGCTTTTGTGCAAGTTAAAATGCCTGTTCAAAGCTCTGTTTATTATCTACATTATTACAACAATCAATTATTTGTTGGTGAACGTAGCGGCGCTTTTAGCGTTTTCGATTTTAATGAGCGAAAAGTAATTGCAAGAATTAATGCCCATACAAAACCGATTTTCAATATCCAGACTGTTAAAAGCAAAAACGAACTGCTGACTACAGGCGAAGATGGTTCGGTTGCAGTGTGGTCGTTAAATGATTTCTCGGAGATTTATCGCTTTCAGGCAGCTTACAATACGGTTCGGGCAATTGCTATTTCGAATGATGAGACCGAAGTTGCTTTTGGTTGTAAAGATCATTTAATTAAAATTTATAATCTGGCAGATTACAGCATCAAACAAACCTTAGATAGTCATTCCTTGCCAGTTACGTCATTGGCTTATCATCCCATTGGAAAATATTTAATTTCTGGAAGCCGAGATGCGCAATTGAAAATATGGAGTTTACCTAATTATGAATTAGTTCAAACCATTCCTGCCCACATGTTTACGGTTTACGATATTGAGTTTCATCCTACTTTACCATATTTTGCGACAAGCAGCCAGGATAAAAGCATTAAAATTTGGGATGCAGAAAACTTTAAGCTTTACAAAATTTTAAGTTTGGAAAAAGGCGAATTTGGTCATACCCACTCTATTAATAAAATCATTTGGAGTAAGGATGGAAAATATTTAATTTCTACTGGCGATGACAGAAAAGTGATGATTTGGGAGATGGAAGGCTAGGTTTCTAACTTTTTCGTTTTTTCTCAAGATCAGAAACATCAGCAATATCGATCTTTCTACCACTTGATTTTTTATTCTTGATTAGTTCATCAAGACCAATATAATAAACGCTTGTGCCTTCGTCTAATTGTATTTCTAATTTTTCCGAATAGGCCTCCTCAAATTCTACTCCATCAATACTTGTTAAAATATCTATTCTTAATGGTGGATAACCTATTTGATTTATTAAATTTGGTTTAGAAAAATCTTCATGCGTAAATCCTAAAGAAGCAAACCCAAAATCATTTATTACAGAGACCATTTTTAGGGAATTATCTTCCGATATATTTATCCAAACATCTAAATCACCAGTAAACCTTGGCTTACCATGAAAAGCCATCGCATACCCACCAACTACTAAATATTGTACATTATACTGGTTTAGCAATTTTAGGAAATCTTAAAAATCATCTGAAAGTATCATTTTTTTAATACAATTTTTTTAAACTTAGTTTTATCCATTCGCTGACCAGGCTTTAACGTTTGCTGAATTAAATAAGTAACGGCACTAACTCTTTCTACTGGTGTT
>Ga0308164_10001252_pt1 | contig 30949 bp, 23 predicted proteins | sample PhyTR2_FD_201031 | JGI IMG/M metagenome (GOLD analysis project Ga0308164, IMG submission 201031) | Phyllosphere microbial communities from UC Gill Tract Community Farm, Albany, California, United States - DLSLT.R2 | ecosystem: Host-associated > Plants > Phyllosphere > Unclassified | place: USA... | reverse complement strand
TGAAGGGCTCGTAGATCTCCACGAACTCCTTCTTGCGTTGACGCAACAGTTTCTTCTTCGGATCTTTGCGCCCGACCTCGATGAACTGGAAGTCATTACTCAGACGTTCAGCCATGTTTAAACCTCATCAAACTCTTCAGGCGCATATCACTGCGGGTTGGCACGGGTGCTGGAAAGCAACGATTTCAAGTTGGCGGCTTTTGGCTTCACCAGCCAGAAGCGGCGCAGGTAATCGTCAAGGTTCTCCCAGACGTTGCGGCCCCACTCGCTATCGGTTTCTTCGACGTATTCGGCCAGCACTTTTTCCAGGTGCGTGCGATAGGCTTCCATCGCTTCGCCGCTGATGCGCTGGATTTCCACCAGTTCGTGGTTGACCCGGTCAACGAAGCTGTTGTCCTGGTCGAGCACGTAGGCGAAACCACCGGTCATGCCGGAACCGAAGTTGTAGCCGGTCTTGCCGAGTACACAGACGAAACCGCCGGTCATGTATTCGCAGCAGTGGTCACCGGTGCCTTCGACGATGGTGTGCGCACCGGAGTTGCGCACCGCGAAGCGCTCGCCCGCGGTACCGGCGGCGAACAGCTTGCCGCCGGTGGCGCCGTACAGGCAGGTGTTGCCGATGATGGCACTTTCCTGGGTCTTGAACGGGCTGCCTTTGGGCGGAACGATCACCAGCTTGCCGGCGGTCATGCCTTTGCCGACGTAGTCGTTGGCGTCGCCTTCGAGGTACATGTTCAGGCCGCCGGCGTTCCACACGCCGAAGCTCTGGCCGGCCGTCCCTTTGAAGCGGAACGTGATCGGCGCCTTGTTCATGCCTTGGTTGCCGTGCAGCTTGGCGATTTCACCGGAAATCCGCGCGCCGATGGAACGGTCGCAGTTGCAGATGTCCAGTTCGTATTCGCCGCCGCTGGCGTTGCGGATCGAATCCATGGCCATATCGACCATTTTCTCGGCCAGCAGACCCTTGTCGAATGGCGGGTTGCGGTCGACCAGGCTGAATTGCGGCTTGTCGGCCGGAATGTGGTCGCTGCCCAGCAGTGGCGTGAGGTCCAGGTGCTGCTGCTTGGCGGTTTCGCCCGGCAGGATGTCGAGCAGGTCGGTACGGCCGATCAGCTCTTCCAGGGAACGCACGCCCAGCTTGGCCAGCCACTCGCGGGTTTCTTCGGCGACGTAGGTGAAGAAGTTGATGACCATGTCGACGGTGCCGATGTAATGGTCTTTACGCAGCTTCTCGTTCTGGGTCGCGACGCCTGTGGCGCAGTTGTTCAGGTGGCAGATACGCAGGTATTTGCACCCCAGGGCGATCATCGGTGCGGTACCGAAGCCGAAGCTTTCGGCGCCGAGGATGGCTGCCTTGATCACGTCGAGGCCGGTTTTCAGGCCGCCGTCGGTCTGCACCCGGACCTTGCCGCGCAGGTCGTTGCCGCGCAGGGTCTGGTGGGTTTCAGCGAGGCCGAGCTCCCATGGCGAACCCGCGTACTTGATCGAGCTCAGCGGCGAAGCGCCGGTGCCGCCGTCGTAGCCAGAGATGGTGATCAGGTCGGCATAGGCCTTGGCCACACCGGCGGCGATGGTACCGACGCCGGCTTCCGCTACCAATTTGACCGAGACCAGTGCAGCCGGGTTGACCTGCTTGAGGTCGAAAATCAGCTGCGACAAGTCTTCGATCGAGTAGATGTCGTGGTGCGGCGGTGGCGAGATCAGGGTCACGCCCGGCACGGCGTAGCGCAGCTTGGCGATCAGGCCGTTGACCTTGCCGCCTGGCAGCTGGCCGCCTTCGCCCGGCTTGGCGCCCTGGGCTACCTTGATCTGCAGCACTTCGGCGTTCACCAGGTACTCTGGGGTCACACCGAAACGACCAGTGGCCACCTGCTTGATCTTGGAGCTGCGGATAGTGCCGTAGCGGGCCGGGTCTTCGCCGCCTTCGCCGGAGTTGGAACGCGCACCCAGGCGGTTCATGGCTTCGGCCAAGGCTTCGTGAGCTTCCGGCGACAGTGCGCCCAGGGAAATACCCGCGGAGTCGAAGCGCTTGAGGATGGCCTCCAGCGGCTCGATCTGGTCAATCGCCAGCGGCTGCTCGATTTCGCGCACTTTCAGCAAGTCGCGGATCATCGACACCGGGCGGTTGTCCACCAGTGCGGTGTATTCCTTGAACTTGGCGTAGTCGCCCTGCTGCACGGCGGCTTGCAGGGTGCTGACCACGTCCGGGTTGTAGGCGTGGTATTCACCGCCGTACACGAACTTCAGCAGGCCGCCTTGCTGGATCGGCTTGCGCGCGCTCCAGGCTTCGGCCGCCAGGGCTTTCTGTTCGGCTTCGAGGTCGACGAAACGCGCGCCCTTGATGCGGCTCGGCACACCACGGAAGCTCAGCTCGCAGACTTCCTCGGACAGGCCGATGGCCTCGAACAGCTGCGCACCGCGGTACGATGCGATGGTCGAGATGCCCATCTTCGAGAGGATCTTGAGCAGGCCCTTGGTGATGCCCTTGCGGTAGTTCTTGAAGACTTCGTAGACGTCGCCCAGCACTTCGCCGGTGCGAATCAGGTCGCCCAGCACTTCGTAGGCCAGGAACGGATACACCGCCGAGGCGCCGAAACCGATCAGCACGGCGAAGTGGTGCGGGTCACGCGCGGTGGCGGTCTCGACCAGGATGTTGCTGTCGCAGCGCAGGCCTTTTTCGGTCAGGCGGTGGTGCACCGCACCGGTGGCCAGGGCCGCGTGGATCGGCAGCTTGCCCGGGGCGATATGGCGGTCGCTGAGGACGATCTGGGTGAAGCCGCCACGGGCGGCTTCTTCGGCCTGGTCGGCAACGTTGCGGATGGCCGCTTCAAGGCCCAGCGACTCGTCGTAGTTGAGGTCGATGACCTGGCGGCCAAAGCCTTGGCGATCAAGGTTGGTCAGCGAGCGCCACTTGGCCGGGGAAATGACCGGCGAGCTGAGGATCACGCGCGAGGCGTGCTCTGGCGATTCCTGGAAGATGTTGCGCTCGGCGCCCAGGCAGATTTCCAGCGACATCACGATCGCTTCGCGCAGCGGGTCGATCGGCGGGTTAGTGACCTGCGCGAACTGCTGGCGGAAGTAATCGTACGGCGTGCGCACGCGCTGGGACAGCACGGCCATCGGCGTGTCGTCGCCCATGGAGCCGACCGCTTCGTAGCCCTGCTCACCCAGTGGGCGCAACACCTGGTCGCGCTCTTCGAAGGTGACCTGGTACATCTTCATGTACTGCTTGAGCTGGTCGCTGTTGTAGAAAGCCGAACCGTGGTCGTTGTCTTCCATGGTCGCCTGGATGCGCAAGGCGTTCTTGCGCAACCACTGCTTGTACGGATGGCGCGACTTGAGGCGGTTGTCGATGGCGTCGGTGTCGAGGATCTGCCCGGTCTCGGTGTCCACGGCGAAGATCTGCCCCGGGCCTACGCGGCCCTTGGCGATGACGTCTTCAGGCTTGTAGTTCCAAACGCCGATTTCCGACGCCAGGGTGATGTAGCCGTTCTTGGTGGTTACCCAGCGCGCCGGGCGCAGGCCGTTGCGGTCGAGCAGGCACACCGCGTGGCGACCTTCGGTCATCACCACGCCGGCCGGGCCGTCCCATGGTTCCATGTGCATGGAGTTGTATTCGTAGAAAGCACGCAGGTCCGGGTCCATCGTCTCGACGTTCTGCCACGCAGGCGGAATGATCATCCGCACGCCACGGAACAGGTCGATGCCACCGGTGACCATCAGCTCGAGCATGTTGTCCATGCTCGAGGAGTCGGAGCCCACGCGGTTGACCAGCGGGCCGAGCTCTTCGAGGTCGGGCATCAGGTCGTTGGCGAACTTGGTGCGCCGCGCCTGCGCCCAGTTACGGTTGCCGGTAATGGTGTTGATCTCGCCGTTGTGGGCGAGGAAGCGGAAGGGCTGGGCGAGCGGCCACTTCGGCAGAGTGTTGGTGGAGAAGCGCTGGTGGAACACGCAGATCGCGGTACGCAGGCGCTCGTCGCCCAGGTCCGGGAAGAAGGCTTCCAGGTCCGCGGGCATCATCAGGCCTTTATAGATGATGGTCTTGTGCGAAAAGCTGCAGATGTAGTGGTCGCTGTCGGCGGCGTTGGCCACCGACGAACGGCGGCGCGCGCCGAACAGCTTGAGGGCCATTTCCTGGTCGCTCAGGCCTTCGCCGCCGATGTACACCTGCTCGATTTTCGGCAGGCGCTCAAGGGCCAGGCGGCCGAGCACGCTGGTGTCGATCGGCACCTGGCGCCAGCCGATCAGCTGCAGGCCGGCCTTGATGATCTCGCGGTTCATGTTCTCGCGAGCGGCCTCGGCCTTGGCGTCGTCCTGGTTGAGGAACACCATGCCAACGGCATACTGCTTGGGCAGTTCGACGCCGAAATGCTCCTGGGCCTTGGCGCGCAGGAAGAAGTCGGGCTTCTGGATCAGCAGACCACAACCGTCACCGGTCTTGCCGTCGGCGTTGATGCCGCCACGGTGGGTCATGCAGGTCAGGGCCTCAATGGCCGTCTGCAACAGGTGATGACTGGGCTCGCCCGTCATATGGGCGATCAGGCCAAAACCACAGTTATCCTTGAATTCATCGGGACGGTACAGACCTGTTTTCATAGACACTTTCTCACCAGGCTGCCTCTCAACGAGGCAAATTTCTTTTCAATTCAATCAGTTACCATCAGCGCCGAACGTTCGCCGGCTTAGCGGAGGCAAAAGGGTGGTCATTGTACACAGCGATGCGGTCTCTCACAAATTTGCGACGAAACCGTGAAAAGCAATGTCGTATTTCTGAACGTTTTTTATAAGTTTGTGTGGTAACGAGCTAATTGCGAGTCTGCCGGTTATTGCCGGGCCGTGCAATGGTCCGCCAGCGGGAACGCTGCGGACAGAAAAGCCCGCCGCGTATTACGCGGCAGGCTTTGCGTTAGCTCTCTAAATACGTCAGGCGGGTGACAGGGATGGCGTCACCGCGAACTTCAGGCTTCGAACGAAAAGTGCCTGCGCGACGCTCGGCTACTTTTCGTACGAACCCTAGTGGGCGCTTGCGAGGTCCTGTTGGACGCTGGCAACGGTACGAGGCCAAGGTTTACCAGCCTGGACCTTCGCTGGCAAGTTCTTGATGGCATTCAGGGCTTCGGCGCGGTTGGCGAAGCTGCCATAAGTGATGACGTACAGCGGCTTGCCCTGCAGGTTCTTCTTGAAGTAGCGGTACTCGCCGCCCTGCTCGCGCACATAGGTTTGCGCGGCGGCTTCGTTGCTGGTGCCGAGAATCTGGACCACGTAGTTGGTCGGCGCCTGGCTGCCGTACCAGCCGCTGGCCGCACCGGCCTTGGCCGGTTTTTCCGCGACCTTGGCCGGGGCCTTGGCTTCAGGCTTGGCGGCGCTGGCCACTTGCACCGGCGGCTTGGCGGCCGGAGCGGGTGCTGCCTTGGCCACAGGTGCCGGCTTGGCCTGCGTCGGCACCGGGACCTGGGTCGCCGCAGGGCCAGCCGGCACGCCGGCAGGCGGTGCAGTGGTGGTTACGGTCGGCGGCGTGAAGCTGCTTTGCGGGCCAGTTGGCGCTGCCGGCTGGGCAGTGTCTTCGCCATCGGCATCGCCGGAACCGGCAGCCTCGGCCAGTGGGCCGCGCACTACGGGCTGGCCGTTCATCGGCAGCGGCATCGGCTGCGAGTTACCCGAGAATTGCACAGCCGGGCTGCCGTCCTGGTTGGCCGTGGCATTGCCTGGCTGGCCCTGCCCCAGCGGCAACTGCGCCTGCTGGGCCGGAGCGGCACCGTTGGTGGGCGCCTTGTGGCCTGGAATCAGCACGGCGGCCGCTACTGCGACCACTACCACCGCACCGAACGCCAGTACGTGTTTTTTCGACATCTTGAACCCCATGGATGGACGCTTTACCGCAGTGCGGCTGGCAATCATCGCCTCGATCATCGAATCCCGTGCCACCTGGTTGATCAACCCAGGCCAGCCCTCGGATTGCTCGTGAATCTCGGCGATCTGATCGTTGGTGAACAGCTGAACACCCTGCCCGGCCCCATCGAGGCGCAGCGCGAGGTATTCGCGGGTTTCTTCCTCGGTATACGGCTCCAGCTCGATGACGTGGAACCGTTCCTGCTCTTGCGCCAGCGAGTCCAGGCGAGCCAGCAACGACGGCTCGCCGAACAGGAACACATGGGGCCGCCCCTCGGGGTTGCCCGCGGCCAGCGCCAGCAGCGCTTCGATCGCGGATTCGTCGAGTTGTTCCGCGTCGTCGACTAGCAGGTACACCTCTTGGCCGGTCAGCGCCAGCTGGACGATCTGCGCCAGCAACTCGGTGATTTCCGCGCGCGCCACGTTCAGGGCTTGAGCCACCTGGGCAAGCACGCTGGCAGCGTCGCCGGCGCCGCGGGCGGAGACCACCACGCTCTGCACCGATTGCTTGTTGGTACTGGCCACCAGTGCCTGGCGCAGCAGGGTCTTGCCGCTGCCATGGGGCCCGGTGACCACCAGCAGCAGCTGGCTGTAGCGTGCCAGATGGTGCAGCTGGCCGAGCACCGGCTTGCGCTGGGCCGGAAAGAACTTGAAGCCCGGGACGCGGGCAGCAAAGGGATCGTGGTCCAATTGGTAGTGGCCGAGAAAGGCCTCGTCGGCATGCAGACTTGTCATCGAACTCTCATTGACCTCAAAGCGGGGCAACGATGGCGCGGTAATCCGCCGCCAGCGTGGCCTGAAGAACTTCTTTCGGATAGTCATCGGTCACCACGGCTTCGCCGATGGCGCGCAACAACACCAGGCGCAGACGGCCATCGATGACTTTCTTGTCGATTGCCATGTGCTCGATAAACTGCGCCGGCGTCATATCCGCCGGCGGTACCACGGGCAGACCGGCGCACTGCATCAGGCGAATACCGCGGTCGCGATCCTGCTGGCTGATCCAGCCAAGGCGCATGGACATCTCCAGGGCCATCACCGTACCCGCCGCCACGGCCTCGCCATGCAGCCACACACCATACCCCATCTGCGTCTCGATGGCGTGGCCAAAGGTATGGCCGAGGTTGAGGGTGGCACGCACGCCGGATTCACGCTCGTCGGCGTTGACGACCAGCGCCTTGGCTTCGCAGGAGCGCTTGATGGCGTAGGTCAGCGCCGTGGCGTCGACGGCGCGCAGGGCGTCCATGTTGTCTTCCAGCCAGGCGAGGAACGGCTCGTCGCAGATCAGCCCGTACTTGATGACTTCCGCCAACCCCGCCGACAGCTCGCGGGCAGGCAGGGTACGCAGGGTGTCGGTGTCGATCAGCACCGCCTGGGGCTGGTAGAAGGCGCCAACCATGTTCTTGCCCAGCGGGTGATTGATACCGGTCTTGCCGCCCACCGAGGAGTCCACCTGGGACAACAGTGTGGTCGGCACCTGGATGAAGTCGACGCCGCGCTGGTAGCAGGCCGCGGCGAAACCGGCCATGTCGCCCACCACACCGCCGCCCAGGGCGATAAGCGTGGTGCGGCGGTCGTGACGGGCGGTCAGCAGCGCATCGAAGATGGTCTGCAGGGTTTCCCAGTTCTTGTACGCCTCGCCATCGGGCAGCACGATCGGCAGCACCTTGTAGGCGCCCAGGGCATGGGTCAGGCGTTCGATGTACAGCGGCGCGACGGTGGCGTTGGAGACGATCGCCACCGAACGGCCAGCGATGTGCGGCGCCAGCAGCTCAGGTTGGTCGAGCAGCCCCCCGCCGATATGGATCGGGTAGCTGCGCTCGCCGAGTTCAACCTTAAGTGTCTGCATGTGACCCCATGTCTCTCGAATTATTGGAAGCCGCCGGCCGGCAAACCCTAGCGGGGAGGCAGCCGTTGTAGCCGCTCAAGGATATCCAGCACCACCATGCGGGGTGGCCGCTCGTCGGTTTCAACCACCAGGTCGGCGATTTCCCGATAAAGCGGGTCGCGGATTTCCAGCAAGGCCCGGAGTGTACCTGCGGGATCGGCCGTCCGCAGCAATGGCCTATTGCGATCACGGGCGGTACGGCCTACCTGCTGCTCGACTGAGGCATGCAGGTAGACCACGCGGCCGCCGGCGTGCAGCGACTGGCGGTTTTCCGGGCGCAGCACGGCGCCGCCGCCCGTTGCCAGGACGACGCCATCATGATCACAAAGCTCGGCCAGCATGGCCTGCTCACGGTCGCGAAAGCCCGCCTCGCCTTCTTTGTCGAAGATCCACGGGATATTGGCACCGCAACGCAGCTCGATTTCCTTGTCGGAATCCTTGAACGGCAGCCTGAGTTCTTTGGCCAGTAATCGGCCGATGGTGCTCTTGCCTGCACCCATCGGCCCAACAAGTATCAAATTTCGCACAGAATCAACGACTCACGGCAATCGCCTGGTTATTCATGATACGCGGAGTCAAGAACACCAGCAGCTCCGATTTGGCTTCCGACACGGTATCCGAGCGGAAAAGGCGGCCAAGATACGGCACATCGCCCAAAAATGGCACCTTCGCTGTGGTTTTACTTTGCGTATTGGAGAAAACCCCGCCAATCACGATGGTCTCGCCGTCGTTGACCAACACCTTGGCGTTCACCGCGTTCTTCTTGATCGGCGGCACGCCCAGCACTTCGTTCAGGTAGTCGGGCTCATCCTTGGTGACCTTCACTTCCATGATGATGCGGTTGTCGGGCGTGATCTGCGGGGTCACCTCAAGCGACAGCGAGGCCTCCTTGAACGACACCGTGGTGGCGCCGCTGGAACTGGCTTCCTGGTACGGCACCTCGGTGCCCTTGAGGATCTTGGCGGTTTCCTTGTCCGAGGTCACCACCTTGGGCTGGGAGACGATTTCGCCGTTGCCCGTGGCTTCCATGGCGCTGAGCTCCAGATCGAGCAGGGTGTTGTTGGTGACGAAGCCGATGCCGATGCCGGAAGTGGCGTTAGACGCACCGAGGTCGACGAAGGGCGTGGAAGTACCGGCCGTGGTGGTCGACGAGGTCGCCGACTGCGCGCCGTACAGAGTCGCCTTGCCCTTGGTCGACTGGCCACCCCAGCTAACGCCCAGCGACTTGTCATAGTTCACAGTGGCTTCGACGATGCGGGCTTCGATCATGACCTGGCGCACCGGGATGTCCAGCTGAGCAACGATGCGGCGCAGCTCGTCGAGGCTTTCCTGGGTCTGGTAGGCGATGATGCTGTTGGTACGGTCGTCGACGGTGATCGAGCCGCGCGAGGTTTCCGACTTGTCCTTGGAGCCGGTCACCGACTGGAACAGCTTGGCGATGTCGGACGCCTTGGCGTAGTTGACCTGGATCAGGTCACGGCGCAGCGGCGCCAGTTCCTGCAGCTGGCGCTGGGACTCCAGCTCCTGGCGCTCGCGCGCGGCGATCTCGTCGGCCGGCGCCACCAGCAGCACGTTGCCGACCTTGCGCTTGTCCAGGCCCTTGGTCTTGAGCACCAGGTCCAGCGCCTGGTCCCATGGCACGTTCTGCAAGCGCAGGGTGATGCCGCCCTGCACCGTGTCACTGGCTACCAGGTTGAGGTCGGTGAAGTCGGCGATCAGCTGCAGCACCGAGCGCACGTCGATGTCCTGGAAGTTCAGCGACAGCTTCTTGCCGCTGTAGATGAAGTGCTCGGCGTTGCGGCGCTGCTGGTCGTCGTTGGTCAAAGGCCGCACGCTGACGGTCAGGCGGTTGTCGGTCTGATAGGTGGAGTACTCGTAGGCACCACTGGGTTCGATGGTGATCTGCGCCTTGTCGCCCACCAGGGAGGAGTTGACGAACTGCACCGGAGTAGCGAAATCCTTCACGTCCAGGCGTACGCGCAGCGGGTCGGGCAAGGCCGTCTTGGCGAAGCTGACGACGATCTTGCCACCCTGCTCCTGGATGTCTGGAGCGATGGTCGGGTCACTGAGGTCGATGACCACATTGCCCTCACCCAGCTCGCCGCGCTGGAAATCGACATTGCGAACCGCCTTGCCGGCGGGCACGAACGGCTTCGACGGCGCGGCGGCGGTAACGGTGGCATTGCGGCTGACCGCGGGCGGCGGCAGCGGCGCCGACGAGGTGCCACCCTGCAGCGAGCTGGCGCCCTGGCCGATCAGCACGAACAGGTTGTTGCCTTCCACGCGGGTGCTGTAGGGCGCCAGGGTGGTGAGGTTGACGATGATACGGGTGCGGTCCTTGGCTTCGACCACCACCAGGCTGCGGGCATTGCCCACGCCCAGGTCGCGGCTGCGGCTGGCGACCTGGTTGCTGACACCAGGGAGGTCGAGGGCGATGCGCGCCGGCTGGTCGGTGGTGTAACCACGAGGCGCAGGCACCGGTGCATCGAAACTCAGCTTGAGCTCGATCCGGTCGCCGGGCAATGCCGCGACATCCAGGGATTTCAAGGTCGCCGCCATCAGCGAGGGCGCACACACTGCCATCCATAGCGAAACGCCCAGCGCGGAAAAAAACCTATTCATTATCGAGTTCCACTGTGCTTGCTTGACCAGGCCCATTTACGAGCGTTCTTTAAGGGAAATGCTACGTGGCCGCTCCAGCCAGCCTCCCTCTCCATCAGGAACGATTTCGATGACATCGACCTGTGAATCACTGATGGAAACAATCTTGCCGTCGTTTCGCCCAAGGTAGTCGCCAACTTTAACCCGATGCACACCCCCCGCACCGGAAATCAGGGCGAAACGGCCGGTATCATCCGACAAAGTGCCGACCATCTCGAACTGTTCGATGTTGAAGCCCTCGAGGAACTGCTTCACCCGGTTCGGATCCGGCTTGAGCAGCTTGGAGCCCTTCTCGCGTTGCACCAGGTTGACCTTTACCGGCGGCTGGAACGGGCTACGCAACGACGCTGCCTCGTAGGCGAACGCCTGGTAGGGCGCAAACCGTGGAATCGGCTCTATGTTGCCCTTGGGCTTGGCCTTCACATCGGCCATGAACGCCTTCAAATCGCTGTAATCGTCGGAGCCGCCACAGCCCGCCAACGTCAGGGTCAAGAGAACCAGGCCCAGCCCGGACATCACTCTCATTTATCCAGCCCCTTGTCGTTGTAACGGTAGGTCTTGGCCAGGATGCTCATGCGCAACTGCGAGGTGTCGCCTTCGGTGGCCGGCTTCACGTCGAAATCGTGCAGGGTGACGATCCGCGGCAGGCTGGCCACACCGCTGACGAAGTTCGCCAGGTCGTGGTAGTTGCCGGTCACCGTAATCTGTATCGGCAGCTCGATGTAGAACTGCTGGGCGACTTCCGGCAGCAGCTTGATCTCTTCGAATTCCAGCCCGGAGCCCAGGCCGGTGCGAGTGATGTCTTCCAGCAGCCCAGGCACTTCGGTGTCGCTGGGCAGCTGGCGCAACATGGCGCCGAAGGATGTTTCCATTTCCTTCATCTGCTCGATGTAGGCCTCAAGGTTGGCGGCCTTGAAAGCCTTGGCGGTGTACTGCTGCTTGAGGGTTTCTTCCTCGGCGACCTTGGCGTCGAGCTGGTTTTCCAGGTCGAGGATCAGGAAGTTGTAGCCCAGCGCCAGAATCAGCACCGCCAGCAGCGAAGCGACGATGGTCTTCAGGGCTACCGGCCATGAGCCGATGTTGTTCAGGTCGAGTTCGCTGAATTCGACCTTGCGCAGGCTTTCGAGCCACTGGGGAGTATTCATTTCAACTCCCCTTCATCGGCGGGATGGGTCTGCTTGACGGTCAACTGGAACACATTGTTCTGGTCGGGATCGCCCGCCGCCTTGGCTTTCACCTCGGTCAGCGCCGAGCCATGCAGCCACGGCGAGCTGTCGAGGTTGCGCATCAATTCCGAGACCTTGTTGTTCGACTCGGCCGAGCCGCTGATGGCCACGCTCTGGCCGGTCATCTTCACCTCGGTGAAATACACGCCATCGGGCAGGGTGCGCGCCAGCTGGTCGAACACTCGCCCGATGATCGGCCGGTTGCCTTGCAGGTCCTGAATGATCTTCATGCGCGCGATCAGCTGTTTGCGACGGTTCTGCAGGTCGCTGATCTGCGCGATGCGCTTGTCGAGCTCGGCGATCTGCTGGGTGAGGTAGGTATCACGGGCGGTTTGCCGGCTGATGGCACTGCCCAGGTACTGGTCGACCAGCATCACGATGCCCACGGCGGCGACCACCACGATCGCCAGCACGGTGAGGAAACGTTTCTTGCGCTCTTCGCGCAGCTGTTCGCGCCACGGCAGGAGGTTGATCTGGGCCATCAGTCAAAGCTCCTCAAGGCCAGGCCGCAGGCGATCATCAGCGCCGGGGCGTCGCTGGCCAGGGCGCCGGCGTTGACCTTGCTGCTCAGGGCCATGTCGGCGAAGGGGTTGGCCACCAGGGTCGGGGTGCCCAGGCGCTGCTGGATCAACTGGTCGAGACCGGCGATGGACGAGGTGCCACCGGCCAGCATGATGTAATCGACGTCGTTGAACTGGCCAGCCGCAAAGAAGAACTGCAGCGAGCGCGACACCTGTTGCACCACGGCGTCCTTGAAGGGTTGCAGCACCTCGGCCACGTAGTCGTCGGGCAGGCCGCCCTGCTTCTTGGCCAGGCCGGCCTCTTCGACGGTCAGGCCGTAGCGGCGCTGGATTTCCTCGGTCAGTTGGCGGCCACCGAACAGCTGCTCGCGGGTATAGATGATGCGGCCGTTGTGCAGCACGCTGAGGGTGGTCATGGTGGCGCCGATGTCCATCACCGCCACGGTCAGCGAGGCGTCGCCGTTGCTCAGTTGCGGCGCCAGCAGGCCAAAGGCGCGCTCCAGCGCATAGGCCTCGACGTCGATCACCCGGGCATTGAGGCCGGCCAGCGCCAAGGCGGCTTCGCGCACCTCGACGTTCTCCTTGCGGCAGGCGGCCAGCAGCACTTCGACGCGTTCGGGGTTGCGCACTGAATAGCCCTGCACCTCGAAGTCGATGGCGACCTCCTCGAGGGGGTAGGGAATGTACTGGTCGGCCTCGACCTTGAGCTGGTTTTCCATCTCGTCGTCAGAGAGGCCGGCGTCCATCTCGATGGTCTTGGTGATGACCGCCGAGCCGGCCACGGCCACGGCTACGCCCTTGGTCGAGGTCTTGGCCTTGACCAGTACGCGGGTGAGGGCATGGCCCACGCCTTCCAGTTCAGCGATGTTCTTTTCCACGACGGCGTTGGCGGGAAGCGGCTCGACGGCGTACGCCTCGACCCGGAAACGGCCGCCAGAGCGGCTTAATTCCAGGAGCTTGACCGAGGTGGAGCTGATATCGATCCCCAGAAGCGAATTCGCTTTCTTGCTGAAGAGTCCTAGCACAACCGTTTCCCTTGTACTATCCGTGACTTACGGACCATTGTGGATTCAAGGCATTTAATAGCAGTCTTGACAGAAGCGCAAATGACGCTTGGTGTCGAAAAATGCTTATAATGCTCAGCGCTTTTTTGCCCGTATTTACCCGTTTGCGCTTAACTCATTCTTTTATCTGGAAATCCAAAAGCCTTGATACGCCTGCTGAAGTTTTTATGCTGGTCTTTCCTCGGTGCAGTCTGCGCGGTCTTGCTCGGTCTGAGCGGCGCGTACCTCTATCTTAGCCCTGGCCTGCCGTCCGTCGAGACACTCAAGAGTGTCCAATTGCAAATCCCCCTGCGCATCTACAGCAGCGATAACAAGCTGATTGCGGAATTCGGGGAAATGCGCCGATCCCCTATCAAATTCTCGGAAATCCCACCGCATTTCATTCAGGCATTGCTCTCCGCCGAGGACGACAATTTCGAGAACCATTACGGCGTCGACCCCAGCAGCCTGGTGCGCGCCGCCGGCCAGCTGGTACGCAGCGGCCACATCCAGACGGGCGGCAGTACCATCACCATGCAGGTGGCGAAAAACTACTTCCTCAGCAGCGAGCGTAGCTTCTCACGGAAAACCAACGAGATCCTTCTCGCCCTGCAAATTGAGCGCCAACTCACCAAAGACGAGATTCTCGAGCTCTACGTCAACAAAATCTACTTGGGCAACCGGGCTTACGGCATCGAGGCCGCCGCCCAGGTGTATTACGGCAAGTCGATCCGCGACGTAAGTCTGGCGCAGATGGCCATGATCGCCGGCCTGCCTAAGGCACCCTCGCGCTTCAACCCGCTGGCCAACCCTGCGCGCGCCAAGGAGCGGCGCGACTGGATCCTGGGCCGCATGTACAAGCTTGGGAAAATCGACGAAGCCAGCTACCAGACCGCGCTGGCCGAACCGATCAACGCCAGCTACCACGTGCCGACGCCGGAAGTGAACGCCCCGTACATCGCCGAGATGGCCCGCGCCGAAATGGTCGGCCGCTATGGCGCCGATGCCTATACAGAGGGTTTCCGCGTCACCACCACGGTGCCAAGCAACCTGCAGGACGCCGCCAACACCGCGGTGCGCGACGGCCTGATCGCCTACGACCAGCGCCATGGCTACCGTGGCCCCGAGTCGCGCCTGCCGGGCAAGACCCGCGACGCCTGGCTGAACGAACTGGCCAAGCAGCGCACCCTCAACTCGCTGGACCCGGTGATCGTGACCCAGGTCGACAAGACCGGCCTCACCGTGCTCACCCGCGATGGCAAGGATGAGCACGTCGGCTGGGACACCATGAAGTGGGCCCGCCCGTTCATCAATACCAACAGCGTGGGCCGCGTTCCGGCGCAGCCTGCCGATGTAGCCCAGGTCGGCGACCTGATTCGCGTGCTGCGTCGGGAAAATGGCAGCCTGGCCTTCTCCCAGGTGCCGACCGCCCAGAGCGCGCTGGTATCGCTTGATCCGCACAACGGTGCGATCCGCGCCCTGGTCGGCGGTTTCGCGTTCGAGCAGAGCAACTACAACCGCGCCATGCAGGCCAAGCGCCAGCCGGGCTCCAGCTTCAAGCCGTTCATCTATAGCGCGGCGCTGGACAACGGCTACACCCCAGCCACCCTGGTCAACGACGCACCCATCGTGTTCGTCGACGAATCGGTGGACAAGGTATGGCGGCCGAAGAACGACACCAACACCTTCCTCGGCCCGATCCGCCTGCGTGAAGCGCTGTACAAGTCGCGTAACCTGGTGTCGATCCGCGTGCTGCAGAGCCTGGGCGTGGACAACGCCATCAACTACATCGCGCGCTTCGGCTTCAACAAGCAGGACCTGCCACGCAACCTGTCCCTGGCCCTGGGTACCGCCACGCTGACGCCAATGGAAATCGCCACGGGCTGGAGCAGCTTCGCCAACGGTGGCTTCAAGGTGGCGCCGTACTTGATACAGCAGGTCGAGAGCCGCACCGGCGACGTGCTGTTTACCGCCAACCCGGCCACCGTGCCGCAGGATGAAGGCGCGGCCGACCCGCAACTGGCCGACGCCAACGCCATTGCTGCGCCGGACCCGGCCGCGACCAAGCTGATCACCAGCGATACCGGCCCAGCCACCACCGCCCCGGCGGCACCGGCTGCGCCCGCAGCGCCAATCATCGCCCCGCGCATCGTCGATGGCCGCACCACCTACATCCTCACCAGCATGCTGGAAGACGTGATCAAGCGGGGTACCGGCCGCCGCGCGCTGTCTATGAACCGCCCGGACATCGCCGGCAAGACCGGTACCACCAACGATTCCAAGGATGCGTGGTTCTCCGGCTACAACGGCGACTACATGACCACCGTATGGACCGGCTTCGATCAGCCCGACACCCTCGGCCGCCATGAATTCGGCGGCACGGTGGCGCTGCCGATCTGGATGGACTACATGAGCGCCGCGCTCAAGGACAAGCCCGCCCATACCCAGCCAGAACCGGAAGGTATCGTCAGCCTGCGGGTCGACCCGGTCAGCGGTCGCGCGGCCAGCCCGGGCACGCCCGATGCCTACTTCGAACTGTTCAAGAGCGAAGACAGTCCGCCGTCGAATAGCGAACTGGGCAACGGCCAGGCGCCAGGCAGTCCGCTGCCAGCGGATGAATCGGCGCCGATCGATTTGTTCTGATAGCACCTGCTGGCGCTGGCTGCGAGGCCGTAAAAAGCTCGCAGGCTTGCGCCAGCTCCTACCGGGGATCGTTATTGCGATGTAAGCGGCCTGTGTAGGAGCTGGCGCAGCCTGCGAGCTTGGCACCCGAATCGCCACCATTGCAGCCAACTATAGAAAAAACAAAAAGCCCCGACTCTCACGAGCCGGGGCTTTTCGTTTACAACGCTACAACGGCTCAGCCGTTGAACACGTCATCCACGCTTTTCAGCGGGTAGTTCTTCGGATACGGCAGGGTCGCCACACCGGTCTCGATCGCGGCCTTGGCCACGGCGTCGGAGATCAGGGTGATCAGGCGGGCATCCATTGGCTTCGGAATGATGTACTCACGGCCGAATTCCAGCTTGATGCCACCGTAGGCGTCGCACACTTCCTGCGGTACTGGCAGCTTGGCCAGTTCGCGCAGGGCGTTGGCGGCAGCCACTTTCATCTCTTCGTTGATGCGCTTGGCGCGAACGTCCAGGGCACCACGGAAGATGAACGGGAAGCCCAGCACGTTGTTGACCTGGTTCGGGTAGTCCGAACGGCCAGTGGCCATGATCACGTCGCTGCGAGTAGCGTGGGCCAGTTCCGGGGAGATTTCCGGATCCGGGTTGGAGCAGGCGAACACGATCGGGTTGGCCGCCATGGTCTTCAGGCCTTCGGCGCTCAGCAGGTTCGGACCCGACAGGCCGACGAATACATCGGCGCCGTCCAGGGCGTCAGCCAAGGTGCGCTTGTCGGTCGCGTGGGCGAACACCGACTTGTACTGGTTCAGGTCGGTACGGCCGGAGTGGATCACGCCGTTGCGGTCGATCATGAAAATGTTTTCGATCTTCGCGCCCATGCTCACCAGCAACTTCATGCAGGAGATGGCCGCAGCACCGGCGCCCAGGCAGACGATTTTCGCCTCTTCCAGGGTTTTGCCGGCGATTTCCAGGGCGTTGATCATGCCGGCCGCGGTAACGATCGCGGTGCCGTGCTGGTCATCGTGGAATACGGGGATGTCGCACTGTTCGATCAGCGCGCGCTCGATCTCAAAGCACTCAGGCGCCTTGATGTCTTCGAGGTTGATGCCACCGAAGGTGATGGAGATACGCTTGACGGTGTCGATGAACGCCTGCGGGCTCTCGGAATCGACTTCGATATCGAACACGTCGATACCGGCGAAACGCTTGAACAGCACGCCCTTGCCTTCCATCACCGGCTTGGAAGCCAGTGGGCCGAGGTTACCCAGCCCAAGGATAGCGGTGCCATCGGAAATGACTGCAACCAGGTTGCCTTTACCGGTGTACTTGTAGGCCAGCTCAGGGTCGCGCGCGATTTCGCGCACAGGCTCGGCCACGCCAGGGCTGTAGGCCAGCGACAGGTCGCGGGCGGTAGCGGTGGCTTTGGTGAGTTCGACGCTCAGCTTACCTGGACGTGGTTTAGCGTGGTATTCGAGAGCGGCAGTTTTCAAATCTGACATGATGGCGTTCCGCTTTTACTGTTGAACTTGACGGACCGCCGAGGATACGCGCGAAGGAAAGGCCCGACAAGACTGCCCGGTCACTTACTGTCAAGGACCTGAACCTTAGACGTTAGCCTTAAAAGCTCGCAGGCTACGCCAGCTCCTACACTGACCGTGTTCGCAACTTGATATCGACACGGACCCGGTCGGTGTAGGAGCTGGCGGAGCCTGCGAGCTCTTGGCTAGCAACACAAAATCACGGGCATAAAAAAAGGCGCCCCCAATGGGACGCCTTCTTTCTATCAGCCTGGCAGGCCTGAAACCTGCCAGCGCCAAAAGCCTTATTTGGCTTTTGGAGCGCCGAAAGCTGCGAAGCGCTGCTTGAACTTGTCAACACGGCCGCCCACGTCCAGCACTTTTTGCTTGCCGGTGTAGAACGGGTGGCACTCGGAGCAGACGTCCAGGCTCAGTGGCTTGCACAGAGTGGAGCGGGTCTTGATGACGTTACCGCAGGAGCAGGTGGCGTCAACGGCTTCGTACGCTGGATGGATATCAGCTTTCATGGCTACTTCCTCGGGTCTGGCATGCCGCCACTCAACACCATTGTTGAATACCGCACGCAATTAGGCCGCGCATATTAACAGAACATGCCCGGGACGCAAGTTATCGCGCTTACCGGTGGTCGTCTGCTAGGCTGCGCCCTTCATCGCCCCCGTTCAAGCCCGTGCACCTTTATAGACAGAGCTGCGCGGCGCTGACCGCCCCTTGCCAGAGACCCTTCGCGTGCCCGACGTCATCCTGCGCCTCGCCCTGCCCTCGCCGCTGCGACGCCTGTTCGACTACCGCGCGCCCGCCGGGATGACTGCCGCCCAGTTGCAACCGGGGATGCGCCTGCGGGTACCGTTCGGGCGCCGCGAGATGATCGGCGTGCTGATCGAGGTCACCGACACCACCGAGGTGCCGCTGGACAAGTTGCGCCCAGCCACCGCCCTGCTCGACCCGGTCAGCCCGCTGCCCGAAGCCTTGTTCAAGCTGTGCCTGTGGACCGCGCAGTACTACCAGCACGGCCTCGGCGACACCTTGAGCTGGGCATTGCCGGTGCTGCTGCGCCAGGGCGAGCCGGCCGAAGCGCGCCAGGAGCGTTTCTGGCAGATCGCCCCGGGGGCGCGCCACGACGACCCGCGCATCGCCCGCGCGCCCCGCCAGCGCGAGGCCCTGGCCACCCTTGCCCAACACCCCCACGGCGTTGCCCATCAGCTGTTGAGCAAGCTGCAACTGAGCAAGGACAGCCTCGACCTGCTGCTGGCCAAGGAACTGGTCAGCGTCGAAGTGCGCCGCCACGCCCCAGTGGAGCGCCACGACCGCTGGCTGGCGCAGCCGGAATTGCCACTCAACGACGAGCAGCGCGCCGCGTTCGAGGCCGTGCACGCTGGCTTTGGCAGCTTCCATGCCTTCCTGCTGGCCGGCGTGACCGGCAGCGGCAAGACCGAGGTCTACCTGCAGCTTATCCGCGAAACCCTGGAAGCCGGCAAGCAGGCGCTGGTACTGATCCCGGAGATCAACCTCGGCCCGCAGACCCTGGCGCGCTTCGAGCAACGCTTCAATGCCCGCATCGCCCTGCTGCACTCGGCGGTCAACGACCGCGAGCGCCTGGACGCCTGGCTGGCGGCGCGCGATGGCGAGGCGGATATCATCATCGGCACCCGCTCGGCGCTGTTCACGCCCATGAAGAACCCAGGGCTGATCATCATCGATGAAGAGCACGACGGCTCCTATAAACAGCAGGAAGGCCTGCGCTATCACGCCCGCGACCTGGCCCTGGTGCGCGCGCGCCAGGAAGACATCCCGATTCTGCTGGGTTCGGCCACGCCGTCCCTGGAAAGCCTGCACAACGCCTACACCGGCCGCTATGGCCTGCTGCGCCTGGAACACCGCGCCGGCGGCGCCCAGCAGCCCAAGTTCATGCGCCTGGACGTCAAGAGCCGGCCGCTCGACAGCGGCATCAGCGGGCCGATGCAGCAGGCCATCGGCCAGACTCTGGCCCGCGGCCAGCAGGTGCTGGTGTTCCTCAACCGCCGCGGCTTCGCCCCGACCCTGCTGTGCCACGATTGCGGCTGGCTCTCCGAATGCCCGCGCTGCGACGCCCGCACCACGGTGCACCAGCGCTCTGGCGAGCTGCGCTGCCACCACTGCGGCCACGTCGAGCGGGTGCCGCGCCAGTGCCCGAAATGCGGCACCAAGGATCTGCGCCCGGTCGGCGCCGGCACCGAACGCGCCGAAGAGCGGCTGACCACGCTGTTCCCCGATTACCCGGTATTGCGCGTCGACCGCGACAGCACCTCGCGCAAGGACGCCATGAACCAGCTGTTCGCCACCATTCAGCGCGGGCAGCCGTGCATCCTGGTGGGCACCCAGATGCTCGCCAAGGGCCATCACTTCCCGCGGGTGACCCTGGTGTCGATCCTGGATGCCGACGGCGGCCTGTTCTCTGGGGACTTTCGCGCCGCCGAGCGCATGGCCCAGCTGATCGTGCAGGTAGCGGGCCGCGCCGGGCGTGCCGAGGAGCCGGGCAAGGTGATCATCCAGACCCACCTGGCCGAACATCCGCTATTGGTGCAATTGACCGAGCAGGGCTATTTCGCCTTCGCCGAGCAGGCCATCAGCGAACGCCGCGGCGCCGGCCTGCCACCCTTTTCGCACTTGGCGCTGTTGCGGGCCGAGGCGCACAAGCCGGGGCAGGCCGAGGGCTTTCTCGACGAGGCCTGCAGCATGGCCGAGCAGTTGCTGGCGCAGATGGGCCAGCACAGCATCGAACTGCTGGGCCCGGTGCCCGCCCCCATGGAACGCCGCGCCGGGCGCTACCGCGCACAGTTGCTGGTACAGGCTGGCGCACGGGCGCAGTTGCACCGCTTGCTGAACGCCTGGATGTTGCAGCTGGAACAGATGCCCAGCGGGCGGCAGGTGCGCTGGTCTTTGGACGTGGACCCGGTGGATTTGTATTGAGCCAACAGCTCGCAGGCTGCGCCAGCTCCTACGGGATTTGCGCAATACCGTTGGAGCTGGCGCAGCCTGCGACGGTGCCTCACCGGGCAACCAAAGGTTGGCAAGCTCGCCCCAGCAACGGATAATGCCCGATTTTTCCACCTGCGCTTTTAGGGCGCGACCGTGCCGCGGTCGATTGAGAGAATCATGAAAGACACCATCCGCCAGCTGATCCAACAAGCCCTGACCCATCTCGTCGCAGAAGGTGTCTTGCCTGAAGGGCTTGCGCCGGCGATCCAGGTGGAAAACGCCCGCGACAAGACCCACGGCGACTTCGCCAGCAACATCGCCATGATGCTGTCCAAGCCCGCCGGCCTGAAGCCCCGCGACCTGGCCGAGAAAATCATCCAGGCGCTGCCGGCCGACAGCCAAGTCAGCAAAGTCGAAATCGCTGGCCCCGGCTTCCTCAATTTCTTCCAGAACACCCAGGCTCTGGCCACCCGCCTGGACGCTGCTCTGGCCGATGCCAAGCTCGGCGTCAGCAAGGCCGGCCCGGCCCAGCGCGTGGTGGTCGACCTGTCGGCGCCCAACCTGGCCAAGGAAATGCACGTTGGCCACCTGCGCTCGACCATCATTGGCGACAGCGTGGCCAACGTCCTCGAATTCCTCGGCGACACCGTGATCCGCCAGAATCACGTGGGCGACTGGGGCACCCAGTTCGGCATGCTGCTGGCCTACCTGCAGGAAAAACCCACCACCAGCGACGAGCTCTCCGACCTGGAGAACTTCTACCGCGCCGCCAAGGGCCGCTTCGACGAATCCGAAGAGTTCGCCGAGCGCGCCCGTGGCCTGGTGGTCAAGCTGCAGGCTGGCGACCCGGAATGCCTGACCCTGTGGAAGCGCTTCAACGACATCTCGCTGTCGCACTGCCAGAGCACCTACGACCGCCTCAACGTGCACCTCACCCCGGCCGACGTGATGGGCGAAAGCGCCTACAACGACGACCTCGCCAACGTGGTCGCCGACCTCAAGGCCACGGGCCTGCTGGTGGAAAGCAACGGCGCCCAGTGCGTGTTCCTCGACGAATACAAGACCGCCGAAGGCACCCCGCTGCCGGTGATCGTGCAGAAGGCCGGTGGCGGCTATCTGTACGCCACCACCGACCTCGCCGCCGTGCGCTACCGCAGCAACGTGCTGAAGGCCGACCGCGCCCTGTACTTCGTCGACCAGCGCCAGGCCCTGCACTTCAACCAGGTGTTCGAAGTGGCGCGCCGCGCCGGCTTCATCAGCAACGGCATGCAGCCCGAGCACATGGGCTTCGGCACCATGAACGGCGCCGACGGCCGCCCGTTCAAGACCCGTGACGGTGGCACCGTGAAGCTGGTCGACCTGCTCGACGAAGCCGAAGAGCGCGCCTATGTGCTGGTCAAGGAAAAGAACCCCGAGGCCGCCGAGGCCGACCTGCGTAGCATTGCCAAAGTGGTGGGCATCGGCGCGGTGAAATACGCCGACCTGTCCAAGCACCGCACCAGCGACTACAGCTTCAACTTCGACCAGATGCTCAACTTCGAAGGCAACACCGCGCCCTACCTGCTATACGCCTACACCCGAGTGGCCGGCGTATTCCGCAAATTGGGCAAGGGCTTCGACGAAGTGCAAGGCAGCATCAGCCTCGACGCGCCCCACGAGCAGGAACTGGCCGCGCGCCTGGCGCAGTTCGGCGAAGTGCTGAACATCGTCGGCGAAAAAGGCACGCCCCACGTGCTGTGCGCCTACCTGTACGATATCGCCGGCCTGTTCTCCAGCTTCTACGAGAACTGCCCGATCCTGGCTGCCGACAGCCCGGAACAACAAAACAGCCGCCTGCGGCTGGCCGCACTGGCCGGACGCACCCTGAAACAAGGCCTGCAACTGCTGGGCCTGGATACCCTGGAGCGAATGTAAGTTGGCCGCCAAGAAAAAACCTGCTCCCAAGCGTGGCGCCAGCCGCAATACCGCTCCAGCGAAAAAGCCGATACCGGGCTGGCTATGGATGGCCATCGGCCTCACCGTGGGCGCTTTCATCGTCTTTTTGATGAAGCTGGAACCGGGCAAGGAAGACGTCAAGCGCACCCGCGAGGAAGCCAAGGCGGCGAAAATCGCCGAGGCCAACAAGACGCCGCCCAGCCCGCAGGTGCCGGTCAAGCCGAAGTACGACTTCTACACCCTGCTGCCCGAGTCGGAAGTCATAGTGCCGCCCGATGCCGTGCCGGAGAAAACCCCGCCAGTGCCCGCGCAACCGCCGGTCACCCCGGCTGAAGCGGCGAAGATCGACACCGCCCGCGCCCAGGCCGCCCTCAGCGGGCAAACGCCGCCCCCGGCGCCCGCAGTCATCAAGCCGGCGGCCACCACGCAGTTCTTCCTGCAGGCCGGCTCGTTCCGCAACAAGAGCGACGCCGACAAGGTACGCGCGCAGATCCTGCTGCTGGGCCAAGGCGTGAACGTCGAATCCGGCACAGTGAAGGACGACACCTGGTACCGCGTACTGGTCGGCCCGTTCAGCAACCGCGAACAGCTGACCATCGCCCAGAAACAACTGGCTGGCAGCGGCTTCAACAATCTGCTGCTGCAACAACGCCAGACTCGCCAGTAATCGCCGCGGCCCTCTTGTTCGCAAGAGGGCCTGCCTTGAAATCCTCTCCCCCACCCCCATATGGTTTCCATCAGGGCATTTTCGCCCCGCTGCGTGGAGACTCTCCCCTTGACCACCATCGTTTCAGTTCGCCGTCACGGCAAAGTCGTCATGGGCGGCGACGGCCAGGTTTCCCTCGGTAATACCGTGATGAAAGGCAACGCCAAAAAAGTCCGGCGCCTCTATCATGGCCAGGTCATTGCCGGTTTCGCCGGTGCCACCGCCGACGCCTTCACCCTCTTCGAACGCTTCGAGGGCCAGCTTGAGAAACACCAGGGCCACCTGGTGCGCGCTGCCGTCGAACTGGCCAAGGAATGGCGTACCGACCGCTCCCTGAGCCGCCTGGAAGCGATGCTGGCCGTGGCCAACAAGGATGCCTCGCTGATCATTACCGGCAACGGTGACGTGGTCGAGCCCGAAGACGGCCTGATCGCCATGGGTTCCGGCGGCGCCTACGCCCAGGCCGCGGCCCGCGCCCTGCTGATGAAAACCGACCTGGGCGCGCGCGAAATCGCCGAAACCGCCCTGGGCATCGCTGGCGACATCTGCGTATTCACCAACCACAATCTGACCATCGAGGAGCAGGACCTCGCCGAGTGATCAGTGGTTCTGGCGCCCGGCCTCCTATTCTTCACCCAGGCCGCCGGGCCTTCCCACGCTGATCCCCCGCCGAGGCCGAGACAGACCATGTCCATGACCCCCCGCGAAATCGTCCACGAACTGAACCGCCATATCATCGGCCAGGACGATGCCAAGCGCGCCGTCGCCATCGCCTTGCGTAACCGCTGGCGCCGCATGCAGCTCCCGGAAGAGCTGCGCGTGGAAGTGACGCCCAAGAACATCCTGATGATCGGCCCTACCGGCGTCGGCAAGACCGAGATTGCCCGGCGCCTGGCGAAACTGGCCAACGCCCCGTTCATCAAGGTCGAAGCGACCAAGTTCACAGAAGTCGGCTATGTGGGCCGGGATGTCGAGTCGATCATCCGTGATCTGGCCGACGCCGCACTGAAGCTGCTGCGCGAGCAGGAAATCGTCAAGGTGCGCCACCGCGCCGAAGACGCCGCCGAAGACCGCATCCTCGACGTGCTGCTGCCCGCCGCCCGTGGCAGCTTCAGCGAAGAAGCCCCGGCCAGCGATTCCAACACCCGCCAGCTGTTCCGCAAGCGCCTGCGCGAAGGCCAGCTGGACGACAAGGAAATCGAGATCGAGGTTGCCGAAATGGGTGGCGTCGACATTTCCGCGCCGCCGGGCATGGAAGAGATGACCAACCAGCTGCAAAGCCTGTTCGCCAACATGGGCAAGGGCAAGCGCAAGAGCCGCAAGCTCAAGGTCAAGGAAGCACTCAAGCTGGTGCGCGAGGAAGAAGCCGGCCGCCTGGTCAACGAGGAAGAGCTCAAGGCCAAGGCCCTGGAGGCCGTCGAGCAGCACGGCATCGTGTTCATCGACGAAATCGACAAGGTCGCCAAGCGCGGCAACGTCGGCGGCGCCGATGTGTCCCGTGAAGGCGTACAGCGCGACCTGCTGCCGCTGATCGAAGGCTGCACCGTGAACACCAAGCTGGGCATGGTCAAGACCGACCACATTCTGTTCATCGCTTCGGGCGCCTTCCACCTGAGCAAGCCGAGCGACCTGGTGCCCGAGCTGCAAGGCCGCCTGCCGATTCGCGTGGAACTCAAGGCCCTGAGCCCGGAAGATTTCGAGCGCATTCTCAGCGAGCCCCACGCTTCGCTGACCGAGCAGTACGTGGAGCTGCTCAAGACCGAAGGTCTGAACATCGAGTTCATGCCCGAGGGCATCAAGCGCCTGGCGGAGATCGCCTGGCAGGTGAACGAGAAGACCGAGAACATCGGTGCCCGCCGCCTGCACACCCTGCTGGAGCGCCTGTTGGAAGAGGTGTCCTTCAGCGCGGGCGACCTGGCCAGCGCCCACAACGAAGCGCCGATTCGCATCGACGCCGAGTATGTGAACAGCCACCTGGGCGAATTGGCGCAGAACGAAGACCTGTCGCGGTATATTCTGTAAAGAGCTGGTTGGGGCTGACGGCCTCAACAGCTCGCAGGCTACGCCAGCTCCTACCCCGTTCGTATTTCCAACCAGAGATCCAGGCTGGAAATACGATCGAGCCCTATAGCCAACCTGACACTCGGGGTGGAATACGGTCGGTGTAAGAGCTGGCGCAGCCTGCGAGCTCTTCGGCGTCACCGCCAACCAAAGCCAGGCACCCCCCGCCATGACCAAACTCCCCACCGCCATCAACCTGCACAAGGCCTCGAAAACCCTCACCCTGCAATACGGTGCGGCCGAGTCCTACACCCTGCCCGCCGAATTCCTGCGCGTGCACTCACCTTCCGCTGAAGTGCAAGGCCACGGCAAACCCATCCTGCAATTCGGCAAGCTCAACGTCGGCCTCACTAAAATCGAGCCCGCCGGCCAATATGCACTCAAACTGACCTTCGATGACGGCCACGACAGCGGCCTGTTCACCTGGGATTACCTCTACCAGCTAGCCGTTCGTCAGGAAGACCTGTGGAACGACTACCTCGACGAGCTGAGCGCCGCCGGCAAAACCCGCGACCCCGCCCAATCCGTGGTCAAGCTGATGCTCTAGCCCCCGCTGGGGGTTTTCTAGAGTTGTTTTTCTAGATTTGTTTGCTCGAATACCTTGCCAAGTGGCAGGGATAGGCTTGCTTGCGCAACGCCGTGAACTCGCGTAACCACTAGTGGTGGCAAGCTCCATGCATCGTCGTGGAGGAACACTGGTTACCCCCGAGCGCACGGAGCAGCACGGCAGTCGCTTCCGTACGTTTCCGGACAATGGAGCGTGGTGGATGAGCAACAAGAACCCTGACGATCTGAAGCAGCAGGCTTCACAGAACACTCTGGGGCTGAATCCCGTGATCGGCCTGCGCCGCAAGGACCTGCTGAGTTCCGCGCGCATGGTTCTGCGCCTGGCCATGCGCCAGCCGCTGCTCAGTGCCCGGCACGTGGCCCAGTTCGGTGTGGAATTGAAGAACGTGCTGCTGGGTTCCTCGACCCTCGAGCCGGAGAACGGCGACCGCCGCTTCCTCGACCCCGCCTGGAGCCAGAACCCGCTGTACCGCCGCTACCTGCAAACCTACCTGGCCTGGCGCAAGGAGCTGCATCAGTGGGTGGACGGCAGCGAGCTGTCACCCCAGGACATCGCCCGCGGGCACTTCGTCATCAACCTCATGACCGAAGCCATGGCCCCCAGCAACAGCGCGGCCAACCCGGCGGCGGTCAAGCGCTTCTTCGAAACCGGCGGCAAGAGCCTGCTCGACGGCCTGTCGCACCTGGCCAAGGACATCGTCAAGAACGGCGGCATGCCCAGCCAGGTCAACATGGACGCCTTCGAGGTGGGCAAGAACCTGGCCACCACCGAAGGCGCGGTGGTGTTCCGCAACGACGTGCTGGAGCTGATCCAGTACAACGCCACCACCGACACCCAGTACGAACGCCCGCTGCTGATCGTGCCACCGCAGATCAACAAGTTCTACGTGTTCGACCTCAGCCCGGAAAAGAGCCTGGTGCGCTTCGCCCTCGGCAACAATGTGCCGACCTACATCATCAGCTGGCGCAACGCCACCAAGGCCCAGCGCGAATGGGGACTGTCGACCTACATCGAAGCGGTCAAGGAAGCCGTGGAGGTGATCCTGTCGATCAGCGGCAGCAAGGACCTGAACATCCTCGGCGCCTGCTCCGGCGGCATCACCTGTACTGCGCTGGTGGGCCACTACGCCGCGCTCAAGCAGACCAAGGTGCACTCCCTGACCCTACTGGTGAGCGTGCTCGACACCACGCTGGACACCGAGGTGGCGCTGTTCGTCGACGAGCAGACCCTCGAGGCCGCCAAGCGCCATTCCTACCAGGCCGGGGTACTGGAAGGCCGCGACATGGCCAAGGTATTCGCCTGGATGCGCCCCAACGACCTGATCTGGAACTACTGGGTGAACAACTACCTGATGGGCAACGAGCCGCCGGTGTTCGACATCCTGTTCTGGAACAACGACACCACGCGCCTACCCGCCACCTTCCACGGCGACCTGATCGAGATGTTCAAGAACAACCCGCTGACCCGCGCTGGCGCCCTTGAGGTCTGCGGTACCGCCATCGACCTGAAACAGGTGACGTGCGATATCTATAGCGTCGCGGGCACCGCCGACCACATCACCCCGTGGAACTCGTGTTTCCGCTCGGCGCGGCTGTTCGGCGCGAAGATCGAATTCGTGCTGTCGAGCAGTGGTCACATCCAGAGCATCCTCAACCCACCGGGCAACCCCAAGGCGCGTTTCATGACCAACAGTGAAATGGCCACGACGCCGGCCGTCTGGCAGGAAAACGCAATCAAGCACACCGACTCCTGGTGGCTACACTGGGCAAGCTGGCTGGGCGAACGCTCGGGCAAGCTCAAGAAAGCCCCCACCCAGGTGGGCAACAAGGCTTTTCCCGGTGGCGAAGCGTCACCGGGCACCTATGTGCATGAACGCTGATTGACCGCGAACGCTGCCACCCACCGTCGCTTGCCAAGGATTGAGTGCATGTCGCAACCGTACATATTTCGTACCGTGGACCTCGACGGCCAGGCCATCCGCACTGCGGTGCGCCCGGGCAGCCCGCACATGACGCCCTTGCTGATTTTCAACGGCATCGGCGCCAACCTCGAGCTGGTGTTCCCGTTCGTGCAGGCCCTGGACCCCGACCTGGAGGTGATCGCCTTCGACGTGCCAGGCGTGGGCGGCTCATCGACGCCCAGCCGGCCCTACCGCTTTCCCGGCCTGGCCAAGCTCACCGCGCGCATGCTCGACTACCTCAACTATGGCCAGGTCAACGTGATCGGCGTGAGCTGGGGCGGTGCGCTGGCCCAGCAGTTCGCCTACGACTACCCGGAACGCTGCAAGAAGCTGGTGCTGGCCGCCACTTCCGCTGGCGCGGTCATGGTGCCGGGCAAGCCCAAGGTACTGTGGCTGATGGCCAGCCCGCGGCGCTATCTCCAGCCTTCCCACGTGGTGCGCATCGCCCCGGAAATCTATGGCGGCAGCTTTCGCCGCGACGCTCGGCTGGCGATGTCCCATGCCAGCAAGGTGCGCTCCTCGGGCAAGCTCGGCTACTACTGGCAGCTGTTCGCCGGCCTGGGCTGGAGCAGCATCTGCTGGCTGCACAAGATCCACCAGCCGACCCTGGTGCTGGCCGGTGACGACGACCCGCTGATTCCACTGGTGAACATGCGCCTGCTGGCCTGGCGCATCCCCAACGCGCAATTGCACGTGATCGATGACGGCCACCTCTTCCTGGTCACCCGGGCGGGCACCGTGGCACCGATCATCATGAAGTTTCTCGAAGAGGAAAAACATCGCGCCGTGGTCCATCCGCGCCCCTAGCCGTACGCGGTGGTGGCCCCTGGGTCCTTTCAATGGCTGCACCAAGGAGTATCGCCCCATGAAGAACAAGACAGCCCCGGCGCCGGCCTCCACCCCGGCCGCTTACCTCAATGCCCAGAGCGTGATCTGCGGCCTGAGTGGTCGCGACCTGCTGGCCACGGTGCGCAACGTGGCGCGCCACGGCCTCAAGCATCCGGTGCACAGTGCCCGTAACGCCTTGAGCCTGGGCAGCCAGCTGGGGCGCGTACTGATGGGCGACACCTTGCACCAGCCCAACCCTCTGGATGCGCGCTTCAGCGACCCCACCTGGCAGCTCAACCCCTTCTACCGCCGCGGCCTGCAGGCCTACCTGGCGTGGCAGAAGCAGACCCAGCAATGGATCGACGAAAGCCAGCTGAGCCCCGATGACCGCGCCCGCGCGCAATTCCTGTTCGCGCTGCTCAACGACGCCGTGTCGCCCACCAACTCGTTGCTCAACCCGCTGGCGCTCAAGGAACTGTTCAACTCCGGTGGCGCCAGCCTGGTCAAGGGCGTCAACCACCTGCTCCACGACATGCGCCACAACCACGGCCTGCCGCGGCAGATCGGCAAGCATGCCTTTGAAGTCGGCAAGACGGTGGCCACTACGCCGGGCGCCGTGGTGTTTCGCAACGAGATGCTGGAGCTGATCCAGTACCGGCCCATGAGCGAGAAACAGTACCGCCGGCCCCTGCTCATCGTGCCGCCGCAGATCAACAAGTACTACATTTTCGACCTGTCGCCGGGCAACAGCTTCGTGCAGTACGCGCTCAAGAACAATTTGCAGACCTTCGTCATCAGTTGGCGCAACCCGGACGGCCGCCATCGCGAATGGGGGCTGTCCAGCTACGTTGAGGCTGTGGAAGAAGCGATGAACGCCTGCCGCAGCATCACTGGCAGCCGCGAGGTGAACCTGGTCGGGGCCTGCGCTGGCGGGCTGACCATGGCGGCGCTGCAGGGCTACCTGCAAAGCAAGAAACAACTGGGGCGCATCTCCAGCGCCACTTACCTGGTGACCCTGCTGGACAGCCATCTGGAGGGCCCGGCGTCGCTGTTCATCAACGAGGAAACCCTCGAAGCGGCCAAACGTCGCTCGTACCAGAGCGGCGTGCTGGAGGGCGCCGAGATGGCCAAGCTGTTCGCCTGGATGCGCCCCAACGAGCTGATCTGGAACTACTGGGTCAACAATTACCTGCTGGGCAAGGAGCCGCCGCCCTTCGACATCCTCTACTGGAATAACGACAACACCCGCTTGCCGGCGGCGCTGCACGGCGACCTGCTGGACTTCTTCAAGCACAACCCGCTCACCCGCGCCGGCGCATTGGAGGTGTGTGGCGCGCCGATCGACCTGCAGAAGGTCACCGTCGATAGCTTCAGCGTGGCCGGCATCGACGACCACATCACCCCCTGGGACGCCGTGTACCGCTCCAGCCTGCTGCTGGGCGGCGAGCGGCGCTTCGTGCTGGCCAATGCCGGGCATATCCAGAGCATCCTCAACCCGCCCAACCACCCCAAGGCCAACTTCGTCGAGAACGCCAAGCTGAGCAGCGACCCGCGCGCCTGGTACTACGACGCCAAGCATGTCGATGGCAGCTGGTGGCCGCAGTGGCTGGCCTGGGTACAGGAGCGCTCCGGTGCGCTGCGCGAGACCCAGATGGCCCTCGGCAATGACGCCCACCCGCCCATGGACGCGGCGCCGGGAACCTATGTACTGGCGCAGTAGCGTGGGCCGCGGATGAAGACCCGCGAGCGCATCCTGGAATGCACCCTGACGCTGTTCAACGAGCAGGGCGAGCCGAATGTGACGACCCTGCAGATCGCCAATGAACTGGAGATCAGCCCGGGTAACCTGTACTACCACTTTCACGGCAAAGAGCCGCTGATACTGGGGCTGTTCGAGCGTTTCGAGGACGAATTGACGCCCCTGCTCGACCCGCCCGACGACCTGCGCCTGGCGCCCGACGACTACTGGCTGTTCCTGCACCTGATCGTCGAACGCATGGCCCACTACCGGTTTCTGTTCCAGGACCTGTCGAACCTGGCCGGGCGCTTGCCGAAGCTGGCGCGCGGGGTGCGCAACCTGCTGGATGCGATCAAGCGTACGCTGGCTTCGCTATTGGCCAATCTGAAGGCGCAAGGGCTGCTCGTGAGTGATACGCCGGCGCTGGGGCACCTGGTGGAGCAGATCACGCTGACCTTGGTGTTTTCCCTGGATTACCAGCGCATCATCGGCCAGTGCGGGGAGACGGGGGTGGTGGTGTATCAGGTGATCATGCTGGTGGCGCCGCACTTGGAGGATGAATCGCGGCAGGCGGCGGAGCGGGTGGCGCAGCAATACCTGCGCTAAACAACCACTGCCCCTCAACCCCGTTGGAGCGGGCGATGCCCGCGAGCTTCTCGGTGGCCTGCACCGGCCCCATCGCGGGCATCGCCCGCTCCAACGGGGCCGTGCAAGGGCTCAGGCTTGAGGTGAGGGCGTTGCGACCTCGGGCGATGGTGTTGCTGGCGGTACAGTCGAACTGGCCGCTGTAGCGGGTGCGGCA
>Ga0308164_10001247_pt1 | contig 31056 bp, 37 predicted proteins | sample PhyTR2_FD_201031 | JGI IMG/M metagenome (GOLD analysis project Ga0308164, IMG submission 201031) | Phyllosphere microbial communities from UC Gill Tract Community Farm, Albany, California, United States - DLSLT.R2 | ecosystem: Host-associated > Plants > Phyllosphere > Unclassified | place: USA... | reverse complement strand
CGGCAGCGAGGGCGTCGCCGCTCTCCGAGGACGCATCCGCAATCGCATCGGCAAGCTGACGGCGGCAGGCATCCAACCGTTCGCGCGCCTCGTGCATCTGATGTTCGAAGGTGTCGAGGAACGGTGAGCCGTCCCCGCCAGCTGCTCGGTATGCCGCGTCAAACGCCAGCGCGAGCGATATGGACGGGGTCGCCTTGCAGCTATCCTCCGACCAGTAGCGCACCGTGCGTTCACGACGTGCGGCCATCTTGGCGCATGCGGGCCAGCCGATAACGCCGGCGACACGGGTCATCGCCGCAGGAAATGTAAGGGGAGCGCGGAGGTGCGTCATGCGCCTGCTGCCCGCTTCATTCCGGCGCTCCGATCGAAAGCGACGACCGGAGCGCTGACCTCTACTGCCGGAGCCTCGACGGGAGAGAAGGCCGGTGCTTCAGCAGGGGGATAGATGTCAGGACGGAGCAAATGACGCGACACGCCGCTCTCTGACTCGACGGTGATGACGTGTTCGGCAGGAAGCCGCTTGCCGCTCTGCAGCCACTTCCAGACGGCTGTCTGCGATACCCCGCAGAGGCGAGCATACGCTGATTGCGATCCGATCTTTTCGACCGACGCTTTCAGCGCTTCGAAGGGGGTGGTTCCTGCGTCCATGACAACCAGCTACAACTGGAGTTGTCGGCCTGTCAACAATTAGCCTTCCGTATCCGAAATAAACTTTGGTTGTAGGTATGCAGCATGATTGTGATGGATCGATTAGCCGATCGAATGCGGCATCTCGGGTTGAGCCAAGCGGAGCTCGCGCGCCGTGTCGGCATCTCGCAGCAGGCGATCGGCAAGCTGGTGAACGGCTCGTCGCGAAGCACGCCGAACATCGGAAAAATTGCGCAAATACTGAAAACGACGCCGGCGTATCTTGTTGGTCAGGTCGACGACCCACAGGAGGGAGCGATGCTGTTACCGACCGACGAGGTCATAGCTGATCAGCTCGATCTCGTTGTGATTGACGAAATCGACCTCGCCTTCGGTTTGGGCGAAACGTACACCGATCATGTCCCGATCGAGGTGACCCCACGCCATTTCCCGCGCGCCTGGTTAGCGGCTTTGACCGACGCCGTGCCTTCGATGTTGGTTTTCGCCCGCGGGCGTGGCGACTCAATGATGCCGACGCTGATCGATGGCGACATCGTCCTGATCGATAAATCCCAGACGAATTTCCACCAGCAAGACGTTCTATGGGCGCTCACAATGGGCGATGCAGCCATGATCAAGCGGTTGCGCGTTAGACCGTCCGGTCGCATCGCTATCCTCTCCGACAACCCGACCGTCCCGCAGGATGAGGTCGCGAGCAACGAAATTAGGATCATCGGTCGAGTGGTATTTATCGGCCGCCGGATGTGAAAAGCGATAGCGATAGCGATATCGATTGGACGAAGTTCAGAAGGGCTTCGTTCAACTGCCTCGGCTGCTAATTCATCATTGGCCTACTGGTCGTGGGCGTGCTGTTCATCCTTTGAGACGAGCGCTCTAGGCTGCTTCCAACTTGATTGCGGTAGTGAACCCACGATCTCCGATGCTGTGATCCACCTCTGTTACGAGCCATCCAGTGCCATCGATCGCTGCTTTGTATCCTGAGACCGTTGCCTTCTGTTCGGGCGCAAGATCGGGGCGGCCCAACACGGTCAGGCTCAACGAGACAGGCTCCCGCCCGGCTTTGGCGCGAGCGGCATTGGCGGCGGTCTGCGCGGCTTCCTCGGTCGGATATACGCGCGCTAGCTTCTTCGCTCCTTCCCCCTCGCCTGCCGTGAACGTCCGTCGCTTGCCAGCCTTCCGATCGTGCCACGTCGCGGCAACATCCGGTACGTCGTCACGCTTCTGGCGGGTGAACTCGTGACTGTCCCCTTCGCGCCGCAGGATAGTGACCGTTGGCAGCGCCTTGCCCGAAGCGGTCCGGCCGGTGCCGATCGGCGCGAGTATAAGCGTCCCCGCCGCAATCTTTGCCACCGCGCTATGCTCGCGACCAATCCGACGGAGAAACGCCAGATCGCTTTCCCGACTCTGAATTTTGCTGGTGACGGCGATGCCCGCCAGTTGAGCCGCGCATCGGGGCTTCAACTTGTTCCGGCCTGCGATCTCGCTGACGATCGCCCCCAGCGTGGTGCCATGATAGCTCCTCTCGCGTCGCGTCTTGATCTCACTGGCGAAGTCCGCCGCGCGGGCGCGGATCGTCACCCGATCGGGCGGGCCGCTGTGCGACACCTCATCGACGATAAAACGGCCTTTATCGACGAGGCCTGTAATCACGTCGCGGCCCTGCTTCCATCCGATCTGCAGCTGCAGCGTCGCGCCGGTCGGTGGCAGCTCAAGTTTGCCGTCCGTGTCATCGAGCACGATGTCTAACTGATCGGCTTCCTCGCCCCGCTTTTCCGACAGAGATAGTGAAACCAGCCGCGGGCGGACGCGGTCGGTTATGTCGAGCAGCTGCAGGGCCTCATCGAACAGCGTGCCGCGCAGATCCGTGCCGCCCATGTTCAGGCGGAAGTCGGGTATGTTGTTCATGATCGGGCCTCGTCATCTACGCGCAGCAGGTTGATGGTGAAGTCGATCTTGAGCGGGGTTCCGTCCGGCAACAGGTGGCGTCGCCCTTCGTCAATCGTCACGATAACGTAAGCGCCAAACACTTGCCCGGTGCCGTCGACCAGCGGCCACGCATCGCCGCTGTTCGCCATTGCGCGCAGCTGGTCGAGAGATGCTTGCCCGTCACTAAGCTCGGCATACGCCGTCCCGCCGATCTGGATCGTTTCGTCACCCGGCCCGACATATTGCGTGGCGTCGCGGGCGCCGACCCGGTTGGAGCCGGCATGTTTCCATGCCGACCGTCGCTGAAGTTCGTCATGGGCGAGCGTCGGGATACCGAACGCAAATAGTCCGAGAGCCAGCAGCATTAAAATTCGTCCTGATCAGCATAGGTGCCGCGGCTCTTGTTCCGGCCAGCGAGTGCCTCGCTGACCTGCTTCGCGACCATTTGCGCGAGAGTCTGTTCGTCCTGCCCGGGCGCCCCGTAGATGGTTATCGAGATGGGCGGCACAGGCGCGGCGCGGGCCGCTGCCTGCCGTGATCCGCCGGATGCTCCCCCGCTGCCCCCCGAAGCTGATGCGGGGACGCCGGTGGCCATCGCGCCGACAGCTATCGCGCCTGTCATCTTACGCGACAGACCATGAAGTCGCGACACCGGCCCATCCTCCCCGCCGGCGATGCCATTGGTCAGCCCCTGCATCATGTAGTCGCCGAGGCCAGCAAACACCCGCGAGGGCGAGTGAATGCCCAAGACGCTTCTGAACATACGCACGGCGCCGAGGCCGATGCTTTTGATCTTCGCCAGCACAACGCCGGGATCGATGCCGCGGAGAAGGCCCTGCAGGATCATCCTGCCGGCTGTGGCGAATAAGCTGGCGCCGGTGGTCGTTAGCCAATTCCCGGCCGCAATGAAGCCGTTCCGAATACCGCCCCAGAAGGCGAACCATGCCGCGCTGATCTCGCCCCAATGGCTCCACGCTGCATAGAGCAGCGCAACTGCGCCGACGACCGCAAGCACAACACCCACGATAGGAAGGAGGCCCACCGATGCGACACCGCCCGCGACGCCCATCGCCACTAGACCGGCATTGATGATGGCGATCGGCCCCATGATACCTGCCAGGACGATCGCGCCCACGCCGAAGACGACGAACAGCGCGGCGAGGGCCGCAGCGCCGATAACAGCCGCTTTCGCGAGCGCAGGATGCTGCTCTGCCGCCTTGCTGATCCAGCCGGCGAAGGCGGTCAGGCGTTGGGTCATCGCGTTGACGGTCGGTAGCAGCATGGAACCAAGCGTGATGCCGAGGATCTTGGCGTTCACCGTCAGTTGCTTCGACTGTTCCGCCGAATCCTTCATGCGGTCTGCGAAATCGGTATCGGTGACGCCGTTGGCTTTACCCGCTTCGGCGCGGATCCGGCGATATTCCTCCATGTTCTGAATCAACGGGCGCAATCCCTGCTGCACCTGCGCGTCCTCGAACAGGAAGCCCATCTTGCCGAGATCCCCGCCGGTCGCTTTCTTGGTCAGCTCCGCGATGGCTTCCAGCGGCGTCTTGCCCTCCGCGTAGGCCTTCTTCAGTGCCTTCGGCAGGTCTATACCGAATTTGGAGAATGCCTTGATGGTGGCGGGCGAGCTGATCTTCTGGATGACGTTGGCGACGTTGTTCGCAGCGCTCGCGCTATCGCCGGCACCCTTGCGGGCGATCTGCAGCGCGGCCGACAGGTCAGCCACGGCGCCGAGGCCGGACTGCCCCAGCGCCTGATAGCCGGCGGTTAGCGACGGGAATGATCCCGCCATGTCCTTGATCTCGAACGCCCCCTGCTTGCCCGCTTCGGCCATGATGTCGATGACGCGGCCCGCCTGATCGACCGGGACCTTCAGATTGTCCTTGGCGGCGAATGCTGCGGCCGACAGGTCGGCGACTTCCGCCTTGTAGGCGGTGGAGGCCTTGCCGATCGGCTTCATCATGATCGCTGCCTGCGCCGGCGTCATACCCATGCCGGCGAGAGTATCCACGCCCGCCTGCATGGCTTCGGGCAACTGGTTGGCGGCGCGGGCGGACACGAGTAGCGAGCGGCCCAGCTCTCCGCTCGCCTTGCGCGACAGGTTCGCCTTCTGACCGATCGAGGTCATGCCGGCTTCGTATTCCTGCGCCTGCTTCACCCCCGCCCATACGCCGGTGCCGATCGCGACGCCGGTGCCGATCGCCGCGGCGCCGCTCGCCGCCATCGATCCGGCCATGCCCTGCACGCGGGCGAATCGTTCACGCGCAGCAGACGCACGGCGTTCCCGGTCTGCCAGCTCACGGACGCGCCGGCTCTGTTCCTCGATCTCGCGATTGGCGCCGGCGGATTGCGTGCGCAGATCCCGTTCGTGCCGCGCGAGGTCTCGGGTCTCGACGCCGGCACCGCGCAAGCGCTCGCGCAACTGCTGCAGCTGCGTTGATTCTGCTTGGTGCTGCCGTGTGAGCCGTTCGGCTTCGGCCTTCGCCTTGGCGAACTCGCGCGCCATGGCCTTCGTCGGCGCCGTCGTCTGGCTGATCTCGTGACCGAGGGCCGCGGCTCGCGTCTTGGCTGCCTGCATCGCCGCACTGGTCGACTGCATGCCCGCCTTCAGCTGGCGGAAGCCGGCAATGTCCGCCTGCGTACGATCGATCTCTTTCAGCCGATCGCGGGTCGCCTTGAGGCTCTGCGCAAGTCGGGTGGAACCGCCCGCCATGTCGCGCAGCGGGCGGGTGACGCGGTCGCCTGCTTCGAGCAGCATGCGGATGCGCAGGTTACGATCGGCCATGTCAGCTTTCCGGGTTGTGGCGTTTCAACGCCTTCGCTCGCCAGCCCATCAATTTGGCTGGGAACATCGGGTCCATGGTTTCTGGCGTCCATCCGAATACGGTAGCGATATCGGCCATCGCATCGTCTACGTCTGCTGGGAGACCGCTTCCTTCGCCGCCTTCGGCAACAAAAAATCCATAACCTCGCCACCGAGCTGCATGAGGTCGGCCGGGTCGAGTTTGGCGATGTCCGCCTTGTGCAGGATCGGCATGGTGATACGCGGCAGCAATGTTTCGAGTGCGCCGTAATCGAGCTGCGACAACGCCATCAGCGTCAAGCCGCGCAATTCGCCCGAGTTGGGCTTGCGGACTCGAACGGTGGTGATCGCCTCGCCACCGGGGCGGTCGAGGGGAACGTCGAGGGTGATGGTGCTGAGGCTCGTCGAGCTATTGAGGGTCGCTTGTTCGGTCATGGCAGCGGCTTTCGTCTGGAACTGGAAGGGACGCCGGCGACACGATGTCGCCGGCGCTCAAGTGCGTCGGGTCAGTAGATCCCGATCGCGGCGCGCAGCTCGGCGCGCCGATCGATGCCATCGACAATCAGCGTACCGGCGAGCACATCGATCTCGATCAGGGTGACGCCGTTCCAGACGAGGCGGTAGAACGCGATGGCGGTCTTGACCTTGAACTCGCCGCCCTCGCCGAGCTTCTGCTCGCCCATGTCGATCTCTTCGTGCCGGCCGCGCACTTCGACCTCGACCGAGTCGACCTCGCCGGTGTCGTCCTGCTGGTAGGCGCAGGCAAAGCGGAGACCGACGCCGGCAACGCCGACGACGCCATACTGTGCCAGGACGTCGCGCATCGGCCCGCCGGTCGACCATTCGGCCTCCATCGCTTCGCTGCCGAGATCGATCTTGATGACGCCATCCATGCCGCCACCGCGCCAGTCGTCGAGCTTGCGCGTGAGCTTCGGCAGGGTGAACGATGCGACCTGACCGACATAGGCGGCACCGCTGTTGAACAGCATCAGGTCCTTGAGCTTACGGGGGAGACCCATGAGAAACTTTCCTTAGATAAAAGGGGTGCGGGGCCGATCAGCCGTTGGTGACGAGGCTGGCGAAGTCCTGCAGGAACTCGTCGGAGATCTCCTGCTCCAGCCCCAGCGCTTCGAGAGGCGGTACCGGGGTGTAACGGTAGCCGATCACCAGCTGCCCGGCCTTGAGGCTGGCGACCGGGTTCTTGTCGGGGTTGAACACTGCGACGGCGCCGAGGATCTTGCCGGCGCGGGTCAGCGCGCGGAATGCTTCGTTGATCTCGGCGACGATGTCCTTCGCGAGGCTGGGTGTCAGCGGCTTGTCGATCGCCCAGATCATGCCGGCAACGATGCTGTCGCCGAGGATCTGCGCGGTGCGCGTGGCGCTTTCGAACGTGAAGGCGCTATCGGTCGCGGCGCAGGTGCGGTTGCCCCAGAAACGCAGCTCGCCGTTCAGGCGGACGATCGTGGTGACGCCGGCGCCGTTGAGGATTGCGGCATCGCTGTCGGCGTCGCCGATGTCGAACTGCACATCTTTGGTCAGGCCGGTGACGCCGACGACGGGGACGTTCGACAGCGTCTTGTGCCACCCCTGCGTCTGGTCGATCGCGGCTCGCAGGCCGAGCGCCCGCGCCACGGCGAAGCTCGGCACGTCGGCACCGTTCGCGCCGAGTGGCGCCGTGAAGTCCGGCCAGATGAGCATCAGCTCGCGTTCGGTGAATTTGGCACGGTAGGCGGCAACTGCCTGCCGATTTACGCCGACCGCGCCTGCGTAGGCCATGGCACGCAGCCGCTTGGCGACCGCCGCAAGCGCTTTGGCGACGTTCTCGGGATCGAGGCCGGGGGCGCCAATGATGCGCGGGCGCACCCCGATTTGAGCCTCGGCTGCGAGCAGCGCCTGCATGCCGGTCTTGATGCCGTTCGCGTCGGAGCCGATCACGTTCGTCGCGGTGGCCGCGGCGTCGGCGCCGGGTGCCACGCGCACGACGACGACGGTGGTCCGGACCTGATCGGCAATCGCCTGCAGCGCGCTCTTCATCGTGCCATCGTTGCCAGCCGCTGCGATGGCATCGGTCAGCACCGTAACCTTCACCGGCGTGTTGAGCGGGAACAGCGCGGCATCGGCAGCGGGCGCGGTAACGACCAGACCGATGATGGCAGTGGCTACGGTAGCGATGACGCGGGTCGAGCTGGGGACCTCGGTCTGCGAAATACCATGAAACATTGGCAGTCCTTTCAGGCGAACGCGCTGAGCGCGGTGAGCGGGGTAGAGAAGGCAAAGGCGGCGGCAGGCCCAGCGACGTCGGTGCGGCGTCCGGTCACGACCAAGCGGGCGCTCGATGCGCTGTCGCCGGGTTCGAGGGTGATGCGGCTGATCCGCGCGCGACGTTCCTGCCGCTGCAGCGCAAGAGCTGCAGCGGCAAACACGCGGATCCGCGTCAGGTCATTCAGCGGCTGGTCGAGCAGCTCGGGGATGCGCGAGCCGTAATCACGCCGGCCGACGCGGGTGCCGATGGGCGTGCTAAGGATGTCGGCGATCGACTGGCGTAGGTGGTCTACTCCTTCGATCAGCTTGCCGGTCTCGCGGTCCATGCCGATCATGATTCTTTCATCCACGCGATCTTCTGTTCTTCGTCGCGCTCATCCTGAGGATGGAAAGAGCCATAGAACCGTGCGCCGGCAGCCATGTTGGCGATGTTCCGACGATCGGCGTCAGACAGCTCAATCATGATCGCGCTGTCGGGCTCTACCGAATGCCAATGATCGCCGACCTTCACCCTCATTGCGGAGGTCCCGAGATCGCGCCACCGGTCTGAACGCCGGTGTGCTTGTGATTGAGGAGGCTCTTGCCGTTCGCGACGACATCGCCGCTGGCGGTCATCTTGCCCTGCAGGTTGATGTCACCCTCGACCGTAAGCGGGCCGATCAGGTGGATGCCGGCGGGCGCCTTGATCAGCGCCTTGCCACCGCCCGGCAGGACGGCGCTCAACTGGTGGGTCTCAGGATTGTAGAAGATCCGCGCGCCGTCTTCGAACTCGACCAGCGTCGAGCCGTCGCTTGCCGGGTGCGGCGCCGCGTCTGAGCTGAGGCTCCCGATGACGATCGCTCGTTCCGTGTCCGCTTCGGGCGCCAGCACCAGCACCTGTTCACCCTCGGAAGGTGGCGACCAGACGCGGGTCTTGCCGACGCGGGCGCAGAGCCAAGGGATGTTGCCGGTGATCAGTTCGTCGGCGATCTGCACGGTGCAAGTGCCGCTCTTGAGGTCGACGGACGCAATGGTGCCTTCGCGGGCGAGGTCACCGATCAGGCGTTGAGTGTCGCGGGGGTCCATCGGGCGACCATGCGCGGCGGTTGCGCCGTTGCGAGGGGCTGCTCGTGTAGAAAGGCTTTCTACACGAGCAGCGAGAGAGGTGGCGACCGCCGAGTGATCAGCAAACCAGACGTTGAATTTCGGCACGATCGGCGATTCCCGCGCCATGGCGACGATCGATCCACTACGTAGCGTGTCGGGTCTTCTAGACAGGCTTTCTACAAGACCGCGATGCCAAGCGGCGATCCGGCTGCGGTGCCGTCGCCGCGGAGCGCCTTGTACCAGGCAAGCCGCTGCGCGTCGGTCAGAATGGCGGGAACGCGTGCAGCGTACGCCAGCTCGAACGCACCCCCGTAGATGCCGCCGCCAATCTTCACCGAAGTGGAGGGCCGGGCGGCACCCGCTGCCCCACCGACATTCGTCGGGTTCAGCGCACCGTTTTGCCCCGTACAGATGCGACCGACATCGCCCTGCGATCCCCAGCCGAATACGACTTGGTAGCCAGCCCCCACATAGGCAGTGACAGCGATATCCGGCGCCACGCCGCCCTGCGCATTGTAAAAGGCCCAAGGGTTGCCGTTCACACCCGCCATGATGCCATTGAAAGGGCCTGCCGCCGCGAAAATCCCGCCGGAAGCATTGCCCTTGCAGACAATGACGAATGTCTGATCGAGTTCGGTCGCGATGCTTTTCGTATCAATTCCGACTGAGGCGGGCGCAGGAACGATGATCGAACGTGCTGTGATCTGCGGAGCGCCGACAGGTGCCGTTGCCGCATCGGGCTTGGCTCGGTTGACGATCGAGGCGGCTACGGTTCCGCCCATGACGAATTCGTCATTGAGCAGATGGGCGATTCCTTCCGGAGTCCAGAGCGTCGCGATCACGTCCGCCTGAGCGGGACTTGCGTCGGGAAAGATGATGCTGGTGCCTGCCATGGGGGAGTCCTTATGCGAGCGTCGTGGAGGTGATCAGGCACCAGTTGTGCATGACGTAGGTGTTCGTGCCGACGGTCATCTGGACGGTATCGCCCATTGTATCGCGGATGTTAGTGCGCCCGCCGTTGCCGAAGCCGGTGCGGATCTTTGAGCCTGCCGGCACTGCCGAAGCGGCGACGATTTTGACCGTATCCTTGCCGACACGTTCGACGCTAATGATCGCGATCGCGGCGCCTGCCGAATCGACGAGGCTAAACCCCTTCGATCCTTGCTCGGGGACAGATGCGGTATCGAACTTGATCTCGCCGCTTTCCGGTTCGAACCGGACCATGATGACCCTGCCATCGCGGTACGCGTCGATCGGAGCCAGAGGCTTCCAGATGCCCTTTTCGATGACGACGCGCTGATAGGCTCGCGCATAATAGCAGCCGGCCCACTGCGAGCCTTTGTTCGTCCAGTGCGGGTAGCCACTGTTCGGCAGATGCGCGAGGTTGCCGACCATGACGAAGCCGGGTTCGCTTCGGCAGATGTCGAACTGCTCGAGTGCCAGATACGGGTTGTTGGCAAAGCCGTATGTCGCATGCGCAAAGACCTGATCGACGAAGCACAGCACATCGCCATTGGCGGGGTTCGCCGCCTTGGCATAGGTATCAAGGTTGGTCCGGATCGCCGTCAGCAGCGGGCGGTAGACGTTCGCCGGGGTCGCGTTCTGGTAGTCGCTCTCACCTTGCGACCAACTGATCGCTCGGAACTTGCTGGACTTGCCTGACGCCTGCGCGATCGTTCGCATCGCGTCGAAGTCAGCCTTGATCCAGTTGTGCTGCATCGTCCCGACCTTGAGGCCATCGATCGGGGTACCTCCGGTGGCATCGCAACTCATCAGCATCTGGTACGGTCGATCGGCTGGCGCGATGCCGTAGTCGGCCGAGATACGCTGCTTGAGTGCCGCGTCCATTCCGCTCGCTGGCGTTTCTCCTGCGTTACCATTCGTCCGCTCGATCAGCGGCACGAACGATGATCGCGCGGGTGCGCTGACACCGTCACGACGCACGCCATCGTTGAAGCTCAGGCCGTCATATAGGGCTGCGCCAGTGAGCGAAGGCACGCTATCCGCGCCGGTGGGCTTTGATTGCCCGTACCAGACGAACAGGTTGATCTCGGCGTCCATTACCGGCTTGGCAGCAGCGACGGCACCGCGGGGCGCGAGAATGCTAGAGATAACCACGCCATTGATCGATTTTACGCCGACCAGATTCGCGACTGCGAAGGCGCCGCTATATTTGATGCCGGCAAGCGCGCGGCCGAGCGGATCGCGCCAAACCTGAAGGAAACCGGACGGGGCTGCACCGGCAATCGCCGAGCCCGGCACGGTCAGCATCGTCGTCGTGAGGTTCGAGATTCGCGCACGACCGATCTTAATCAGTCCGTCCAGTCCGACGACAAGAAAGGAGCGGCCGAGGCTGTCGCGCAAGCCCCCCGCATAGCCGGCTGGTGCGTCCGGTTTCACCATGGTGGCGAGCGGCCCGATTGCGTTGTCGACGGCAGCCTTCATCAGGCTAGAGATACGAGCGCGGAAGGTGAGGCCGCCGCGAACGACGGGCACGGTTTCGGTGCCATCCGGATCGTCGAGCGACGGAAGGTCGTAGATTTTTGCCATGTTCAGTGACCTCGGGCGAACCACCGAAAACCGCCAGATGCGTCGGCGGTCGGGGTCTTGTGGTTTTGGGCGTAGAGTTGAGCACTGGCCGCGCTGAGCGACACCTCCTGCATCGTCGACTGGCCGTCGTTCGTCTGGCTACTGTTGATGATGGTGCCCCAGATCCCGTCGCAGGTCGTTGGGAACGGCCAAGGAAAGTTGAGGACGAATGTGGACTCGCTTCCGGGAAATGAGGAAACTCCCATCATTTCAACGCTACCGTCTGAGAACCGCCGGTAGCGGTTCGCACCGTCGACCTTGCTCTCGACCAGATAGATGACCCCCGCCGATGCGAGCGCGGCCGGCGTAGCAGCAACGTTGCTCGCCCCCCCCGCGATCAGCTGAGCTGCCGTCGCGGCCGGAACAGAGATGGTGATGTCGGTCCCGAGCGCGTTACCGCCGATCGCAAGACCCGACGTATCGACGCGACGCGTCAAAGGCACTCGCGCCAAGATCGAAGAGAGAATGTTGACCAAGCTTAAAGGCGTCACCGCCTTGGTGCTGATCGCGCCGGCGTCGGCCTCCGCAGCGCTCGCCGCCGGCACGCCGATTGTCACGTCGGCACTGAGCTCGCCACCGCCGACGGCAAGGCCACTTACATTTACCCGCCGCCCCAAAAACAAGCCCGCAAGTCGCGCCTGCAGGCTTTTCGGGGTGACAGCGCGCGCCGCGTCGGTGCCGTCCGCGGTCTCCTGATCTGTCGCCAGCTCGACGATACCTTTGGTCGTTGTCGTCGCTGGCGGGTTCAGGAAATTGGTATCGCCAAAGACTAGGTTGGCAACGTCGCTCGTTGGAAACGCGATATCGATCGCGAGTAAGAGCGACGCCCTCTCAGACTTTTGCCCGATCGGCGTGTCCTGCCCGTATACCGCGAACAGCGTGCCATCGGCGAGGAAGAGACCGAAGCCGCGGATCTGATACGTCAGAGCGGCATCGTCGCGCACGATCATGTGAACGATGTTGTCGCTTGCTGCCTGCCCCGACACGGTTGCGACGCGGCGAAACTCGCCGGGGAGCGCGGTCAAGGTAGGCGCGACGATAAAGACGGTGTCGGTGAAGCCTACTTTGGCAATCGTCAGGTCGATATCGTCCTGTACCTGGGCAGCGGTAAAGCGCCCCAAGCCAGCCGTTGTCATTACCAGTCGCAGTGCTGTGGTCATGGCCGGGTGTCCAGATACTCGGAAGCGCCGAACGTGATCGGTTCGCCATCCTGGGTTTGCAGAAGGAAGGGCCAGTCAATCGACGCGTCGATCGTCAGATTTGCATCCTCGCGGATCGAGACGGCGGCGCGAGCAACCCCGAGGATGCCGATCGCGCCAGCGGCTGTAATCGACTGAACCAGCTTCATGTGCTCGCGCAGTGGTTTGACGCGCGTAACCTCGCGGATGATCGCTTCGGCAAACGCCGCGGTCGCGCGCGTGCCGCCCGGTGCCGTATCGCCGACTGCAAGCGGGAGGATGATCTCGAAGGTGTGCGGCACGCCGCGTGGTGTCGTTTCATGCCATTCGACGACGCGCAGGAGCTGGTCAAAACGCGCTAGCACTGCCTCTATCGACTGCCGGGTACCCTTGATCCGATGCAGGGCGATCGACTGCGCGACAGCCTTGCGCTTCACCTGCTCGCTCCAGTCCGCATCCCAGCTATCGAGTGACAGGCCCCATGCGAGCCATGGTAGCCACTCGACGTTGATCGTCATGGGATCGAGCAGCGCGTCGATCGGGGCGGCAATGTTACCGGTGCGTGCCGTCGCCGACTCAAGCGCGCGTTCGAGACGTGTGGCGTTGGGTGGCAAGAGCGTCACGACGCGTACCCGCCGTGAGTGACATTTATGGCGGTGCAGTTCGCCACCTGTGTCATTGAGCAGACGATGTCGGCGAGGAGGTCAAGATCGACGCGGTGTACGCCGGCGGGGCTCAGTGCAGTTGTGAGGCCGGTGCGCGTGATTGCTCGGCCGAGCTTGCGGTTCTCTGCAATGAACGTCGTGAGCGCGGTGCGCGCCGCTGCGACAATCAGATCGGGATCTGGACCGGCAAAGGTGATGAGACGGGCGGTGACGACGTATGGAATGACCGTAGCGGAGGCGACGGTGACGTGATCACCGAGCGGACGGATGCCGGGTGCGGTAACGATCGCCGCCACCCGCGCCAGCAGATCGGCAGAGGCTGTGCCGTCGCCCCCGCGATACAGCACCGATACCAAGACCTCGCCCGGTGCGGGCGAAATGGCACTAGCGTCGAGAACGTCCGCCGACGCGTCCTTCGCGTGCTTCACATAGGCCAGCTCAGGACCAGCAACCGAGAAACCCTCAGGCGCGAGAACGATACGCTGACGCAGACGATCGTCATCCTCGTAGGCCGCTGCGGCGCCAGTCGCGGGGTTGGCTGGTGTAATAATCTGGCGAGTGACGCCAACCAAGATTGCGAGGTGATCGAGACGGGCGCCGGTTGCATAGGCGACAAACAGCTGCAGCGCGCTATCCTGAAATGCTTGGCGTAACAGCAGTTCGCGGTAGGCGGCTATGTGCAACAGTTTCACCGCGGGATCGCTGTCGATTGTCGCGTCGAACGTTGGCACCAGCTCGACCACTTTGGCGACGAGCTCGGCGACGATCTGCTCGAATGTCAGCTGCTCGACGACGATCGGGGCGGGCAGGCGCGATAGATCGACGGTGGTGGAGGTGGAGGTGCCGGACATGCTGGCCATGTCGTCGCGGCGGTATTCTGGTGGCTATGGTCCGCTCATGTAGAAAGGCTTTCTACACGATCAGTTCGGCGTCACGGCTTTGAGGATCACGTCGATGATCCGGTCTTGCTCGCCGTTGGTCAGGCCGAGCAGAACGCGTTGCGCGTAGCGAACCTTCTTGACGCCGCGGGTGGGGCTGTCAGGCAATCCGTCTTGGTGAACGCGGGCGATAGCGGCAGCTCGCCCACTGAAACCAACCCAAGCCTCGCCTTGGTCGGCGCCGGCCTTCAGGAATTTGGCGAGGCGCAGCTTGCGGAACATCATCTTTTCACGCAGCTGACCCTTGCGGCGTTTCCCTGTGCCAGGCGCTTTGCGCGGTGCGAACCGCTTCCCGCCGGGCTCCATCTGGCGACCGATGCGGTCCGACTGGGTCTTGCGAATATCGCGCGCAATTCGACGCAGCAGCTGGCGCCGGGCGCCGGGCGCCACGCGCATCAGCAGAGCGCCAGCTAGATCGTTGATCTCGGTCAGGTCGCTCATGCTGCCGTCGGTCCGTCAGCGGCAATCTGATCGTCTAGCAACACCTGCCAGAGCCTCGCCGGCGGTTCGTCGCCAGTGAAGGTATCCGGTTGCGGCGCGTCGTCGAGGTGGACCGTGCGCAGCTTGCCGCCCGCTTTGCGTTCGACGAGCACACGCTCGGTCAGTTCGATCTCGATCGTGATGTCAGCGCTGTCGCCGTCGAGGAGTTCGGACTCGAACGTGAACGGCTCGCTGTCGGGGCGACCGATCAATTCCGGCTGGTTTTGCGCAATCCACGACAGCACCGGCACAAATAACCCGTCGAGATCCCCAGCATAAGCCTCGATCCAAACGGTCAGCGTGTAGCGCAGCTCGTATGCTAGGGTTTTGCTACGGACGGCCGCCACCTTGCCCTTATCGACGAAGAGCGCGAGCTTGGCCGGGTCAGCCTTCAGCGCCGGCACCACCGCGAGCAGCAGCACCTTGAGGCCCTCCGCTTTCTTCACTTGGCAGTTTTCCGACAGGTGCCGGGCGCATTCCAGTCGATCAGACGATCTTGCCGGTCTGCATTGGCGCCAAAGGCCCGCGCGAGGCGAATGATACCCGCGCGCAGCCGCGTCGGGATCTGCGCGATCAGATCGGGATCCTCGGGCAAACCCTCGGGACGATCGGCACACGCGAGCAGCTCGGCCGGCGGACGTGGCGGCTCGACCTTGATTGCGATCGGCGCCGGCGCCGGCGGCAGGTCAGCGCGTCGGTGCGCGCAGCCCGGCAACGCCGTTAACAGCAGAAGTCCACTCACGATCGACAAGGTTGCGGCGCTCGGCTTGCGCATCGGCGGTCTCCATTCGGGAAAGGGCGTCGCGCATACGCGCGGCGGAAATACTGGCGTTCTCGATGTCTTTGGTTGCGCGGGCGTTCGCCTCCTCCATCGCGGCAGCAAGCAGGCGGGCGGTCTCCTGATCGGCTGTTGCTTTGAACGTCGCGAGCTCGGCCGCACGGCGGGCGCACAGCACCCCGCGCTTCGCGTCTTTCGTCTGCGACCAGTCGGCGCCAGCGCGAGCGCAGATCATCTCCGCTCTGTGCTGGAGATCGTCACGATCGGCGCGCACCTGCTTATACTGGACATAGAACCACGCGCCCCCGGCCGCGACGGCGAGCAGCACGAGGAAGGTGGCCTCCGCGCGGATCTTGGCGAAGAGCGGCGACAGCAGGCGGCGGATCATCGGGGTAAATCCTTTAAGCAAAGGTCACGCTCCGCCCGGCGCCGGCGGTCGAGGCCGGTCACGACCTTGCCGCCCGCCTTGTTCCACATCAGGAACGCGTCGCAGGCGGCGCGCCACTGGCCAGCGTCGAAGCGCCTATCGACGGTCGACTGACAATAGCCGCCGGTGCCGATGTTGTAGGCGAGGCTGATCGCCGCGGAGAGCTGGTTGGGATGGCCGCGGAGCGTCGGCGTGCAGGCCAGCACCGGTTCGGCGTGTCGGATCAGCGCGGCTTCGTTGCGGGCCACGCAGCCCTCGATCGTTTCGCGCATACCCGGCTTCACGCCGAGCGTTTCGCCGTCGCAGATCGTCCAGACATTGGCTGGGTCGTGCTTGCCCTGGTACGCGACGAGCCGCGGCCTGCCGCCCGACTCGAAGCCAGCCACTAACGGCGCGACGATCAACGCAGCAGCAACACCGATGGTGCCGATCAGCGTCTTGCGCTTCATCGGCGTCGGTCCCGAACCCTTAACAGGCGTCGGCATCACTTTTTCTCCTTGGACGGCAGAAGGGCGAGCAGGCGGTCGCGCAGCAAGCCGGGCGCTTCGCCCGCGGCGGTGGCGCAACCGGCGATAAATCCCGGCGCGGATTTGTAAGCGACCATGCCGATGAGGAAGCTGATCGCCTGAATGACGAACGGGTGCAGCGTGAACAGCGCTTCGAGCGCACGGCTCATGAAATAGCACATGACAACACCCACCCAGAGCCGGGCAAGCATCTTGCTCCATGTGATTCCGTCATCGACCATCATGCTGACCGTCGCGCCCAGCGCGGAGGGCAGCAGGCTCATCAGGAAGGCGAGGATCGTGTCGATCACTTCGTGCGCGAACTTGTCCATGGGTCAGCTCCAAAGCTGGACGACGTCGCGGACCAGCGGTGCCGGTGCGGAAATCGGGGGGATGGTGACGGTCATGCCGGCCGGGAGGGTGGCGCCGATGGCGGCGAGGCCGGGATTGGCGGCGAGGACGGTCGGGCAGTCCTCGATCCCGAGGCCACGGTCGCGCCAGATCAGGCCGTCGAGCGTGTCGCCCTGCCGCGCGGTGACGGTGTCGGCCATCAGATGAGCTCGACCACGACGCGGCCGACGCCGAGGATATCGCGCACCGCGTAGACCGAATCGCGGCGCAGCTCGCCGATCGACGGTTCCAGATCATCGACTTGGTCTTTACCCGCCTTGGTGATGTCGGCATCGCGATAGCGCTCGACCAGCTTCGCCTTCGCTTCGCTGAAAACCGCGGTGCGATAGAGCTGGACGAGGCGGCTCTCGCCGTCGATCTTCGGCGACGCGACCGCGGCGAGTGTCGCCAGTCCACCAAGCACACGCGTCTCGCGCCATGCCACGAGCTGGTTGCCGACCGTGATGATCGCGTCGATCAGCGCGCGGCGTCGGCGTTCGGGAGTCACGCCATCACGGATCCGCATTTCGCCGGCGAATTGCGCCGGATCAATGTCGGGAAAAAAACCGTCGTTGGTGATTGGCCGCTCTACGGTAGGCTCGTCGTTCTCGACGATCGGCAGGTCGATGTCGGTCACGAGAGATCACTCACGCCGAGCATCGTGCCGGCGACGAACAGCAGCAGGCCGAGCAGTGCGAGTAGGATGGCGATCGGCCGCGTATGGCGCGCAATCTCCGGGAGGAAACGGCAGCCGGCGAGCACGTCGGACAGCGCAAGCACTTCCGGCGAAACGACCACGATCGACGCGGACAGCATCACCCAGGCGCCGATGCCGAGCATGACGGTGGCAAGCAGGTGGGTAACGAGCAGCATGCGTGTGATCCTGTTCCGCCCGCCCGGTTATCGGGGGTGGAGATCGGGTCGATCGACGGCCCACAGCCCGAAGGCCCTCCCGTCTCGCGCGATCTGCCCCCGAGCGCCGGGGGGCGAGCTATGCGGCCGGCGTGGCGCCGGCCTGTTCCTTCGCCGCGTCGGCCGCGGCTTGTTCGGTTGCGGCGGTGGCGAGCACCTTCTGCATCTGCTTGATCCGGCCCTTGGCGCCGACGCGATCGTGAAGATCCTGCGCACGCTGGAGAGGCCCGAGGGCTTTGCGCACCGCGTCGAGATGTTCCGGGGTGCCGGGCTCCATTTCGTCTGCTTCGCGCGCCAGTTCGAAGCCAATGGCCTTCATCAGCTTGGCGCGGATCTCGTCGTGCATATCGATGGGCGGCGCGGTGAGGACCGCGACGCGTTCGAGCACCCACAGCGGGAAAATGTCACCGCGCGACTGCACCTTGAGGGCGTAGAGGGAGATCTCTTCCACGATCAGCGCAGGCGCAGATCGCTTATAGCGGTCGGGCAGCGAAACATTGAAACGCACGACATGCTCGGCCAGCTCGAGCGCGAGCGGCCAATTGCCGGTGTCGATGGCCCAAACCATCATGGTCGGCAGAACATGGTCGGCGCCGGACGATGGCAGATCGTTGCCCTCAGCTGCGGCGCCCGCGGCGAGACGCAGTTCGCACCATTCGCGGTAGTCAGGCAGCATGCCGCGCTTCGCTTCGATCTTCGCCTCGATCGAGTGAATATCCTTCAACCGGCGCAGGTCGAACGTCAGGCGAAGCATGATCTGGGCGACGGCTGGATCGACGCCGAACGCGAGCTGCAGGTCCTCGGCGGTCGCCCCGGCGTTGGCAGCCATAGCCATGGAAAGCCGATGCTCAAGCGCGGGCGTGAGCGCAGGCAGAGGTGGTTGCCCGCCCCCGTCGCTGGGAACGATCGATTGGGGGCGAGGCTTGGCCGCGGCTGCGGCGAGGCGTTCCCTATGTAGGCGAGCAGGGCTCATGATCGTGTCCGAAAGCGAGAGGGCGGGCATCTGGTAGGGCGGAAGGCAGTTACGCCTTCGGCCCAAGCTTGATGTTCTCGATGAGGCAGGCCTTGCCGTATTCCTCGACCATGAAAGCGTCGTTGATGCTCTCGTAGTTGGCGATACGGTCGTACTCCGGCTCGTCCTTCACCGCGCGCCGCGCCGAGTTGCGCTGCCAGTAGTAGGACAGGTTCTTGAGGCTCGTGATCAGGATGGCATCGGCCGGAAAGAACGGCACCTGCATGGTCGGCTTCCCGCCCAGCTGACGGCTCGACATGATGATGTCGCGCGCGACCTGTTCGGTCGCCTTGTCACCGGCTGCACTGACGATCTTGAAGTATTTTTCCTGCACGAGATCCGAGCCGACAATGACGACGAGGTCGGTCGCGGTGCGGTAGCGCTCATGGATCAGGTTGCCGATCGCGTCGAACACGAGCGCGTCGAGGTTGACGTAATCCGCTGTGCCTTCGTCCGACACATAGACCTTCAGGTTGTCCTTGGTGCCATGGCTCATCACGCGACCCGGCGCGTAGGTCCGCATCTTGTAGGTCCAGCCCCAGTTGACGTCCTGCAGCAGGGGGAATGCTTCGCGATCGGTCTCGACCGCGGCATCGACGCCATTGAAGCCGATCGTGATGATATCTTCGGCCTTCTGCAGGATCACCGCGTCGCGGACGAGCTGCTGGAACTCCGGCTGGTGCGCCCAGGCATCCAGCAGGGCATAGCCCCACGAATAATCGTAATCGGTCTTCTTGCAGAAATACTGATCGATCTTGTCGTTGGCAGTCGGATCACTGGGATCGCGACGATGGCCGGCAGCGGTGTTCGTGCGACTGGCGAGCGAACGACCAACGCCCACGCCGACCCGCTCGCCCTGCTGCGGACCAACTGGGATGACGTTGATGCGGCTCATGAAGTCGCTGGTGAGCTGCAACTTGGCCTGCAGGCGCTGCTCGATCACCGGCGCGACATTGAACTGCTTCAGCTCGCCGGGGATGACGGTCAGGGAGGGGTCGAGGCCGTTCAGCTCGGCGAGCTTGCCGACAAAGCCGTTGAACTTGAGGCGGGTTGCGATCTGCATGGTGGTGTTCCTGGGCGAGGGACTAAAGGATGCGGCGAACTGCGATCAGCAGTCGGTGGCGTATTGCGCGTCGACCGACCCGCCCGAGTGCGGGGCGCGAGAGAAGCTGTTCGGCGTCTCGGTTGTTTCGAGCTTGGTCTTCAGCGTGGCGAACTCGCCTTGCATCGTGGCCTGCAGGGCGCTCACCGGCGCCAACGCAGCGGCGATCGAGCCGCTAACCGCGGCCTGCAGCTCTGTGGTGAAAGCGGCAAAATCGAAGTTGTCATTCGCCGGCTTCGGCTTCGGCTCTTCCCTCTGCTTTTCGGGTTCCGGCGCCTTGAACTTGGCGGTCAGCGCGGAGAAGAAACCGGCGATTGCGCTTTCGACCTTCGCCGGGTCGGCGGGCGCCGCTTCGAACTCGATCGCGGCCGGCGCATCGCCATGAGCGAGGATCGTGCCGGGACCGCTACGCGAGAATTTGAGGGCCTGCGTGGCAATGCTGGCGGGATTGTCGGTGAACGCCAATGCGAGCATGCCGACCTTGCCGGTGCCGGCGTAGCTGTCGGTCAGCTCTACCGACGGGAAGGGCTTCTGATCCTTGGCAGCGAGCGCGACCAGCTGGTCGTTTGCATCGACCTGACAATAGAGCGCCTCGCGCTTCTCGGCCTTGCCGGCGATCACGATGTCGTCGGTCTGCTGCTTGACTGCGATCACGCTGCCATACCCGTTGAACGGGGGCTCGGGGCTGTAGCCCGAGATGTGCTCGATATTGATGCGCGGGGTGTAGCTGTCGGTGTTGAACGTCGCCACGATGTCCGTGATCATTTCGGGCGTGATCACCCGGCCATCGCTGATCGTCTGACCTGCGACGAAAGCGCGGAAGAACTTGCTTTTGGTGCCCATGGCGCTGCGGTCCTCGGTTCGAAATCTGACGAGCGGCGCGATGCCGCGTTGAAGGCCTGAACAGGGACCGAAGCGGGGCATCTTCTCAAGGCGCCGCTCGTGTAGAAAGCCTTTCTACACGAGGACCGGGGGGCGGCGGACGCGGAGCCGTGGCTAGGTCTTGCCTCCATGAGCAAGCTCGCACCCGATATTGATATGCCGCTGCCGCACGCGACGTTCCCGATCCCGGTGACGGCGCAACGGATGGCGCGCAGCCTCTATTGGCGCGGCTGGGGCATCACCCAAATTACCGACGAGCTGGGGCAGCTCGGCTATGGCAACGACGAAAACGGCAAGGCCTATGCGCGGGCGACGGTCGAGAGCTGGAAGCAGCGCGGCCGATGGGATGACGCCTCCTGCCTCGACAAGATCGAGGACTCGATCGAGGGGCGGCTGAATACCCTCATCTGGAAGGACAAGAAAAGCGGCGCCGAGTTCAAGGAACTGGACGCGCTGCTGCGCGGCGTCGTCGCGACCGCGAAGATCCGGCGGTACGAGGCGCCCGGCGGTCACGAGGGCGACATCAACGATAAGGTCGCCAACCGGAACAGCGGGCCGAAGAAGGACAAGGCGCCGCAGAACCATTTCACTGCCGAGCAGATCGACCAGCTTAAGGAAATCTTCCACCGGGAGAATTTCGAGTACAACGAGCTTTGGTATGAGAACCGGCATCAGCGCACACGCATGCTGCTTAAGTCGCGCCAGATCGGCGCGACGTTTTACTTTGCTCGCGAAGCGCTACTTGACGCGCTTGAAGGTGGTGGCAATCAAATATTTCTGTCGGCGTCGAAAAATCAGGCGCACGTCTTCAAGAAATATATCGTGGCATTCGCCGCGCGCGTTGGAGTCAAGCTCAAGGGCGATCCGATCATCGTGTCGTCGGAGCTGCTGCCCGATGACAAGCCTACCGCCGAGCTGATCTTCCTCGGCACGAACGCGCGCACCGCGCAGGGCTATACCGGCAACTTCTATTTCGACGAGTTCTTCTGGACGTTCGGCTTCGACGAGCTGAACAAGGTCGCGAAGGCGATGGCCAGCCATAAGCACTGGCGCAAGACGTACCTATCGACGCCGTCGACCGTCGCACATCAGGCCTACGGACTGTGGACCGGATCTTCCTACAATCGGCGCCGCAAGAAAGCCGATCAGGTCAAGATCGACGTCACCTATGACGCGCTGAAGGACGGCATGCTCGGCGCCGATCGGATCTGGCGCCACATGCTGACGCTGGAGGATGCGGCCGAGCAGGGTTGCGACCTGTTCAACCTCGACGAGGTCCGCGACGAAAACGCGCCGGATGAATATGCCAACCTCTACGGATGCCAGTTCGTCGACGACAGCCTGTCCGCGTTCAAGTTCAACGACATCCTCGCTTGCACCGTTGATACTCTGATCGAGTGGAAGTGGTTCAACGTCCTCGCCGCGCGCCCGGTCGGCAATCAAGCGGTGTGGGCGGGATACGATCCGCAGGGCAGTGTCGATGGCGACAATGCGGCGCTGGTCATCGCGCTGCCTCCAAGCGGGCCGGGCGGCAAGTTCAAGATCCTCGAACGACATCAGCTACGCGGCGACTATCAGGAACAGGCCGAGTTCATCATCGCCCGACTGTCACGGTACAACTGCACCTATTTCGGGATCGACGCGAACGGCATCGGTGATGCCGTCTATCAGCTGCTGGTCGGCAAGGTCCGCGGGCTGACCAAGATCGACTATTCGCTCGAAGCCAAGACGGCGATGGTCATGAAGGCGCAGCACAGTTTCCAGCGCGGCCGGATCGAGTTCGACGGCGGGTGGATGGATCTCGCCTCGGCTTTCCTGTCGATCAAGAAAGCGCTCACGACGTCCGGCCGCGCCGTCACCTTTAAGGCCAGCCGCACCGAAGAGACCGGCCATGCCGATCTCGCCTGGGCGACGATGCACATCATGATCAACGAGCCGCTCGACGGCCAAGAAAAGCCCAAGGGCTCGATGGAGATCTTCTGACATGAACCAACTGCCAACCTTTGGTGCCTCGGCAACCCGCGCCGACGCCGGCGATGCTGTGCAGGCGTTCACGTTTGGGGATCCCGAGCCGGCGATCGGCGGGCGGCAGCTGCTCGACATGCTCGAATGTTGGCACAACGGCCAATGGTATGAGCCGCCCCTGCCCCTCGACGGACTGGCTCGGGCGTTCCGCGTCTCGCCGCATCACAGTTCGGCGATCATGTTGAAGCGCAACCTGCTTGTCGCCTCACTCGACCCGAAATCGCTGATCACCCGCGCCGAATTTGGCAAGATGGTGCAGGATTATCTCGTGTTCGGGAACGCGTATGTCGAGGTGAAACGCAACACGTTCCGCGACCCGTTGCGCCTCGTCCATTCGATGGCTCGCTATACCCGCCGCGGCGTGGTCGATGGCCAGTTTTGGTGGGTGCCGGGGATAAAGGATGCAATGTTGTTTCCCCCGGCGAGCGTCGTGCAGGTGATGCAGCCCGACGTGAACCAAGAGATCTATGGCGTTCCCGAATATCTGAGCGCGCTACAGTCAGCGTTGCTCAATGAAGCCGCGACGCTGTTTCGGCGCCGATACTACCTCAACGGCAGCCATGCCGGCTACATCCTCTACGCGACTGGCGAGATCGACAGCAAAGACACGGACGCGCTGAAAGAGGCCCTGCGCCAGTCGAAGGGGCCGGGCAACTTCAAGAACCTGTTCGTCCATGCCCCGAACGGCAAAGAGGGCAGCATCAAGATCATGCCGATCGCCGAAGCAGGTGCGAAAGACGAGTTTCTCGGGATCAAGAACGCGACGCAGGCCGACGTGATGGCGGCGCATCGCGTGCCGCCCCAGCTGCTCGGCATCGTGCCGGCGCAAGGATCCGCGTTCGGCAACCCAAAGGACGCGACGGCGATGTTCTTCGAGCTGGAGATCTACCCGCTGCAGACCGCGTTCCTCGAGATAAACGATCGGCTCGGCATGCAGGCTGTCAAGTTTCTGGAGCGGGTAACCGCTGCCGCATAATTCCAGTCCGGCATAGCCGGGCGGGGGTAGCCGGGTTGCAGCCCGGCGAACCGACGAGGACCTGTCTCGCCACGACCATCGGCCACTGGCCATCCCGCACCCCGCGATTCGCGGGATGCGGTCTTATGAAGCGAGAACAGAAAGTGAACACTCTAAATTTCGTTCAGCCCGTCGCACCCGCTGCAGGGTACATTGGTGGAAAGCGCAACCTTGCATCGCGGCTGACCGCGATGATTGAGCGGATCGAACACGATGGCTATGCCGAGCCGTTCGTCGGCATGGGCGGCGTCTTCCTGCGCCGGCGATCGCAGCCCAAGGTTGAGGTGATCAATGACGCCTCGGGCGATGTCGCCACGTTCTTCCGCGTGCTGCAACGCCATTACGCATACATGATCGACATGCTGCGCTTCCGGGTTACCAGCCGTTCCGAGTTCGAGCGGCTGAAGGCCCAGCGGCCGGACACGCTGACCGACCTCGAACGTGCCGTTCGGTTCCTTTATCTCCAGCGACTGGCGTTCGGTGGACATGTTCGGAGTCGGCATTTCGGCGTCGATAAGACCCAAGGCGCCCGGTTCAACGTATCCAAGCTGGAGCCTATGCTCGCCGAGATCCATGAGCGTCTCGCGGGCGTCGTGATCGAGCAGCTAGACTTCGGGGCGTTCATCCAACGCTATGATCGCGCCGGCATGCTGTTCTACCTCGATCCGCCCTATTGGGGCTGCGAGACCGACTATGGCCAGGACGTATTCGGCCGCGCGGACTTCACCCGCCTCGCCGAGCAGCTCGCCGGTATCAAGGGGCGGTTCCTGCTGTCGATCAACGATACGCCGGGGGTTCGGGAGGTTTTCGCCGGATTCCACTTCGTGGAAGCTGCGACTACCTACACGATCGGCGCCGGTGCAAGCATGCGCGCGGCCGAGCTAATCATCTCGAATGTTCCAATCGGCTAGGCGCCCCACTCTGGTCCTTCAGGATCGGCGTACAGCCAGTCGTCCTCATCCGGTGCCGATGCCTTCGGGCGCGGCACCGGCAAGGTCGGAGCACCTCCGCCGAACCGGATGCGGACGGAGGCAATGTGTTCGTCCACGTCCTGAAAGATCACCTGATGATCCTCACCGGCGCGCATCCGCGAGCCGACCCAAAGGCACCGCTCGCGCGACAGGTATCCTATTTGCAGGTTCCGACAGCTGAACACCGCGACCGCGGCGGGATCGTGCTTGTTGTTAGGTTCGAGCACGAGACGCACCGGCTCTCCCGGCGCGCATAGCGCCAGTTCGAACCGCCGGTTGGTCTTGTCCGCGTTTGGGTAATTGATGCCGACGACGGCAAGGCTGAACTCTTCCACTGCATGCAACCTATAGAACAAAGTGGGAACATGCGTTATCCAGCGCCATGACGATTCGCGCAAGGGACCAGTCGGGCAACGACAACGCGGGGCAGCGTGCCGCAGCAATCGCTGAAGCGCGCCGTGCCGAGAGCCGATCAATTATGAGCAGGGCGCCCGCAGATCCGCGTGAAGCGCTGCGCAAGACAGTAGCCGGCGGGCGTGACAGCCTCGCAGCGCTTTCGCGCATGCTTGGGCATGCAGACGGCTATCTCCACCGCTTCATCCACCGTGGCATGCCGATCGCGCTAAGCGCCGAGGATCACCGCTACCTCGCAGATTACTTTGGCCTCACCGAACGCGAGCTGGGGATCCGTGACCTGTGGTGCGACCGACACTGATCGAGCTGGCGGTGCGCGTGCTGCGCGCCGCGGTGGACCGCGCGAAAATTGAGCGGATCGACGCAGCCGACGTGAGGCTCGCGCTCCGCTGCCTGTTGCCGCATGCCGGTGATCGGCAGCTGCTGGTCGAGTTCTGGGCCTATGCCGGCCAGCTGCACAACGCCAACCGATCCGATAGCTGTGACGCCGTCCTGCAATCGATCGTCGCCGACCTCCGTGCAGCCGGTCGCTATCCGACCCCCGAGGACGAGTCGCGCCGCTTCGTAGTCGAAGCGATGGCCGAGGCGGCAAACGATCGTGAGACTAAGCACCTGGTCGAACGCCGCCACTACTTCACCCCGCCGCCACGCCGCCGGTGACCCGCGCACCGACGTAACTTTGTTGCGCGTAAGAAAATTTCAAAAACGACGAGACCGATTTTTTCAGAAATTTTTTCAGACCGTCGATCCGCCCAGCGTTGCGACCCCAAACAACGCGCTATTCCCCCCGCCTCGCCCGCCAGCTTTCTGGGTCGCATTTGATGCAATATCCGGATCTGATCCAGCCCAAGGGAAAAGCGCGGCTCTCCACCGGGTTTGATGCGCCCAGCGCTCATGCGGAATGATGCACCCCAGAGGGGGCAAACGTGCAGCCCCACTCTTATCGTTCAGGCGGCGCTTTTGGGTGGATCACGGCCTAGCGGTGACCCGCGTGAGGATTGCTCTGCTGCACACTCGCCAGCCTACAATATGGTGACGGGTCGGGAAAACTATAACATCGCTAACATCTGGAAAATCGGAGCTTGAAACCCACGGGAAACTGCCAAAAATGAGGTTATACGCGAACCCTAATATTCAATAACATTTTTGCTCGAAAAACCTAATGCCTTTGATTTTGAAGGGTTTTTTCGGACGCAACTATTAGGGTTAGGAAGTATAATCAGGTTATATAGATATTATGGTGTTTGTTATGGCTCAAACCCGCAGAAAACCGCCATTGTTATAGATATTATGTTTTTCCCGACCCCTCCCAAAATCTGGGAGCATCTGCCGTAATCGGTGCGGCAGTGTGGCGGCGCAACAGATACCGCATCGCTTCTCGGCTATCGCAGCAGTTGCTTGACGCATAATAAGGCGGCAATCCTATCCATACGGCAGCCACTTAGGAGGTACTGAGTGGCAACCGTTTAGCGTACTTATACCCGCCAAAAATCACGACCACCATGATGATAACGACGCCGATGCCGCCCCATTCGCGTGCGGGAGCCAACAGTTTGATCAGTCGTTCAGTTGTTTCCGGCGCCGACCATAGGAAGCCGCCAAATAGACGTCCGACGGCGTGGCAAACCGCAAGCATGAACAGGCCTGCGGGTGCCCAGATATCGAAACCGTACAACTGGATCTTAGTAGCAGCAGTTACCGCTTTGAGCGGGCGGAGTACATAAGAAATTTCTTGCGCAGATTTCGCAAGAGGTGGCTTAATCATTTCTAAAGCTTGAATCGCCTGCTTACCTGCCGCCTCAACGATCTTAAACCTTCTATCAGATTCTTCCTCATTTATCCTTAGCCAGTCCAAAGCCCTTGGCTTTATGACGTTGGCATGGCGCTCCATATTCGCGCTGATAACATCGCGAAGCTTCTGTTGATAGTCAATTGGCATAAGGAAAATTATATCTATCTGTTTGTTCAGAGCCGCTGAAATAGAAGAATTGATTGCATTCGTATATTGTAGTACCGGTTCATCTGACATGCCCCTACTACTCAATATGCCTATTTCTTGCAGGGCTGATATTACAGATCTAGAAATCTCGCTAGGCGCATTATTTCTCAAATTATCCAGTCCAAAATAAGTAGACGATATACCCATGGAGATATCTTGCGTAATTTGTTGATCAAGATGATTTGATGGCAACTGCTCGAATGCCTCGATTGCATCTTTAAATTTTAAAGTCGGGGTAGCTTCTTGCGCTTGGCATATTATACCTTCTACGCGCGTTGCGGTTTCGCTTATTAACTGTTGGGTATTTTGATACCCATCTATAATTTGATAAATCTGATGGACGATCTGTGACGATCTTCGAATTTGTAGGTCGAGATCCCGTGTCTCGCTATACCAGATGACCCACGCATGAAGGAAACTGGCGATCGCCGCTATGGCTATCGCAACAAGCACAAAGCTTGCTTCAGCTCTTCCGATCTTAATGCCGAGGAACTCGATATCGCCGCTATTTGCGGAGCGAATCGCTAAAAGGAACAATATCGACGAGAGTAGTAGTGACGTTAACCGGACCTTGTGAAAGTGCTCACTAAGGCGCGAGGCGGTTTGGGCAATCGTTGACATGCACCCAATTTCGCACCGTTTGGCTGGCGCGGCAACACTTTGCAGTGGGCCTCCTGTTGTCTTCAGGTTGGGTAACCTAGCTTACCTCGATCGTCGTTCCGAGGCGATGAAGGTGCGCGTTCGTTGCCTTGCAGGCTCGTCGACCCACGAGCGAGTGCTCTGTGGTCAGGCCGCTGCGTCTAGGCCTCTTCTGCCCCTCGCACAGTCGCTCAGCTACCGCTTCTAACTCTTGCAGCGTGGGGTGGGGTCGTGAAAAAGCCGCTTCGGTCCTGTAGCTATTTTCAGCATAAAATTGTGCGTTTGCCGGTGGTTTCGACGATCCAAACGTCAAGGGTCAAGCTGGGAATACCAGCATCTTCGCAGCGGGGGGGGGGCGAGCGATTTTCAACTCATCGCGCCCAGACGCTTCAATGAGGGGTCAAGCGCCTTTTTAGACGGCGACAGTGTATTACCTGATAAAAATGGAGCTGGTAACACGGCTCCAACTCGTCTGAGTCGTGCGCTACACGGTCCAACTTTGTCATCAATTAGGGCCGCGCCAAGCTGCCCCCTGCCACCCAGCGCGTTACGACGATACGGTGCGAACATGCTTTCACGCCGGGGGCATCGCAACGGGGCGACAAAAAGCCGTAAGTTCGGGGCAAACGATATCGATAAACTCCGCGGCCTTATCGGCCACTTTCCAACGGAAGCGAAACTCGGACTGATGAGAAAAATACTGATTTTTTAGAAATGACCGTGCATCACCGAGCACCTCGGCAATCGGTCCGTCCATATAGTCCTGCGGATCTATCGGGCCGGTTACTTCTCCGTATAACGCTCGGTCTCGAACATATTTAATGGAACCGTAGTTCGCTGACAGACTCGAAAGATGCGCGGAAATAGCACTTGAGAATGCCTTAACATCTGTTATTTCAACTGCTGAGTCATAGCCCATCCGGTCGACAATCGTCCTGTCGACGTTTCCTTCGAACGTACAAAATAGCCAGTCATTGAGTCCACCTCGGAATTTACTGACGACGGTCTTCGTTCCATCCCAAACGGCAAGGACGCACAAGCCTTCCGTAGTGTCGCCGATCTCGGCGTCTTCGTACTTACGGTAGTAGTCAATTGATCCCAACCTGAGACCGCCGCGCTCACACAATGCCGTCGCGTGCTTCTCGGCCATCATCTTTATGATTGGGGCGCCCGGCAGCTGCCCGACCGAAATCGTATCTACATTCACTAAAGAAGCGAGCTCGTGTAGAGACAGCGGTTTGTCGACGTATCGATCGTGGAGGACCGCGCCGCACAGATACTGAAGATCCGGCATTCGAAGCCGCACGTTGTACCCTATAAGGCTAATCAGTTCAGTCGCCCGATCATGCGAGAGCACGCGCGGAACACCGTCCTCACTAATCAAAAACGGCTCTTTCCCAGGTGTGGCGTGCAGGTCGGCCAAGTTGTTCACTTTCGCAAAGCGCTGTCGGATAACATGATGGTGTGTTCCTCGCGCTAACTTTAGGCAACCCCGCCCGCCGCAGAACTTCGAAATGCAGTAACGGCCAAGCCGCTTCGACGAGTTCGCAGCAGAACACTATGGTTGGTCATGCTTCCCGCTGACAGCACAAATTTGGCTGTTCGGGGTTAGCCATGACGCCCGGGACATCGCAGAACGCCGCGGCCGATTCATACTAGGTTAGACGCGCCAGCCCATTGAAATTGCTGGTTTGTTCAAGGCCCGGTCGGAACCACACTCTTCGTGCTTTGACTCGGAAAACCTGCGCTGGCTCAAAACGCTCTTGGTATCGCGCTGGTATCGCAAACCGGTAATACCGACCCCTAGAAACGATGACACCGCTGCACCCTTCCCTCGTAAGTCAGCAAAAAGTGCAGCGTCGGGAGCAATCGCACTGCAGAGGTCAGGGGTTCGATTCCCCTCGGCTCCACCACGCGACGGTGACCGACACAGTTTGGTCTGAGATGAGCCGCTAGTGACGCAGCATCTTTGGTGCCGCCAGCCTATTACCGCCTCACAGTCCCCAGCACTGATAATCTATCGGCGCGGTGTGAATTAGGCCGGTTTGCTATACACGCCAGACCCACGTTGCCGTCACTCCGTGATGCTTGGCCGATCTCCGGGCTTGAGTGCGAGCGCCTGACGAAGCGCCGCCACCTCGGCATTCAGCGATGCGAGCCGGTCCGGCGTCATTCCCGATCGCTCGACGATCAGCGGGCCGAGGCACCCCGTCTCGGCCCAGCATGCCCTTCCCGCATCGGTCAGGCGAACCCGGACCTCGCGTTCGTCGGCCGGGTTGCGGATCCGTGTGACAAGTCCTGCGGCCTCGAGGCGTTTTGCCAGCGGCGTGATGGTGCTCGGCTCGAGCGCAAGCCGCTCGGCGATCGCGCCGATCGAACGACCATCCTCCGCCTCGTTGAGCGTCTGGAGGACCAGGAACTGCGGGTAGGTGATGCCAAGTCGGTCGAGAACTGGCTTGTACGCGCGGTTGATCGCGATCGTCGCCGCGTAGAGCGAAAAGCAAAGCTGGTCGTCGAGTGGGAGTGGGACGGACACGAGACGGGCTCCTTCTAGACCAGCTGCCTACCACGCAAATGATTATCGCGCAAAATGATACTAGACAGTGCGGCTGGCCTTGCCTAAATGATTATCGCGATAACCAATTGGAGACCCGGAATGTCGATCGACGTAAAATACACCACCGAAGCCACTGCAACCGGAGGCCGTGACGGTCACGCGCGGTCGCAGGACGGCCGGTTCGACGTTGCTCTGTCAACGCCAAAGGAACTGGGCGGCGCAGGCGGCGATGGCAGCAATCCCGAGCAGCTGTTCGCAGCGGGCTATTCCGCGTGCTTCATCGGTGCGCTGAAGGTCGCCGGCCAGCAATTGAAGATGAAGCTGCCCGCAGACGTCGCGGTTACGGCCAAGGTCGGCATCGGCCCGCGCTCGGAGGGCGGCTTTGGCATCACGACGGATCTGACGGTATCGCTGCCGGGCCTCGAGCGTGACGAGGCGCAGAAGCTCGTCGATGCAGCCCACCAGATCTGCCCCTATTCGAACGCCACGCGCGGCAATGTCGACGTGGGGCTGACGCTCGCCTGAGGCCTTCGACACGATGTCGGTGCAGGACATGGCGCTTCCGTGCTGTGTGCTGCACCGTTTGCTGGCCGGTAATCCCTCCCGGCGAGCCATCGTGTTGCAGACTGCGTACGCTTCCCGGTGTGCGACAGTCCCCGCCAGCGACGCTGCGGCGGTCCTAAAAAGCAACCTAGGATACGGCTTGCGCGGTTTCTGCGTTCATCTTGATCGAGAGCAATAAAGTAGTCCGATCGGGCCGGACATTACAGCGATGCATCCGCGTTCACGATCGCCAACACAGGCTTCGTGGAGAGAATGACATGGCTGTTAAATTCGCCGGAACGATGA
>Ga0308164_10001246_pt1 | contig 31071 bp, 30 predicted proteins | sample PhyTR2_FD_201031 | JGI IMG/M metagenome (GOLD analysis project Ga0308164, IMG submission 201031) | Phyllosphere microbial communities from UC Gill Tract Community Farm, Albany, California, United States - DLSLT.R2 | ecosystem: Host-associated > Plants > Phyllosphere > Unclassified | place: USA... | reverse complement strand
CGACCGCCGCCTTGAGCTTCTCGGCGAACGCGTCATACACCGCGTCCTGCACGTAGATGCGGTTGGCGCACACGCAGGTCTGGCCGTTGTTGCGGTACTTGGAGATCATCGCGCCTTCGACCGCCTTATCGAGGTCGGCATCGTCGAACACGATGAAAGGCGCGTTACCGCCCAGCTCCAGGGAAACCTTCTTGATGTCCTTGGCGCACTCGGCCATCAGCTGGCGACCAATGTCGGTCGAGCCGGTGAAGGACAGTTTGCGCACGATCGGGTTGCCGGTCAGCTCGGCACCGATATCGCCTGCGCTGCCGGTCACCACGCTGAACACACCAGCCGGGATACCCGCACGCTCGGCCAGTTCAGCCAGGGCCAGTGCCGAGAACGGCGTTTGCGACGCAGGCTTGAGCACCATGGTGCAGCCCGCCGCCAGTGCCGGACCGGCCTTGCGGGTGATCATTGCCGCCGGGAAGTTCCACGGGGTAATCGCCGCCGTCACACCAATCGGTTGCTTGAGCACGATCAGGCGCTTGTCCGGCTGGTGACCAGGGATCACATCGCCATAGACGCGCTTGGCTTCTTCTGCGAACCACTCGATGAACGACGCGGCGTAGGTGATCTCGCCCTTGGCTTCAGCCAGTGGCTTGCCCTGCTCCAGCGTCATCAGCAGACCCAGATCGTCCTGGTTCTCGATCATCAGCTCGAACCAGCGGCGCAGCTTGTTGCCGCGCTCTTTGGCGGTCAGTGCACGCCAGGCCGGCAGCGCCTTGTCAGCCGCCTCAATCGCCCGACGCGTCTCGGCTGCGCCCATTTTGGGCACAGTGCCGAGGATCTCGTTGTTGGCAGGGTTGTTGACCTTGATCGACTGACCACCGTCCGCGTCCAGCCACTGGCCATTGATGTAGGCTTGCTGGCGGAACAGTGTGGAATCTTTGAGCTGCATGTCGGCCTCCTAAACAGCATCGCCCGAGAGGCGACGCGAACAATTGATATCGATGCACCCCATTTGGAAGCCATCGTCAGGAAAACATTCCATCGGGTTCCAGCGCTGCGCAACGCAGGAAGGCAGGAAGACCGAACAAGAGCGTTTGAAATCTCAAACGAATCCTAGGCATTGCAGGGGGAAAGGACAATAGCCCGTTCGAAAAAAAGAACGGGAGTACGGAGGTGTGTAGTTTTCTGATCAGCGCCGAACCTGAACGCAAGGCAGCCGCAGTGTGATCAGGCAGCGCATAAAAGCCGTGAGCGACCACGGAGTAACCTGCGAAGGTCACGATCAACCTCAAGGCATTGCCGAACGACCCGATCATCGTCCTGGCCGGGCCGTGGCTGATCGAGTTCGACAGCGCCATGACCACCGCAGGGCCCGGCGCAGGTTTTAACCCACGCCTGTAGCGCTATCGATAATCCGGAAGCGTGAAAGACTGCACCGCCGGGGTCAGCGCCCTGACAGCACGTTTGCTGATAAAGGGCGTTGCCACAAGCCGCTGCAAGGCGCGCAGGATCTTCACCCCGGTCTGACTGCGAGGATGGACCAGACGCGGAACAAGTTTCGGCACGCTCTGCGACTTTTTCACCACAGGGCGCAGGACATATTCGTACGCGGCAAGCGCCTCGGCAATGGTGTCGGTCTTGGTGAGTTCGCCCGCCAGCACATACGCGCCAATCAGCGCCAGCGAAGCGCCGACCCCGCCCAGCGGCGTGACACACCACGCCGCATCGCCCAGCAGTACCACCGGGCCATTCGACCAGCGATCGATCTTCACCTGACGCAAGTCATCGAACCAGAAATCCTCCGCAGCCTCCATCCCCTCCAGCAGACGAGGCACCTCCCAGCCCGCGCCTGCAAACGACGCGCGAAGAAACGCCTTCTGCTCGGCAACACTGTTACCGACCGTCAGGTGGCTTCGGCCCTGCACATTAAAGAACGCACGCGTCGTACCGCGATTGTCCGGACGAACCCCCGCACTGCGACCGCCCACCGCGTTATACCAGCGCGCGGTCTGGCTATCGGTCGGTGCCCGAGGCACGGTAAAGAACGCGCTGGCCAGGTCCATCCGGCGCGGCTGATTCTCGCCGGGGAACACCAGCTCCCGCGTGCGCGAACCGACACCTTCAGCAATGATCAGCAGATCAAAACGCTCCTCGCCACCGCCCTCGAACGTGACCGACACGCCCTCCGCATCGTGCTCGACCGAGACGATGCGGTCACCAAAGCGATAGAACGCATCAGCAGACGACGCCTCATACAGCAGACGCGAAAGGTCACCGCGCAACACCTCAAGCTCAGCCGTCGGACCATCGCCCTCCAGACCGGCCAGATCAATTTTCGCCGCCGTGCGGTTGTCCTCATCGACCCACGCAAGCCCGGTCTCGCCGGTGTTGAGATCCTTCACCGCCTGCTCAAGCTCCATCAAACGCAGAACCTCCCGAGCCGCGCCCCGCACATCCACATTCTGCCCGCCATCACGAAAGGCAGATGCCTGCTCGACAACCGTGACATCGCAATCGCGCTGCGTCAGCCACCAGGCCGCGGCACACCCCGCGATACTGGCCCCGGTAATAAGAACGCGGCACGGGCTGCGCTCGATGCTTTTGAACTGATTGATAAGAGGCCCTCGGTGAGAACGAACTGACAGAGTGGTATGGGGAGCATCATGCACCACCACACAGCCGTGCCGAAAGCGCAGGTCTGATCCTTTGTGGGTGGAGGTGGGTGTGGGGTGATGAAAGGCTGTCGCCGGGTGATTTGTGTCGCACACCGCCCGCAACTGGACGCCCCGTACCCATGTGAGTATCATGGCGCCCGCGTCGCACCAGTAGCTCAGCTGGATAGAGTACTGCCCTCCGAAGGCAGGGGTCGTGGGTTCGAATCCCGCCTGGTGCACCATATAGCAATCTCGACCTGTCTCAGACAGTCAACGAAATCCCCCAAGAAGCCCGCCACGTGCGGGCTTTGTTGTCTCTGGCTATTCATAGCAGTCCACCCCTATACCTTCACGCCGTGTATGCCCACGTGTATGCTTTGCAATTCCTTGAACAGGAGGCATACAAGCCGTGAAACGTACTGACATCAAGCGCCGCCCGCTAGCCGACACCACGCTCTCCGGACTGGAACCAGAGGACGCGACTTATCGGGAGCAAGATGGCAACGGCTTGTATTTTCGGGTCAAAGCAAATGGCCAGAAGTCTTGGGAATTACGTTACAAAAAGCCAGACGGAAAATGGTCTTGGCTAGGGCTAGGCGGCTATCCCGAAGTCAGCGGTTCCCTAGCTAGGCAGAAGGCTGCACAACTGCGTGAAGACTCATCCAACGGAAAAAATCCGTTAGTCAGCAAACAGGCTAGAAGAGCTGCTGACCTGGAGGCAGCCAATAACACGTTCGAAGCGCTTGCACGGGAGTGGTTCGATTCAAGACGGTCGGGCTGGGAAGCTGGGACCGCCCGGCGAATCATTGGAGCTTTGGAGCTGCACGCGTTTCCAGTATTTGGGAAGCGGGTTTATACCGAGATCCTGCCTCTTGAGTGGATGGAGTTCCTGCGCAGCATGGAGCAGAAAGGGATCATTGACCAAATGGGCAGAGTCCGCGCCACGTGCAAAGAAATCTATGACCTGGCACGCGTCACTGGACGCGCCATCCATAACCCTCTCGAAGGCCTCAATAAATTCCTTCAAACGCGTAGCGCTGAAAATTATGCACACGTATCAGTAGAGGAACTGCCTGCCCTACTTCGTGCGATCAACTCTTACCCTCACGCGAAGGACGTTCGTTTGGGGCTCCGCTTGCTTGCGCTGTTGGCAGCACGTCCGAGTGAAGTTCGAGAAGCACGCTGGTCAGAGATTGACCTCAATAAAAAGCTGTGGACTATCCCAGCCGAGCGCATGAAGCGTCGGCGTGAACACGTGATCCCGCTATCCCGTCAAGCCGTCGAAGCAATCACTGAACTGCGCTCGCTTACGGGAGCATATCCGCTGCTGTTTCCTGGCCGCAAAGATCGAACCATCCCCCGCAGCAACACCGTCTTTCTCATGGCGTTACGCAGACTCGGTTATGCCGGACGTCAAACAGGCCATGGCTTTCGTCATATCGCAAGCACGATCCTTAATGAGCAAGGCTTCGATGAAAATCATATTGAGGCGCAACTTTCCCACGTGAAGGAAGGAATTGCAGGGGTATATAACAAGGCAGTTTATCTACCTCAACGCAAAGTCATGATGCAGTGGTATGCCGATCATCTCGATGAGCTTATGGCGGGTAATGTTGTTCAGGGACAATTCGTGAAGGCAGTATGATTGGCCACACCCGTACCCGTCTCAAAACCGGTGTAACTCGTGTATTAGGTGTAACGATAGATCTTAAATATTTGAATTTATTGAATTTATTTCGAGTTACACGCATCGCATCAGAGTTGTGCTCGGTGTGTAACGTAGCTGAATCGTGTAACACGACCGGGAACCCGTTGCCGCTGGTGGCCTGCCGCCTCCAGGGCCGCACAGAGCGTGTTGCTCGCTGGCTGATCTACGCAAATAAAGGGCGTGGGATGTGGACGTAGATTCAGGTCTCATGGTGTTAGACCATGTTCAAAAACTAGATGCCCTGCCAAAACCAACGGCGAGTCTGATCAGGTATCTATCTGCTCAGCCACTTTACAGCCTCTGCGATGAGCAGATTATCGACGCCTGCAACTTGATTGATAAATGCTGCTTAAGAATCCAGACAGATGATTTCGATAGCGACCTGGACACCTTGTGTATCCGCACAACCAAGCATGAAGAACAAATTTTCCAGTACGCGTCGACTGATGCGTCCTCCCGTGTAGCCCACTGGGTTCGCCATTTCACTGGGTGCGATTCCGCCACAGATAACCAAGCTCACGCAGCCTATGTAATGGCCTGCGCTGCAAAGGCACTTGAGGCTCTAAGCGAATGGATGCGCTCAGCCGAGCAAGATGCCTTCCCTCCGGCATGCAAGGTGCCGGACTGGCCTTGGGATTTCTACTGCGAGTACGTGTCATCGCAAGCGAGCCCAGACGATCGGATCAACGCTCTTGATCTGTATACGCTATTCCTTGAGCCGATCACTAACCTAGCGAGCTTACGCAACGACGAGCTAACTCCCGCAGTAGCTGAGGCCATCAAGGCGGCGACTCGGCGAAAAGGGGGAGTACTCAGCGGTAAAGATCGGAAAATCGAAATGAGTCAGCGTGATAAAGCTATCGTGAACTACGCGCTTGGATTGCTGAAAAATGGCATGTCGCGTCGCTATGTCACGACCACCGTGCATCGTTGGTTTGAGAGAGAAGTTACCAAGCCGGAAAGCGAGCGTCCTGATTGGGCCACTCTCGAAATGTCGAAACCGCTGACACGTAAAAGGATTGAAGAGATTCTCAAGCAACACAACCTGCTGTAGCCAGAATTTCAAATGGAAGTGAACTGCCCGCTAAAATCCCTCGCCTAGATCATTGCTCTCGTCAGTCCAAACCTATCGAGAGCTGTCCCTATGAGTACCTCTGTAACCGAGTTCTCTCGCGAAACACCTGCCAACGCTCCGCTGCTGTTCGACGCTGCCTCAACCTTGATTCGCATGCGCGAAGTTGAGGGAATCGTGGGCATGAAGCGTTCAACCATTTACAAGCTCATGCAGCAGCCCGGCTCCTGCTTTCCGCAGCCCGTCAAGCTCAGCGACAGCACAGCAAGGGGCGCGCCCGTCGCTTGGGTGCTTTCCGAAGTCCAAGCCTGGGCACGCAGCCGCATCGCTGCTCGCGATCAGGTGGCCGCATGAACAACCGCATGTCAAAAGGTGACGGGCCTTTCATCGACTCCTACAGCATCGGGTTCCAGCTCTACAGGCCGGACGAGCTCAACTGGAAAAGTCGCACCATTGCGGGCATCAGTTGGAATGGCATGGACCAAGAAGCAATCTTTTTCAATGCAGACGGCCTGGCTCTTCCTCTCAGACCCAACCCTTGGAATGTCCCTGAGTGGATACGCAAGCATGCGATCCGCCGCGAGTTCGCCAGTGTGCATGGGACTGGCCATTTTGCGATGAAGGAAGGTCGCCGTAAGGCATTGCGAACCGTCGGCCTCAATGACTGGGTGACTTACTGGCTGGTCGACCAGTCTGGCGGCTTCGCCAATGAGTCGAAGTTTTGGCAGGACTACGTGGCCACCGATCTCGCCACAGAACAGGCCAACAGCGAAAAGCTACACAGCGAAATGCGTCTGCAAGAAGACCGGGCGACTTACATCGAGCAGAGCATTGCCGAGCGTCGTGACCACCTGACGGTCATGCACCGCCGCCGATGCAACGAAGATCGAAAAATTCTCGCCTGGCTGAAAGGCGAAGTCCCGGCCCCGCTGTTTGATACCGAAGCGAAGGCGGCTTGAGCCCTCCCCGCCCCAATCTACTGGCCCTGATCTGGCACCAGAACGCCGGGCTATCACGTCACAGGTTCGGCGCACGCACAAACGAAAACGCCTCCGGGGGCAACCGGAGGCGTTGAGGTAAATCTACATGCACGTCAAATGTATTTCGCATCGAGCGCGAGTGCAAGTCGCTCAAACAGTTGCACATCCCAAAACCGGACGTTATTCTCTGGCCGTCGCTGCAAAATCAGCGACCGGGTTTGGCGACCCGATCTACAGTAGGCGCACAGGCGCCCCCATTACGATTGCAGGCGCTTTTTTTGTGCCCGCATCTCCGTTTTATGGCGGCTGTGCGTGGGAGACCTTCGGGTCTGCCGGGTTCCTATTGTCCCGGTTCGCCAACCTGCGCACAGCTGCCACCCTAATTCGTTTGGCGACGAAGTGTGGCAGCTCCTCAACAATAGGAGTTTTGCCAGATGCCCAGTCTCAATCCGTTCAAAAATCGCGCCGCTGCCCAACGTGCAATGGCTCTCGCCGCTTTACACGCCAATTCCAGCCTCGCCACACGCCTTGCCCGCTACAACGCCCACATGACCAAAGCACGTGCCCTCGAAACCGCAGGGGGTGCCCAATGAACAACGCCCTGAGTTTTTGCCTGCCCGAAGACCTGCTCTGTGTTAATCCAACAGCCGATGCCGGTATTCCCATCGACGCCATCACCTGCGCCGTCGACCGCGCCAGCTCGGTGCTGTTGCTGCTTGAAGACCAGTTTGAAAACGACGGGCCGAGCCTGGCCAACCATGTCATCGCCGCCGCCCTTTGGGACGTGCGCGGCACGCTGGGTTTGATACGCACTCTGGCGCTTCATGCGGACGATTTGGGCCGCGGTCCTGCGCAAGGAGGTAGCCTGTGAGCGCATCCTTCCAAGGCAACACCACCGGGCACACCGCGTTTGCCAAATACAACGCCCGAAACCAACCTCTGTTTAGCGTCAATGCGGGCGTTTCCTGCGAAGAGGCGTTAGAGCACGCCTCCGTGCTAACAGACTGCATCAACAAACTGACGCTTCAAGCGGGCATGAACGATGACAGCAGCGCGGCGTGGGCCGCCCATTACTTGGGCGATATGGTCAAGGCCATCATTGATGACGTTACCACCAGCCTGCAGTTTCCAACGGAGGATCGCCCATGAGCGCCTCCGGCACGAAAAAGCGCCCTTCGTTCGCACAGGTGAAATCTGCTGCGCTACACAACATCGACAAGGTCCTTGCTCACTGGCTTCCGAACGGGAAGCGAGTGGACGGCGGCAAGGAGTACACCGCACCCAACCCCACCCGAACGGACAAGCGTGCAGGCTCTCTGAAAATCAGCATTAGCAAAGGCACCTGGTCTGACTTCGCGACCGGCGACAAGGGCGGCGACCTCATCGACCTGGTGCGTTACATCGACGGCGGCACTGACGTCGAGGCCTGTAACAAACTGGCGGAGCTGCTTGGCGTAACTGCTGACTCCGCGCCTGCAAAACCCGCACCGGCCAAAAGCAAAGCCCCTGAGTGGACCGCCATTCAGCCGATCCCGTCCGAGGCGATGAACAAATGCCCGGTTAAACACCGGCAGCACGGCACACCGTCCAAGGTTTGGATTTATCGCGATGATCAGGGTCAACCGCTCATGGCGCTGTACCGTTTCGACCTCGGCTCCGATGAGGACGACAAACCGAAAAAAGTCTTTGCGCCGCTGACTTGGTGCAAACGCAGCGACGGCGAAACGACTCAATGGCGCTGGCAAGGACTGCCCGAGCCCCGACCGCTTTTGCGCCTGGATGAACTGGCGCTACGTGCCGATGCGGCGGTGGTCTTGTGCGAGGGCGAAAAGGCCGCAGACGCAGCGGCGGATTTGATGCCGAACCACGTGGCCACCTGCTGGCCGAACGGCTCCAACTCCTGGCACAAAGCAGACCTGACGCCCCTCAAGGGCCGCGAAGTGCTGTTGTGGCCGGACAACGACGCCAGCGGCAAAACCTGCATGGAAGCCGTCGCGAACAGACTGCGGGAAGTCGGCGCAGGCTCGGTCCGGGTTTTGGCGCTGGAGGTGCTCAAGCGCAAACCTACGATGGAAAACGAAGGCGCTGGGTTCGCCCCAGATGGCCAATGGGACGACGGCGATGATGCCGCCGATGCCGTTGCCAAAGGCTGGACGGTCGACCATTTCGTCGAGCTAGAGCGCAGTGGCGAGCTGTTTGGCCTGGTAGAGGAAACACCGGCAACAGAGCAGCCAGAACCCAAACCGAAAGCGAAGACGAAACCAGCGGCCAAGCGCCCTGCGAAACCGAAAAACGACCTGATGCCCGGCGGCTTTCGCCTCACTCCCGAGGGGGTGTTTTATGCAGGCGACGACGGCGAGGCGCGCCCGGTGTGTTCGCCTCTGGAGATCCTCGCCCGGACCCGCGATGACAAAGGTCACAACTGGGGCCTGCTCGTGGAGTTCGACGACCCGGACGGTGCCAAGAAACGCTGGAACATTCCGGCACGCACCATGACCGGTGATTTCGGCAAGGACGTACTCGGCCCATTGGTGGACATGGGCCTGCGCCTGGCTGGCAGTCGATCAGGCCGGAATGCACGTAACGACCTGCAGAGTTACCTCGGCGGTTTCGACAGCGCGCAACGGGCTCGACTGGTCACTCGCTTGGGCTGGCACGACAGCGCCTTTCTCCTACCGGAACAACAGGTAGGCATGCACAGCGAACACCTGCACTTCTACGAGGCCGGTTCTCAGCTACCGCCGATCAGCGAAGCGGGCACGCTTGAGCAATGGCAAGAGCAGATCGGCGCGTTGTGCGTGGGCAACCATCGTCTTGCGTTTGTGGTTGGCGTGGCTTTGGCTGGCCCGCTGCTGCACATGCTGGGTCATGAGTCGGGCGGCTTTCATTTGTACGGTGACAGCTCGGGCGGCAAGACCACGCACCTGCAGGTCGCTGCATCGATCTACGGCGGACCTCGCCTGGTACGTTCGTGGCGCTCCACTGACAACGCACTCGAATCCATCGCCGCTGCGCACTCAGACGGGCTTCTGGTGCTGGATGAGATCGGCATGTGCGATCCGCGCATCATCGGCGAGACGGTGTACATGCTCGGCAACGGCACCGGCAAGGCACGAGCTAATGATCGAGGCCAGGCAGGTCGGCAGGTACAGGAGTGGCGTTTGCTGTTCCTTTCCACGGGCGAGAAGACGCTGGCCCAGCACATGGCCGAAGCGAACAAGGAGCTGAAAGCGGGCATGGAAGTACGCATGCTCGCCGTTCCAGCCGATGCCAGCAAAGGCTTGGGCATGTTCGACACCCTCAACGGTTTCGATGATGCAGCGGCGCTGTCCGACGCGCTCAAGGCGCGAGTCGCGAAATACTACGGCACACCGCTCACCGCCTTTCTCACAGCGCTGTGTGAGCCCGACAAACGCCACGCTTGGTCCGCCATCCTGCGCCGCACGCTGGAAGGCTTTATCGCCCAATCGTTACCCGCGTCGGCCAGCGGGCAAGCTCACCGTGCCGCCGCTCGCTTTGGCCTCGCCGCCGCAGCGGGTGAGCTGGCCACCGCGATGGGGATAACTGGCTGGCCCGATGGCACAGCCACCACCGCTGCTCGGGTGTGCCTCAACGCATGGATGAACGAGCGTGGCGGCGTCGGTAACTTCGAAGGTGACGCAATCGTATCGCGACTGCGCCAAGTCATCGAGCGCTTCGGCGAGAGCCGATTTACACGCTGGGAATCGGCAGCGGCAAAGATCGACGAACACGGTCCGCGCACTATCGACCGGCTGGGCTTTCGCAAGACGATGGAGCACGGCTTGGGCGACTCCCTGCACACCACCAACACGTATTACGTGCTGCCTGAGTCCTGGCGCTCGGAGATCTTCCGGGGCATGAACATCAATGCGGTGAACAAGGAGCTGCTTCAGCGCGGGGTCATTGAGCCGGGGAACGACGGAAAAGCATCGAGCCTGGTCCGCCTGCCCGGCCTGGGCACGCAACGCTGCTACATCGTGAAGACGATTCCGGGATTGGCTGAAAGCGAGGCTCGGGCTGCCTGAGTGCATCCCCGCTGATCGAGGTAGCGTCGGCTGATTCCCGGCCTCGCCAGCCACTTATACAACTCCCAATCGAATTGAACAGAGACCAGACACATGAATGAGATCCAAGCACTGAAAGATCGCCGGCATCAATTGCTGAAAGAGGCTGACCAGTTGCATACCCAGATGCTGCCTTTTGAAGCCGCGCTGGAGAATGAGCAGTCCATTGAGCCCGCCCAAGAGCGTGAGTTACGCGACAAATACAACGAGCTGAAAACGCGTTTCGATGCGCGCAAGCACGATGCTGACCTGTTGGATCAGAAGATCAATCGCCGCGAGACTCTCGTCAACAGCCATTCCCTGATGGCCGGTTACGCCGAGGCCATGAACAGCTGGAAAGCCGATGAGCAGGAGCTGAACGCAAAACGTCAGAGCCTCAGCATCCGTCTGGAACAGATCAAACAACAGGCAGCAGAGGATATGGCCAAAGCGCGCCAGGCCGAAACAGACGCTGCGACTGCGTATGCACAGGCAGTCGCATGGGGCGACACCGAAGGCGAAAAGACCGCCAACGCCAATGCGCAAAAAGCCGCAAAAAACCTGGTAACCGCCGCCGAACATAATCGTCGACAAGGCCTGATCATATCCGCGCTGGAGCAGGAGGTGCTCACCGTAGATCGGTACATCGCCGAGGCACAGGAAAAGCACAGGGGCATAGAACGCAACGCCCTGTGGCTGTCACAGACAGTGCTGGAAGAGAGATGGAACGAGGCCGCTAAAACACTCTTCGATGTGGGCGGAAGGCTCTGGGCGAATTACAACCTGCTCGGCATTGATCAAGTGAGCCTGTTGAAACTAGCCGTTCCACAAGCAGGCGAAAGGGTCGGGAACTGGACGTGGCATGAACTATCCGACCGGGCGCGCAGCCACAGCGCGCAGGATTTGCTACAGCTCAACGACTTTCCGACGTCTCAACAGGCGGCACTTGTGGGCCATCAGGAGCAACGGAAGAATGAAGACGGTGAACAAGCCGGTTCAGAATATCATTAGTTGGTCCGATAGGCGAAGATGTCGCAAAACACATCTGAATATACTATTGAAAACTACCGACGCAATCTCCGCCAAAATCAGCCAAATGCAGGTGCTGAAGATCAAAGAGGTTAATGGGGAAGTTATCGAGGGATGACCCGAAAGATACAATACGCTTGACAAGAAAGGGCCCATGCGGGCCTTTTTTTTCAGAATTTTTTGTTTAAGTATAGCAGTCCTTCTGCAAATTTTATTAATAGGGCTACTGCTAAATACCTACAGAACATGCATAGTATTTTATCTTACGATACAGTCAGCATGTGCTAGGTTCGTCTACGAAAGTTAGTTTTTAGATAAAACAATAAAGCTCTTTCAGAGCTCATGGATAAGGAACGATAAAAACTATTCAATCTAGAGGCTATAAAAACGTTCCAAATCCTGCTTTTAAAACCTAAGCGCATATAAGTGTTTCCACAACTCCAACATCAACCATCACTCTGTTGTGATTACTGCATCCACTAAATAAAATTTCCAATGAGGATTAGCTCTATTAGTGGAGAGAGTTGCTTTCAGTTAGCCTAGCCAGGCTCTTTCTATTCTGCATTCCAAATAGTGGGTGGAAGGCATGCTAACGCTGCAAATTGCCGAATGCACATTGTGCTTTCGAGCTCTTGCATAGATCATCAATTTATATATTGTTGAGGTGATTTCAGCACATGTGGATGTCGAATACGAGTAAGAGGTTGCCAACGACGGCAGGTTGCACATAGAATGTGAGAACCTGCCGCCCGATAAAAATTTTTAGTTATAATTAACACCTCCAGCCTTTGGACATAGTATACAGGCTTGATCTGTAGAGCTGCGATAAAGCCTATTGTAAAGCTGTAGCGGGCTTTAACCTAAACTTAAGGATTTACCAGCAAGCTCATTTAGAAGCAAGATTCAATGCCGAGCAACGTCACCCCAAAGACTACACCACTCAACACTAATAAAAATACAAGCATGTTTCATACGACCTTAAATTACCAAATTTGAAACGAGGTTAAAATGTCGCTCAAAAAGCTATTCGAACAAGATGAACTCGACCCACAGCTTGAATCTTTGGACCTCATGACTAGCTATCATTCAACCATGAGATTTCTTGAGTTATTTCAAGCAGCAATTTTCTCTAAAGAACATCAGTCTCGGTCAGTATTAAGCGTTTACGCTGAATTCCTACACTCTCAAGGGCTGATAAATACACCAGATGATTATCCAAGCGTAATCAGCGGGCATTTGGATAATCCAAATGAAATTCAAGCCATAAGAAATTTGAAATTCCCTATGGGACTAGGTTCATTGTCTGCCTACATGAGCATGAATCTAGGTATCGCCAGGGAAATTGCGGGAGATAAAATCCCCAACAAGTCCACCGAGAAGCTTAAGTCAGAATGGTTCCTTGATAAGTTTGACATTATCAAAGATGAATTGCATGAGAAGCCCACAATCAGGAGAGTTCTCAAACGCTTGCGTAACGCTGTAAGTCATCATAACTTCAAGCTTAGGATACCTCTATCCCTAGTGAATGAGCGTGATATCAGAGACCAAGTCGAAGTCACCTTTTATGATTCGGACAAGTCTAACGGCAATGATTTTTATGCTAAAGCACGGTTCAGAACTGTCGAAAACCTGATGGAGAAACTGCGAAGTACTGTTTATGAGTTTCACACTTGCCCACCTTTTGAGGAGGACATATATAAAGATAATGCGATAGTTGATTATGTATCTGCGTGCTTCAAACACTTTAGTAGATCGTATGCACGCCGCGGTTTGAAATTCGAAAGCCTGACAATGCTCAACCCTATCGATGCATACAGAGTTCAAGCACAGACAGGATGTATAGAGATTTCTCGATCAGACACATTGTTATACAAAGCGTCCATGAAGGTAAACGATAAAAACTGCGAACCCCAATATTTAGAAATTCCCTTTCTTGCAAATAACCGACAGAATGAGATTATGATAGAGGATGACCTCTACGACTTAGGCGCGTCTCCCATGGACTGGATGCTTAATCATGCAAAATCGCCTTTGTGTCGCCTAGAAAAAAAGATTATAAGCATGTTAGACGATGCGATTGAAACTCAAAACTTAGAAGCTACATCACCATCTACACGAGACACCTGATACAGCGCCCACCCCCAGTTTATAAAACAAGTTCCAGCCATATTTAGCTATCCCGCCGTTAAACAGCCGCGACTGCGGCTGTAACTTCAAACTTGCGTCATACTTAATGTATAGCTACTATACCGTATACAAATTCACACTAATGATTGATACAGACGACTGAAAAATCTCAGCCCTCCTTATCATCTTTTATTTTAGATTCCACCACCGGACGATTGCTTCAGGTGTATTTTTTATCACTTCGGCATTCTTCACTTCATCCAAATTAATTATATAAATAATATTTGAAAGAGTAATAGGCAAAGGTAGTCGCGACGAAATGCAAGCGAACAGCTTACTTCTATCATATCTATAAATACTTTTTGCAAGATCAGGCACTTTGCTTAACAGGCTCAAAGCCTCGCTATCTTTAATGGATTCCTTCATGCGGAGCCGAAACTTATTCTGCAACATGGCACGCCAATTTTTATTCTTATAATGAGTATGGGATATATCTTCAAAAAGCTTAAGCAATGTCCATTCGCTGGTTTCTAGAGTTGCATAAACGCCGTTAAGTGCTCTGTTTTCTGTGTTAAGCTCGGCCCAGTCATCTTTGCATTTATAGCGAAGATCATGATCAATCTCGTGCCACCCTTCAGATAGTATTGTACGGAGCTGCACTTCAAACGTATTATCTACCAAGCCGATATGATCACTTCCAACTATTGAAGTAACGTCAAAGTTTGACGGCAAGCGAAACATTAAATTGCACCTATTAGCTTTGAAGCTTTCGTGCTCAAGCATATCGATTTGAGAATCCTCGGGAATAAAAGTGAATTTATTCTCCAGAATCTCTTGCGCCACTTTTACATCATCAAGAAAATAAAGTGCTATCCGAACACCAATAATATCTTGTATCTTTTTAGAATCATCATACTTATTGGGATTCTTAGATACCTTGGCTTGAATAGAAGCCTGTGTTTTTTCTCTAAAAAATACTCTGAACATTATGCCATGCTTGGCAATAGAGGACTCAATTTCTCTAACTAACAAAGCAGTTTGACTTGATTGCATGATTAACGTCCAAGTATATCTTTAACTATCGAAAAATTGGCTGCACTAAGATCCAAGCCTATCCAATTCTTTTTCTTTGCAGAAGTAATAATCCCTTCTTTCCGCATTTCCTCAAGCGCTTCAGATATAAGATGTGAAGGATGAGGGTGGCCTCGATAGAATATAAAAATAGGACGATGGGCAAATGCAATAGTTTCTTTTCCGATGGGCCAGAATTTTTCCAGGATAAAACTTTTTATCTCATGATTTTCTGCGATCGGGTTAGCTAAAATTTGCGATTTCGCTTCTGCATCCCAAATGTGGCTGCCAAACTGCTCGCAAGAGACCATCTCACTACTATTATTAGTACCATTACTCATGCAGTCGTAAAAGGTGCACGAGTGAAACACACAGTTACTGATTCTATCCCAATTTAAAGTGCAATTCTGAAATCTACATTCGTGAAAATAACAATCTTTGATTGAATCATTCACGAAAAATTTGGTAGTATTAAACACAATATTATTGAACTGAACTTGAGATACATCGCCTGTTGCTCGATCCAATAACCTAAGTTCTAGCTGTATTCTATCCTCGACAGGGATGAATTCTAAAGTTTCTGAAAGCCTACTCCAAATGTCTTCGCGTGAACTTAACGAACGTGATGAAAAAGAATTAATCGCTGCCTCAACAAAAATGCTTTCCGCTACCCAGCCTTTAGATTTCGACTCAATAAGGTCGCGCGCAACGAAGTGACCAAGCACAAAGTCATTGATGAAACCGATTTTATTATCAATCTTTGACCGGTCTAGAAGAGCATGATTTGAGAACCGATCAACCATTTCTTCGTAAGTAGGACGTCCTTCTACTTCGTAGCGAGCGCGGGACTCTTCAATAAGATTTATTTCAGTATGAGAGAAATAACCAATAATATTTTCTTTAGTGTCCCTTGTATAATCATACTCCATCATGTTCTGCGCAAGGCGCATGAGGAAATTTGACTGTTCCGATGTTGTAAGCTTCAAGTCTTGCCGTTTGATTTCGCGCGTGAACATAGACGAGAAGTATTTATCTACTATCGAGTCAGGATCATCCAGTATTTCAGCAAATTGTTCATCGTTTACAAACTTCAGAAAAGTCAGCAGAACCGGATTGGCGATATTTTTTATATTTATCCGTGAGTTCTGTAGCTGAGTTATACGTTCGACTGGCAGCCAATGACGTATGGAAGGCTCTTTTAGGCTATATCTTACGAAATCGAAGTCGTTCGTGTGAGTGCCAATCCATTCATCGAAGTCGTCACCTTGTAGAATGGCAGTCTTACGGGTGGTTAGAACTACTTTGGCCTCACCATTTAAAATCTCCGCTATTGTCTCAAGCATAGCCTGAGACTTTTCAAAAAGCAGATCTTCTTCCTCTCTCTCCTTAAGAAGTTCATCAAAACCATCCAAAACAACGATTACTCGGCCATTCTTTATTTCACGAAGCACTAAGTCTATAGATACTGCGGGAAAAGACCTCGCTAGTTCTTTATGCAAAACATGGCTAAAAATCTTGGCTTGGCGATCCCTAGAAAGTTCAGCAAAGAGAACAATGTGATTTTCGTTCTCGCCAGAAATCATTTTTGCAATTTCATAAGCAGTACATGTCTTACCGAAGCCAGCAGCCGCTTCGATTAAAACTAGGCGCGGCCCAGAAACGAGTAGCTCAGACTTAATATCTTCTAAGACATTATCCTCAGAAGTATTTTCACTGAAATTTTTTGTATAAGGTGTAGATATGTAGCGGTAGACGCTATCTGTCTCAGGAAAGGAGACCCTGATTTTTTCTATATGCTCCTCATAATCCCTTATAAAGTTTTGCTTGGTCTTGGCGATAGAGAAGAAGCCGCCAAAGAGCTTGTTTTCCAGATCTACAATTGTAGTGTGCACATAATCTTTTACTTGAAAACCTAACTCTTCGAGCTTAACGTGAGTTTGTTGATCATCTACAGCGCCAGGAATCTTTAATACTGCAGCATTATCAAAAATCCCTTGCTTGATAGTGAATACCATTGAGGAGTTTGAAGAGAAATCCGCTCTGTACTCAAAACCATACCCCGAAAAGACACTGATTACGTCGATCGCTTCAGTAGGCGTCATATTGAATCTCCTTCCGTGAGAGAGCTTATTCCCATTTTGAATTTTTTTGACCAGATATCCAGTATCACAACCTCTACTGAAAAAGTCATCTCCTTCGTGCGTAGGCGAGGACGTTCAAGCTCATCTCGGCACTTACTCCATTCAGCTTTCGTGTAAGGAAATGTGTGACACCCCATCCATTGTTTGAGCGTCCCGAAAGGATGCTCAACAGTCCGTTTTCGGACTCGCATCATCTCCGGTGATTTGTTCAGCCGGGCCTGCACTCCCTCCAGCACAGCTTCATGTCCCAGCGTCGAACCCGCAGTTCCGCGTTCGGTGTGCAGTGCGATTTCCTCGCGCCCCCCTGCATTTCGAACTCCAGTAAAGGTGAGGCGTCAGGCCTTTTTCGACGCTGGTATAGCGCCAGATCAGTGCTTCTCCGGCTGGACAAACATATTCGTTTTTTGCCGCGTCATGGATGAAGGCATAGTTATTGAATTGCCACTCCGCTCTGGCCCCAGAGGTCATCGGCTTGGGCACATACGCAGTGATGCCTGCATCGTGACAAGCCAGGATCTCTTCGCTTTTGAATCAATCTCGATCAGCCACTACCGACAACGTTCCTGACGCGACAGTCTCGCGGGGCTGTAGGGCCACCGAGCTGAGTTGATCGCGGTCGGAACCGACGTTAGTGAACTCATGTGCAACGATCAAATGGTGCTGGGCAGACTGGCTTTACCTCAGTGCCGCACGTTCCTGCTAAGTATTTACACACTCCGGGCCTGTAATAGACATTAGCAGAGGGTGAATTGTTACACTGATCCTTAGCGTTACATCTCATACAACGAGGCTCGAACCTTGGTGTTACGGTTGATTTGTCCTTATATTTCAATTACTTAAGAAATATGTTACACCCGTGACACCAGTTACACCACATTGATAGGCCAATGCCCCCCGCACCCCTACGAACAGGCGCCATCAGCGACCAGCATCTGGTCTAAGCCGGGGACCCTGAGGATCTCTGCTGACTACGGGGCAGGGAACCCGCGCATCTCGATTAGCTGACGCTTCCCCAGCTTAGTGAACTGGTGAACTCGGTGAACTCAGCAAATCTGGTGGTGAACCAAGAGGATCATTCCTTTAGCTACTGATCTCGCTTTACGCTTCGATCAACTGATGAGGCTTCGATGCTGTGCATCCTTCGGATTGAACGATATGGTCTCAGCTCAGCCACTGGGGTAGGACGCGCCATGTTTTGGAACCGAAATAACATCCTGAAGGTAGAACTACTCACACCGGTCGCTCTGACCGTGCCTCCAGCTCCACCTGACACGCCAGAACAGTCGGTCGACAAGCGCGCGACCACCAACGCGGAACTGGCCTTCAAACTGATTACCTATGGATCTCTGGCATCGCAGGCCGCGTTGCTGATTCTCGGATATTCCATTCTGGTAGGACGTTACGAGCAATTCGGAATCGATACGAACGAGCTCGCGCTAGGAACCCCTTCTCTCCTACTCAATGGTTATGTTGACCTTTTCTCCCGAGCAATCGACATGGCGAGTCAATGGCCAACCATTGGACCAGGGCTCTTGGCGTTCATATTTGTTGCGGTTGCGGCGGTTTTTGTCAGCTTGGTAACCAGGCGTCTGACAACGGCCATTATTGTGGGGCTCTCAGCCTGGATAGGGATTTTTCTATTTGTGGCATTCTTTGTACCGGCACTCGGGGTTCAAAGCGGAGTAAATAAAGGCTTAGCGGACTTCAACAAATATACGCATCTGGAAGCCTCACTAGGGCTGGAGAAAATCCATACGGTGATCACGGACAAGAACGAACGGCTCACCGGCCACCTGATCGTTGCAGACGGTAAAAGCACATTCCTGCTCGTCGGAACGAAGGTCATTAAGCTGGATGGGAGTTCGGGCCGAGTGATTAGGGAAACGGAGCTGACCGTGAAAAAGCCACCTGAGGAACCCAAAAAGTAGATCGCAAGGACGGCCAGTAACCGGGACCTTGTATGCCCACGTGTATGCCTCTAAAAACTTAAGACTGGAAGCACTAGCAAATGCGGGGCTTTCAGCTTTCAGTTCAAACGACGCCTGGGCAAGCTATTAGTAATGGCCAGTGGCAGGCCTCCTGAGTAAAAGCCCCCACGAGGGCTTCACAGCCTAGGCCCATTGCCTCACAAGCAGTTAAAACCCAACCCCTCACCCCAACAACCCAGCACCACCAACCATCCTCAACCCCCACTCCACCCGCTCCGGAATACCCTGAATCAACTCCCCCCGATCCTCTCCCAACAGCGCTCTAAGCTGATGGGGAGCGAACACCAGATCGATGAATTGGCGAGCCAGTGCATCAGGATCCTTGGGCTGGTCCGGGCCTGCCAATATCGCCGAACGTACTCTGATGAAACCGCCTTCCCACCCGATTCGATTCACTTCAGCCGCCAGCAGCGGGGTGCGGTTAGAGGTGGCGATCACCAGGCGCATCATGGCCAGGGTATCGGCTTGCAGCGCGTGTTCGAGGATGCCGTGGCCCACGTGCCGCAGGCGGCCTTCGAGTGGGAGTGCGGGAGTTGTTTCGGCGGGCACCAGCAAGGTGGCTACGTGGCGTCGCACCACGGCTTCGAACAGCGCTTCCTTGTTGGCGTAACGGGCATAGAGGGTGGCTTTGCTGGCACCTGCGGCGCGGGCGATGTCTTCGCATGAGGTGCCTTCGAAACCACAGGCCAGAAAGCGTTGCAGGGCGGCATCCAGCAATCGACGCTCGGCCTCGCCCGCTTGGTCTTGCCTGGGCCTGCCGCCTTTGGATTTGGTCTTGATCGCTGTCATGGCCGGCAACTTACAGCCCGCTTGTTTGTTCGTCAACTAAACGGTAACGTTTAGTTAAATGGAAGCAGGTGAACGCCGTTTCTACCTATTCATAACGACCAAGGAAGCGCTTGTGAATGACGTGACTGCTTTGCCCATTGTGGTTGCTGGCGCTACGGGAGATCTGGGCCACCGCGTTGTGCGGGCCTTGGCAGAGCGCGGTGCCCATGTCATAGCGCTGGTTCGGCCGGGCACTGAACCAGCCCGGCTGAATGGCCTGCGCAACAGCAGCACGACGATCACGCCTGTTTCACTGGATGACGCCCAGGGCCTGCGCCGCGCCGTTGCGGGTTCGGGTTGTGTGGTGTCTACGCTCAACGGCCTGGAAGAGGTGATCATCGAGCAGCAGGGCAGGCTGTTGGAGGCTGCGGTGGCGGCTGGCGTGCCCAGGTTCATTCCCTCGGATTATTCGCTCGACTACACCCGTACCCGGCCTGGCGATAACCGCAACCTGGACCTTCGCCGGCGCTTCGTCACCCAGCTCGATGCGGCTGACATCAGCGTGACCTCGATCCTCAACGGTGGCTTTCTGGAGCTGCTCGAAGGCGACGCGCCGATCGTGCTGCCCGGACGCCGGGTGCTGCATTTCGGTGATGCACAACAGTTGCTGGACTTCACGGCCAAGGACGACGTAGCCGCCTTCACCGCCGATGCCGCGCTGGATTCCCACACGCCGCGCTTTCTGCGCATTGCCGGTAACAGTCTGTCGCCTGCGCAGATCGCCAGCCTTCTCACCGAGCTGACCGGGCAGCGTTACCGCACCCTGCGCCCCGGCAATATCGGCACGCTGTCCACCCTTATCGGCGTGGTGCGTGCGCTCACGCCGGCCAGTGACAAGCCGTTCCCGGCCTGGCAGGGCATGCAATACCTGCGCGACATGATGAGCGGGCGCGGCAAGCTGCTCAATCTGGATAACGACCACTATGGCCAACGTGAATGGGCATCCGTGCGTGACACGCTGGCCCGTACCCATGTGCAAGGGAGCAACCATTGACCCACCTTATCGAGCCTTTTCCTCTTCAAGTCCCCCAGGCGCAACTCGACGATCTGGTTCAGCGCTTGGCGCAAACCCGCTGGCCTGACCCCGAAACCGTATCCGACAACAGCCAGGGACCACGGCTTGAGCGTCTGCGCGCGCTGGTCGAGCGCTGGCGTAATGGCTATGACTGGCGGTCCACCGAAGCCCAACTCAACCAGTGGAACAGCAGCCGAGTCGAGATCGACGGCCTTGGTATTCACTTTCTGCACATCCGCTCGCCTCATCCTGACGCCTTGCCCTTGCTGATGACCCACGGTTGGCCGGGCTCGATTCTTGAGTTCAGGAAGATGATCGGGCCACTCACCGACCCTGTTGCACACGGTGGGCAGGCCAGCGATGCGTTCCATTTGGTGATCCCGGCGCTACCGGGCTTTGGTTTCAGTGATAAGCCGCGTTCTACAGGCTGGGGCGTGGGCAAAACGGCGGCGGCCTGGGCACAGTTGATGGACCGTTTGGGCTATGGCCAGCGCTGGGCCGCTCAGGGTGGGGATTGGGGCGCGGCCGTGACCACCGCCCTTGGGCACATGCGCCCGCCTGGCCTGATCGGCATTCACCTGAACATGGTCATGTACCAACCCACCGAGGCGGAAATCGCCCAGGCCACGCCTGAAGAACAGCGCATGTTGGCCGACGCGCAGCGCTACGACCGAGAGCTTTCCGGTTACATGAAAGTGCACAGCACCCGGCCGCAGTCAGTAGGCTTCGCCCTGGCGGATTCGCCCGTTGGCCTGGCGGCGTGGGTGTATGCACTGTTTCAGGATGCCTCCGACAGTGGCGGCGAGCCTGAGCGGGTAATCGAGCTCGATGCGCTGATCGACGACATCATGCTGTACTGGTTGCCCAATGCCGGTCCCAGCTCGGTGCGTTTCTATTGGGAAGGTATGCGCGAAATGCAACAGCAAGGTCCTGCCCCCGCGATGCCGATCCCTGCCGGCGTAAGCATGTTCCCGGGCGAGCTGCTGCGCCTGTCACGGCGCTGGGCGCAGGCGCGTTTTGACGACCTGCGGTTCTTCGCGGAAGCCGAGCACGGCGGCCACTTCGCGGCCATGGAAAACCCGAAAACGCTCACCGAGCATGTGCGTGAGACCTTCCGCCTGCTGCGTTAATACTTTTGCAGGCGTGCTGAATATCTTGGAGGTGGAGCGCCCCGCTACAACCGGAAACAGCCACTCTCGGAGTTGGCGGATGCTCGGTCGTGAGCGCGCTGTGAGGCAATTTCAAAAAATTACCTCAAGCATGAACCCTGCGAGTAAAGTACCGCCGCCCGAGACGTGGATCCGGGTTTTCCCATGGAGTTTCACCTTGAAGTCATTTAGCAAAGTCGTAGCCGCAGCAGTATGTGGTCTGGTTCTGGCGGGTTGCACCGGCACCCCTATGAAAACGCCGCAATACGACAGCAGCCAATACACCGTCGTCGGTCACAGTGAAGCAAGCGCCACCGGCCTGATGCTGTTCGGTCTGATCCCGATTCGTCAGAACGACCGTTTCGTTCGTGCGCAGAACAGCGCCATTCAGGCCAAGGGTGGCGATGCGCTGATCAATACCCAAGTGCAGGAGAAGTGGTTCTGGGCCTGGGTTCTGAACGGCTACACCACTACGGTTTCTGGTGACGTGATCAAGCTGAAAACCGCTAAATAAGCACTGCCCGTTTTCAGAAAGCCCGGTTCGCCGGGCTTTTCTGTTTCTGGCGATTGGCGGATGCGCTGTCGAGCGATGGAGTAAGCGCTGACATGCATCGTTACCCACCGCCAAAAGGTTTAGCATTCAGCCCACTTTCGGATGTGAAGTTTTCTGCATGACGGCCTTCTACCTCAAGTTACTCATCACCCCCGCGCTGATGCTGGCTATTTCATTGGCGGCAAAGCGCTGGGGTACCGGCGTGGCAGGGCTGCTTTCCGGCCTGCCGATGACCTCGGCGCTGGTCATGCTGTTTCTCAGCCTTGAGCAAGGCACCCAGTTCGCCTCGATGGCGGTGCCCGGCGCACTGGCCGGGCTGGCGGCGATTCAGGCGACTTACCTGTTTTATTTTCTGGTCACTCGACGCGTTTCAGCGTTGACGGGATGCATCCTGGCGCTCGCGGTGTATGGCGCGACGGCCTTTGTGGTGAACCTGTCGGGCTTACTGGCGCTGTCGATCATTGTCACGCTGCTGATGGTTGCGCTGATCGTCGTTGCCACCTCGAAACAGACACCGCCGGACGTAGCGTCATACGTGGCGCTGCCGCGCTGGGTCATCCCGATGCGAATGCTGACGGCCACCCTTCTGCTGCTGGCGATTACCGCAAGCGCTACCTGGCTCGGGCCGGTGATCAGTGGGCTGCTGGCGCCGATCCCGGTGATCGCCTGGCCGCTTGCAGTGTTCGTCCACGTGCAAGGCGGGCGTTATGAACTGGCGGCGATAATCCGCGGCAATGCTATTGGCGCCGTTGGGGTGGTGAGTTTCTACCTGACCCTCAGGTACTCCATAGTGCAATGGGGTGCGCTTCTGTCTATCGCAACTGCCGTTTTGCTGGCGGTCGTGGTGACGGCTGGGTTGGCGCGGTTGTTGGCGAGGCGTTAGGGCTATAGTTGCCCCACAGAAGTCAAAAACACTTCAACCATGCTCCTCAAGGTGCCTTATGAGTTTGATACCCGAACTGAGCAGCGAGGCCAACGTGCTGATATGCGGGGCCAGCCGAGGAATTGGCTTGGCACTGTGCGCGGCGTTGCTTGCTCGCGATGATGTGGCGCAGGTATGGGCGGTCGCGCGCAAAGCCAGCACTTCCACAGAGCTGGCAACGCTTGCAGAGCAATATGGCCAACGCATCAAACGCGTCGACTGCGACGCGCGCAATGAACAATCCCTCGAAGCGCTCGTGAGCGAGACGCTTGATGGATGCGAGCATCTGCACCTCGTCATCAGTACGCTAGGCATCCTTCATCAGGACGGCGCAAAAGCAGAAAAGGGCCTGGCACAACTGACACTCGCGAGCCTGCAAGCGAGTTTCGCGACCAACACCTTTGCACCGATCCTGCTGCTCAAACACCTGCTCCCGTTATTGCGCAAACAACCTTCTACCTTCGTGGCGCTCTCCGCGAGGGTTGGCTCTATTGGCGATAACCGATTGGGTGGCTGGTACAGCTACAGAGCCAGCAAAGCGGCGCTCAACCAGTTGCTGCACACGGCCAGTATCGAATTGAAACGCCTTAACCCGGCCTCTACCGTCCTGGCAATACACCCAGGCACGACTGACACGGAGCTGTCTCAGCCATTCCAGGCGAACGTGCCCGAAGGCCAACTGTTCGAACCGGCGTTCTCGGCGGATCGCATCATTGAGGTGGTAGGCGCACATGGATCGGCCGATAGCGGGACCTTCTGGGCCTGGGACGACAAGCCTATTGTTTGGTGACTTGTTTCACTTGTGAGAATGAGGTCGCTATCCGTCCTCACTAACGGGCTGTTTTGGTCGGAAAGCCCCCGCCGCTACCCCTTCGTCGGATAAGGCCCATTGCTATCAACGAGACGGCATTACTGGCGTCATACCCCACCCCAGTGGACCAACTGCAAGTAAGGAGCACGGCATGACCCAGGTATTCAACATCAAGGACGCCACCAATCCTACGGCGCTTGGGAATTTGCAGGTCAAAAGCGCCAGTAGCCAGGTCAGCAATAACCCGATTGAACTCATCGTGCAGGGCACTCCTGGCAACGACTACATACGTGGTGGGCTGGCCAATGAACTGCTGATGGGTGGGGGCGGCAACGACCAGCTAGTCAGCGGGGGTGGCAACGATGTGATGGTCTCCAGTGCCGGATACGACGGTATGGACGGCGGCGCCGGTAATGATGTATTCCGCTTCGACCGCATCGGCGACAGCTATATCAATGGCGGAGGCGAGCACACCGATTCCATCAGCCATTTTGACCCCGCCCACGATACCCTCGACGTGTCGGCCTTGGGCTATAGCCATTTAGGCGATGGCTATGGCGATACCTTGCACATCCGTAGCGAGCCTCTGCGCGGCATTTACTTTTTGGAAAGCTACGAGCGAGACGGTAATGGTAAACATTTTGCCGTGCAGTTCCTGGCCAGTAGCGGCCTTGTTACCGATGCCAACTTCCAGCCGCTGATCAACGGCACTTCGCACAACGATCTGCTCGAAGGCACAGACGCCAGCGAATCCCTGAGGGCCGGCGCTGGCCGCGACAACGTCGAAGCGGGTGCGGGCAATGATCGGCTGTTCGGCGGCACCGGCGGCGACACTCTGAGCGGCGGCGCGGGTGCCGACAGCTTCGTGTATACCCGGCTCAGCGACAGTTACCGCAACGATGCCAGTGGCAGCTACAGCAGCCGCGACCTGATCACCGACTTCAGTGGCAACGGCCATGACATGATCGACGTGTCCGCCTTGGGCTTCACCGGGCTGGGTAACGGCTACAACGGTACGCTGAAGGTGGTCCTCAACCTGGCCGGCGATGCCACCGCGCTTAAATCATTAGAGGCCGATGCCAACGGTAACCGCTTTGAAATTCTGCTCAGTGGCAACCATGTCAATGAGCTCAACGCCAGCACTGTGCTGTTCGCCCCGCCCAGTGATGCGACGGTTGTGACCACTCCGCAGCCGATCACCTCGGTGAGTCTGGTAGGCGGTGACAAGTCCGACACCCTTTATGGTTACTGGGGCAACGATACCCTCGTCGGCGGTGCCGGAAACGACACCCTCGAGGGTAACGCCGGTGACGATGTGCTGACCGGTGGGGTGGGCGCGGACAAGCTCACCGGCGGCACAGGCAACGACCGTTTCGTGTTCACTAGCAGCGCCGACAGCCATGCGGGCAGCAGCGACCTGATCACTGATTTCATCTGGGGCCAGGACAAGCTCGACGTCGCTGCGCTCGGCGTGACCGGTTTTGGCAACGGCCGCGACGGCACCTTGAGCATGACCTACGATGAAAACACCGACCGTACCTACCTGCGCAGTAGCGAGCCAGGCGCCGATGGGCATGCGTTCCAGGTCACGCTAGCAGGGTTCGACTACACGCGAGAGCTCACCAACGCCGACCTGGTGGTTGCCGATACGGCAGACGTGACGCTCGTGGGTCAAACCGCCGTCGACCTCGCGAGCTGATATCACCTGAACAGCTAGCGTGTGGGCTCCCCTTCCCACATTTAGTTGCCTGGACGCCTACAAGGCAGGAACAGTGAGCGGTATTGATGCTCACTGCTCCTGCATTTTCAACGCGACCAGGCTTGGTTCGCTGTCAAAGCGCTCGCCTTCCGCTCTTGCTTTTCGCTGGCGCGCATTCAATAGATGGAGTCGCCGTTTTATTGCGTCAGGAAATAGACCAATCAAAACTTTCCACTGGCTTGCAGAACAGATGGGCAAAAACCGCTGTTAATTCTGTGCGCGAAAAACCGCATTTTTGAAAATAACCGGAAGCTCGGGCAATCCGGCTTATGGTGTTACTCCCACGTATTGAAAGCCAACCAACCTGCAGAAAATAGGCTGAACTTGTAACGGGCGCTATCTCTCTCAATAACTACGCACACCTGTTTATAAGGAAAACACCATGTCCAAACTCGCAGAATACCGCCAGCTGGAAAAGCACCTCGCCGAGCAACTCCAGGCACTGGAGACGATGAAGGGCGACCAAGGGCTCAAGAAGGAAATCGAGTTCGAAACCAAGCTGCGCAAGCTGCTTGAGCACTATGGCTTCAGCCTGAAGCACATCATCAATCTGCTGGACCCACAGACCTCGGCTCGCGGACAGACCGCTGAAAAGCCTGCGGGCAAGCGTAAGCCGCGCGAACTCAAGGTTTATAAACATCCGAAAACCGGTGAAGTGATCGAGACCAAGGGTGGAAATCACAAGGTCTTGAAGGAGTGGAAAGCGGAGCATGGTGCCGATGTTGTTGAGGGCTGGCTGAAGAAATAAAGCCTTGCCGCGTGCAACTATCGATTGATCGATCTTGATCCTTGCGTCGACCCATTACCGTTGGCGCGGTGGAATAGCCGACGCCGGGAACGATCCGCGGCGGCTATTCGTCAGACCTGTATCGGCTCACTGAAAAAGGTACAGCACAATGGACAAGGCAATGGAAAAGACGATCACCGTGGACCAACTGGCTAAAACTGACCTCAGATCAGTTAAAGAGATATGGCTTGGTGATACCCATACTCAGCTATGTCTGTGGCGTGGCGAACAAGTCGTCACACACGACATGCTCAGCGAGGGTACCCACGATCAGAACAATAGTCGCCTGCACTTGCAACTGGTCAACCCTGACGACCGGGCTGCAGTGGCCAGCGTCGAGGCGCTCGTTCGTGAGCGGCTGGAAAGGATGGGAAGCAAGGGTGAGTTTTATCCCGCTGAGAATGCGGATACTCACCAGTAATCACGCTGATTACACGCGATTCTGTAGGGTCCTTGGGCTGCGTTGCCAGACTGTAGATGTGTGACGCAGAGCGTCACGAACTGCATGCCAACGCAGAGCATTGGCACGATGATCATCTGCAATTGCAGAGTTGTTCCGCCTGCAGACACTACCCCTTCAAACACCTTCCAAATCCTCAATCAAACCTGGCCCCTTGGGCTGCCAGTCCAAGCGTTTGCGTGTCTTGTGGCTCAGGCTGCTCATGTCCTTAGCCACAAATGTCGACAGCCAGCCAAAGTGTGCGGCAGCTTCATAGGCGGGCAAGGCCAATGTGGGCAGGCCGAGGTGTTCTCCGATGGTTTCGGCAATCAGGCGGAAGGTGATGCCTGATTCGGCAGTCGCGTGATAACGAGCCCCCGGCTGATGTTTCTCCAGAGCGAGGCGATACAGGCGCGCCGTGTCTTCAAGGTGCGCTGCGGACCACTGATTAAGACCTTGGTCGATATAGGCCGAGCAGCCTTTCTCCTTGGCCTGTTTGATGACTTCGCTGACCAAGCCCTGTTTGACCGGGTTATGAATTTGCGAGAGGCGCATGACGACTATGTTGACGCCACGTTGCAACAGCGCCTGCCCGGCGAGTTCCGATGCGACGCGAGGGTTGGTGTGGGCTGGGTCGAAGTGGTCTTCGTCTGCGGCCTGCCCGGGTGCTGAAGAGCCCATCGCCGTGCTTGAGGTGATCACCAGCGGGCGCGCAGAGCCTGCCAGGGCAGAACCCAATGCGTCGATAACGCGAGCGTCGTGCTGGCAGTTGGCGACGAAGTGCGCGAAGTTGTGATCAAACGCCGTGTGAATCACCGCGTCGCACTTCTCCACGCCACGCTGAAGGCTGGACAAGTCTTCGATATCACCGCGATGCGGATCGGCTCCCATGGCAAGTAGAGCTCGAGCACCCTCTTCTGAACGTGTCAGCCCCACTACCTGATGGCCTGCGTTGATCAGTTCCCAAGTGACGTGAGTGCCAATAAAGCCTGTGGCGCCGGTTATAAATACGCGCATAGTCAAATCTCTCTTTGCTGAAGTCGGCAGAGTGCGCGTAACGTTTATCCCGTAAAAGACGTGACGTTATCAGGGTATAAAAACCAACAGGATCATCATGGCCAACCCGCTGGGAACGTATTTGAAGGACTGTCGGGCGCGTCTGGACCCCGCGAGTCTGGGGCTTTCCACTGCGCGTCGACGCACGCCAGGCTTGCGTCGGGAAGAAGTTGCCCAGCGCGCCAATATCAGCGCAACGTGGTACACGTGGCTGGAACAAGGACGCGGCGGCGCGCCGTCTGCTCAGGTTCTGGACCGGATCGCGCAAAGCCTCCTGATGACCGAGCCCGAGCGGCAACACCTGTTCATGCTCGCTTTTGGTCATCTGCCCGAAGTGGTCTACAGCGCGCCCGAGGGCGTATCGCCACGCTTGCAGCGTATTCTGGATACGCTCGCGTTCAGCCCTGCTTTTATCAAGACCGCCACCTGGGATGTTCTGGCCTGGAACAACGCTGCTGCCGCCGTATTTACTGACTACAGCTTGCTGCCCGTAGAGCAGCGCAACATCCTGCGCCTGATGTTTTGCAATGCTGGCACGCGTGCAAAGCAGGACGATTGGCAGGCCGTCGCGCGCTTCATAGTCGCTGCATTCAGGGCCGACGCGACCCGTGCCGGAGCCGCCTCGGAACTCCGTGAACTCGCTGACGAACTCTGCACGCTCAGTGCTGATTTCGCTGCTTTGTGGCGCGACAACGATGTGCGTTTGCAGGGCGAAGGCACCAAGCGCCTGAGGCATCCGGTTCATGGGCTGATTGAGCTGGAGTATTCGGGTTTCGCAGTGGATGGCCGGCCGGATCTGTCGATGATTGTTTATAACCCGGTTACCCATGAGGACGCAGCGCGGGTTCAGGCGCTGGTGGAGGGTTACGTACAGCGTTAATGCGGCTGGAGAGTCTTCAACCCGACTGGAAAGCCATCAGGCTTTTCTGCTACCAGGCCGCCCTCCCGCCCGAAAGATCGAACCGCCATTCCATCACGTACTCGAAAGTGTGTGACCTCAAAAAACCAGCCCTTTCCCTCCATCTGGCAATGCCGTATTCGAAGCCCCGGTACAGCCCTCGCTTCATTGATGATCGCCGCATTCCGACACCGCCGAACAGGTGTCGACCACAACGCCCCGAACCTCGCCAGATGGTCAATCCAAATTCAAAAAGAGTAACCCTATGAGACCCCAAACCTCCTTCATCTTCGACCTGGACGGCACGCTGACCGACAGCGTTTATCAAAACGTCGCCGCCTGGAAAGAAGCACTGGACGCAGAAGAAATCCCGCTTGCGATGTGGCGTATTCACCGCAAGATCGGCATGAGCGGCGGACTGATGTTGAAATCACTGTCGCGTGAAACCGGCTTGAACATCAGCGAAGAACAAGCCGAACGGCTCAGCGAGAAACATGCTCAGGCTTACGAGCGGCTGCAAGGACAGATCATCGCATTGCCCGGCGCCGTCGAGTTGCTGGAGACGCTCGACAAGGAAAACCTCAAGTGGTGCATCGCCACCAGCGGCGGGATCGATACGGCGACGATCAACCTGAAAGCGCTGAAACTGGACATCAAAAAGATCAACATCGTTACGCGCGATGACGTGAGCTATGGCAAGCCTGACCCCGACCTGTTTCTGGCGGCTGCAAAGAAGATAAACGCTCCGATTGACGAGTGTCTGGTGATAGGGGACGCGATCTGGGACATGCTGGCGGCACGTCGCTGCAAGGCAACCGGCGTCGGTCTGCTCTCGGGTGGCTATGACATAGGCGAGCTTGAGCGTGCTGGCGCGTTAAGGGTTTATGAGGACCCGCTGGATCTGCTGAATCATCTGGACGAGATTGCTTCTCGGCCTTGAGTCGGCGTATTCATCATCCCCAACCTCTGTGAACAGCTCAACGTCCCTTACATGAACACGTTTGAGCTGTTACACCACCTCAGCGCCATATTTGTGCTCCCTCAGCCCGGCGAAACACCGCCACCCTCATCCGCGACGATATCCGGGTCATCCGAATACACTTCCGGCTCGTCATCTTCGTAAGCCTCGTCGCCTTCCGTGCGTTTCTTGACCTCGTCGCCGCGTTCCGAGCCGACACCGGGTCTGTTCGCATTCATGGCGAGGACCGGGTCTGCTTCACGGTCGTACTGGCCGAGTTGCGGGCTGGCGGGGTCTTCTTTGGGCACGCTGTTTGTGAGTATGTGATCGGTTGTCATGTCAGCCACCTTTTTCGTTTGCCAAAGAAAGTGGACGTGGCATCGGGCTGAGGGTTCGATTCAATCGATGAGCGTGGCGGTGCTCAGCCGCCAAACGATGCGTATTGCAAGGGCAGGCCGGTGGTGAATTTGATCTGCTCCATGGCGAAGCTGGAGCTTACGTCGCTGATCCCGGGGATGCTGATCAGTTGTTTGTACACCGCGTCGTACCCTGCGATGTCGGCTACGACGATGCGCAGCATGTAGTCGGTGTCGCCTGCCATGCGGTAGCACTCGACTACTTCAGGCAGCTCGCCGACGGCGGCGTGAAACTGTTCGAGCCAGGCGGCGTTGTGCTGGTTGGTGCGGATGGCGGCGAAGACGCTGACTGAGACGTTCAGCCGTTGCGGATTGAGCAGCGCGACCCGGCGGTCGATGATGCCGGCCTCTTCCAGCTTTTGGATACGTCGCCAGCACGCGGTACTGCCCAGGCCGATACGCTCGGCGATGTCCGCCACCGAACGGGTGCAGTCGGTTTGCAGGATGTCGAGGATTGCCCGGTCGAATTTGTCCATTAGCGGTTTCCTGCGTTAGTCGCTCTACACTGATCGTTCCTCACGCTCCGCGTGGGAATGCCTGTCGTGACGCTCTGCGTCACCCAACGGTGCAGCCCCTTGCATCCTCGGATTGGACGCGGAGCGTCCAGAACTGCATTCCCACGCGGAGCGTGAGGAACGATGGGTGTCTGGCTGCGA
>Ga0308164_10001245_pt1 | contig 31076 bp, 31 predicted proteins | sample PhyTR2_FD_201031 | JGI IMG/M metagenome (GOLD analysis project Ga0308164, IMG submission 201031) | Phyllosphere microbial communities from UC Gill Tract Community Farm, Albany, California, United States - DLSLT.R2 | ecosystem: Host-associated > Plants > Phyllosphere > Unclassified | place: USA... | reverse complement strand
TCCTGTCTACGATTTCGCCCGCCAATGGCCCAAGATTGGCTTAATGCTCTATCCCTTGCTCTTTGTTGCCGGGGGAATTGCGGTCTATCGCAAGGCTAGGCGAGAGGCAGATGAAACCCTCGTGCCCTTGCTCGGTATCTCCAAGCGCCAGCAGCAGATGTGGGGTGGTGCGCTCTTTGCCTCTTTCGCCGGCCTTATCAGCCTGTTCGCTATCCCAGCTATGATCAGCGAGTATGTGCAGACACGCGCCGTGTATGCGCAAAAGCGCTATCGGCTGGTGCAAGGCGTAGTGCGCGATTTTGATCCGATGCCGGCCGGTGGCCACAAAACAGAGGACTTCACGGTACAGGGGGTGCCCTTCTCCATTGCCAACATTCACTCGACGACTTATGGCTACAATCAGGCAGCGTCAGAGGGGGGTGTTCTTCGAGCCGGCTTACCCGTGCGTATTGCTTACTTCAACCGTGGGGAGCACAACATTATTCTCAAGTTAGATACCCTAGCCGCTAGTTCGCGCTAGTAGCTCATCCCCTTTTCCAATCCCTCGTTTAAGAAATGTGACAAGTGACTGAGCTATCTATTTTGATAGGAAAGAGATTCTTGTGGGGGAGTCTTTGCCCTGTCTTACCTTTTCGAAGAAAGGCGAAACGAACTGCAGAAGCCTCGTTTCAGTCAAGGAAGCTAGGATGGCGGAAGGATACTGTTTTTTTCCCGGCTAGCCCCTTTGCCGCTGCGGCTAGCTCGCGCCAGGCCCACGCATAGCAGTCAAAATTGGCAAAGGGCACTTGGGAGTAGGCTGAATAACGCACTGGGTGAGGCCGATAGCTATGTAGAATACACAACGAGGTAGCCGACAAGAGCACGGTGTGGCCCAGCACAGTCGCCTGAAGGGACGTCAAACAGCTTTCGGGCGATTGCCGAGCCTGGGTTTCCACGCGCCCGCGAATGGAGTCATAAGTCTGCACGCGATAGCCGCGGGCTTCAAGTACCTGCACCACCCGTTTCAATGCCATGGCCCCGCTGTCAGGTAAGAGCACGGCGACTACGTCTGCCCCCTCTAGAGGACCCGCAGCTGACTGTTGCGCTGCGGCAGGGAAGGCGGTGAGCACCAAGCTAGTCAGAACGAGTTTCATAAATAGCGCTACGTGATAAATAGAGGCTTATAACGAATGTTATGTTAAATCCTAAATCAGCACCATCATAGAGAAAGGACGCACAAGAGTTCGAACAGAAAAATCAGCTAAGCTTCTTATAGCAGCGAAATGTACTCCTATGAAGTCTATCGAACCTCGGCTGCTGCTTTATTTTGTGTTCTCCCTAGCCGCTCCTTCTATGCAGCGCTTTCTAATGGTCCTAGACCAGACGCCCGCGTCAGCCCCGCCGCCGACGAAATACCTGACGACCTACCAACTAAAGGAGCGCGGTTGGACGGCGACGATGATTGCCTCGCTGTTGCCCTCTCACGATGCGTCTCGCGCAGCCTATACTCAGTTGCCAAGCAATGCCCTCGTTAAACTCTATTTGCGGGTGCGCGTCGAGGAGATTGAGCTAAGTGATGATTTTCTGATCGGGCAGGAAAAGGCCACGAAAGCGAAAGCTCGGCGGGGTTCAGCCGCCCGTACGGCGCAGCACCAAGCGTTATTGAAACGATGTGTGCGATACTTTCGACCCACCTATACCTGGCCCGAGCGCTGGTGCCAGCGTTCGGACTGGCAGTTGAGTTTAGTGGACGTGCGGGTGTTTTATGACAGTTGGGAGCCCAAGTTTATGGATATGGGGCATGCCGCCCGCCAACGTGTTTTGGATACACTACATGAGAAAAACCGGCGACTTTTTAGCAAGCGGTTTCCTGGGATAGAGCCCGGCCCACAACGCCCAGTGAAGTTGGGTAAGTAATGACTGCGTCAAAGCCTAGGTGTGAGTGGGGTGGTCTAGTTGAGCAGGAGAGAATTAGGTGATATTAGCAAGTTGCTGTTGATGAAATAGATAAGGCTTCAAGTAGCCAATGCTGGAGTGGCGGCGTTTGTGGTTGTAGTAGTCAAAATAGTCGGCCACACTGGCTTGCGCGTCAGCTAGGTCCAGAAAAACAGGCCATTCGCGGGCTTCGAGTAGCTCCGTTTTGAGGCGCGACCAGAGGCTTTCGGCCTGCGCATTGTCGTAGCACTCGCCGCGGCGGCTGTGTGAGAGCTGGGCTTTGGCGTTGCGCAGCAGCGTTTTGTAGACCTTGCCCACGTACTGGCCGCCCCGGTCGGAGTGGACAATCAGTCCGGGCGCGGGCCGCTGGGCGAGCAGCGCCCGCTGCAAGGCACTGGTAACCAGCGCTTCGGGCATATCAGCGCGCACCTGCCAGCCGACGACCTGCTTCGTGTGCACATCCTGAAAGGCGCAGCAGTAGACCCAATTACCGTTGGCCAGGGGCAGGTAGGTAATATCGCTCACCCACACCCGATTGGCCTGAGTCGGGCGCGGTTGGTCGAGCAGCAAGTTCGGGGCGCAGCGCTTGCCGTGGGTCGAATCCGTCGTGTGGGGCGTAAAGGCCTTGGGCTGCAAGGCTTTGCGGCCGTGGCGACGCAGGGCCGTGCGCAGGGCTTGTCGACCCACGCGGTGGCCCAACTCGCGCAATTCAACTTGCAGCCGGCGGGTGCCGTAGCGCCTTTGATGGTCGTCAAACACATCAACCATCGCCGTTTCCCACGCAGGCTCGGCGGTGATTTCGGGCCGCTGGCACCAGGCGTAGTAGCGGCTGGGCACGACGGCTAATACGTGGCAAAGCAGCTGCACGGGATAGTGAACTCGTTGCTGGTCAATGAACTGCATCTTACTCACGGGGTTGGGGGCTGCGAAAAGATGGCGATGGCTTTTTTTAAAATCTCCAGCTCCTGCGCCAGCCGTTTGTTGGCCAGGCGCAGGGCGCGCACCTCGGCCGCCTCGGCCGGGTCAGTAGGTAAGGGCTGCTGAGCCGCTTTCTGCCACTGATACAGGAGCTTGGCGTTGATATTCAAGGCACGAGCGGCGGCCAGCGTGGAGCGGCTTTCGCTGGCTAAGCGCAAGGCTTCGGCGCGGAAGGCCGCATCATAACGCGGCCGTTTGGAGGAAGGGGCTTTTTCCATGGAGTTCGGAAATTAACACCCAATTCTCTCCTCATTCACCCGACCACCTCAGAGCTATTCTATATGGTGAGGTAGTCCGTTCGGGCTCTACACTGGATGTTTAACTATTACCCTAATTCATTGCTGATTTTCAGCGTACTATACTTAGCCTTAAACTCAATTAACAGGTTTTGTACGTCACAGCTGCAGAACTAGGTGTAATATCTCTCTAGAGACTTCTTAGTTGAGAAAATATTGCCTTTGGGACGCTCTGAGGGATATTTTTGCGTCTACAAGCGTACAAAACCTGTTAGTTCGGCCTTGATTTTTATCTCGGATGACCGATTTAGAGATAGTGTTTTGAGTATTCATTCACCTGCTTTTCTCATCTGCTAATAAGCTTGCATTAGCTTCAGTATGTTGTCAACCAATGATGACAAAACCATGTGATATAGTGAAGACATTCGGCTAAGAGGACCCATTTTATTAAAATAATAGTATTAAATAGTAGAAAAGTACAATCACTTTTTTTTACTATTTTATGCTGCGTTTTTTGTTGTTTTGTCCTACTTTGGTCTGTCTAAATGCCCTTTTGAAAGCCTCTTTTTTTTCCGAACAACAATTTTGTGAGTATTTTAATCATTTACTCTATTTGCAGGGACTCGCAACGTATTATATACCAGTGAGTAACGGCGATAAACTAACAGGTTTTGTACGCTAACTAACAGGTTTTGTATGCTAACTAACAGGTTTTGTATGTTAGCTAACAGGTTTTGTACGTCGAACTAACAGGTTTTGTACGCTAACTAACAGGCTTTATTTTATTTCTGTTAATTCGCCTCCTAACCCTTACTTTTGTCAGGAAACCTACTCTCCTTTACTCGTGGTCTCTGCCCCAATTACTGCCTCCCCCATTACACCAACAGGTTCTGGAGTAATAGCATGTGCACCTCCTGTTCCGGCAGAGATTCGGCAGCATAACTCTATTACTACAGCGCGCTACGATATGAGTGCGCTGGAAATGGATATAATCTTTGCACTACTCTCCCGTCTCAATAAGGATGATAAGCCTGGTACGCTGTACCGGCTTCGGGTGCAAGAGTTGGAAAAGCTGACCGGACGAGAGTGGAACTACCATCGTTTGGGGTTAGCTGTCGATAGCCTGGTAGGTCGTAGCTATCACATTGAGGATGGCAAATCGTGGCTGAAAGTAACGATGTTAGCCTCAGCTGAATATCTCAAAGGGCAAGGTATAATTGAGTTAGAGGTGTCAGAAAAGCTAAGACCTTACTTAATAAACCTCAAAAACAACTATACCAGCTATAAACTACACTCTGTTCTGAGCCTGACTAGTAAATATGCCAAGCGCATCTATGAATTAGCCTCGCAGTGGAAAGATGTTGGGGAAACTAAGACGTACTCACTCGATGAGTTTAAGTACATGCTCGCGTTAAAGGACCCTGCTGGTAAAGAGCCTGAACAATATGTGCAGATTTCCAACCTCAAAAAGTTTGTGTTGGATATTGCGGTAGAGCAGATAAACGAGCATACAGACCTGACTATTTCTTACGAATTAGTGAAGGAGGGCCGCTCCTATCAGAAAGTGCGTTTCTTCGTGGTGCCGCAGAAGTTAGAGCAGCTACCCATTCCTTTTGAACTTGGTATGGATGATGCCAAATTGCAGGCAGCCCGCAGAAATTTGGATACGCTAGGCATTAAGGAGCCTGCGCTAGTGAAGCATATTCTCACTACCAACCTATTGCTAACTGCTTTATTCGATTTCATGTACAAGCATAAGACAGGCAAAATAAAGGCCGACAGTAATGCTGGCGGCCTTTTCCTGACGATGAATGGCTTGGTTAGTGCTAAAGCGAAAACCACTAAGAAGTCTGTATAAAGTGCTTAGAATGCTTCTTGGCTGACACTTTTTAGTACGTCATTCTAACTTCTGCTTTATGCTACTAACAGCCGGAACTTGCGGGCCCCGTAGCTATAGTTCATCAGGGGTAGGACGCTGCGCATTTGAATTCACCGCGAAATAGGCACGCAGGGCAGCGTTAATAACTGACTTCTGAGTACCCTTCTTGCCTTCCCAAAAGACTACGCGATCAAGCAGAAGCTTTAGGTCAGCTTCCAGCTCAAAACTGGTAAGCTTGGCTTTTACTGGCACTTCGGCAGCCTGGGGCGGCTGGGCTTCGCTAAAGATGTTGTTAGCTAGGCTACCAAAGTTCTTAGGGGCTGTTTTTTTGGTTGCCATTAGATTATAGGCGGGTTAACAGTTTCGTAGTGATACTTAAGTAGTCGGCGGCGGCACGGCTTTCAGGAGCATAGTCAAACAGGGTTTGACGCATGCCCTGAGCCTCTGGCACTACGGCATCCTGACGCACGTTGCCTAGCACACTCTGCGGTCCATAATGCTGCTGTACACCATCAAGCATCTGCCGACGTAGTGCGCCACGCACTGAGGGATTGAACTTAGGTAGCACAAAGCCAACAAAGCGGAGCTGCTTATTCAGTTCGGTCTGTACGCCGGTGGCCAGTTGCATAATCTTGGCTAATCCTTCTACAGAAAATGGTTCAGGATCAGTGGCTACGATGTATGCCTGAGCAGCACAAAATGCGTTATAGGTCATTCCATCCAGATTACCTGGTGGGCAGTCCAACACTACATAGTCGAAGCGGCCAGCAGTGAGCCCGGCCAAGCGGTCACGCAGCCGGTAGTAGGGAGTAGCATCCTTTTGCTTACGCAGCTTCTCCAAACTCTCACCCAGTAGCTGGTGGCAGGGTAGCAACTCTAGGCCTGTCGCCACAGGCAGCGTGCGCCAGCCAGCGGCTTGCTCCACAGGTGCCAGTAGCAACGCCCCTACGTGATATGCTGAGCTTTTACCAGCACCTAGCCAGCTGCTTAGGTTGCACTGCTCATCCAAATCTACTAGCAATACGCGGTGGCCTAGCGTAGCTAGCGCCGCTCCAATGCTGCCAGCGGTGGTTGTTTTGCCAACTCCACCCTTATTATTAGCTACAGCTATTGTAGTCACTGGGTTCGTTTTATAGTTAAAATATCTACAATAGTACGCATTGTTGTCATTTATTAAAAATTACGCATTGTTGCCATATGGATTATATGACCTATATGGCAACAATGCGTAATTTTTAATAAATGACAACAATGCGTACTATGGATACTATATAAACCGGGTTCTTACTACCACGGGCGGAAAATTGCGGTAAGGGTCTCGCTATTTCATTATTTCACCCTGAACTGGCTCATTACTTCGTGAGACGTTAGTAGTAACAACACAATCAAGCATATAGAGCTGATTTTGCCCTATGCAGCCCCATCCAGTAAACGAGCCTTTTTTGGACGGGTAGGAGAGGCTAAACAAAGCCACTTAGCCAAGCTGTTGAAGCTTGTCTAAGCAGCTTTACCGCGTCGGTGAGCAGTCCCACTGAGGTGGGCGCGCGGTGGCCCTGTCCGCTGCCTAACGGGCCGGGGGAGTGGGGCAGCTTTCAGCGAGCGCTTGAGGCACTCTCTCCGAGCGCAGCTGACCTACCTTCATGCTAGCCAGCGTCCCAGCGTATCACCGGTTCCCCTCCTACCAACAAGATGACGATCAAAATCCTTTCTGCCATCGGGTGCTTGAGCAGCTTCGCCTGCCACGCCCAGCGTGCCGCCCCGCAGTTTACCCTGGACGACCTGGCCATCACGGTGGAAAAATTCGATTCCTTAAACAAGGATCAGAACCGCTACAATCAGGACAACGAAATCTATAAAGTAGGCAAACGCTTTACCTTCTCCTATGCGTATCGCGATCCAACTGGCCGTCCCTTGCAGCTGGTCAAAGTCGATACTGTTAGCCAAAATGGGGCAGCTTGGCAGCTACTGCCCGCCGAGCAGCATACGGACCAGGCTGTATCGCACCTCATCCTTTCCGTTGTCCCGGGCTTGAGTCCCTTTATTGAAGTCTTGCCCGATTATAACCAAACCGTTATCCGCTATGATTTCAAACTAGTGGGGGGCAGTTCGTGGACCAATGAGATGACCGGCGTCATTGAAAACCGGAAAAACCTGTGGCTGCACCCCCCTCGCACCGGCCTCTTTAGCGTGCTGGAGCTAGACCCCTTTCCCTATATCAAGCAGCCTCTGCACGTGGGGGCCAGCTGGACGTGGAAGCTTGCGTTTGGCGACCACTGGGCCGACAAGCGGTGGCTCGTGTGGAAAGGGAAAAACGAAAATGTGATCCAGTATAAGGTCACTGGCAAGAAATTGATCCACAACAGCATAGGCGCTTTGCCATGCTACGTAGTAGAGAGTAACGCAATCAGTGCGTTGGGGGCCACCAAGCTGGTAGCGTATTACAATGAAAAAGTCGGCTTCGTCAAGCTAGCCTATACCAATATTGACAAAAGCAGCCTCACGTTGGAGCTGCAACGGGTGGAATAAACCTCCACCAATAAGGCTTAGACTTACGTCCTGTTATTTCACAAACCACTGTGGCTGTTGCAGAACTCTCGGAACAGCACGATAACGGCGTCAGGCGATCGCCTAGGATGGCTAAACGACGCGTTTGAGGACCTTCGTTGCGTGGTTTAGGGCCCAGTATCCTCTCGTAACAGGGGCAGGCCGAGTTCCGCAACAGCCACTACACCTTGCGGAGCCTTCCTCTATCAACCCTTTGTGCTCCAAATAGGGAAACGTACAGCTGCCCGGCAGTGGACCAGGTTCACTGGTGGCTATTACGCGGCTGGCCAGCAGTGGTTTTTAGCGGATTTTGCGGCCTGAACCCGCCGCCAGGTGCCGGCCCAGCCCTGGCTAGGTAAACCAACCCACGGCTATATCTCCATTACTTTCACTTCCACGAGGAAGCGCTTCACGCGTCGCTTGTCCTTCCACGCGCCGGAGTCGCCGCTCGCCAGCGCCTCCCCCATACTTTGAGCATCCGAATACATGGTTAGCAGCAGGCTATAATCGGGGTTCAGCTTCCGCAACGCAGCGCTTTCCACCCGCCCTGCTTGCCCTCGGCCGGCTCCCAGCCGCAGCAAAGGAACGTTAGCTCGCCCATGCCGTAGTGCGCCCGGAAAAACGCTTCGACTTTTCCCGCATCAGCCCCCGCAACCTGATACGTGGCCACAGCTATCGTTTGGCCGCCCGGCTTTGCAACCAATTAGGGTCAGGCCGGCGGGCTTGGTGGCATAGTTTAGGAGTAAGTCGCCGCCCACGCGGGGGCAGCTTTTGCGTTTCGCTGTCGCCCACGTTGTTGCGCGAGCCGGTCTGGGTGTTTGGGCGGCGGCTGTCTGCATTGCCAGCGCAACAAGGCAAATCGTCAGCAGCAAGCGTTTCATAGGTTTTCGGGCAAGTGGCTGTTTGGTAGTGGCTGGGGGCGGCCGCGCGGGCTGAAAAGGTAGCTTCAAAATACCTCTTAGCTGGCGAGTGCCGGCGTGGCCTGCTCCTATTTGGTCGGGTAGCGCCCTCCCTAAACGGCGCTTGGGTGGTAACCTCTTGCGTACGATGCCGTTATTTGCTCACCTGCGCTTCACAAAGCGACTTTTCCAAGTCTCCCGCTCCCTGTACCATGACCATTTTCGGAATTGTGCTCGCCGTTTTGGGCTACGCCCTGCGCTACTTCATGAATCGCCGCGCCTTTAATCGCCGCAACGCGGCCGGGGTGGAGGAGTTCCGCTCTTTTGAGGCGGCCACCGGCACCCGGTTTTTAGAAGGCGCGGGCCGCAAGCTCGGCACCCTGCTCCTGTTCGCGGGGCTGCTTCTGGCAGTTTTTGGCTTTTTGGGGCACGCCAAATAGCGTAGCGCGCTGCCCCTATCTACCCGAATAACCTGTCTAAATATCTGGCTAACTTGGTTTTCAAAGAGTACTCCCCCCTTTTCACCATGCGCGCTAGTACGTTCCTGAGCACCTGAGGCACTGACAAGCACGGTCGGGGAGTTTCTCGCGGTTTTCCGCCCCCTTGGTTACTGGTAGCGAATTGGTCTTCCAGCTATTGCTGCAGGCAGTAGGCGCTCACAAGCGGCCCGGCGGGTCTGGGCTAATGGCACTTCATACAACCAGCTGCTGCTGCGCGACCGATGCCTCGCCGCAGTGAGAAAGACGGGCTGCCGCTGGGGTTCAGCCCGGCCCACCTCGCGCGAAAGCTCCTCCCCCCGACTGCTCCACCCTTTTGAGGCGCTCCTAACCAGTCCCGCCTACTCGGACCAGCTCAACCTTTGTGCTAGTCCACCGTAGCTACCAACCGACGCCATTTTCATCACCCCCTCATTTTTACCTTCCTGTGAAGAAATCCTTTTTGCCGACGGTTGCCTTAGGTGCGCTTGCTTTTTTCGCCAGCACCACGGCCCACGCCCAGCAGGCCGCGCCTACCGAGCCCGAACTCGGCCACGAGACCCTGGCGAACGAGAAATATTTCCTGGACTATAAGCTCAAGCAGCCCGCCGAGGCCAACGCGGGCGATGCCCTGCTCTACCGCTACTACGGCTTGCAAAAAGAGTGTGGCGTGAAAATTCCCGTGAGCTACTCCGATGCCTGGCTGAACCAGACTATTGCGGCGCGGATAAGCCCAGCTTCGCTCATCAACCAAGTGTATCAGGCCCTGGGGGAGGCTTGCGGCAAAGACGTCGTGTACAAGAAAGCCGTGGGCAAAATTAAGCGCCTCAGCCTCACCCCGGGCAGCGTGGTCGGCAAGGGCAGCGGGAACCAGTACGGCTACGTGTTCGGCTTCAACAAGGCCACCGGGGTGCTCACGATCCAATACCCCAAGGGCACGATCTACGACATCACGCAGGAGGCGATTCTGCGGACCTTCATCGAAAAGAACCTGGAGTAGGTTGGGGGGGCGTGCGCGCACACCCGGTGGGGGTGGTTAGGTAGCAATCCGGCGGGGCCAGCCGCTTTGCGGCCAGCGGCGCGGGGCCGGCTACCGGGGGCATAGGTGCCGCCGTGAGCGACTCGGGCTAGCAGGCGGCCAGGACCAGCAGCGCCAGCCAGGTGCCGCAACGAGATTTCCGACTGGCAGCGTAACATCGAAGTGAACCTCGACCCGCGCAGCGCTAAGAAGGCCATCGACGTGGCCACCCAAGTGCAAAGCGGCGGCATCCGCTAAAAGAAAAGCTCGGCCGATTGGTTTGTTATTACCCAAGTCTTTTGTCGACTTCTGCAAGCTAACAACAAGCTCTTTTTTGCGGGCTGACTTCGCTTAAAAAACGGCAAACCAGCTAGGCAACCACGCAAAAACGCCTTTCCAGCCACCTGGCCGGAAAGGCGTTTGAATTTTGACTAAGGATAAGCCGGTTGGGCGGGAGCGCTTACTTGCCCTGCTCGAGGTAAGCCGTGAGCAACCACTCCGGCTTAGTGTCGTCTGCTATTGCCTTGTCGAAAGCCAGCCGGTAAGAGTGCTCCTGGCCCGTGAGCCCGTTATCGCGCAGGTTCAGGGTCAAATTATTGTCTTCCGTAGTAGCCAGATTCCAGCTCTTGCCATTGACTTTGATTTCGTAGTTGTTCTTCACGGCCGTGCTGCTGCCGGAAGCGAGATTAGTCACATCCGCTTTAAAGATGCGCCGGTTCCAGGGGTGGTCGAGGCCAACGATTTCCACTAAGGCCTGCTTGTTTTCACGCTTGCCAAGGCGCACAATGGTCACCTGCAGATTCTTCGCGCCGGAGTAGGCTTCGGCTTGTTCGCCGACTTCCGGGCGGGCCGACTTCGTAGTGGCGGCTTTCTGCGCGTAGGCAGGGGCTGACGAAGCTAGGGAAAGAAGCGTGGCGAACCCGAGGGCGGCGCAAACATGCAAAGCGTGTTTCATGAAGGGGAAGGATTGAGAAAGAAGAGATTAAGATTCCCATACGGCCTGTCCAAAGCCTAGGTTGGGGCTACGGGGCCTGAAGCAAGAAGGCCGTCCAGCCGACTAGACTCCCCGTTGCGGAAAGTGGCTTCCAGCCGGGCCCGGTGCCCCCGCCGCTCTACTGGTAGGTGCGGGAAATACTCCTAGCACCTTAACAAACCACCCAAAAAAAGCGCCAACCTGCCGGTCAGCGCTTTTCTGAGGGGTAAAGACAAGCGCAGTATGTACGCAGGCCGTGCTGGTGGGTCTTGCGGCGCCGGTGCTGCTCGGGCTCAGCCTGAACAGTACCTCGTCTGAGGTGGCCTATCCGGACGGCAGCTATACCGTTACGGTCAAGGAAAGCGCTTCCTGGATGGATAACAAGCCATTGCCCACCGAGTTAGAACTGTACCGCTCCCACCTCTTGTTTTTTGACCAATACCTGGGGCACATCGGCCGCAGTAACCTCTCTGAGTCAGTGTCGGAGCTCAAGGCGCGGTGGCAGGCGGTATCCGCTATTTCCTATGACGCCGACAACAACCGCGGCGTGGCAGGCGGGCGTCGCCGTGCCTTTCAGCGTCAACCCGCTTTACCATCGCGGCGACCAGCTTCCACGCGCCGCTGAGCCTACCCCCTTATCACCTGACTAGCAGCTACGGAAGCCGATGTAAGCGAATCCGAGACAGTTCAAGAACCTTCGTGGCTGTTGCAGAACTCGACGCAACATGCCAGGCGAGTACTTACGAGTTAAAGTAAGGTGAAAAGGCTGTTCAAACGGCCTTTTTCATGGCCTTGGAAGCTAGACGGCGCTACCTATTCGATGGATAATGAGTTCTGCAACAGCCACCTTCGTTTAAAAAATGTGACAAGCTCAGCCATATTTCCCAGCAGAGCCCATTTCAAATGATTCAGCGCCATAATCTTCGTGCTCCGTATCCCATCTTTGGTCTCTATGCCTAGTTTCTTCTGTAAATGCGGAGAACGCATCCTAGACGGGCGGATTCCGCAGCCGACTGAATGGCTGCTCATGTCAGACGTCGAATATGGGACCTACTCAGGCATGGTAGATGCCGAGCAACTATACCTAGCTATGAAAAGCATGCTCCTATGCCCGCAGTGCGGCCGAGTGTGGATTTTTTGGAATGGGTATGAGCAGCTTCCTACTTGCTACGGTCAAGAATAGCTAACGCTACTATCTTCCCAGCGGGAAGACGCAAACTATGAGGCAAATAGCACTTTGGGGACAGTATGAGTAATGTTCTTTCTTCTCTGATTCCTTAGAAAAGCCACTTATCATAAGAAAGCTACCCGGACAAACCTTGGAAAAGTAATGGTTCTGGTACGCTGCGTTATGGCGCCCGGCATAGTACTTTGTTGCCATAACCATTGCCCATATGAGTTACGATTTAATGGTTTTTAGCCCAGCGGCTGCTCCCAAAACGAAGCCTGAGTTTATGGCTTGGTATGGTACTCAAACGGAATGGGCAGAAGGGCACAGCTATAATGACCCGACTATGACCACTGCTGCGCTTCAAGCTTGGTTACAGGAAATGGAGCAGACGTTTCCCAGTATGAACAGTCCTGACGCCACTGATGACCACACAAGTAGTCACGAAACAGATTATAGCATCGGCTGCGTGGCTATTTATGCCGCCTTTAGCTGGTCCTTGACAGAGGAGGCAAACGAGACGGCTCGTCAGTTAGCGCAGGAGCATCAAGTTGGCTTTTGGGACCCTAGTTTTGAGGGGCCTATACTACTTCCTAAAAACGGCGAATTGAGGCCACTGGAAGAAGTGGACAAGCCAAATACGGACACCAGGAAACCTTGGTGGAAATTGTGGTAGTGGTAGAAGATGGTCGTGATAAGCTTTTTACAAACTGTAAACGACGAACTACAGCTTGCAAAAGGAAAGGGTATGGGTTCAGAAACCCACCCTTTCGGATACCCCTCGCTAAAGCGTACGCCTATCGGCCTACTTGAAGGGGCTGAGCAGCTGGCGAAAGAGGCTCCTGGCCCGCCTACTGGGGCGCAGGCGCGCCAGGGAGCGACGCCGGCCGAGGGGGTATCTTTGGCCCCGCCCGCGCCCGCTTCGCCCCGGCTGGTTGTCTTATGTCTCCGTTTGAGTTCTCGCCCCTGGGGCCGCGCTTGTGCCAGTGGTGCCAAAAGCCCTTGCCCCTCACTGGGCGCTCGGATCAGCAATACTGTGACGATCGCTGCCGCGGCCGGGGCCGTCGGCATGGGAGCGCCCGCATCGACTGGCCGGCTCGGGCCGCGGCGGCCGAGCAGCGGGTGCAGGAGCTGCAGGCGCTGCTCGCGCAGCAGGCCCGGGCCCACGAGGTGGCTCAGCCGTTCGAGCAGCGCTATGAAGAGGTGACTCGCTTGGTGGGCGGACTCGCGCGCGAGCTGACAAATGCGCGGGTGCTGTCGGCGTATCTGCATTTCGTCGACGAGTTGCTAGTTGACTACCAGCAGCACCCAGGCCTAGCAGTGGGGGAGGCGTCGGCGCACCGGCGGTTGGGGAGTTTGCAGCAGTTACGCACGGAACTGGCTGGCGCCTACCAGACGGAGCTGGCCCGCCAGCAATACGAGCTGCAGCAGAAAGAGCGCGGGCAGCCCCCAGTAGCGCCCTAATCAGGCGTAGCAGCGCCCTACCCGGGCGCAGTAGAGAGGGGTTGGGTCGCGGGCGTAGCCGGAACAGAGTCGTGCGCAAGCGGTCGTAACCGGGTGTAGTCGGTTGTAGCCGTGTTATAACCGGTTGTAGCCGGGCGCAAACGTGTCTTAACCGGTTGCAGCCGGGCGCACCTGTGATCGAACGCCTGCAGAACCGATCACCGAAGAGCTTTCTGACAGCGTGGAGGAGGCTAATCGTGCTACAACTAGAACTAGCCCTCGCTACGCGCGAAAGCAGGGGTAAACGAGCCTAAAAGGGCCTGTTGGGTGCTTTCTTGTCCCACCTCCTAGCCGAAAGGTGCGCTGACCAAGCAGCTACTAGGTGGTGAGATGCGCCGATAGTACTTCCCAAAGTGCTAGCTTAACAGAAAAGAAGCTATAGGACTTACGCAGCAGCTGTACTCGTTTCCTTGGTACGTCCTGGCTTGCTCTTCGGGGTACCATCCTTTTTACGGCCGTAAGGCGCTTCCGTATCCGTCGGGTCGATTGCTGCACTGCTACGCGTTTTGCGCGCTTTTTGGGTAGCTGTACCAGTGTCTAGCAGGTCGTAGATGCTCGTGAGTTCTTTCGTGATATTGCTCAGTAGATTTTCAACGCGCGTTAAGCTCTTGCGCACTTCTTTCTCTACAGAGGCGGTATGCTGGGCATTGTTCAGCAACTCTTGCAAGGCGTTTAGGTCAATTGCCATTTGGGTAGCTATTTTTAGGTAAGTGGAATACTACAAGGATACAGCTGGAAAGTTAACCAGTCAGAATACCAAAGCGCGCTTTTCCTTGCAGGTAGAATAATTGGGCGGAAAAGTGCTTTGCAGGGCTTCACTAGATTGCTAGTAATTAATTAGATAAATCATTGATTAACGAAAAACTAAAAAAAGCATTCTTTGTGATATGAAAAGTCATGTTTACCTGGCTGCTCATTGCTTTAATTAGTAAGTGTTTATTTAAACATTGACAAAATGTATTTGTGGTTAAGAATTTTTTAGTGCAATAATTACGCTCCTCGTAAAAAAATCCTGCGATAAAGCTATTTGCCAGTTGCAAAGTCTTTTACAGTAGGGGTTGTATAGCGTTTGTTAAGTAGTCGGGGCTGTTGCAGAACTCGCCAGCTCGATTAGTTAGGGGTCCTCTCAGCACTTAAACCGCCAAAAAATCCGGGTTGTCACCTGCTTGCTGAGCTAATTGCGTAGCCAGCTACAGGACGCAGGGTCCCAAGCAGCGTTCTGCAACAGCCACGACGGATCACAGCTTGTAAAGGACAAAGGGAGGGGGTCTCAACAATGCACGCCTTATTGAGCCCTTCACATTCACTCCAGCGTCGGCAGGTGAGTCGCGCAGCGACTCCGCTCGTAGCCGATCGCAGCCGCTCACCAGCGGTTCGCCTTTGTGCAGCTGACCTGCGCTCAGCGACCGGTTCGGGCGCGGTTTAGCGCGGTTGTTGCTGGGCGCTACCCGCTTTAGGACCGAACCGGGTGCTCAGCCCCCGTCCCCATGGTCCCCCTGGGTACCTATGATGAAAATCATCACTCTGTAATTGACAGAAGGCTGCTTTGGGAAGCAGGCAAGAAATACCACCCTAAGCTCATTGACCTTTATAGTAAGATGACTGTTTCATTGGCATTACAACTTGGCAACTTACACGATGCAGAATGCTTCTTGATGCGAGTAAAAGCGTAGGTAACACAATGGCTTATAGCCGAAATACAAAGTGCGTTTCCAGCTTTTAAAGTTTAAATACGGGCCAGCCCCGCATTTAAACCCTACTTCCGAAAGTAACAACGCTGCTGATAGCTCGAATTGGTGCGCACCAAGAGAGACCACGACGATAGCAGCGCCACCTAAATGCACCAGCTACTGGCCCTCAAGTTTGCCTAGCTCGATGCCCGCTTCGAGGTGTAGGCATACTGTACCTTGGAGCAGGTATTCTTTGCCCACGGTCAGCGCCTGGGCGAGGAGATGCGCGAGTAGGCCCGTCTGCTCGACCGCCACGAGGATCTGTGGGAGGCGCTGCAATGCAACCGGTAGTTTCAGGAGCATCAGGCAGTGGAGTGCAAGCTGCGCCAGATAGGAACGCGCAGTTCGCCATAACACGTCGCAGTTGCAGCTATTTAGGCAAGCTCACTAGCTGGGTTGTGTGTTCACATACCTCAGCTACCGGTTTACGAGGCGTTCCCTCGTCCCCATCTAGCCCTGGCAGTAACTGGGGCTTTTTATGTGGTAACTCGTTACAATTTATAGATTTTACATCTTACTTTGCTCGCGTAACCGCATCATTTATAACCCATTCATCCTCATGGCAGACTACAATTTTGAAAACCTCGACCCGAGCAACTTTGAAGAATTTGTTATTGCCTTAGGAACCTCATACATAGGAAATGGCCTAATGCCTTTTGGGGCAGGTCCGGATGGGGGACGTGAGGCTACATTCAAAGGGAAAATGGATTACCCTTCAAAGAAAAAAGGGTGGGACGGTTACCTAGTGATGCAGTGCAAACAAAAACAGAGATTGGGAGCTACGCCAAAAGCGGATGCAGATTGGGCGATTCGCCAACTCGATAAAGAGATGAAGGCATACCAAGATGACGCTGGAGCACGCACGCTTCCTGAATACTACATATTCGTAACCAATGTAATACTTTCCCCTGCTTCTAAAACAGGTGGTAAAGATAGGTTTATGGAAGCCTTGAAAGCGTGGTGCAGTAAGCTAGGTATAAAAGATTCAGATGTATGGGATAGAGATAAAATTAGTAGAATGCTCGATGGCAAACAGGATATAGCTAAACGTTATGGCTATCTGCATGCAGGGGACCTAATTCACGCAATGGCAGAGAGGAGTATAAATAAGTCTGAAAAGTTAATCGAGAAAAACAAGGGTTTGCACAACACATTACTCGTATTTCTTGAAAAAGAACTACTTATCGACCAAAATGTGCGTCTTACACAGGCTGGTTATGTAGGAGACGAAAATACCCCATTAGCTAGGGTTTTCGTCGATTTAAAGGCAAAAAGACGCGATGATGCTAACGAAAGCTTTTACGTTGTGGATACAGTTCAGCAAATAACAGACTGTATTTTAAAACCATCAGTTATAGAATTTGAACGTAGTATACATAACCGAAATAACCAATCTCAATTAAAACACAAAAAGTGGGATAACGTATCGCGATTTGTTTTTATAGGTGGGCCGGGCCAAGGAAAAAGCACTTTAGCTCAACATTTAGCCCAGAGACACAGGGCAGCTTTACTCTTAAATGAATCTATTCAAAATTCGAACAGAAGCGTTTCTGAAGTACTTGCAGTCATTCAAGATGCTGCTATAGAATCCAAAATAGGCCTGCCAGAACATCCAAGATTTCCTTTTAGAATTATACTTGAGCAATTTGCTGATGCACTTGCTAAAGATGGTATAGAATCTGTCGTTGAGTACATAGCTCACACGATAAGCTCAAGGGTAGGGAAGAAGGTTTCAGTTACAGAAATTGAGCGTCACCTTAAAAAATACCCTTGGTTTATTGCATTCGACGGGCTTGATGAAGTGCCTACTACTAGCAATCGATTAGATGTTATGAATGCAGTAAATACATTTACTGCTGCTACTCATTTCATGGATGCAGATTTACTAGTTATAGCTACTACTAGACCTCAAGGCTATAACCGAGAATTTTCTCCATCTAACTTCAATCACCTTGTTTTAACGCCCTTAGACATTGATGAAGCAATACGCTATGCTCAAAAATTCGTTGATGTAAAGTATGCATCTGATGCACAGCAGCGTGAACGAATAATGAATCGTCTAAGAGTTGCTACTGCTGAGGAAGCCACAGCTCGATTAATGCAAAGCCCATTGCAAGTAACAATAATGGCAGCTCTTGTTGATGTAGTTGGCAATCCTCCTCGTGAACGGTATCCGCTATTCAATAAATACTATGAAATCGTTTATCAACGTGAGCAAGAACGTGGACTAAAATTATCAGTCATCTTGGGTGATTATAAAGGAATCATTAATAAGATACATGACCACATTGGCTTACTTTTGCAAATTGAGGCAGAAAGCAAAGGAAATGCAAAAGGCAGAATAGATGAGGAGCGGCTCAAAAACGTAATCCTTAAGCAGCTAGAAAAAGCAGGGTACAAAGGAGAAAAGTTAGCAGTCATACAAGAAGATATTATCAAAGTAGCTCTTTTAAGATTAGTTTTTATAGTACCATTGGAGGATGGACAATTTGGCTTTGAAGTTCGCTCTTTGCAGGAGTTTGCAGCAGCCCGTGCTTTAACTCAAGGCAGCTACAAAAACGTTAAAAACAGAATACGGCTTATATCCCCTATCCCATATTGGAGGAACACAGTCTTATTTGGAATTGGCAGAGCCTTTGATGCAGAAAATGATGAGCAATGTGATATGATTGTTCAGCTTTGTCGCGAACTTAATTCAATCAAAACGGACACACTACTTGCTCGCACTCTAGCCGGTTCCAGATTAGCGCTCGATATTTTAGAAGATGGCATAGTTGACAGGCGACCTAGATACAGAGAAAATCTACTTGGCATAGCATTGGATTTAATAGGAACTTCTTTTCATGAATCCGTCCATTTACTACTAAAGCAATATACCAATGAGGATGAAGCCTTATTTGCAAAAGCAATCAGAGCCGCAATCATAGAAGCCGACTACTTTTTTTCTACTGGGGCATTTATTGCCTTAGCCAACTTATCTAATCAAGGTCTTAAATGGGCAGAAAAGCTTCTCATTACATCATGGCCTGAAGAAATTGCAAAGCAAAGATTTTTGCTAGAAAATATTGGACACATAATCAATTGGGAACAATGGATTATTGAGAAAGCAGAGAAAATAGCTAAAGAAAGCAGCATAAGGTGGTGCGCAGTACATTTATCGAATTTTATTTCTATACCCTGGATTAGAGCTGCACGTCATCTGATTATCGGTTATGCAGGTAGTCAATTTGAACAGGAGCAAATTACAATAATTCCTCTACATGTAAAGTCTGGCAACAATACTTTTTGCTACAAGTTGAATAGTGACTTACCCTCGAAAGAGATTATTGAAGCAATCGCCGAGGCAAATCCAATCCACCCTGAATGGTTACCATTCATTAAAGGAGCTACTTGCTTTCACGAACTCAATGCAGATTCTATAGCTAATAGCTTAGAAAACATTGCTGAATCTATAGGAAAAGAGGATGTATTTTTTCATAGCCGCGATTATAATATTCCCTGGGTGTTTAATGTTATTTTACACAATAGTAATTCTTCACAAGAACTTATTCAGCAAGCTCATCGCTTGAGAACAGGACACTTTGGTGATACTAAAGATTGGGCTTCTGCAGAGGCTCGTTGGAGAAGTAAAGGTTTTGACCTTAGTGATTTATCTATTTTTAAAGAAGCTGATTGGCCTTTCACCAAGGAAATAGCAAAACACGGTATTGCCCCTCTTTCAACTCTTACAGCCGCGAACTACTCTAGGCCAAATAACGATATTCAAGGCCTATTAGATACTTTTAAGTCAACGAATAATGTAAATCTAAAAAAAGAAGTAGCCGGTGTTATATCAAGCACATTGTCAATCATGATAGAAGTGTACAACAAGAAGAATACTGGCGCGAATATGGAGACGCTATTTGCTTTGAGCAAGTATTCGACACAAGATTTTGATGCCTACTTTATACTTAAAATTGCAGAGGAAGACCCGGATTTTGAAATAGCATCCGGAGCTCAAGTTTTGGATAGCATTGGGAAACTTATGAATCATTACGTTATGAATGATTATGCTGAGTTAAGCCAGTCCAAGAAAACTTTTTACAACAAATTAGCTGCTATTATAGCACCAATGTATAATAGGAAGCAGCAGAGAGAAGGAATACTCCGACTATTAGCTACACTGGTAGCTTCAGGAATGAAAGTCAAATTAGATTTTTTTGATTATGATAGTTTATCTATGCAAGGAAAATCTGATTTATTAATTATTTTTTTATATGGCCAATCTCATCATGAAATAGGGGCAGATACAGTAGCAATGTATATTAACCAACTCTGGCAGGCGGCTAGTCCTCCCGCAACCGAAATATTCCTTGATATTCTGCAGATGTATGCCTTTAGCTTATCAGATTTTGCTATTGATGTCTACAGCCGGCTACTAGCCAACTCCGAATTAGATTTTAATTATAGGCAATTAATTGCTAATGAGTTGCTTTATCAAACCAGATTTAAAACAAGTCGCTTAGGAAGCCCACGTAAGCAAGAGAAATTATCTCTAGCTTAATGTTTAGAAAGCCCGGTTACCCTAGCCGGGCTTTTTCGTGACCTATAAGTTAAAACATTACTTTAATTTTTTCCCGCTATGTTTATTCCGCTCAGTACAAGCAGTGGACGACTGCCACTCAAAACCTAGTCGGAGCTTTTTGAATAGCATTTCCATGCTATAGCGTGACCTCTTCCCAGTAAAGTAGGCCAAGGTAAAGTAGAGAAAATCGGGCACTTGTCGTACCTTAAACCAATAGACAGTGTCATGAAAAAGACCAAGGTCATAACGCCCGATGAGGTGGTGGCTGCCGCCGCTACTGTTGAGCTTCAGAACGCCTGATGCTCTACTTCCGAGCGGCCCAGTAAATAGGAGGAGGTCAAAAGCGGCTTAACCTCTACTAACTACTGGCTTATCAAATGGGGAAGCCGTACAGCCCCACCAGAGCCGGCGGGCCTGGTGGGGCTGATGCGCCGCCCGTGTCGTTAATACTCAATATCCTGCTACTGCTGCGCACTCAGGCATAAGCATGAAAAAACCCTTAGCTAAGCAAGCTAAGGGTTTTTTGCTGAATACTAGGTCAGTAATTAGGCGAACAAATCTGGGATATGTTGCGCCGCATAGATTATTTCTCTGCTGTCTGGATTGCTGCTAAGGCAGATAACACCTCCATAGGCAGCCGCTTGTTTGTCTGAAAAAGTAGATTTTTTGTATGTATTATGTATGTTAGTATTATCGAACACCCTATCAAATTTCCGTAGTCTCACTAACTCTTTTTTGTCTGAGTCGTCGCAAATGTAGAGTATTACAGCCTCCTTGTTTTTTAGGAATTCTAGCTCAAAAATGTCAACTAAGGTAGCTGCAATTAGTGGGTCTGTACCTGGCGTGGGCGTACTACCTGGTGCTGGTCTAATAGCAAATAAGCGCACATGCTTGGCAAAGGTGGTGCCGGGAAAAAACTCCCCAGCGCTGCCAAATACAGCGTTATAGGTGACAAAATCCTTGGTTATAAATTTATAGTCTGTGCCATTAGCTTGGCTGATAAGGGTGTAGCCTCTTATTAATAATTGATTCATTTGAATAAATCTGATTAGTCTTTTCGCGCTCCGCTAGCAACGCCTTTTTCTTGGCGAGCATAAGTTTGAAGACGTTTTTGGGGGTTATTTTTTCAGTCGTGTTTTCCATGATGGAAAGTCATTTTACGGTTGCCAGTAGTGCTACCTACTGCGATGTATCCACAGATACTAGTTTGCGATTTTGCGGCGGTACTCAGTGCGCCCAGGGGGGCTTTCGGCATAGGTTCGTTTTATTGGTTTGAACTAAATATACGGGAAAAGTCACTATCTGGAAAACAATTCGTGGGAAAGATATCGTTCCTATGCTGATCTAGCTGAAAGGAATGCGTCTCTTCACGAGCTTCTTAGCGACAAATTTGCGGCCATTCTTCGGCTCCGCACGCCTGCTGAGTATAGTTTCTGGTAGGGGTTGCCTCCTTAGTGTATACTTCCTGTCTAGAGGAGCCAGTTAACGGTGGAGAAAATCGCGTAGCGCTGGTTCAAAAGCTGTCCTATAATTTCTGTGGCTGTTGCAAAAGGAGATTAGGGTCCAATAAAGGTGACTGGGTAGTGGGAGTGCTAAGGCGAGGCGAGCTGATGGCTGGGGCGAGTCCAAGTACTTCTTCAGATTGTAGGCCATAGCGGCGAGGTAGAGCACCTTCGCCGCCCCGGTTTGCCGCTTTTTGCTGATGTGGCGCAAGCCATAATAGGTAATGAGACTGCCCAGCACGGGTTCGACTGTTGAGGCGCGTAGGCGCATCATTCGCTTGCCTGCGCGGGTAGCCAAGCGGGCCAGCATGCGTTCGTAGCAGGCCTTATAAACCGTATCGTGCAGGCGCTTTTCTTGGGGACTCTTGCCTTTACACGTCACCTTTATCGGGCAGTGTCGGCAGTCCGCGGCTTTGGCCAGGTAGCGGTTTTTGGCATTTCCCTGGCGGTCCACCACGAGTCGGTCAAAGGCCAAGCGCTTGCCTTGACTGCAGAAATAGCTGTCACTGAGCACGTCATACGTAAAGCCTGGGCGCTGCGCTTTGTACTTGCCGTGCGGCGGGATGAAGCCGAGCAGACCCCGACTTTCTAGCTGGGCGTAGTTCTCTCCCGAGCTATAGCCCGCATCAGCCACCACCTGCTGCAGCAGCAGGCCCCAGCGCCGTAAGCGCTGCTGCGTGGCGTCAACTAACGGCAGCAAGTACAGGCTGTCACGGCCATCGGCCAAGTCGGCGTGGATGTGCGTGATAACGTGGCGGGCGGCGTCGACACTCACGCTAGCCCGATAGGTAAGCTGGCGCGGTTTGCCGCGCTTGTAGGCAATGCGAGCCTCGGGGTCAGCCGGACTATAGTGGGTATGGTTGCTGAGCAGCCGCCCCGTTTTGGGCGTCGTCTGGCGCAGTTGGAGCGCGTGCATACGCTGCACCTGCTGCAAGTGGGTGGCCGAGCCAGTGAGCCGCGGCGCGCTGGCCGACGCGACGGGAGCGTCCGCTCGCCACAACGCGCTTTTAGGCTTAAGTCCACTCATAGAGGCGTTTGCCTTGACGTAGGCGGAGTCCAGGACTTGGGTATGCCCACTTACTAAGCCCTGCTGCACACACAGACCCACGACGTACGTAAAGCAGGCTTCGAAGACAGCCACCGGTAGGCGCTGGCGCAGACGGGAGAGGGTGCTGTGCCAGGGCAAGGGCTGGGCGAGGTCATAGCCCAGAAACGCGCGAATACCGACGTGCAAGCTGGCCAACTCCACCAGTTTGCGGTCGGAGGTGATGTTCTCCAAGTGCTGGACCAAGAGCAACTTGACGAAGACCACCGGGTCAAGCGAGGGCCGGCCGATGCGACTATAAAACGGGGCCACCAAGGGCCGCACAAAGCTAAAATCGACGCGCTGTAGTAGCCGGCGGTAAAAGTGGCGGGCGGGTACTAGTTTGATCAGCGACGTACCGAAGGGATGGAAGCCTAGCATAGGCTAGCAACTTACTAACCCGCAGCCGATTGCCTTTTGCAACAGCCACTTCTTATACGTAAAGTAGAACGCCAAAAAGCTGTAGTAGGGGGCCTAGTAGGGGGCCTAGTAGGAAACGGCTACGCCGCTTCCCGCTCCCGCCGCTCCTCAAGCTAGCAAGCCCGCTCACTTCTTTCGCCCGCGCCCCAGGGCACTAGCCTCCTGGCCCCCTGCAGCGGCAGCAGGGGGCCAGGGGGTGTACCGGAGTGCGGAGCCAGGTACTTGCAGTTCTGCTGAAACGGCTTGCGGCGCAACCGGCCCAGGGCCACGTAGCGCGCGATCGCCTACAAGAAGGCCCTCTGCTAGCCCAGATGCCGCCCCGTTAGCAGTGATTATCAGAGGTATGCGTGTGACATACATACCCTTCGCAAGCGCGTCTATGGAAGCCAACGGCCTACTAGGGGCCTACTAGGAAACGTTTCCCCCACCCGCGCGGCCCAGCAGACCTGCTAGCCGTTTCCCCCACCCGCGCGCCCAGCAGGAGTTAGCCCCTTTAAGGCAGCCAGAGGGGGAGGTATCCGAAAGGTGTGCAATACTGAGCCCCTACCCTATTAGCTATTGCTACCCTTTACGTGTTACTATTCACCGTTTGCATGAGGTAAAAAAATTAAATCACTTTTTCACTAGACGCCCGCACCCTAACGGTAGTAAAATTGCGCATGATGACCTATTCCTCGAAGTGGCTTCGGCTGTGCGAAGCAGAACTAGCCTACCGCGTCTGCCAGCATGAGGCGCTGCAGGACGAAGCGCAACTAGCCCGCGATTTAAAAAAGGCGCTGGCGATACCACTAGAAAATATAACGGCCTTGCGGATGTGGGCGGCCATGCAACCTAGCTTTGAGAGCATAACATCCTTGCTTCCGGAGGTGGTGGACTTTGCCATCGATGCCACCCGCCCCGATCACATCGTCTTGGCCCGGGAGGTATTATTCCAGTACAAATGGCGCCCGGAGTTAAAAAACCATCTCCTGCCCTTGATTGCGCGCTACTTGGCCGCTAACGACGAATGGCACTACCGCCGCATTGCCGAACTATACACCCACTTGCAGTACCGAGAAGAATTAGCTGCTTTTCTGGGGCTATGTCGAGCCAGTGACAACGTAGAAATTCAGGAAGTCGGCGACGATTTTGCCCCGCTTTGATTTCCTTTCGTTCCCTGAACGTTTGGCAGCTGGCCGGCGCCAGGAGCCAACAGGCCATTGCAGAGTCCAGCGAGTTCAAGAACAAAAGCTTATGAAACGCGCTGAAGGGATGAGTTTCGTAAACGTTAACTACCGCCTAGTCTCCTGCCAAAATATTATATTTAGACAGTATGGTAGTAGGCAAAAAACTACCACTTTTTCAAGGGTTGTCCTGGTAGACCGATTATGTTATTCGACAAAACTAAGGTCACAGTCGAATATGGCCGCTTCCCAGGGCGCTATAATTCTATTTCCTCAAGATCGCCTACCATAACTGAACTCCCTCCTTTTGTAACGCCTTTAACTAAGCACTTGTATTCAGCTGATGAGCGGCGTTAGTACTTGACAGCTGACATTGGAAACCTCATCTTCCTGAGGTAACATTAGCTTTGGTCTGGAGAGGACGAAGCTGCGTGGAACTCAGCAAATGGACAATAAGCTTTTTTCAGCGATTGAGTATATTGAAAATAATTACGTTTTAATTCTCAACAAAACAAGTAGTTACAGGAAGTACTGGGCTCCGGTTGTGCCCTGCCAACTACTGAATCAGTCAGGCCTAATAAGGGCCATCGCCGGTTCCAGGTGCTGCTTCAATCTGGGTACTGCCACGGGCTTATTCCACCGTTAGGCGCATGATGCGAGTGCCGGTGCGTACCCCGTACACGCCCGCTGCCAAACCGGCCGGCAACGTCAGTGCGGCAGTACCGGTGGCATCGGTAGTGACGGAAGTCACTAGGCGGCCCAGCGCGTCGAACAGCGTCACCCGCGTGGCGGGCAGTGCGCCGGTGAGCGTGACGGCGCGCTGCGCGGGGTTGGGGTACAGGGTCGGGATAGCTACCGCGCCTGTCAGGGCCACAGTGCGCACGGGGGAATAGGTGGAAGTACCATCCAGGTCCACCTGCCGCAGACGGTAGTAGAACAAGGCCTTGCCGCTGGGCAGCTGCGTATCCAGCAGCTCGTATCGGCGGGCGCTGCTGCTCGTGCCAGCAGCAGCGGCGGCGCTGATGGTCGCAAACGTGTGGCCGTCGGAGCTGCGCTCTACGTCGAAGCGCTTACTATTCACTTCACTGGCCGTCGTCCAGGCCAAGCGCACGGCGGCCGGGCCGGCCGTCTGGGCCGTGAAGGCGGTCAGTACCACCGGCAGCGGGTTGGCTGAGTTGCCCAGCGTCCAGACTGAGAAATCAGTGATGCCAGTAGCGGTCACCACGTTGGGACTAGCCACGGTGCCCTGCTGCGGAACCCAGGGCGTACCGCCGTCCTCCGACTTGAATAGAGTTAAGTTGGCTTCCGGAATGCCGTTGAGTTCGTGGGCGAAGTACGCGAAGGTCATCATTACGTTTAATCCTACATTAGTAGTGGGTTGAATATTGAACGAGCGCAGAATGCTCTGGCTGGTACCCGCCCCGGCGATAGCCGTGCCAGTAGAGCGAGTGACCAAAGTAGGGCCAGGCGCTGTCGAACCAGCGGCCGGCGTTAGGGTTAGGCCTAGGCCGTTAAAGGCCTCAGCTGTGCCGGGGACTAGGGAATGGTTCGCCACTGCGTTGCCGATGACGTAGCTGACGTTGCTCTCAGTGAGCGTGGCCGAGCTGCCCAGGCTCACTTGGTAGCTGCCGGTGGTGAGGGTACCGTTGGTCAGAGTCAGGGCGGTAGTGATGGTTAGGGGCTGGCCTAGCTGCACAGTTCCGCTGGCCTTGTTCACCGCCAGCCTGGTGAAGGCCGTGCTGCTGCCGCCGCTTATTGTTTGGGTGGCGGCGCTGCCTACCAACTGCACAAGGCCGGAGAGCGTGGCCGTACCATTGTTGGTCCAGTCTCCCCTCAGTTCCAGTGTGCCGGCCGTTTGCGTCAGCGTGGCACCGCCCGCCACGGTCAAGGCGCGCACCGCTGCTGTGCCAGCAGAGATAAGTGGATACTGCGGCGCGCCGGCTGGAATCACCACGTCCAATAAAAATGTGGGCACACCGCTGGTCCAGTTGTCGGCCGTGTACCAATCGGAGCTCACTGCGCCGGTCCAGGTCGTGGCTGTTGCCGGGGCGTAGGTGATAGTATACTGGTTGGCGCTGGTGTTGTTGTTGCTGGCAGCGTCCTGAGCCCGGTTAGCCAACACGTCGACCGTCACCGCCCCGTTGGCGGTAGGCGTTACATTAAAGGTGTAAGTGCTGCCGCCCGTAACGGCCACGAAGTTTGTGAGCGTGCCATTGCCTACGGTCACGCTGCTGCTGCCGAAGTTTACCACAGCCTCCGAGAAGCTTACGGTGTAGGCAAAGGAGCTGCTGCTACTAGTAGTGCCGTTGGGAGCCGTGCCCGAAGTGATACTAGCCGACGGACTAACAGTATCCACGGTAAAGTTGGTATTCGAACTGGCGCTCACGGCCTCGGCCGAGCGCTGGGCAGTGGCGCGCACTGTGTGGGAGCCTTGGGACAGATCTGTGGGCTGGGTCACATTCCATAGGCCACCGCTGGTAGCCGTGGTTGAGATATAGCGCGTGCCGTCCACGATGACGGTCACTGTGCTAAAGGCCGGGGCGGTGCCCGAATAGGCTGGAGTCTGGCTGTTGGTCGAGCTGCCATTGGCGGGCGCATTTACCACTGGGGCCGCGGTTTGCACCTGCGGGGAAATAAACATTGAGCCGTTGCCCTGCGAGCTGGTGCTAAATTGAGCGTAGCCGAACGGAGGGTAGGTGGCGCCAAGAAACGACGAACCGCCGCCACCGCCGCCACTGCCGTCAAAGCTGGCTCCGCCACCGAAATAGCCACCACCGCCGCCATTGCCGTTGCCTGAGCTGTTACCGCCACTGCTATTGCTACCACCAAGATAGCCAAACCCGACGTTGTTCGGATAAGCCCCACCACCAGGACGGTTTCCGGTACCATTGCCGCCCACGGGCTGGCCCCCACTACCTGCCCTATAAATATCGCCGCCGCCAGCACCGCCAGCGACCAGCAGCGCATTGCGGCCGCTGAGGTAGTCGTAGGTGGTACCGTTGACTAGGCGTCGCCGCAGATCGGTGGCGCCGCCGCCGCCGAAGTACCTGCCCGTACCACCACCGTTGAAGCCGCCTGCTCCAATCCCATAATTAATGTAGCTTCGGCCCTGCCCGCCTACCACTACGTCCAGCACCTCGCCTGGCGTCACTGCAACAACGGCCGCCACCTGCGCGCCCCCAGCCGGAGGGTAGCCAGGGGAGCTTGCCCCACTCGCGCCGCTAGCGAACACGACCAGATTGGTCACGCCAGCCGGCACGGTGTAGGTCTGGAAGCCCCCCGTAAAATTATAGGTGGTTTGGGCCAGCGCGGGGTTGGCTAGGACCCCGGCCAGAAGCAGACATATCGGCCGCAGCCAAGAGAAAATCTTTGTCATGCTAATAAGGGCCAGACGTAATGAATTGGTAGGTGCCCGTTGCCAGCAAGGTGGGGGTCGTGTCAGTAGGTAGCCGAATCGATGTCTTGGACGTTGTCGAACACCAGCAACGGGTCAGACGGGAGCTTCGGTGCGGCGGATTCTTACTCCTCCTTCTTATCACCGTCCAAGACCATCGAACAGCGAATCGCAGCTATCAGTTACCGGTTGGCAAAGCGTACTGCCATTCTGAATGATGCGGGCAAAGGCTATGTTCTAGGCAAAAGTATTGCCTTGTTCGCCGGCCTTGCAATACCTGAAAGTAGGTATTTGGCAATCTCAAGAAGAGCATCTTGCGCCATCAATTATTTCACTTCTCGCAACCAGTCAGGCAGTAAGGTGTCGCTTATGCCGGATGGGTTGAGTACTCACTCTATGTTCCGATAAGGCGCACCTTTCAGACCCATCCGTTTTCGGCTTCCTGAACCCCCTCCACGCGTTAGAAACGCACTCAATGTGGATTTTCTGAGCCACCTGCCTCGCGAGACACTTTCTGAACCCTGTCTATGCGAAGGAGAGGTACTTACTTCTTGGTGCAAGAACTGCTCTTTTACAGCTCCGCTAAGGTGCCGACTAGCCCCAGCGCGCTGGCACCTTGCTCAAGCCACGTGAGTACCCGAGCCGTTTGGTCGGCCGGAGCCGTGTGCAGGAGCAGGTAGATTTGCTGGCTGGATACCTCTACTAGAAAATCTTCGTCCCATGCAGCAGGTCCGGAAGCCAGATAAGCATACCGTACCAAATAGGGTATCTGCGCTGGTCTTGCAGGCATTAAATGCCAGGAACTAGTAGCTTTCAGGTAGTGCAGCAGCTGCTCTTGCTGAGGCATTTGGAGCGGCAAACTGAAAATGAAGGTATACTCACAACCCATAACCAAAGCTAGGTTTATTTACTGAAACGACCGTTTTCGTGAACACTCCGAGCCCCTATAAAATGGCTCATGGGTAGTCAAAACCAAACTTGATTGCTGTGATTTTTGCTTGATAGATGGTCAGCGCTAGAAAGTACCCCGGCATGGCATACCGCCGCAAAAAGGGAGACTGCTCCGGCCTATCCAACCGGTACGTCAGCACCGAGTCGGGAGTCAACCCAAGGCGGTAATCGTGACCTTTCAGGGCCAGGACTTGCCGTAACGACAACCCCAGGCGCAGGCCCGACTCCGTGCGGAAGCGCACCAGGTTGGTCTGCCGGTGGGGGCGCTGGAGCACGGCCGGGAACACATACCCAATTTCCACCGCGGCGAAGGTATTGCCGGTGTCTCCTTCGTATTGAGACGCGAGCAGGTACTGCTGCCGGCCTTGGTTCACAAACACGGCCACGGGGCTTTCGCGAAGGCCCTCGGTCAGGGTCACCGGGAGGGTGCCAAAGGGGCCACGGGCGGGCAGTAGCTGCTCTAGATACAGGGCGCCGTTCACCGACGTATCCGGCACTAGGACCCGGCGAGACGAGCCTAGGGGCGTTGGGGTAGCCAAAGTGGCGGCGGCCTGCGGTGCGGCCTCGGTTTGGGGGGGCGGCAGGCCTTTTAACTTGGGTGAGGAAGCTAGTTGTGGCGAACGCGCCACTTCGGGTGTCCGCGAGTCATGGGAGGTGCAGCAAGCAAGGCTAGCCCCACTGAAAAGAACCAGTAGGTAGCGTAGTAGGTATCGGCTCATGCTGGTCTGGGATTACATTTTTAGGCTCCTTTCCCTAACCTTCTAGCAGCTGCTTCGCACCAGGTGCCAGTGGGCTGTTATAGAGTGGGGCGAGTTTAGGAAACTCGTCTACAAATCAACGTGTAGGAAATCTGGCGATGAGATGCATTTCGTGAACGCCTGGCTACCCTTCCAAAAAAGGCTCGTTTTCTGGACTACTCGGAACAGTGCCCTGACGCCCCCGAAAACGCCGGTTTTTGGGGGCGTTTTTTGACACCCTTTTTTGGATGGTATTTTTGGGTATGAATCTCATTGAACTTGATAACTGTTTCGTTCAGCCGCGAGCAATACTTACAATCTCCGCCGATGATTTTTTTGACGAGAGTACTTATCAGCTTGGGGGCATTGATAAAGATGATCCCAGCAATTATGACTGGGGCTGGGTATTTGTTATCAACGTAATACTACTGCATAGGCAAAAGCGTACGCTAAGGTTTGCCAACAAGGCCGATAGGGATGCGCGATTTGCAGAAATTGTGGCGCAACTTAAAAACGCCTGATGCGAGTCGCCATCTACGCTCGGGTGTCGACTAAAGACAAAGGTCAGGACGTTGCCAATCAGCTCCACCAACTCCGCGAGTTCGCCGAGCGCCACGGCACCATTTATAAGGTATTCACCGACCAAGAGTCGGGCGGTAAGGCCGACCGCGCGGAGTTCAAGCGGCTCCTGCTCGAAGCCTACCAGCAGAAGTTCGACCTGATTGTGTTCTGGCGCCTCGACCGCTTCAGCCGGGAGGGGGCCCTGGCCACGCTGCGTTACCTGAAGGAGCTCAAAGACTACGGGGTGAATTATAAGTCTTTCACCGAGCCCTACCTCGACTCGCTCGGCCCCTTCGGCGACGTTATCGTCTCGATGCTGGCCACCATCGCCGCGCAGGACTTGATTAAGATTTCGGAAAACACGAAAGCGGCCCTAGCTAAGAAGAAGGCCGCTGGCGTCAAACTTGGCACCCCGGGGAAGAGTTCAGCGCAAATCGAGCAGATTCATCGGCTCAAAGACAATGGCCTGTCGAACTACGCCATCGGTAAAGCGCTAAAAATGTCCGCCAGTACCGTGGCCAAATACCTGGCCAGGTAGTAGGAGCCGAACTGCCGCTAAACTCAAACGAGCGTTGATAGGTGGCTGAACTTGTCACGCTCACCGACATCAGCTGCGCCAGCGTCAAACGCTACCGTCAGGAACTAACATTGTGAGAGAGAGAAAGTTGGTAATACTCCAGGCCACCCCAGTCGAATAACTCCTTTTCGATGAGTGTATATGAGCTATTACTTCCTCTCGTTACCCTATTGCATCGGGCGCAGGGATCATTGGGTCCACTGTGTGAGGTAACATCGCCGCGCATCAGACGCGGAGCTTACCCGCTGCCGCCTGAAAACTAGTCACGTATTTGCAGTTTAGCGCTAGCAGCTCTTCCACAATAGCCGCTTTTCCGAAGTCTTTCTTGTTACGCGATACAAATAGACTCTCTATTCCGGCTGGTAACGCCCGCAGCCCAGCTAGCACGGACGCATACACCAAGGAATCCTGCGAGGCGAGACCATGCTGCCCAGCTTTTTCGTAGGCCTCCCGGATAATAGCAGGCGTGAGTGGTATTGTCGTTGCCGATTCAGCCAGTTCAGCCGCAATAGTATACAACTGCTGCGTTTGCACTTGCCTGCGCGTCAGAAGCAAGTCATTGAGTGCTGCAGTTAGACTATCCATGGCATCGCCGTCGCTTTCTGCTTCGCGCCGATGCTGGCCGATTTCATCTAGCAAGTAACTACGGGCATCGTCGCGCTGTTCGCGCCGCGCCCGTAGCGTCTGGAATACTTCCGTTAGTGCGTATTGGGGTAGGTGCAGCGCGAAAGTTGTAGGGCCGGCTGCTTGCCATATTCGCGTGCAAAACTCGTATTCTTCCTGGCGAAAGGCCAGTTCGATCACG
>Ga0308164_10001244_pt1 | contig 31124 bp, 28 predicted proteins | sample PhyTR2_FD_201031 | JGI IMG/M metagenome (GOLD analysis project Ga0308164, IMG submission 201031) | Phyllosphere microbial communities from UC Gill Tract Community Farm, Albany, California, United States - DLSLT.R2 | ecosystem: Host-associated > Plants > Phyllosphere > Unclassified | place: USA... | reverse complement strand
TTGATCCAGGGCGTTGCCACTCCGCTGGATACTGGTAGGATCAGCCTACTATCTCCGCGTAGCCACATAATGGGTCCAGATGGAAAATCACAATTCTCAATTGCTGAACAATGATCCCTTCCTGCGCGACCTGTTGTTGTTCACGGCCATCGCCAAACGCACCAGCTTCGTGGTGGCCGGTGCTGAACTGGGGATTTCCCCGGCCCATGTCAGCAAGCGCATCGCCACCCTGGAGGCCACGCTCAACTGCAAGCTGTTCAACCGCACTACGCGCCGGGTGTCGATCACCCGCGAAGGCGAGGCCATGCTTGGCTGGGCGCAGAAGATTCTTGAGAACGTGCACGGCATGTTGGAAACGTCCCACGGCGACAAGGTCGAACCCCGGGGCCTGCTGCGTATCAGCACCAGCCCGCGGCTGGGCCGCAGCTATGTGGCGCCGATCCTGGCGCTGCTGCGCAAGCGCTACCCGGCGCTGGAAGTATGGCTGGAAGTGATGGACCGGCGCGCCGACCTGATCGGCGAGCAGTTCGATATCGACATTCGCGTGGGCGATGTCAATGAACAGCACCTGATCGCCCATCCGGTCGCGACCACCGAGCGCATCCTGTGCGCCGCCCCCCGCTACCTGGCCCAGCGCGGCCATCCCGGCGCGCTGAGCGAACTCACCCGCCACGATTGCCTGCTGTTTCGCGACCGCGACAGCAGTTTCGGGCTGTGGCGCCTTGAGGGACCCAGCGGCGCCGAGATGGCCAAGGTCACCGGGCCGATGGCTTCGAACGACAGCGAGATCGTGCTGGAGTGGGCCCACGATGGCTTTGGCATCATCCTCGCATCGGCCTGGGACGTAGCCGCCAGCTTCGACCAAGGCAAACTGCGGCGCGTGCTGCCGGCCTACAGCCAACCGACCGACGTGTCGGCGGTGACCACGGTGCGGGCGTCGAGCTCGGCGAAGGTTCGCCTGTGCGTGGACTTTCTCAAGGCGCAGCTCAACGCCGGGCCTTACTCGTTGCGCACCTTGAAGAGTTTGCCCAGTGGGCAGTAACAGCATGCCCCGCAAGCGGTGCGAGGTATTTACACTATGCTGTTGCAGTATCAACAGAGACTGCCATCGAATTTCTCGAGTTTCCACTATGGGTCGTTTGACCACCACGCTCTACCGTACTCGAACCAGGTTATTGCCCTTGCTGTGCCTTGCATTCGCGGCGAACTTGCCGGGCATCGCCAGTGCCGCTGCCAGCAAAACCTTGGTGGTCTATTTCCCTGAAGCTCCGCCGCTCAGCGTCTCCGGGCCCGACGGCGCCAATGGCATCGTCGGTGACGTCGCGATCAAGGCGATAAAGCGCGCGGGCTTTACCCCCAAGCTCCTCCCCCTGCCCTGGAACCGGGCGCAACGCACGGTGCAAAAAGGCGATGACCTGCTGATCATCCCCCTGTCGCGCACCCCGGACCGTGAAGCCGAGTACACCTGGATCGCGCCCGTCATGACCATGGACCGCGCCTTTTTCAGCCTCGACAAACGCGTCGACAGTTTCGAGCAGGCCCGTAACACCTATGCCCGCGTGGCGGTCGGCATGGGCAGCGCCCAGGAGCAGAAACTGCGCGAAGAAGGCTTCAGCAAGGAACAGATCTACCCGCTGAAAATCGGCGACAACCCCGCGCAATTGTTGCTGCTGGGGCGCGTGGATGCCTGGTTCAACGGCGTCCCTGAAAGCCGCTACATCTGGCCCGAAGTCTCCAGCAAAACGTTGCTGGAAAGCCCGCCGCTGATGACTTCGGACCTGTACCTGGCCTGTTCGAAACGCTGTGATCCAGCGTTGGTAGAGGACCTGCGCAAGGCGGTCGACAGTTTGCGGGCGGACGGCACCATTGCGCGGATCGTCAGTGGTTATGTGGACCGGCCTGCGCACTGACCTGTCTAGGCGGCCCCAGGATCAGGCACCAGTGCCTGCAACTGCGGGCACGCCCATTCCACGAACGCCCGTACCCGCGGTGAGAGCTGCAGGGTATGGGGGTAGACCAGCTGAATCGGCAAGTCGAGCGGCTCGAAATTCTCGAGAATGCGCACCAGGCGTCCGTCGGCCAGCGCGTCGGCCACCTGGTAATGCATCAAGCGCGTCACTCCCACGCTTTGCAGGCAGGCCAGCCGGGCGGCGCGGACTTGGTTGCAGACCAGCCGCGGGGTGATTGTTTCGCTGATTTCCTTGCCGTTGTGGCGAAAATACCAATGCCGGCCGTGGGCGCCCAAGGTGATACAAGGGTGCTGCTGCAGCGCCGCCGGGGTATCGATGGCCGGCGCACTTCCCAGATACTCGGGGCTGGCACAGACCACCAGGCGCGTGGCGCCGATGCTGCGCGCGACCATGGCCGAGTCCGGCAGGTGGCCGATGCGCAGCGCCAGGTCAAGGCGTTCATCGAGCAAGGGCAGCACCTGGTCGCTGAGGCTCAACTCCACGTTTATCTCGCTGTTGGCCTTGAGGAAGGCGTTCACCAGCGGCGCCACGTAGCGCGAGCCGAACTCCACGGGCGCGGTCACCCGCAGCAGGCCGCGGGCCACACCATCGCGGGCTTCGAGGCGCTGCTCCATGTCATCGAAATCGGCCAGGGTGCGCCGGCACCAGGCCAGGTACTCCTCGCCCTCGGCCGTCAGGGCCATGCGCCGGGTGCTGCGGTTGAGCAGGCGCACGCCCAGGTAGCGCTCCAGCGCCGCCAGCGAACGCACCAGCGACGCCACGGCCTGCCCGGTCGAATCCGCCGCGGCGCTGAGGCTGCCGCTGTCGACGATGCGCACGAAATTGGCCATTGCCTTGAGTCTGTCCATTGCCACCTTTTCGACTTGTGCGTTTACTGCATAGCTGTTGTCAGGCGCGCGGCATAGGTGCCGCGCCGGTGTTCGGGGACACTACAGGAAATGAGCGCAACCGGAGTGACCCAGCATGAGCAGCAGCCCCGCTCGCATTCTCGCCTACGACCACATCGGCATTCGCGTCAGCGACCAGGGACGGGCCATGGCCTTCTACGAAGCCTTGGGCTTCAAGGAAAGCGCGCGCTTCGCCCGTTACGAAGCCAACGAGATGCTAAGCCCTGACGGCGTCAGGATAAACCTGATTTTCAACGGCGCGCGCCAACCCGCGGCGCACAACGCCCTGCTGGACGCGCCGGTGAAGCTGCCGGGCATGACCCACCCGGCCTTTATCGTCGATGACCTGGAAGCGCTGCAACGCTGGCTGCACGCCCATGGCATCGTCATCACCGAGGGGCCGCACCCGATCGGCCCCAGAAGGGTCGCGCTGTTTATCCGCGACCCCGATGGCAACGTGCTGGAATTCAACCAATTGATCGATGCCCCTGGAGCCTTGCAATGAAACTCTATGACCTCGAACCGTCCGGCAACTGCTACAAGGTGCGCCTGTTCGCCGCGCTGGCCAATATCGAGCTGGAGTTGGTCGCCGTGGACTTTCTCGGCGGGGCGCACAAGCAGCCGCCGCTGACCGATCTGAACCCGCTGGGCCAGCTGCCCATTCTGCAAGACGGCAGCTTCGTGCTGCGTGATTCCCAGGCAATACTGGTCTACTTGGCGGCTGAATACGGCGGGCTGGCGTGGTGGCCGAGCAATTCCCATGGGCAGGCGCAAATTGTGCAGTGGCTGTCGTTCGCGGCCAACGAAGTGCAGCACGGGCTGAGCACCGCGCGGCTGGTGCAGAAATTCGGCTATGCCGCCGACAAACCGGCCGCGCAGGCCAAGGCCGCGGCGGCGCTGGCGATACTCGACCAGCACCTGGAGCACAACGACTGGCTGGCGATCGGGCGGCCGACCATTGCCGATTGCGCCGTGTACCCTTATGTGGTGCTGGCGCCGGAGGGTGATGTGGATCTGGCGCCGTACACCCATGTGGCCCGCTGGCGCGCGCGCATCGAGGCGCTGCCGGGGTATCTGCCCAAGCCTTGACGCCCCTCAGCCGCGCGGCTGAACCGCCACGCACTTGATCTCCAGCAGCAGCGCGCGGTGCGCCAGCGCCTCGACACCGATACAGGTCCAGGCGCATTGCCCGCGCGGGAAGAGCCGCTCCTTGACCGCGCGAAACACCTCCATGTGGGTGGCGAGGTCGACGTGATAGGTGGTCATGTCCACCCCACCCTCAAAGCGGCAGCCGCCGGCTTCCAGGACCACGCGCAGGTCCTTGTCCCAAGCCTTTCATCCCACCTATAGTGGGGTCCTCCCCCCGCCAAAGGAACGGCCATGACCTCGCTTTCCCCCTTACGCGTAGGCCTGATCGGCGACCGCGACCTCAGTGTCACCGCCCACCGCGGCATTGAACGGGCCTTGCCACTGGCCGCTGCGGAGCGGGGCCTTCAGCTTGAGCACCATTGGTTGGCCACCGACACCTTGGCAGACACCGACCTGTCGCCCTACGCTGGCCTGTGGTGTGTGCCTGCCAGCCCGTACCGCGACACCGACGCGGCGCTAGCCGCCATCCGCTACGCCCGGGAAAACGCCATACCCTTCCTCGGCACCTGTGGCGGTTTCCAGCACGCGGTGCTCGAATACGCGCAAAACGCGCTCGGCTGGAGCGACGCCGAACACGGCGAACTGGCCAGCCGCGGCGGCCGCGCGGTAATCGCCCCGCTGGCGTGCGCCTTGGTCGAAGCGCGGCAACTGTTACGCCTGGATCCGCAATCACGCAGCGCCCACGCCTACGGCGCCATGCAAATCGATGAAGGTTACCGCTGCCGTTACGGCCTCAACCCCGACTTCGCCGCCGCCCTGCTGGATGGTCCGCTGCGAGCTGCGGGCTGGGACGAGAACGACGAGGTTCGGGTCATTGAGCTCCAAGGCCCGCACTTCTTCATCGCCACCCTGTTCCAACCCGAACGCGCCGCGCTGGAGGGCCGTGTGCCGCCGTTGGTTCGTGCGTGGCTGCAGGCTGTGGCGGGCTGAACTGCTCCGGCTGATGAGATGGAAGTACTCGTAACCTTGATCGAGGTTTACGAGAATCAACACTACCCTATCCAGGCCGCCAATCCGATTGAAGCCATCAAGTTCGTAATGGATCAGAATGGCTTAACAAGGCGCGATCTAGAGCAATACATTGGCCCAAGTGGGCGTGTATCCGAGGTAATGAACGGTGACCGGCCACTCAGCATCCGCATGATCAAACGATTGCATGATGGACTGCGTATACCTTATGAGTCGCTGCTCAGCGGTATCGCATGAGCGCGAATCGACTCTAAAGGATGTCCTATATAACAGTCCTGCTCCAATACCGAGACGCAATGTCTTGGCCCTGCTACTGAGCCTCCCTAGAGTCCCCCCACGCCGCCGATAGCCCCCAGGTACGCGTGGGCAACGCCGGCAGACGAACGGCGCCCAATAATGGCACTTCGCCCCTGCAACTCCCTCCCGCCCTGCCGATACCCTCCGTACACAACCAGAAAATTTCGCGGTTGCATCCCGTCGGAGTTCCACCATGAACCTGCGTTCCCTGAATATCGCCCCCCGCGCGGCCCTGTGTTTCGGCCTGATCACCTTGCTGGTCATCGCCCTCGGCGGCTTCGCCTACGTGCAGCTAGGGAAGCTGCGTGCCACCGAACAGGACATCGAGAAAAACTGGCTGACTAGCGTGCAGACTGCCGACGACATCCAGATCGCCCTGCTCGGCGCCCGCCTGGAAAGTATCCGCCTGCTGGCCACCTCCAACCCCCAGGAGCAGGCCGCCGCCCTGCAGCACCTGGAAGCATCCAAGCGCATGCTTAACGAGCGCACCGACTTTTACCGCAAGAACCTGATTTCGGACCCTGAGGAAGGGGCCAAATTCGAGGCGGCTGCCACGCTCATGGCCAGGTACCTGGAGGGTGTGCAGCGCATCGTCGATCTGGAAGCCAACCAGCACGACCAGGCCGTGACCTTCGCCAACACCGAGCAGCGTGACCGAGCCAGCGCCTACCAGGCCAAGCTCAACGAACTGCGCGAACACAATTCACAAGGCGCCGCTGCGGCGGGCGTAACCGCCACCGAGGTGTATGCCCACAGCATCACCATCGTCGACGCCGTGGTGTTCGCCGCGCTGCTGTTGACCCTGGTGCTCGCCACCCTGCTGACCCGCAGCATCGTCAAGCCGATGAGCGCCTCGCTGAAAATGGCCGAGGAAATCGCTGCCGGCGACCTGCGCCTGAGCCTGGAGGTCGAGGGCAACGATGAATCGGCGCGGCTGATGCGCGCCCTCAATACCATGCAAGGCAACCTGCGCAGCACCATCGGGCAGATCTCCGACGCCTCGGCGCAACTCAGCTCCGCCGCGGTGGAGATGACCTCGATCACCGAAAGCGCCAGCCGCACCCTGCAGCAGCAAAACAGTGAAATCGAGCAGGCCGCCACGGCCGTCAACCAGATGAGCGCCGCCGTCGACGAGGTCGCACGCAACGCCAACTCCACCTCCGAAGCCGCCAAGGACTCCACTCGCGCGGCCGCCACCGGCAACCAGAAAGTCGGCGAAACCCTGCACGCCATGCGCAGCCTCACCGACCGCGTGGAAGTGACCTCCGAACAGGTACAGGGCCTCGCCGGCCAGGCGCAAGACATCAGCAAGGTGCTGAGCGTGATCCGCGCCATCGCCGAGCAGACCAACCTGCTGGCCTTGAACGCCGCCATCGAAGCGGCCCGCGCCGGTGATCAAGGCCGTGGCTTCGCCGTGGTCGCCGACGAAGTGCGGGCCCTGGCGCACCGCACGCAAACCTCGACGCAGGAGATCGAACAGATGATTTCCAGCATCCAGGCGGGCACCTCACAGGTGGTGGATTCGATGAGCAGCAGTACCGTCGAGGTGCACAACACCCAACGCACGGCAGACGAGGCCGGGGGGTCGCTCAAGGCCATCGCCGACTCGGTGCAGTTAATCGACGACCGCAATCAGCAGATCGCCACCGCCTCGGAAGAGCAGGCCCATGTGGCCCGTGAAGTGGACCGGGCGCTGGTGAGCATCCGCAACCTGGCCCTGCAGAGCAGCGAAGGCACTCAGCAAACCCTGGTGGCGAGCAATGAATTGTCGCAGCTGGCGGTGAACCTCAATCAGATGGTGGCGCGTTTCAAGACCTGAGCCGCCCCGGCTACCGGCGCCAGAACTGCTGCTGGCGCCCACGCATTTCGTCGATGCGCGCATCCGACAGCGCACACCACTCATCGATGCAGCGGGCAAGGTAGTTTTGGCGCTCGCGAAACAGCTCTCCGGAGATCAGCCCCAGCGATGCCATATCGTATAGCCGCTCGTGGGCATAGCGCAGTTTGAGGCGCGCTTCCGAGCTGGCCTGGCGGTATTGCTCAAGGGTGTCCATGGAGCCTCGCGAAATAACGGCACCAACCTCGACGAGACTGGCATTCACACTGGTACGACGCGGCGCACCCAGGAATGTTCCATCCCCAGCCCGCGTGCTGAAAAATATTTCTACTCAAGGCACAACCTCCGCCAGCGGCGAAACCCGCCCATCACGCACCCACTCAACGCACTTGCCTGGCCGTGGCCCCTATCGGCAAAGCCTTCAACCCCGGCCCGGCGCAGCTGGGTGGTCCTCAGCGCCTTCTACCTAAGCTACGCCGCGATGCAGATTCCCGGCGCCCATGGAACGCTTTATCGAGCACGTGCTGCAGTGCGCCGCCTGAGCCTTCTGCAAACAGCATGGCTGCCTTCGAATTAAGTTGGTTGTGGCGGCCGGGCGGTGTTTTTACTCTCTTGCTTTATTTGCGCAGGATCGACCCCATGCACAACCCGAACGAATTGGCCGACAAAGGCGCGGTGGAACTCAAGGCTCTGATCGACTCGCGCCAGGTGTCGCCGGTCGAAGTGCTGGAGGCCTGCATCGCCCGTATCGAAACCTACAACCCGAAGATCAACGCCTTCTGCGCCACCTCCTTCGAGCGCGCCCGCGACGAAGCCCGCGCCACCGAACAGGCGATCAGCCGCGGCGAACCGCGCGGCCTGCTCAGCGGCCTGCCGATCGGCATCAAGGACCTGGAAGAAACCGAAGGCCTGCTGACCACCTACGGCTCGCCGCTGTTCCGCGCCAACCTGCCCGCCCAGGACAACCAGCTGGTGCGCCGCCTGCGCGCCGCCGGGGCGATTGTGGTGGGCAAGACCAACGTGCCGGAAATGGGCGCCGGCGCCAACACCCGCAACCCGGTGTGGGGCGCCACCGGCAACCCGTTCAACCCGCGCCTGAACGCTGGCGGTTCTTCCGGTGGCGCCGCCGCCGCGCTGGCCGCCAACATGGTGCCGTTGTGCAGCGGTTCCGACACCGGTGGCTCACTGCGTATTCCTGCGGCCAAGTGCGGCATCGTCGGCCTGCGCACCTCCCCCGGCCTGGTGCCGAGCGAGCGCAAGCTGCTGGGCTGGACGCCGATTTCCGTGGTCGGCCCGATGGGCCGCGACGTCGCCGACACCTGGCTGCAACTGGCGGCCACCGCCGGCATCGCCCCGAACGACCCGCTCAGCTATGACTTCAGCATGCCCGCGGCCATGGACGGCACGGTCGACCTCTCGCGCCTGCGCGTGGGCTACACCGAAGACTTCGGCGTGTGCGACGTCGACGACGACATCCGCCGCGTGTTCCGCGCCAAAGTCGCCAGTCTCAAGGGCCTGTTCGCCAGCTGCGAAGAGGTCGAAGTGGACATGCAGCACGCCCACCGCTGCTTCGACGTGGTCCGTGCCGAAGCCTTCGTCGGCAGCCTGCAGGCCGCCTACGAGAAAGACCCGGACTCCCTTGGCCCCAACCCGCGCGCCAACTACGAGATGGGCGCACGCCTGTCGCTCAAGGACTGCGTGTGGGCCAACGCCGAGCAAACGCGCATCTTCCGCCGCTTCCAGCAACTGTTCAGCCAGTACGACCTGATCCTGTCGCCAACCACCCCGGTGTCGGCCTTCCCTTGGGAGCAACCTTATCTGGAAAGCGTGAACGGCGTGGCGCTGGAGAACTACTACCGCTGGCTGGCGCTGACCTACGTGGTCACCCTGGCGACCAACCCGGCGCTGTCGATGCCCATGGGCGTCGACCACCTCGCCATGCCCTTCGGCATGCAGGTGATCGGCAAATTCCGCGGCGACCTGGAACTGCTGATGGCCGCCCGCGCCCTCGAAGCCCATTGCGAAACCACCCAGGACTTGCGCCGCCCGCGCCCGGACATGGCCGCCCTGGCCCGCAGCGAAGTTGACCTGTGGACGCCCGTCACCCACCCGCCGTTGGCGCCCGAGCAGTACGCCACCGCCGCCGATGGCCGCCCGGCCGTTTGACCCCATTATCATGCGGCGCCCGAATGCGCCGCCGCTGGAGCCTTCCAAGTGATCACATCCGTGTATGGCAAAAGTCTCGCCGACTGGACCCGCGAATTCCCACTCTTCACGCCACTGCTGGCGGGTGAGGAAGTCAGCTGGTTCAACCCGCAGATCGCGCCGCTGGCCGATGCCCTCAACGATATCGCCCTCACCGCCGCCGATGTCAGCCAGGCCAGCGAGCGCCTGCAACGCTTCGCGCCGTTCTTGGCCCAAGCCTTCCCGGAGCTCGCCGCCAGCCAGGGCATCATCGAATCGGAACTGGTCGGCGTACCCGCCTTCGCCAGCGCCCTGTGCGAGCGCTACCACGTCGAGGGGCCGGTGCGGCTGCTGCTGAAAAAAGACAGCCACCTGCCCATCTCCGGTTCAGTGAAGGCACGCGGCGGCATCTACGAGGTGCTGTTCCACGCCGAGCAACTCGCCATTCGCCATGGCCTGCTGAGTGAAACCGACGACTACCGGCGCTTGGCCGATGAACCGTGCCAGGCGCTGTTCAGCGCGCACAAGATCGCCGTGGGCAGCACCGGCAACCTTGGCCTGTCGATCGGCATCGCCGGCGCGCGGCTGGGCTTCGCCACCACCGTGCACATGTCGGCCGATGCCCGCCAATGGAAGAAGGACAAACTGCGCGCCCATGGCGTGACCGTGGTCGAGTACGCCGGCGACTACGGCCAGGCCGTCGAGCAAGGCCGCGAGCAGGCGCAGGCCGACCCGACCTGCCACTTCATCGACGACGAGAACTCGCACACCCTGTTCCTGGGCTATGCGGTGGCCGGCGAGCGCCTAAAGGCGCAGTTCGCTGAACAGAACATCCTGGTCGATGCCCAACATCCGTTGTTCGTCTATTTGCCCTGCGGCGTCGGCGGCGGCCCTGGCGGCATCGCCTTCGGCCTGAAAATGGCGTTTGGCGACCATGTGCACTGCATCTTCGCCGAGCCGACCGAATCGCCGTGCATGTTGATGGGGGTGTACACCGGGCTGCACGACGGGCTGGCGGTGCAGGACTTCGGGATTTCCAACCATACGGCGGCCGATGGCCTGGCGGTGGGGCGACCTTCGGGATTCGTAGGGCGCTCGATGCAGCGCATGCTCGACGGCTTCTACACCGTGACCGATGCCGAGCTGTTCAGCCTGCTGCAGTTGCTCGACCGCACCGAGCGGTTACGCCTGGAACCGTCAGCGCTGGCCGGCGCGCCAGGCTTCGCCCGTGTGCTGCAGGAACGCCAGGGCTATGCCCATCGGCTAGGGTTGCCTGCCGGCATTCCCAAGGGCGCCACCCATCTGATCTGGGCCACCGGCGGCGCAATGGTGCCCGAGGCGGAGATGGCGGCCTATATGAGCAAAAATTGCTGAGCAAAATCTGAGCACGCTAAAGATCTAAGGCCAGGGGCCGATATCAGGGGCTTCAAGAACCCATAGCATGAGAGCACGGCTGCACTCATCGACTGTCATCGGAGAGTGCCTGTGTCGCAAACCCTGAGCAATATCAGCGTCAAACTCAAGCTTATGCTGGGCTTCGCCATCGTGCTGTTGCTGACCGTACTCATCGCCATCACTGGTTGGGCCGGCTTGAGTACCCTCAGCGACCAAGGCGAAAGGCTGGTGGCCATCGGCAAGCTCAACGAAACCTTGCGCGACGTGCGCATCGCGCGGCTCTCCTACACCATCAACCTGGGGGCCGACAAAGCGGCGGCAGTCACCCAGGGCCTGGACAGCATGGAAGAGCAGGCCGGGCAACTGCGCAAGCACTTCAGCGCAGCGGAAAACCTGGCGCTGGTCGGCCGCCTGACCGATGCATTGAATCAGTACCGGGCCAACTTTGGCCTCTTCACTCAAAGCACCGATGCGCGGGAAGCGACCCGCACCGTGTTCGGCAACCATGCGGATGCAGCGGTGGCGGAACTGGCCGCGATGAGTACCGCTATCCAGCAGTCCGACACCGAACAGGCGACTGCCGAACGTCAACTCCAGGGTATCGAGGATCAAGCGAAACTCGTGCAGGAAGCGCGCTTCCAAGTGCGCGGCTACACCTACAGCGGCAAGCTGGCGATGCGTGACCCCGCGCTGGCGGCGATCGACGCGGCACGCGCCAACCTCACGGCACTGAACACCCTGCTGCCGCCAACACTGGCTGGCAACCTGCAGCGCTTGAACGCCGCGCTCGTCAGCTATCGCGCTGCAGTCGGGGCCTTCACCGACGCGCAACTGGCCGCCGACAAGGCCCAGCAAAGCCTCAACGACGACGTCGCCGCCATGTTCGACGCGAGCAAGCAACTCTCGGCCAGCCAGATCGCCGCGCGGGACCGCGACACCCAATCGGCCCGCGAGCTGCTGGTGGCGGCCGCGCTCGGCGCGCTGATTCTCGGCATCCTGGCCGCCTGGCTGATCACCGCGCAAATCGTCGGCCCCTTGCTGGACATTCTCAAAGGCGTGGAGCGGGTTGCCCAGGGCGACCTGACCCGCGACTTCGACAACAGCCGCCGCGACGAGCTGGGCCTGCTGCAAGCCGGCATGCAACGCATGACCCTCAGCCTGCGGGAATTGATTGGCGGCATCCGCGACGGCTCGGTACAGATCGCCAGCGCCGCCGAACAGCTGTCTGCCGTGACCGAGCAGACCAACGCCGGGGTCAATAACCAGAAGGTCGAGACCGACCAGGTCGCCACCGCCATCAACGAAATGAGCGCCACCGTGCAGGAAGTTGCGCGCAACGCCCAAGACGCCAGTGGCGCCGCCGCCAACGCCAGCCGCGAGGCCCACGAGGGCGACGCCGTGGTCAACCGAGCCATGGCCCAGATCGTTCGCCTGGCCACTGAAGTCGGCAACTCGACCCAGGCCATGAACGACCTCAAGCGCGAAAGCGACAAGATCGGCGGCGTGCTCGACGTGATCAAGGCGGTCGCCCAGCAAACCAACCTGCTGGCCCTCAACGCCGCCATCGAAGCCGCCCGCGCCGGTGAAGCCGGCCGCGGTTTCGCCGTGGTCGCCGACGAAGTGCGCAGCCTGGCCCAGCGCACCCAGCAATCGACCGAAGAAATCGAAGGTCTGATCTCCAGCCTGCAGACCGGCACCGACCACGTCGCAAGCATCCTCGAAGGCAGCCGTGCCCTCACCGACAGCAGCGTCGACATGACCCGCCAGGCCAGCGCCTCCCTGGCAGGCATCACCCAAGCGGTCGCCAGCATCGAAGCGATGAACCAACAGATCGCCACCGCCGCCGAAGAGCAGAGCGCGGTGACCGACGAGATCAACCGCAGCGTGATGAATGTGCGGGATATTTCCGAGCAAACGTCGTCGGCCAGTGAAGAGACCGCGGCCTCGAGCGTCGAACTGGCGCGGCTGGGCGTGCATTTGCAGGGGTTGGTGGGGCGGTTCAAGGTCTGAGCCATGGCTGGCGGGCTGCCCGACACGGCCTGCCAGTTTTTTTCGCCCACGATTGTCCCGCGCCAACGCCAGTGCTAAAACAGGCAACCGCCGTTCCCCCCTGCCCTGGTCAGCCATGAAGCCCATCCGCGATTACGTTGGCTACATCGTCATTCTCGCTCCACTGATCAACAGCGTTTCCGGCATCGCCATCGACCTCTTCGCCCCCAGCATGCCGGCCATCGCCGCGCAAATGCAGGTGAGCGACAACACCATGCAACTGAGCATCTCCATCACCCTGGTCGCCTACGCTTTCGGCCAGCTGGTGTTCGGCCTGATCGCCGACAGCCGCGGACGCCTGGCGGCGTTGCTGCCGGGCATGGCCCTGTTCGTCCTCGCCAGCCTGCTGGCGATGGTCGCCGACGACATCGGCACGTTCCTGTTCGCCCGCGGCCTGCAAGGCTTCGCCGTGGGCGGCGCGCAGGTCGCGTCGCGGGCGCTGCTGGTGGATACGGTGAAGGGCGAGCGGTTCTTTTCGGCGGTGGTGTACATGAGCCTGGCCTGGGGGCTGGGGCCGGTGATCGCGCCCTTTATCGGCGGCCTGGTGCAGCAGTTCGGCGGCTGGCGCTGGAACTTCGCCCTGTACGCTATCTACTCCAGCACCCTGCTGCTGTTCGCGCTGCGCTTGCGCGAGTCGTTGGAGCCACAGAAGCGCCGTGGGGCGCTGCAGTCGATGGCGGGCTACCCTATCATCCTTGGCAACCGGCGCTTCCAGTGCGCGGTATTGGCCATGGGCAGCAGCCAGGCGATGTTCCTGGTGTGGAACATCGTCGGGCCGTTCATGGTCGAGCGCGAACTGCACAAGGGCGCCAGTTTCTTCGGCCTCACCGCCCTGGCGTCGGGCCTGGCCTACCTGACAGGCACCCTCACCAACCGCGCGCTGATGAAGCGCTTCGACGCCAGCCGGCGCATGCTCGCCGGGCTGCTGATCGCCTGCCTGGGCATCGTCGCCATGGCCGTCACGCCCTTCAGCCTGAACGTGCCGGCGCTGCTGGTGGGCATCCTGGTGATCAACTTCGGCCAGGGCCTGATGTACTCCAACATCGTCGCGCAAACCCTGACCCTGTACCCCGACCGCGCGGCGACCACCTCGAGCCTGATGGGCTGCACCATGATGCTCTGCGGTGCGGTGGGCGCCTGGTTTACCGGGCTGCTGGACTTCGACACTAACCTCACGGCGGTGCTGCTGTTCGGCGGGCTGATGGTGGCGCAGGTGGTGGGGGTGATGGTGTTGCGTACGCCGGACCGCAGCAAGGAAACGATGGCGATGTGAGTCAGGCCTTGCGCTTGCGCACCTGCTGCATCAGCCAGTCGCGGAACAGGTTGGCGTGCTGCTTCTGGTACTTGCGCTCCGGGCTCACCACCCAATACGACTCCCCCGAGCGCACCGGGTCACCAAAGGGCGTGTGCAGTGCCCCGCTCGCCAGTTCCCGCTCCACGTAGTGCAACGGCACCACCGCCAGACCCAGGCCGCTGACCGCGGCACTGATCAGCATCTCGCTCTGGGCGAAGCGCACGCCCTGGATCACGCCCTTGTTGCTCATGCCCGACAACCGCAACCACTGCAGCCACAGGCTCGGGCGGCTGGCGTTCTGCAGGGTCGGCACCTTGGAAAAATCCAGGCGGTCGTGTTTCTCGCCCAAGGCAATCAACGCCGGCGCGGCGACCACCACCAGTTCCTCGGCGAACAGCTCCTGCACCCGCGCGTCGCTCCAGGCGCCCGCGCCCCGCATGATCGCGATGTCGAAGCGGCAGGTCTTGAAATCTACCTCGCTGTCGATCGGGCTGACCTCCACCGGTACCTGCGGCGCCAGGCGCACGAAGTCGCTGAGGCGCGGCGCCAGCCAGCGGGAAACGAAGGTGGGGTTGGCTTCGATCATCAACGAGGCATCGGCCTTGCGCCCACGCACCAGGTCGATGGACACCTCTTCCAGGCGGTTGAGCGTCTGCACCACGTCGTGCAGGTACTTGCCGCCGTCGTCGGTCAGCACCAGCCGCGAGCCGGAGCGCTCGAACAGCTTCAGGCCGAGGAACTGCTCAAGGTTGGTGATCTGCCGGCTCACACCACTTTGCGTCATGAACAGGTCTTCGGCGGCGCGCGTGAAGCTCAGGTGCCGGGCGGCGGCCTCGAAAGCCTGCAGCGCCGCGAGGGAAGGAAGAAAACGGCGCATGGGGGAAACCTCAATGGGCGGCGTCATGATTTTTAGTCATGACGAACCCATTTTTCAAGTCTTCTTTCCGCGATCTTTTTATGTGAACAATAGGCCCACGCCCAGCAGTGGCTTGAACCCCCTGCCAGGCACCACAAAGCCCAGAGGCGGCCAACGCCCAGTAACCTGAAACGTCTTTTTGCGACTGCCAAAAAATACAGCGGGATGAACACCCTTTCGATTTTGGCCAGTGGGGAAGACCTTTACATGATTACGCGCAGAACATTTTCCAAGCTCTTCGGCGTCACCGTTGTCGGCGCCTCCACCGGCCTGGCGGCCCTTGCGGCCAAGGCTGCACCTGGCAGCTCCCTCGAACGCGTGAAAGCCTCCGGCACTCTGCACATCGGCGCCATCGCCGACGGCGCGCCCTACTACCAGAAAAGCCTGACCGGCGGCCCATGGCGCGGTTTCTACATCGACATCTGCCAGAAACTGGCTGATGACCTGGGCCTCAAGCTGGCGATCCTGGAAACCACCTGGGGCAACTCGGTGCTCGACCTGCAAGCCAGCAAGATCGACGTGTTCTTCGGGCTCAACCCCACCCCGGAGCGGCAGAAAGTCATCGACTTCTCCGGCCCGGTATTCAAGAACGCCTTCACTTTCATTGCCAAGAAGTCGGTTACGGCGAAAACCTGGGACGACTTCAACACCCCCACTATGCGCATCGGCGTGGACGCCGGCTCATCCCACGATGCCGCCGTCACCCGCCTCGCGCCAAACGCCGAGACCGCGCGCCTGAAGACCGCCAGCGACGCCACCGCCGCCCTGCAGTCGGGCCGCATCGACGCGCAATGCCTGGTGATGGTGCTGGCCCTGGCACTGCGCGCCAAGAACCCCGCGATCGGCGAGCTGATCGTGCCCACCCCGGTCAACTCCACCACCTCCAACGCCGGCTTTCGCCGCGAGGAAGACACCACCTGGCGCGACTACGTCGATGCCTGGATCACCAGCCACCGCGACAGCGGCTTCATCAAGGACGCGATCATTCGCAACATGGCCCTGGTGGGCGTGACGGAAAAAGACTTCCCCGCCGGCTTCGAAATCTGATCACGCTCAACGCGGTTTCTGGATGTGAGGTTGCACATGTACACGTGGGATTTCTCGGTACTCTGGGAGTACCGCTGGGTGTTTCTGCAGGGCCTGGGGCTGACGGTGTCGTTCACCGTGGCCATCGTCATCGGCGGCCTGGTGCTCGGGCTGCTGGCCGCCATGGGGCTGCTGTCGCGCTATCGCCTGGTGCGGGCTATAGCCCTGCTGTTCACCGAGGTGTTCCGCTGCACGCCGGTGCTGGTGCAGTTGATCTGGTTCTACTACGCGCTGCCGATACTGGCCGGCATCGAGATGACGCCGATCAGCGCCTCGCTGTTCGCGCTGTCCTGCTACGGCGGGGCGTTCTTCGCCGAGATCATTCGCGGCGGCATCGTCTCCATCGAGCCGGGCCAGCGTGAAGCCGGCCAGGCCCTGGGCATGACCCCGGCGCTGACCATGCGCCGCATCATCCTGCCCCAGGCCATGCGGCGCATGGTGCCGGCGCTGATGAACCAGTCGATCATGCAGTTCAAGAACACCTCGCTGGTGTCGGTGCTGGCCGTGCCGGACCTGGTCTACCAGGGCCAGATGGTCGCCCACGACAGCTTCCGGCCGCTGGAAACCTACACCGCCGTGGCCGTCGCCTACTTCGTGATCCTGTTCCCGCTGACGGTGATCGTGCGTTACCGCGAGAAGAAATACGGAGCCAGTAAATGACCAGCGCCAAGCCGAAAATCGAAATCACCGCGTTGCGCAAAAGCTTTGGCGCACTGCAGGTACTGAAGAACATCAACTTCAAGGTCGAGCAAGGCGGCGTGGTCTCGCTGATCGGCCCCTCGGGCTCGGGCAAGTCGACCCTGCTGCGCTCCATCAACCTGCTGGTGGAGCCGGACGATGGCGAGATCCGCGTGGGCGATACCGCGTTTTTCTTCGGCCAGGGCCATCGGCCGCCGGCTACCAGAGCGCTGGCGGCGTTCCGGGCGCGGACCGGCATGGTGTTCCAGAACTTCAACCTGTTCCCGCACATGACCGTGCTGGAGAACGTGATGGAGGCCCCGGTGCAGGTGCGCAAGCTGCCGCGCAACGTCGCCCGGCAGCTGGCCATGGCACAACTGGAAAAGGTCGGCTTGGCCGACCGCGCCCAGCAGTTGCCCAAGACCTTGTCTGGCGGCCAGATGCAGCGCGTGGCCATTGCCCGGGCGCTGGCGATGGAACCGGAGGTGATGCTGTTCGACGAAGCCACCTCGGCGCTGGACCCGGAGCTGGTGGGCGAAGTGCTGAACACCATGCAGAAGCTGGCCGCCGACGGCATGACCATGGTCATCGTCACCCACGAGATCGCCTTCGCCCGCGACGTGGCCGACCGCGTGGTGTTCATGCGCGACGGCTACGTGGTCGAGGACGGCCCCGCCCAGCAGACCATCGATGACCCGCGCGAAGAAGCCACCCGCGCCTTCCTCAACCATTACCACAAAGGCAACGGCGCCCGCTGACCCCGGCGCCGGGCCACTGAACCACACTAACTTGCCGCGCGGCACTGCCGCTGCGGGCGATGGAGTCATGACCATGAACAACGACAGCATCCAGCGTTTACGCGTCTTCCTGATCGAAAGCCCGATCAAGATGGCCCGCCTGCAAGGCGTGGGCAACGTCAAGGGCAGCGTCAAGCGCGTGCTGGTGGAACTCACCTCCTGCGCGGGCATCGTCGGCTGGGGCGAGGCCGCGCCTTGGGAGGTATTTACCGGCACCGCCGAGGGCGCCTTCGCCGCCATCGATACCTACTTGCGGCCGCTGGTGATCGGCGCGCCGATCCGCGCCATTCGCGCCACCACCCTGGCCATGGACAACGCCCTGGTGGGGCATGGCGAGGCCAAGCTAGCGATCGAAACGGCGATGTTCGACATCCTCGGCAAGGCCTCGGGCCTGTCGGTGGCCGACCTGCTGGGCGGCCGGGTGCGCGACAGTATCCCCCTGTCATTCTCCATCGCCGACCCCGATTTCGAAGCCGACCTGCAGCGCATGCGCGACATGGTCCCGGCCGGCAACCGCATCTTCAAGGTCAAGACCGGGGTCAAATCCCACGCCGAAGACATGGCCCACCTGGAGGCCATGCGCAACGAGTTCGGCGACGCCATTGACCTGCGCCTGGACTACAACCAGGCCCTGCAGCCGTTCGGCGCGATCAAGATCCTGCGCGACGTCGACCGCTTCCGCCCGACCTTCATCGAGCAGCCGGTACCGCGCAGCTGCCTGGCGGCCATGGCGTCGTTCGCCGATGCGCTGGACACGCCGATCCTCGCCGACGAAAGCTGCTTCGACGCCCGCGACCTGATGGAGATCATCCGCCTGGGCGCCGCCGATGCCATATCGGTCAAGCTGATGAAAGCCGGCGGCATCCTCAAGGCTCAGGGCCTGATGGCAATCGCCGGCACCGCCCATATTCCTGGCTACGGCGGCACTCTATGGGAAGGCGGCGTGGCCCTCGCGGCCGGCACCCAGTTCATCGCCGCCACCCCGGGCATGTCCCTGGGCTGCGAGTTCTATATGCCCCACCACGTGCTCACCGAAGACGTGCTCGAGGAGCGCATCCCCAACCGCGACGGCGCGGTGATCGTGCCCACCGCCCCCGGCCTCGGCATCTGCGTCAGCGAAGCCTCGCTGCGCGGCAACGCCCGGGTATTGGCCGAACGATGAACACGGAGACCACCCCCATGCCAGCTCCCCTGGCCCGCCACATCGCCGTGATCGGCGGCGGCATCGTCGGTGCCTGCACCGCCCTGGCGCTGCTCAAGGATGGCCACCGCGTGACCCTGCTGGAGCCCGGCGAACCGGGTGGCGAGCAGGCAGCCAGCTACGGCAACGGCGCCTTCCTGAGCCCGGCCTCGATTATCCCGATGTCGGTACCTGGGCTGTGGAAGAAGGTGCCCCGCTACCTGCTCGACCCGCAGGGGCCATTCACCATTCGCTGGCGTTACCTGATGACGTTGGCGCCCTGGCTGCTGCGCTTCCTCAAGGCCGGCTTCACCCCGGCGCGCACCGCTCGTACGGCACGCATCCTGTCCAGCCTGCTGAGCGATGCGCCCGCGCGGCACATGGCGCTGGCCGCGGCGAGCGGCGTCCCCGAGCTGATCCGCCAGGACGGCCTGTTGTACGTCTATCCGGACCGCGAAAGCTTCGCCAACGAGGCCTTCTCCTGGGGCCTGCGGCGCGACAACGGCATCGTCTGGAAGGAACTGCAAGGTGCTGCCCTGCACGCCTTCGAACCGGCCCTCAGCCTGCGCTACCAGTTCGGTGTGCTGGTGGAAAGCGGCGCCCACTGTCTCGACCCGGGCGCCTACGTGAAAGGCCTGCTGCGCAGCTTCACCGCCCAGGGCGGCAAGCTGGTCCAGGCCCGCGTCGAAGGCTTCAATATCGCCAACGGCCGCCTGCAGAGCGTGCTCACCCAGCAGGGCGCAATCACTTGCGAAGGAGCGGTGATCGCCGCCGGGATTCACTCCAAGGCGCTGGCCGCCAGCATCGGCGAGGTCGTTTCGCTGGAAAGCGAGCGCGGCTACCACGTGGAAATCGCCCACCCCGCCGCCGCACCACGCATTCCGGTGATGCCCGCCGACGGCAAGATGGCCAACACCCTGACCCGCAACGGCCTGCGCGCCTCGGGCCAGGTGGAACTGGCGAGCATCGACACCCCGCCCGACTGGCGCCGTGCTGACATTCTGCTGCACCACTTGCTGCAGACCTACCCGGGCCTGGGTGACGACCCGGCGCGCCTGAGTATCGCCCGCTGGCAGGGCAACCGCCCCTCGACCCCGGACGGCTTGCCGATCATCGCCCAAGCCTGCGCCAGCCCGGACATCGTGCATGCCTTCGGCCATGGCCATGTCGGCCTGGCGTCGGCGCCGATGACCGGGCAGCTGGTCGCCAGCCTGTTCGCCGGCCGCTCGCCGCCCATTGATCTCACGCCGTTCGCGGCCACGCGCTTTCGTTAGCCAATAGCCGCACACACCACCCGTTAACCGCTTCCCGGGCGCGTTCCACGCAGCCCCTGGGAACCCTTGTGCCCTGAATTCGTGAAAGAGGAAAACCGCATGACCCTTGAATGGCTCCCCGCCCGCGACAAAATCCGCCTGTGCTTCGCCCACGGTGCCTATGACATGCAGCCGATCTTCGAGCGCATGGGCCTGGGCCTGGACTGCTTTCAGGTGTCCAACTACGACGACCTCAAGGCGCGCCTGCCGGAAGCTGACGTGCTGATCGCCTCCGGCTTGTGGAAGAACGAGCTGCTGGAACACGCGCCACGGCTCAAGTACCTGCAGTCGGTGAGCGCCGGCACCAATCAGTACGACCTTCAGGCCTTCAAGGCCCGCGGCATTCTTTTGGCCAGCGGTTCCGGGGTCAACATGAACGCCGTGTCCGAGCACGCCATGGCCCTGCTGCTGGCCCTCACCCGGCGCATCGCCTATGCCCGCGACAACCAGCACCAGAAGGTCTGGCGCCCCGAGCAGCGCGACCCGCTGCAGCGCGAAGACGAACTGCCGGGCAAGACCCTGCTGATCGTCGGCACCGGCAACATCGGCAACCGCATCGCACGCCTGGCGCGGGCCTTCGACATGCACGTGCTCGGCGTGCGCCGCAACCCAGCCGCCGGTGCCGGCGATGCCCATGAAGTGCACGCCTTCACCGACCTCAAGGCCCAACTGCCAAGGGCCGACGTGGTGGTGCTGGCCTGCCCGCTGACCGATGAAACCCGCCACCTGATCAACCGCGACAGCCTCGCCGCCTGCAAGCGCGGCGCCCTGCTGATCAACGTCGCCCGTGGCGGCTGCGTCGATGAAAGCGCCTTGCTCGAAGCCCTGGACAGCGGCTACCTGGCCGGCGCCGGCCTCGACGTGATGCAGACCGAACCGCTTCCCGCCGAGTCGCCGCTGTGGAGCATTCCCAACGTACTGATCACCCCCCACGCCGCCGGCGAAACCCGCCAGTACGAGCTCAACGTGCTCGACATTCTGGTCGGCAACCTCGGCCGGCTGTGGGGCGGCGACCTGCTACTCAAGAACCGCGTGGTTTGAGCCGCCTTCATTGCTACGGGAGCACCTTATGAACCCTGAACATGCCTTTGTCCCGGCTCGCCGCCTGGCCACGCTCAACGTGTCGGAGATTCTGCGCATCGGCAGCCGCGCCGCCGAGCTGAAACAGCAAGGCCACCCGGTGATCGTGCTGGGCGCCGGCGAGCCGGACTTCGACACCCCGGCCCATATCAAGGCCGCCGCCATCCGCGCCATCGAAGCCGGCGACACCAAGTACACGGTGCTCGACGGTACCCCGGCGCTCAAGGCCGCGGTGCGCGCCAAATGCCTGCGCGACAGCGGGCTGGACTTCAGCACCAGCGAAATTACCGTGGCCTGCGGCGCCAAGCAGATCATCTTCAACGCGATGATGGCCACGCTGAACCCCGGCGACGAAGTCATCATCCCCACGCCGTACTGGACCACCTACTCGGCCATTGTCGAAATCGTCGGCGGCGTGCCGGTGCTGATCCCCTGCGATGACGCCGCGGGCTTTCGCCTGCAGGCCCATCAGCTACAGGCCGCGATCACGCCGAAGACCCGCTGGCTGATGCTCAACTCGCCGTCCAACCCCACCGGCGCCGCGTACCGCGCCGAAGATTACCGGCCACTGCTGGACGTGTTGCTGGACGCGCCGCACGTGTGGCTGATGACCGACGACATCTACGAGCACGTGGTGTACGACGGCTTTCCCTTCGTCACCCCGCTGGCCGTGGAGCCGGCCTTGCGCTCACGTTGCCTGATGGTCAACGGCGTGTCCAAGGCCTACGCCATGACCGGCTGGCGCATCGGCTACGGCACAGGCCCGGTGGCGCTGATCCGCGCCATGGCGGTGGTGCAGAGCCAGGCCACCTCCAACCCCACGTCCATCGCCCAGGCGGCGGCGGTCGAGGCGTTGAACGGTCCGCAGCAAGGCTTGGTGGCGCAGGCCGCCAGTTTCCGCGAACGCCGCGACCTGGTGGTGGCCGCCCTGAACGGCATCCAAGGCATCGACTGCCGTGTGCCGGAAGGCGCGTTCTACACCTTCGCCAGCTGCAAGGGCGTGATCGGCGCCGTCACGCCGCAAGGGCAGCGGCTCGAGTCGGATCGCGACTTCTGCAGCTGGTTGCTGGAGACCGTGCACGTGGCGATGGTGCCGGGGGCCGCCTTCGGCTTGTCGCCCTATTTCCGCATTTCCTACGCCACGTCCAAGGAGGAATTGCAGGAAGCCTTGCAGCGCATCACCACGGCGTGCGCCCAGCTCACCTACACCGGAGCGCAGTGAATGGCGATTAGCTGGCTGCAACTGCTGATGGTCGGCCTGCTGGTGGCCGGTGCGGTGCTCGGCTGGCCGGCGCTGTCGTTGCTGGCGGCCGGCCTCGCCGTGCTGGCCTGCGTGCTGCAGTGGCGCCAGTTGATTCGCCTGGCGCGGGTGTTCTTCGTGCTGGCGGCGCTGGCCGCGTTGCTGGTGGCGCTGTATCGCCCGGGGCAATGGCCGGCCTTGCTGGCCGCGCTGCAACAGGGCGCCGCCTTTGCGGCACTGATGATGGTGCTGGGCATGCTGCGCCACCCGGTGCGGCGCTCGCCCTTCGTGCGGGAGGCAGCGCAGTACCTGTTGGTGTACCCACCACGCAGCCGTTACGCCGCGGCCAATGTCGGCGCGCACTTTCTCAGCCTGCTGTTCAACGTCGGCGTGATCGCCATGATCGGCGACCTCACCCATGCCAAGGAAGGCCAACGCGACGCCGCGTCCAGCGCCATGGTGGTGGCGGCGATGCGCGGGGCGGCGCTGGTGTCGATCTGGTCGCCGATCGGGCTAGGGTTCGCCATCGTCACGGCGGGTATTCCGGCCCTGGACCCGCTGCAATTCCTGTTGGCGGCCCTGGGCTTCACGCTCCTGGCGCTGCTGGTGACGGCCCTGTGGCCGATGTTGCCGCTGGCGGCGCAAGTGCACACTGATGAGCTGCCGCCGGCAATACGCCCACCCGTGGCGCCGTTGCTAGGCACCTTGGCGATTTGTGTGTTGCTGCTGGTGATCGTGCTGGCGACGCATTTCGTGTTGGCGATCAGCTTCACCCTTGCCTCGGTGGCCGTGGTGCCGCTACTGGCCGTGGCCTGGCTGCTGCTCGAAGGCGGCGCCGAGCGCCGCGACGTCAAGGCGGACCTGCGCAACACCCTCGACGGCCTCAGCAGCCTGCGTTCGGAGAGCGCGATCTTCCTGGCCGCCAACGTGATCGGCTCGGGCTTGTCGATTCTGGTCCAGGCCCTGCCCTTCTGGCACGGCCTGGCCGGCGATGCCTTCCCGGTGCTGCCGGTGCTGCTGCTGTGCCTGGCGGCCATCCCGCTGATCGCCGCCAGCTACATCCCCAACTCGATCGTGGTGGTGATGGCGGCGCAACTGCTGGGCAACAGCCCGTTGGGCCTGCACTACCCGCTGGCCCTTGGGCTGACCCTGGCGATCGCCTGGGGCGTGGCGATCTCGGTATCGCCTATCAGCGCCATGTGCCTGATCACGGCGCAGCTGTGCGGCACCAGCTCGCGCACCGCGGCGCTGGTGTGGAACCGCCCTTTTGCCTTGGTGCTGCTGGCGTTGGCCGCGGTACCGATCTCGTTACTTGTACTCGCGGGGCACTGAACGTGCGCTCGTTGAGGTCATGGCCACGTGGTTTCTGTTAGCGACTGAACATACCCATAAAAAAAGATGACCCTCACTAAAAAAGCATCTGCCATACAACTTAACGGAGCACACACGATGAAAAGAGTTGCACTACTGGCATTGTCCATGGCCCTTCCCCTGGGCGCTTTCGCCGACGATTCCGCGCAGGATAAAAGCAAAGGCTTCGTCGAAGATTCGAAGCTGGACCTGCTGTACCGGAACTTCTATTTCTACCGCAACTTCCTCAACCGCCCGGCCGGCACCCAGAACTACGCCGAAGAGTGGGCCCATGCGCTGATGCTCAACTACCAATCGGGGTATACCCCTGGCACCGTGGGTTTCGGGCTGGACATGAACGGTTATTTCGCCCAGGAACTCGACGGCGGTCCCGGCCGCGTGGGCTCCGGCCTGATGCAAGTCGGCAGCGATGGCAGCCCGAACGACACCCAGCAGCGCCTCGATGCGGCGGTGAAAGTGCGCGTGTCCAACACCGTGCTGAAATATGGCGCGCAGCAGCCGGTAAACCCGGTATTCAACTACTCCGACAGCCGCCTGGTACCGCAGAGCTATACGGGCTTTACGTTGCAGAGCAAGGAGTTCAAGAACACCACGCTGGATGCAGGCTACTTTACCTCGGGCAGCCAGCGCGCCGACCAGGGCCATAACGGCGGCATCGGCCTGACGTTCAGCAACTCCAACAGCACCATCGACGCCCGCTCGGCCAGCTACGCCGGCGTGACCTTCCAGCCGGCCAAGGGCATCTCGGTGGTGGCGTACGGCTCGCAGCTGGAGGACATCTGGAACCAGTACTACCTGGGCGGCACCTACGTGATGCCGATCAGCAAGGTCCTGGCCTTCGACACCGCGCTGAACGTCTACCGCACCGTCAGCGAGGGCGCGGAAAAGGCCGGGCCGATCGCCAACACCACCTGGAGCCTGGCCGGTGGCGTGAGCTACGGCAGCCACCGCCTCAAGCTCGTCTACCAGCAAGTGGACGGCGACGAGGCCTTCGACCACCAGGGTGGCCAGGGCCAGTACGGCCTGCTATGGCTGGGCAACTCGGTGCAGTACTCGGACTTCAACGGCCCGAACGAAAAATCCGCGCAGATTCGCTACGACTATGATTTCGCGGCACTGGGCATCCCCGGCCTGAGCCTGATGGCCCGGTATGTGACGGGTTGGGACATCGACGGCAGCCACGCCAACAACTTCTACGCCAACCGCTATGGTTCCGACGTGAAGCAATGGGAGCGCGATGTGGACCTCAAGTACGTGGTGCAGTCCGGCAAGGCCAAGGGCCTGAACTTCCAGGCCCGCTGGGCAACCGCTAGGGCCAGTACGGCGAATGCCCTGACGGATTTGAACGAGGTCCGGCTGATTACGCAGTATCCGTTCAGTATTTTCTGATGGGGTTGGGGTTGGCCTCGCCAGGGGCCAGCCCTGTCAGGCTGGGGGCGTTGCTAGCCCCTGGCCTGGCTGTCACTCGATCGCGGCCACTGCCTGGGCGAACTGCTGATCACTGATTGCCGGGTGCTCGCCACTGCTGCGATAGCGCTGCAGCGCCTGCTCGAAATACGCCCCCCGAATCTCCCCCACAGACGCCACGAACGCCAGCGCGTCGGGCTTGGCCGCGTGGTATTGGCTCCGGCGTTGCGACGGTTCGGAGGTCAGGGCGGTGGTGGTGCTGGTGCCCATGGAGGAAGCGCCCAAGCCGTCACCGGCATAGTTTCTACCGGGGCGCTTGTCGATGCTCTCGGCGTGAACGGCGGGGATGAACAGCGCGAGAAACAGGGCAGTGGTTTTCAAAAGCATGCAATCCGTGCAAATCGATGGTTGCCCAGTATCGCATGCGGGTCCCTTCTTGCCGCAGGGAATACCGCGCAAGCGGCAGCCAGCGCTTGTTGATCCGCTGGAACAGGCCCCGGTCACAGGTTCCAGAACCCCGGTTCCCGGGCCACTTCCGCCTCCAGAAAACGCTGCATCACCCTCACCCGCGCCAGCTCGGCGGTATCGGCGTGGGTGATGATCCAGTAGGTGCGGGTCAGCTTCTGTTCAGGCAGCACCTGCGCCAGGCCCTGTTCACCCCTGGCCATGAAGCAGGGCAGCACCCCTACCCCGGCGCCGCTGCGCACCGCGGCGAGCTGGGTGATGACGTTGGAGATGCGAATGCCGGGGTGCACGCTGGGTAGCAGGTCCTGGAAGTAGTTGAGTTCCTGGGTCCACATCAGGTCTTCCACATAGCCTACCCAGGGGTGCACGGCCAACTGGGCCAGCGAGTCGATGGGCGCGTGGCGCGCCAGGTAGTCTGGCGAGGCGTAGATGCCCAGTTCATAGTCCACCAGCTTGCGCGCGTGCACCCGGCCCTGGTCGGGGCGCGACATGGCGATGGACAGGTCGGCTTCGCGCTTGGAGAGGCTGAAGTTGCGCGGGTTGGCCACCAATTCGACTTCCAGTTGCGGATGCGCGGCCAGCAGCCGTGGCAGGCGCGCGGCCAGGAACCAGGTGCCGAAGCCCTCGGGCGTGCCGATGCGCAGGGTGCCCGACACGCTGTGCTGGGCGTCTTGCAGGCGGGTTTGCAGGCGCAGGCTGATGCTTTCCATGGTCTCGGCTTCGGCCATCAGCGCTTCGCCTTCCTGGGTCAGGGTGTAGCCGGTAGCACGGCGGTCGAAGAGTTTCACCCCCAAGGCGGCTTCCAGCCCGGCCAGGCGCCGGCTCAAGGTCGAGTGGTCCAGGCTCAGGCGCTGCGCCGCCACGGTCAGGCGGCCGGTGCGGGCGATGGCGAGGAAGGTCTGCAAGTCGTTCCAGTTGAATTTATCCATGTGGTTTTTTGCACATCCGGTAGCGAGAAAAGCCGAATTTATCCGCACAAATACTAATGCTAGATTTCAATCACCACAAACGGTGGCCAGGCGACTCACGCGCTGGGCGATACCCGGAACGTGCAGCGCGGCCCATAAAAACAACAAGGGGATGTTCCTCATGATGCTGATCGATCAACTGCAACAACGTCAGGCCGATGGCAACCCAGTGCGGGTGGGCCTGATCGGTGCCGGCAAGTTTGGCTCCATGTACCTGTCCCAGGCCCGGCGCACGCCCGGCATCCACCTGCTCGGCATCGCCGACCTGTCGCCGGAACGGGCGCGCAACGCCCTGCAGCGGGTGGGCTGGAGCCCCGAGCAGTACGCGGCGAAATCCTTCGACGACGCCGTGCGCAACCAGACCACCTATATCCAGGAAGACGCCCAGGCGCTGATTTCCAACCCGCAGGTGGACGTGATCATCGACGCCACCGGCAGCCCGTCCGCGGGCATCCGCCACGCGCTGCTATGCTGCGAGCACCGCAAGCACATCATCATGGTCAACGTCGAAGCCGACGTGCTGGCCGGCCCGCTGCTGGCGCAGAAGGCCGCCGAGGCCGGCATCGTCTACACCATGGCCTATGGCGACCAGCCGGCGCTGATCGTCGAGCTGGTGGACTGGGCCCGCACGTCGGGCTTCGAGGTGGTCTGCGCGGGCAAGGGCACCAAGTACCTGCCGGCCTATCACACCTCCACGCCCGACACGGTGTGGGGCTATTACGGCTTCAGCGAGGAACAGGTGGGTTCGGGCGACTTCAACGCGCAGATGTTCAACTCGTTCCTGGACGGCACCAAATCGGCGCTGGAAATGGCTGCGGTGGCCAACGCTACCGGGCTCACCCCGGCATCCACCGGGCTGGCCTTCCCGCCCTGCGGCGTCGATGACCTGCCGACCTTGCTGCGGCCAAAATCGGTGGGCGGCATTCTTTCCCACTCTGGCACCGTGGAAGTGATTTCTTCCCTGGAGCGCGACGAGCGCCCGGTGTACCGCGACCTGCGCTGGGGCGTGTACGTGACCTTCAAGGGCCACAGCGACTATGTGCGCGACTGCTTCTCGCAGTACGGCGTGCGCACCGACCCGACCGGCGAATACGCCTCGCTGTACCGCCCTTACCACATGATCGGCCTGGAACTGGGCATTTCCGTGGCGCAGGCGGCGCTGCTGGGCCGCGCAACCGGCGCCACCAATGGCTTCCGTGGCGACGTGGTGGCCACCGCCAAGCGCGACTTGCAGGCGGGCGAGCGGCTGGATGGCGAAGGCGGCCACCGAGTGTACGGCAAGCTGATGCCCGCGGCGGATTCGCTGGCCATGGGCGGGCTGCCGATCGGCCTGGCCCACGGTGTGACCCTCAACCGCGCGGTAGCGGCCGGGCAACCGGTGCGCTGGAGCGATGTGAGCGCCGACCTGTCGGTGCAGGCGGTACGGGTGCGCAAGGAGATGGAGGAGGTGTTCGCCGCTTCGTTGAACATTCGCTGATAGACACATTCGGGCGCCACTGCCCTCCCCCCCGCTTTGGGACGGCGCTGGCGCTCACATCCAACAATAAGAACGATCTTCCCAGTAGAAGAGGAATGTATGTCGAATCTCACCGAAACGGCCGCCCCCGGGGCCGCCAGCCATGCCGGCTCGCGCGTGGATGTCTACCGCAAGATCGCCTGGCGCATCATGCCGTTCATTATTTTCTGCTACCTCACGGCCTACCTGGACCGGGTCAATGTCGGCTTCGCCAAGTTGCAGATGATGTCTGACCTGAACTTCAGCGACGCGGTGTATGGGTTTGGCGCCGGGGTGTTCTTTATCGGTTATTTCTTCTTCGAAGTGCCGAGCAATCTGATCCTGCATCGTGTGGGCGCGCGTATCTGGATCGCCCGTATCATGATTACCTGGGCGTTGATCTCCGCGGCCATGTTGCTGGTCCATACGCCGATGCAGTTCTATGTCGCGCGCTTTTTCCTCGGGGTGGCCGAGGCCGGGTTCTCGCCGGGGATCATGTTGTATCTGACGTATTGGTTTCCTTCCAAGCGCCGCGGGCTGTCGCTGGGCCTGTATTACATCGCCATTCCGCTGGCGGGCGTGCTGGGCGGGCCTATCTCGGGGTTGATCATGGCGACGACGCAGCATTCGCCGGTCATGGCCAACTGGCAGTGGCTGTTTCTGCTGGAAGCCATCCCGTCGTTCATCGCCGGCATTGCGGTGCTGTTTCTGATGGTCGACAAGCCCGCCCATGCGAAGTGGCTGACCGATGCGCAGAAGCGCGAGGTCAGCGATGACCTGGCCCGCGAAGATGCGGTCAAGACCGAGCACGCCAGCGTGCGCAGCTTCCTGCGTGACCACAACATCTGGAAGCTCACGGCGGTGTATTTCTGTCAGATCATCGGGCTGTACGGCATCAGTTTCTGGCTGCCATCGCTGATCAAGGCCTCGGGTATTCAGGACATCGCCAATGTCGGCTGGATTTCGGCGATTCCCTATCTGGTCGCACTGCCGGCAATCATCATCTCGGGCATGACCGCCGACCGTACGGCCAAGCGCCGCCAACATTTTTCCGCAGCTTTGCTGATCGGCGCGCTGGGCTTTATCGCCTGCCCGTTGGTGGGTAGCAATCCGGTGGCAGTGGTGCTGGCCTTGAGCGTGGCGACGGCGGGTGTGTTGTCGGCGCTGTCGTTGTTCTGGGGCATTCCTTCGGCGTTCCTGGCCGGGGTGTCGGCGGCGGCGGCGATTGCCGGGATCAACTGCATGGGTAACCTCGCCGGGTTTGTTTCGCCTTATATGGTGGGTGCCTTGAATACGTTTACCGGGCATACGGATACCGGGTTGTATGCGGTCGCGGCGTTCCTGATGTTGGGAGCGCTGCTGGTGTGGAGCGTGCCGCGGGCGTTGGCGGATCGCTAGTTGCAGTTTGGGTGCTCGAACCTTTGGAGGGGGCTTTGGCTCCCTTTTTTTGTCTTTTTATGGCCATGGCGTTTATGGCCTGGAGCGGCTGGCTGTGGTGTGCTGGAGCCGTGTGGCCCTGCTTGCGAGCCGGCCTTGGGGATCCCAAGCCCGGCTCGCAAGCAGGGCTTCGGGATTGTATGGTCAGCGTTTGACGATTGCGTTCCACAGAGGGCCGAAACCCTATGCCGGGTGCCTTTCCAGAACCCCAACCTTGATCAAGGTGCCGTAAATCACCAACGCAGCAAAAAAGCCTATCAACCCCCAGCACCACACGAGCAGTTTGAATTTTAGGTTTTTTGGAAAGTTGTCCAAATCATCCTTGTTCGCCACTCCAATGCGCACATTGAATCGTGGAAAGAGGAATATTCCAGCCACCATACAGACCCACAGCATTCTGGACTTGATCCCTCCATACCGGAAATGTGAACGAATCAGATCGGGGTGGCAATTGCGCAGATGGAAGGCCAGGTCTTCTTTCTTGTAACGCTCTAGATAGAAACCGTAGCCGATACAGACCAGCATACCAAGGAATATCAGCAGCCCCACACCTAGCCCCACCCTATCCGAAAGGCTCATTTTTGCGCCTCATAAATAACTTCACCCGCGTATTCTCCTCCTAATACTCCCAGGGCCCCACCGGCGACTGCCCCGCCCCCTGCGAGAACGAGACCGCAGACAATGCCCCCTACTACAAGCGTTCCAGCCCCGATGCCTACACACACAGTGCCCCCCGCCGCTACTGCTGCAGCCGCACCAGCGGCACTCCCTGCGACCGCCCCTGAAAAACTACCTGCCTCGGTGAATTTGACCCGTTCACAAGCTTCAGTATTGCCAGCCGAACACACCTCCTGCACTTTCAAATAAGAAGCCCCGCCGCCAACGACTACGCCGACATAGCCACCCGCCGAAACTATTTTTGCAGCGCGTGCCAAAGCATTGATGTGCGTTGCATGCCCTGGCAGGTGGGACGCCACGCCCCCTTGACTCCAATGATGAACTAAACTGCGGCTGGAAATCCCCATTGCACTTTTTAACTTGGGATGATCTGACAGCCCCAGTCCTTTGCGCATCAGTCCATTCATATGCGCGTCCAATCGAGACATCAGCTGTTTTCTCTGCGCAAAAAACTCCGGGGCGCGCAGGTGGCCATGCTGTTTAAATGATCGTCGATGAAGTTCATCGATCTCTTTGAGCAACGCCTTCATGCTATTGAGGTGCTGAGCAAACATCACCTCTCCAACCCCAATGGCGGTTGAGCCAAGCCCCAAAAAAGTCGCAATCTCATCTCGATGGCGCATCATGAAATCCGCATCACCCGGACTCATGGTATTCAGTACCTCATTGGCTTTTGTTGCAGCAGCCATGAGCTGCGCCTCTTCACGGGTGCATCGCTGATTGTTCGGGTCACTCAGCACGATCATCGTGCCCGCCTTGATCAGATCAGACCCGGGATTGAGTGAGTGAAGCTTGTTCAGTACCCCGGCATTGGGCGAAGGAAACAGCGTCGCCTGAAGTTGTTCTCGCGTAGTACTTCTGGGAACCAGGTAAAATCCCGGCTCAGCATCCGCATTGCCCCAAGATGCCGACGCAGCCGGTACAGCAGATGCCCGGGTAATGGTGGCACGCGAAACCAGGTTTCGAACTTCGGCAGTCGGAT